>Ga0078972_1000426_pt2 | contig 115405 bp, 92 predicted proteins | sample YelNatPaOPGAMG01_FD_67568 | JGI IMG/M metagenome (GOLD analysis project Ga0078972, IMG submission 67568) | Hot spring thermophilic microbial communities from Obsidian Pool, Yellowstone National Park, USA - OP-RAMG-01 (SPADES assembly) (version 2) | ecosystem: Environmental > Aquatic > Thermal... | reverse complement strand
TGGAATGGTCTGGTGCTTTCTGATCTAACGCTAATCCCACAAAAAATTTCGCGGGGATATTCTCATTGATAAATATCTCCACTTCTCGTTCGGATAGATGGTACAAATAGGCGATGATTTCCATCTTCAGTATCAGGGCTGGATCAAAGGGCTGACTACCATACATGCCGCCATCATTGCAGAGCTTGACAAAGCGCAAGGTAAAACGTTCCCACGGAATCTGTTGTTTGAGTTTACGTAAAAAATGATCCTCCGGCACGATTTGATCGTATAAATAATCACCAGAGAACGAATTTCTTCCCGTCTCTCCAAAATGCTCTTTTTCCATGTCAGACTCCTGCATCAGATCGGCTTGCTTTTGGCCGTTATTCTCGACTGCAAGCATTATATTAAAGTCTGACGATTTGGTCAATTAAAAACTTGTTTTTACACTCTCATCCTATTGACTTTTCCCTATTTACCAATATACTAAAATTAACGGTAACTGCTCAGCTACTATTTAAAGATTGTTATGGGAAACAATTATCCTGACGAGTTTGTGAAGCCATCTCTCGACCGGCACTTGTCAGGCGAGCAAAGCGAAACCATCTCCCTACCGGATTGGAGATTGCTTCGGTCGCTAAAAACGCTCCCCCGCAATGACAGCTGGGCTGAGTAATTACTTTTACTATAAAGCTATTTTGAAAAAAGAATTTCGGCAACAATCATCATTATTCTGGACGGGAGGGTAAAATGAATCACTTTTTCAACCGTAGATATGGGGTTATCCTGGGGGTTGTAGTTTTTATCCTTGCTGCCTGCACATCGCCGAGCGGGTCTTCCTCTTCTTCGCAAGCGACGCTGGAGGCGATGGCTATTCAAAATACCGCGATTGCCTTGCAAATCACGCAGGCGGCTCAAAATCAGCCGCCCACTGCCATGCCACCCAGCGGAGGCAACCAAACAATTCCCACCACTCGCCCAACCAGCTTGGATGATTTACGCCAAAATGCAAGGATTTTATTATATGAAGATATCGCACAAAATACTACTGGATTGGAGCGCTATGTAAAAAAGGCATTGGATGAGGCGGGATACCATTATATGGACATCAAAGGGGATCAAAACCAACTGAAGAATCAGATACTTGGCAATGTCCAGTGGGATTTGATCATCATTTCCGCAGAAATGAACGGAAAGATACCCGGAGATTACTTTGAATATCTGGTCAATCATTTTCAACGCGGCACTGCACTGATCATAGAGATGTGGGATTTAGATGATATTCTCTACGGGAAAATTGGCATGATCCCAAAGGTGAAATGGCTTATGGACACCTGCGGGGTAGAATTACAATCGGATTGGTATAGCCCGCAGGTGAGGGATGTGTGGACTCTTCAACCTCAACACCCCGTTTGGAGTACGCCTAATCAGGTAGGAGATTTGAAAAATGTCGGTATCATCTGGCGCGGCGATATTGGAGATTTACTCAAGATCAAACGGGTGAACAATCAAGTCGTTGGCGATGCGGTATTTTTAGTCGGACTTACGCCGGCTAATAATTCCCTGAATGGACTGCTTACTACCTGCGTCAATGGGCGTTTCGTATTACAAACCTTTGATTCCCATGAATATACGCGCGAAGAGATGATCAAGCTCTGGCAAAACTACGTGTATCATACGTTGAATAATCACTTTCTTAATATCATTCCGTGAGATTGTGAGAGGTGGAAAAGAAACAATAAAACCAAGTTTATTTATCCCATTTTTTAAGGAGTTTTGATTTGGGAAAAATCACCTTCATCTTAGGGGGTGCGCGCAGTGGAAAATCCCATTATGCCCAGCAATTAGCCAGCCAACGCGGCAAGAATGTGCTGTTTATCGCTACTGCTCAGGCATTCGATGCGGAAATGCAGCAGCGCATCATGGCACATCAGCAGGAACGACCGCAGCATTGGCGAACATTGGAGGTTCCCCTGAATGTGAGCCAGGCCCTTGCCCATCACCGTTATCCTGCTGAGATCATTCTCTTAGATTGCCTGACTTTGTTAGTGAGTAATATCCTGTTAGCAAGCGGCACAGAGGAAAACGTGGATGAGCAAAGAGTGACCGAAGCGGTGGATCGCGAGGTTAATGAATTGTTGGACTGGGTTGCAACGCATTCCGCGGATTGGATTATCGTTTCCAACGAGGTCGGGCTCGGATTAGTCCCGCCATATCCGCTTGGGCGTGTATATCGCGATGTTTTAGGGCGAGCGAATCAAAAGATCGCCGCTAAAGCTGAAGAGGTTTTTTTCATGGTGGCAGGGCTACCCCTTCCCATCCATGCGCTGCAAGGTCCCATGGGAAAATAGTAAGATTGTTCTCTTAGGTTAGGGTGAGATTGTTCTAAGGAGAACATTCTTAGTGGCACAAGGGCAACCTAAATGGTTGCTGCAAGTTAAGTGAAGCATCCTGCTCGAACTATTGCTGAGTGGATTACATTCAGGCTGCTTCGGGCAGTAAAGCCGGAGTGGCGTAGATATACTGCGCAACACGGTAGCCTATTATGGCTTGCTGGTGATTGATTTCGAGTGTTATTGTTTGATTGAAGGGAATATTTTCGGTGATTGTAGCAGTTCTCCCGGGCATCACCTGTTTCGCTTCGAGAAATGCCAAAAGCTCCGGATCCTGTTCGGCTAATTCATGAATCCTGCGAATGACGATGACGCTGCCCACTGCAAAGGATAAGAGCGGTTTCCATTCAGCAACTACGTGTTCGAAACCGGGCAGCGGATTACCATGGGGGCAGACGGGTGGATTCTCTAAATCATTTTTTAAGGCAGCTTCCAATTCCTCTGATACGGCGTGTTCCATAGAATGGGCTTGGGAATGCGTTTTCGACCATCCTAGCATCGGAGTAAGCAGCCATTCTGTCAACATATGCCGGCGCATGACCGATTTCGCCGCTTCTAACCCTCGTTCTGTTAAATGAGTGCCGTTCTTCTCATCCATGGAGATGTAGCCATCTCGCGCCATTCGCTTCAGGGTATTTGTCACCGTTGGTGGCGAGACGCCAATCAACTCTGCCAGGCGCGCACCCACAATCGGTTCATGATCGCGTTCCAAAACCAACATGATGCTGAGGTAATCTTCAATCGTTTCACTGATTTTCGTGCTCATAGGTCTAATTATAAATGGATATAAGTCACAATTGACAATCAACAAATTTATGATATATAATAAGGATGGTTAGCATATACTAATATATTATATTCATGTATACAAATTATACAGCAATTATCTAAAACGTCAAGAATGAGGAGATGAAATTGGAGGCAGAAAACAACGTAGTATGTCCACTCATTCAGATCAAACCCGGTGAACGGGCGCGCATGGTTGGGCTGCGCGGCGGTAAGTGGTTGGTTGGCAGGCTGACTTCCTTGGGTTTTACGCCGGGTGTAGAGTTGACTATGGTTCAAAATTTTGGGCGGGGACCATTGATTGTATCGGTTCGTGATACGCGGGTGGCTCTGGGCCGGGGAGAAGCTGCCCACATTATCGTGCAAAGGAATGGAGCATGACCGAATCGGCGCTAAACTCATTGACGGATTCTGCTGCACACCCGCTTGCGCGCCACGAGACTCCTTTGATCGCCCTGGCGGGTCAGCCGAACATGGGCAAATCTACGCTATTTAACTTGCTCACCGGATTAAACCAACATGTCGGAAACTGGCCTGGCAAAACCGTTGAGCGGCGCGAAGGGACCTTTTCTTTGGATAGCACACCAGTGCGCATCGTGGATTTACCCGGTACATATAGCCTTACTGCAAATTCGCCTGAAGAAGTGATTGCGCGCGAGTTTATCCTTAGGGAACAACCAGATGTAGTGGTTGCTGTGGTCAGCGCCGCGAATTTGGAGCGCAGCCTTTATTTGGTGGCAGAGTTGATTAGCTTACCTTCTCCTCTGGTGGTCGCGTTGAATATGGTGGACGTGGCTGAGCATGAGGGGTTACATGTGGATGTAGATATCCTGCAAACAGCTTTAGGGGTGCCGGTGGTGCCGATGGTGGCAACCCGCGCCCAAGGGGTACGGGAGCTATTAGAGGTTATTCGGCAAGTCTTGAATGGTGAGCGTGTTTTGATGCCACGCGTTCCGGAGATCCGCTCGGATCATCGCCAGGCTTTACAAGATATCAGTCGATTAATAAGCGGGCATGTGCCTCCACCATATCCGACAGAATGGGTGGCGTTGAAGTTATTAGAGGGCGATAGCGAATTGACGAAGATGATGCAAGAGATTTTGCCAGCCGAAAAATGGCAGGCGGTGCATCAGGTTCTATTAAACCATGACGATGCGCAAATGGCGGTGGCATCGGGTCGTTATGAATGGGTGGGGCGGATGATTCGAGCAGCCGTAGCACGCCCCCCTATTGGTCAAATTAGCGTCACGGAACGCCTCGACCGCTGGGCTGCCCATCCCCTCTGGGGATTGATCTTTTTAGGACTGGTTTTAGGTGCGGTGTTTTGGGTGACTTTTACGGTTGGTTCGCCGATACAAAATTGGCTGGAAACGTATTTGATTGGCGGATTGATTAGCTGGGCTGATGTTTTATTGAGGAATGCTCCGTTTTGGGTACATAGTTTAGTCGTGGATGGGATTCTCGGTGGTGTCGGGTCTGTCCTCACTTTTCTCCCCATTTTGGCTATATTCTTTGCTGTATTCGGCTTGTTAGAAGATATTGGTTATATGGCTCGGGCTGCTTACGTGATGGATAATTTTATGCACTTAATGGGGCTGCACGGAAAGTCTTTTTTACCCTTGTTTCTGGGCTTTGGATGTAACGTTCCAGCTGTGATCGGCTCGCGGGTGATTGATTCCGAACAGGCTCGTCTGCTCACGATACTGGTCACCCCCTTTATGCCCTGCACCGCTCGAATGGCAGTAGTTGCTTTTATAGCTGCCGCATTTTTTGGCCCCTACGCAACTCTCGTCAGTTGGGGATTTGTGCTGTTATCCCTTTTGATGTTAGTGCTGGTTGGGACGCTGCTAAACCGGGTAATTTTCAAAGGGCAACGATCGGCCTTTATTATGGAAATGCCCCTTTATCATTTACCGAATTGGCGCACGATTGGATTGTTGGTGTGGCAGCGTTCCTTGGCTTTTATCCAAAAAGCGGGTACGACTATTTTATTCTTATCGGTGATCATCTGGGTATTATCCGTTTTGCCCAATGGAGATCTTAATAGCAGTATCCTGGCGCGCATCGGACATTGGGTTGAACCAATTGGGCGCATGATGGGGTTAGATTGGCGATTAACGGTTGCACTTTTGACTAGTTTTATGGCAAAAGAGAATGCGATCGCCACGTTGGGGGTCGTCTTTGGTAATTCACAAGGGGTTGGGTTGGCTCAAATATTGACCAGCACTTTCTCCCATGCGAGTGCGCTGGCATTTTTATCTGCCACAATGCTTTTCATCCCTTGCGCAGCTACTATGGCGGTGATCCATCAAGAGACCGGATCATGGCGCTGGACGGTTTTGAATATTCTTCTCATGCTGGTAGTATCCTTTGCGGTGAGCAGCGCTGTTTATTGGATTGCCGTGGCGCTAAGGGTTTGAAATGTTACAAAAACTTCTCCAAGCACTTCAATCCAACGAAACACTCAGCACCGAGCAAATAGCAAAGCAACTTTCCACAACTCCCCAAATGGTACTCGTCATGTTAGAACATCTCGAAGCATTAGGGTACATTCATCAGGTCGAATCTTGTACCGAAGCCTGTTCGCAATGTCCATTGAGCAATGTCTGTCATACCGGGAAGAATAAACCTGTGAAAGTGTGGCAGGTAAATTCCCACTATAGACCGCAAATACCATTGGAATAACTAAAATTTATCCCTATTTAAGGGCATAACAAAAATAATCTATTTAGACATCCGCCAAATTTAGTAAAAAGAAGGTCGAATAAATGGCAATATATAAAAGAAATCCACAACGTTTTAGGAATTGATAAGATAATTTTTGCTTTATAGGAGTTATCTATGATTAGTAGTTTATTACTAAGTTTACGCGAAGGCTTGGAAGCGGCTTTAATCGTTGGCTTAGTTTTAGGGGTATTGCAAAAGATGGCAAAAGGGGAATTTAAAATTGCTGTCTGGATGGGAGTTTTCTGTGCAACCCTGATGAGTTTCCTTATAGCATATGGATTGCGGTTAATTGGTTTAGAGCTGGAGGGAATAGCAGAACATATTTTTGAAGGGAGCACAATGTTTCTTGCAGCACTTGTGTTGACCTGGATGATTTTCTGGATGAATGCTCAATCCAACCGACTTCGTTTGGGAATGGAAGCAGAGGTTAAACAAGCCCTTGCTTCTTCTGGCGCTCGGGCAATATTTGCCATTGTTTTTGTTGCGGTTTTACGAGAAGGGATTGAATTAGCTCTATTCCTGACCGCAGCAAGTTTTTCATCGAATATGCAATCACTATTGCTAGGGTCTATATTGGGATTGGGGATTACGATTGTATTCGGGGTTATCCTTTACAAGTCAACTGTGCACATCAATATCAAGAGATTTTTCCAAATAACTGGTCTGGTTTTGTTACTTTTTTCTGCCGGATTAGTAGGGCATGCCGTCAAAGAATTTATTGAATTAGGTTGGATTCCACCTTTGATTAATCAAGTTTGGAATATTAATTCAATCATCAATGAAAATTCTATATTTGGAGGTTTATTAGAATCCTTATTTGGATATAATGCCAATCCTTCTTTGGTGGAGATCATGGCATATTTAGTGTATCTAAGCGGGATTGGAATTGTTTTATACCGAAAGAGTTTATTTTCCCAGAGAAAAAGGACTGAAATTCATATTGAATAAAAAAAGCAAGCTTGCTGTATTTTAGCAAGCTTGCCAGTGACTCCTGGTACGGAGCAATAGATTTACTTTTGGGTATATACAAAATGGTTGGTCAAGGCATAATACACGTAATTTTGCCAGAGCTTCAACATGTCTTCTCGACTGTATTCATGGGTGTCGAACGTTTGTAGAACGAGTCTTCCACCCATACAAGTTGTTAAAACTGCGCGGGAATCGGGTTTGTTGGGGTCGATGCCAATGACCAGAGCTGCATCTCCCACTGCTTTGTTGTTGTAATACTTAATCTGCATTAAATCGCCGACATCCCCCGTCCAAATTCGATTAGGTCTCAAGGTGCCCATTTCGTTAGGTTCGTTTAGGATGGGATGATCGCGGATGAGATACCATAAATCGCGCATGCCGGGGTTATACCAGTCTGCTTCCACTTCCACGCCGCATTGATCGAGGATTTTCTTAATTTTTCCTAATGACATGCTGTCAATATCCCACATCTCCATGATAACGCCGGCTCCTTTTTGCAGGCGCTCATCGATATAATCGAAATATTCTCCGCTGATCTTGCCGGTGATTTCGGATGAAATGATCAGCAAATCATAATCCGCTGGGCTGACCAATTCTTTTTTCAACCAGCCCTGGGCGCTGCCTACATCGGTGTAAACATAGCCAGCCTCGTCTAGAGCTCGTTTGACATAGCGTTCTAATTTATAACGATTTCCCGACATATCTTCAAAGAGCAGAATTTTTGCACCTTTGCGCAAGGCATCTAAGTCCATGGATTGCCCGGGTTGGATGAAAGGAGTGGGAGGAGCCTCGGTGGCTAACGGAGGTGGAACGGTGATGGGAGGGATTTCGGTTATCATTGGCGGGGGCTCGGTTGGTTGTACTGCATTGGTTGCTTGCAGGTTAATCGCTTCCTGAGTAGCTTGAAGTGCCAGACTGGTGCTCTGAAGCGACATCGCCGCTAAGGTGGCGTCATTATTGGAGCCGCCAGACGGTCCGGGAATTGCGCATGTGATGGATAGGATCACCAGCATGCTAATGGAAAGAACAATTGGGATTTTGTTGTGTGAGATGCGAGATTTTTTCATTTTACGCCTTCCGTCAATTGATTAGGTCATATATATAGTATAGAGTTAAATTAGATTAAGTCAACTACTTTCGGAATGAATGTTGTTCAAGGATGATGATTGTAGGGCGGGATTCAATGCCGCCGATGACGAAGGTAATGATTGTAGTGCGGGATTTCAATCCCGCTGATAATGTTGGGGATTGTGCGAAATAAATTTCGCGGTACGTGATTGTAGGGTGGGATTTCTATCCCGCCGATGACTACGAAAACAGGTAAAATATATCAACTATGAGAATTCTAGCCATCTATAACGGCGAGTATGGCCAACGCCATATCGAGAATATCACCCGGCATGCACTAGGCAATTGGAAAATTTATACCTGGCAAGCACCAGCAATGTTTCCATTGGTTATTGACTATCCAGAAGATTTTATTCCACCGCACCTGCCACAAGCAGACCTCATTCTCTCCTTTGCGGAACACAAGGGGGTGGCAGAATTGTTGCCAGATATTGCACTGCGCACCACTGCAAAAGCGGTTATCGCAGCAATTGATAACGAAGCCTGGCTGCCGCGTGGTTTGGCGCGCCAATTACGCGGCTGGTTGGATAAAATCGGAGTCGCTTGTGCGACACCAAAGCCACTCTGTTCCTTGACCGAAAGCGATTATGGCGTGACCCGCCGGCAGCGAATCGGTTATCATAGTCCTTTGATCAGCGAGTTTGCCCGTCATTTTGGGCGTCCACAATTTCATGTGACTATCAATGAATTAACCCGCAGCATTATCCGCGTCGAGGTGCAACGGGATTCGTTCTGTGGTTGTGCTCGCTTCGTCGCAGAAGGATTGATCGGGGTGAATGTTGACGAAGCAGAAGAAAAAACCGGCTTACTTCATCACCATTACCCTTGTTTAGCCAGCATGGGAATTGATATTGATTTCGATGATACCCTCTTACACGTTTCGGGTAATGTTTTCAAAGACGAAATTGGGGAGCAGGTAAAGCCATATAAGCACGTCCAGTATATTGCGCCGGGGAAACGCAGCGAAGATTAAATTCGTTTCCATTTATGCCGCCAGATGAGTTGTGGGTGATGGTACCCAGTCTGTTTGAATACATTTAAAGCGGCGTATAGTGAAAGAGTGATATCGCCTTCTTTGAGCAATACACAGAAAGGTTTAATCAGGGGTGTTATTTTCCATCTGACGGGCGAGTTCTTCGGCAGCGGAAAATTCCTCTGGCGTATTGACATTGCGAAAAATCAACCCATGAGGGTCAAATAATGCCACCTCTTGGGCACTCATAAAACGGATGTTCGCCGAAGAGAACCAGGCATCCGCCCGCCAATAACCCTCCTCAATAGCTTCCCGCACCAGCGGTAGACTGGTTTCTTTGCGATAGACGGCATGGAAGGGCTCATTTCCCTCCCGTGATTGGGGAATCACCGCGTCTGCTTTGGTTTTTTCTAGAATTTCGAACATCATCTGAAAAAGTTGTGGGCTGGCAAAAGGCATATCACAAGCGACAATCGCCACATAGGGGTAGTGGGCAGCTTGTAAAGCCGTGTAGAGCCCACCTAAAGCACCCCGCCCAGGAAAAATATCGGCGATTAATGGCAAGCCGAGGAATCGGTATTGTTGAGGATGATTGGTTGTGATGAGATGCTCATCCGCGATGGGACGCAATCGTTCGAGGACACGCTGAATTAAGGGCTGCCCCAGGAAAGGCACCAGGGCTTTATCACGCCCCATACGGCGAGATTCTCCACCAGCTTGAATCACTAACGTCCGCATGAATTAAGTTTATCACTAATTAGAAAAGATTGGTATTGTTTAGCACAGCCGTCATTGTGGAGGAGCGCTCTTTGTGACGATACCAGTCTCTATATATTCATGGCTAGCGGTCGTTGCGAGATTCGGTTCTATTGCCGAAAGGCGGCACTCAGAGGTGAAATGACTTCGTACAAAATTATGTTATCAGTAGGTCACAGTTGGGGTAATTGCAGCATCAAGGTCTCTAATGCTAAACGGGTATTCACGTTGCTATCCAATAAGGTGATGGTTTTCTGGATTGCCGTCATGGATGCAAAGGCTTGCTGCCAGGTGACTTTTTGGGCAGCGTTATTGATTTCCTCTTTCAGGTTGATATTGGTCAATGGACTCGTTGAGTTATTGGAGGATATCAATACATCTCTCCAAAAGGATAACCAGCATTGGAGTGTTAACATTAGCCGCTGCCTGTCTTTCTCTTTAGCGAGATTTTCTGCCAGTGCAAATCGTTCAATCCATGATTCTGTCAGCAGTTGAAGGTGCGCTTGCACGCCAGCCTGCCATTCGGCTATGCGATGGGGCTCTTCATGCAACTGGATTGCCAAGCCAGGGCAGCCATTGGATAGATGAGAAAGCAGCTGCGCTTGTTCTGCGCTAATTCCTAATCTGGGGATTAATTGCTCTGCGAGATAATTCGTTTCCACCGGGCGCAGGCGAATCCCCTCGCAGCGGGAGACAATGGTTGGCAGCAGGCTATCCGGTGAATCGGCGGTCAAAATGAGGATCACCCGTTCGGGAGGTTCTTCGAGCGTTTTCAACAATGCGTTGGCAGCGCTGGGGTTGGCTCGTTCAAAATTAAGCAGCAAGGCGATGCGGTAACGGGCTTCATAAGGTGCCAGGGCTAAGCGGTGTTGAAGCTCACGGATTTGATCCACCTTGAGCTGTCCGGCGGCTTGGTCGGCTTGCACCACTTCCAGATCGGGGTGCTGCATTTTTGCTAGCTGTATGCAAGCACGGCACATTCCGCAGGCGTCCCCCGCTAATGTTGGCTGAGTGCAGTTTAGGGCCATAGCAAAGCGTAATGCCAGAGTGCGGCGGCCAATGCCAGCTGGCCCAAAAATCAAATAAGCGTGGCGGGGAGAGCCGTCGCTAGCATGCTTGCGCAGGTGCTCTACTGCCCATTCATTTCCCAGAAAATCCCATGGCATACGTTATATTGTATCAGGAGTTCGGCATGTTCAATGGTCTCGAAAATCATTTTCGCGGTAGAATGTCTCCGTCATGGATATTTTAGCAGGTCTTAACCCCCAACAACAACAAGCGGTTTTAGCTGGGCTAGGCCCCGTGCTGGTTCTGGCTGGTCCTGGATCGGGTAAAACGCGCGTGCTTACACAACGGGTGGCGTATTTAATCGGTGCGCTGGGTGTGCATCCCTATTCGATTTTAGCGGTCACTTTTACCAATAAAGCCGCCCGCGAAATGGAAACCCGTGTCCAACGGCTGCTAGGTGAGCCACAAATGCGCGGTTTAATGATGGGCACTTTCCATTCCATCTGTGCCAGGATATTACGCCGTGAAGCGCAGCAGCTCCCTTTCCAATCCAATTATGTCATTTACGACACCGACGATCAACTCGCTTTAGTGCGCCAGGCTTTAGAAGAACTAAACCTGGACGAGAAACGCAACCGACCCGCATCCATTCACGCTGCAATTTCCTATGCAAAAAACGAACTTCATCTGCCGGATGACTTCCCGGTGCAAGATTACCGAAGCGAAATTGTTGCGCGTGTGTACCGCCGCTATCAGGAACTGCTGTTATCCAATAATGCATTGGATTTCGATGACCTGTTGTTGTGGACGGTGTATTTGTTCAAGCAATTTCCCGCCATAAAAGAGAAATACGCCCGTATTTTTGAACATATTTTAGTGGATGAGTTCCAGGATACCAATCAGGCGCAATATGTTTTAGTGCATCACTTGAGCAGTTTTCACCGCAATCTCTTTGTGGTTGGGGATATTGATCAGTCGATCTATCGCTGGCGGGGCGCTGATTACCGCAATGTGATCCGCTTTGAACATGATTTTCCCGATGCTCAGATCATTCTACTGGAACAAAACTATCGTTCCACTCAGGCGATATTAGATGTGGCAATGGCGGTAATTGAGCCCCATCCGCACCGAACACCCAAGCGGCTATTTACCACGCGTGGCAGAGGGGAGTTAGTCAACCTTGTCGAAACTGCCGATGATCGAGAAGAAGCGCGCTTTGTGGTCGAAACGATTGCTAAAATGATTCACGACAAGACCGCCAAAGCTGGCGATTTTGCTATCATGTACCGCACGAATGCCCAATCCCGTTTACTGGAAGAAGAATTTCTCCATCATGGATTGCGTTATCGCTTGGTGGGGGCGCAGCGATTCTATGGCCGCCGCGAAATCAAAGATTTATTGGCGTATCTCCGGTTGATTCACAACCCTGCCGATGAATTAAGCCTTATCCGGGCGTTGAACACCCCCCCACGTGGCATCGGGAATAAAACCTATATTGGCTTAAAATCCTATGCTCAACAGCTTAAAATCAGCCCGGGCGAAGCGATATTAAAACTGGTGAGAGAACCCCAATCCGCTGGTTCTTCGGAACTTCCTCAACGGGCTGTGACTGCCTTAGTTCGCTTTGGGGATCTTCTATCCGCATGGCGTGCCCAATTGGAAGTGCTTCCACCTATGCAATTATTAGATCGCATCCTTCATGATATTGATTATCGGGCTTATATTGATGATGGCTCTGAGGAGGGTGAAGATCGCTGGGAAAACGTGATGGAATTGCGCCGTTTAGCTGCGGAATTTCAGCAGCCCGGTTTAGAGGCTTTTCTCGAGCGGGTCGCATTGGTCTCTGATCAAGATACGCTTGCCGAAGGGAATGATGCCCCGACATTGCTCACTTTACATGCCGCCAAAGGACTGGAATTCCCGATTGTATTTATAATCGGATTGAATGATGGCACTTTGCCGCATTCCCGTTCCTTTGATGATTTTGAAGCTTTGCACGAGGAGCGGCGCTTACTTTATGTTGGTATCACGCGTGCCAAAGAAAAACTGTATTTAGTTTATTCACAAACCCGCAGTGCCTTTGGGTACAGCGAACCAGCGATTCGTTCACGCTTTCTGGATGATATCCCTCCTGACCTGTTACAGGAAAGCGCGAGTGAACTCGCCCAAAGCGGCGTTGGATATAACAGGCCCAAAGACAGCTGGAGTTCACCCTCATCCAAGAGCTCTGCGGCGATCTTGCAGAGTCGCTTTGCGCCTGGCAATCGCGTGCGCCACCCGAAATGGGGAGAGGGGTTGGTGCTGAATAGCGCCATACGGGAGGATGATGAGATATTAGACATCTTTTTTGAGAGTGTGGGATTGAAACGGGTGGCTGCCTCATTGGCGAGATTGGAAATTTTATCCGGCAATGGCTGAGTGGGTGGGCGATTTGTGCATTCGGCACGGTATTTAGGGAAATGGCTTCACTATGCTATTCGTGATGTAATATTGACAGGATTTACAAGATTACCAGGATTATTCTTTAAATAAAGTGGCTTTCGATACCTGACGAACGCTCCTCGACCCGCAGCAATCCATTGGTTGAGCGATATACCGAGCCGATCGATTGAGCCTGTCGAAACCTTGTCGAAGTGTTTGTTAAAACTCTTAGGATGAGCTTGTTAAAACCCTTGAGTTGATGTTGTTGAACCTCTTGGGCTGAGCTTGTCGAAATCATCACGAGAAAGTCTCGATACGCTGCTCATAAAGAACGTTCGCAACTATGCTACCACCGAAATGAGAGATGGCTTCGCTTCGCTACTACTTATAGCTATATATCGATAGGATTGACAAGATGAACGCGATTGTTTTCATTGAAGGGATATAGCTTCGCAGAGTTTACGCTGAGCACAATGAATACGCTACTTATGTGACTATCTGACAATACAAGTTGTGCTAGCAATTAGGTAAGAAAACCGTCTACAAATATTACACGAATGCACGAATAGCGTCGTCATGCGTTTATTTGCGGCCCATTCGTAGACGGTTTGCTAACACACACAGCCTATGACGATGTCATTTCACCGTAGAATGCGGCCGGATGGTGGTGTAGCCGAATCTCGCCATGACAGGCGCCAAAGCAGCGAGTGCTTCACAAGCTCGCTTTGCTGGGTGAGTTATTCGAAAAGCCCAAGAATTTAATAAAATTCTCTCTTAACGCACCACCAACACCGGGCAAGTGGCATGCTGGATGATTTTTTGGCTTTGGCTCCCTAAAAGCAAGCCGCTTAATTTTCCAAGGCCGCGCGAACCAACCACGATCAGGTCTGCTTCTCGCACGCGCGCTACTTCTAGGATAACTTCTGCAGCAGAGCCTTCCAAAGCCTCACTGGTTAATTCTCCTTTTATTTCACCCACCGCTTTTACGCCGTTTTCCAGAACCTGGTTTGCCTCATGCAGTCGTGCCGATATCGCTTCTTGTAAATTTGGCTCACCTAAATAAGACGGGATAGGATCAAAAGCGGTCACGACAATCAAATCTGCGTTCGTGATGCGGGCAAGATCGCCAGCCACTTTGGCAGCCCGCAACGCATGGTCAGATCCATCAACACCTAAAAGGATTTTCTTGAACATTGATTCACTCCTTCGTTCTAATACACTGTCCTATATATATTGTACATGGAAACTTAATAAAGCAGCTCAAATTATCAAAAATAGAGTGAAGCTATTTATTCCAAGTTTCTCTATATTTTTCGAATCTTTTATGAATATTAAATTCATACACCACAAAAAATTTTCCTCTGAAATAATGCAAAATTAGAGTTAAAATCAATTTATAACGGTATGCAAGTAGAAGATTTTGCTTCAAATTAGTAACCCATGATTATCATTTATTTTTTCACCGGTTTAGCGTTTGGGGGATTAGGCTTGGCTGCTTATTTACAATATCGTCAGGGCATCGAATTACCCCTCTCTCGTCAGCTTCCTTGGTTAGCCGCTTTTGGGTTTGTTTGTGCTATATCGGGCTGGACGGATATGTTCTTGTATAACCAGAGTATCCCAGAGCTGGTTGAATTCCTTAAACTAACCAGGATGATTGTTCAACCATTGAGTGGCATATTATTATTGATATTTGGTTGGGGAATATTACGACTGACACCTTTACCTTCCTGGACGATATTTATCCCCGGGATCCTGATCGTGCCAATAGCTTATGCAATAACTTTCGCGTTTACCACCTTTATCACTCCCTCACCAATTGAGATTCCGATCGATATCTGGTCCAGGTATTTATTATATTTGCCTGGCAGCATATTGGCTGGTATAGGTTTTTTACGTCAATCGAATATACAAAAAGAGAGTGGGAATGCCGATGTCTTTAGTTTAATGCTTGGGGCTGGATTAGGCTTTATTTTTGAAGCGGTGGTAGTGGGTTTGATTGTTCCAGCTGCCCCCTATGGGCCAGCTTCTTATTACAATTACGATCGGGTCACTCATACTGCTTTCATTGGTGAAAAAGAAGCTACTTATCAACCCTTTGGACTCACTGCCTGGTTGGATTATACAAAAGTATTACAGACAACCGGACTGCCAATCCAATTTTGGCGGATGATCTCTGCCATAGCGGTTTCATTCTTTGTCGTCAGGGGATTGGATGTTTTTGAGGCTATCCGCAAAAAACAATTGGCGGAATTACAAATCGATCGTGATCGTTCCCAACAAGCGGCATTTCAAGCGCAAATACTAGCTCGCCAGAGCGCCGAACAATGGACGGATGCGCTGATTAATATCAATCGCCGCATCATTGAGTTCAATGACATGGAAAGTATTTTAATTTATATCATCGAAAATATCCGCTCATTATTACAAGCAGATTTTATTGGTTTAGCTTTGTTAAATGAGGATTTCTCACATCTTTTTTTAAAATGTTTTGCCACAAATGAAAAATCGCAATTACTCGATGAATCCATCAAAATTGATAACCCCCTCATTTGGGATGCCATAAAAAATAATCAACCCTTTTTTTCAACCGATAATACCCCCCTGGAAAACCTACAGAATATTTGCCCTTTCTATACCGAGCGGAGTAGCTCTCTGGCAATCGTCCCCATCCTTCTGGATAATCAGTCGATTGGTGTATTATGGATAGCCCGTTGTGAAAACAATCCCAATCGTTTTTCGGGTGTGGATTTAGTATGGTTAGAATGTATGGCAGATCAGATTGTTATTGCTATCCAACATGGAATTATGACTTTTCGTATGCAATCTTTGTCCATTGCAGATGAAAGAGCACGAATCGCACGGGAAATGCATGACGGTCTGGCACAGGTCCTTGGTTATATCAATGTACAAGTTCAGGCTCTGGAAGCGTTGCTGAAACAAGGGAAAGTAGAGGAAGTTGAGTCTGAACTGAAAATTATGCGTGAGGCAGTGCTCACAGCTCATCAGGATGTGCGGGAGAATATACTCAGTTTACGGACAACCCTCGCAAATGAGAAAGGACTCATTCCCGCCACCACCGAATTTCTGGAAGAGTTTGGCATCCAAACAGGAATCTCGGTGAATTTCCATTATCCCATCGGGGTCGAATTGGATCTTTCCTCTCTCGCCGAAGTACAATTAGTGTGCATTTTACGGGAAGCCCTTACGAATGTGCGAAAACATGCGCAAGCGAAAAAAGTGGAGATTAAATTAAGTAAAACGACAAATGGTAAAGAACCTTGTGTTACCCTGTTAATTCATGATGATGGTAAAGGATTTATTGAGAATGAGTCGAAAAGAACTTTTGGTCTCCAAACGATGCGGGAGCGAGCAATCAGTGTGAATGGTCAATTAACGATTCATTCATCGCCAGGGAATGGAACCACAATCCTTTGTCAAATTCCTTGTCTTGCTAATGAATATAAAATCAACAATGCTATCCTTTCAAATAATCGGTGAAAATAGATCATTATGAACGTGCGTGAGTGGGCTTTACCGGTGTACACAATATTAATGCAAACCGCTATTGGGACTTTGTTCTTCCTCTGGTTGTTACGATTATGGGGAAATGCGACTTTTGGCCTAGATGAGATGAATAAAATCATTCAAATACCCGTATTAATTATATTAATCACGATTGTTTTCGCGATGATTGGCGCCCATTTTCACCTCAGCAAACCTTATCTCTCTTTTTTAGCGGCTACGAATTTTGCGCATTCCTGGCTTAGCCGTGAGATAGTGTTTACGGTATTGTGTTTTCTGTCAACATTCGGTTTGTTTATAAGTCTCTGGCTCCCCAAGCATTACACTAGATGGGTTGAATGGTTTGCGATTTTTGCCATTTCCTTCGGATTTATTACGGTATATTGCATGGGTAGGATTTATCAACTTCCCACACAAGTTGCCTGGGATTCTCCATATACTATTCCCTATTATTTCATCACTACCTTCTTATTGGGTATAGCTGCTTTGCCTGCCATCCTTTTAATGGACTTGTATTTCATCCATGTGGAACAGCTAACTCAGGTTCCACATCAGGATCGTATCATTCGGAAAACGTTTCAAATTTTGGCAATCATTGCGATTCTCATAACGGTTCTGATCCTTCTCATTAACGTTGCCCAAATCAATGATTTACGAATGCAAACGCAGGAAGCAGCTCAGGCGAGCTTATTATTACTTTTTACTCTCTACAAACCGTTATTGATATTTCGTTATCTTGCTTTATTTAGTGGGCTGGGGGTGTTTCTCGCAACTGCCCGCCAGGTGATACGGACTCACCCAAGCTTGCGAGAGATTATGGGCAATGCCTTTTTAGCCTGTTTATTGATGATGATTGGTGAAATTCTAGAAAGATTATTGTTTTATGCTACACATGTACGTATTGGTGTATAAATGACGAATGGAGTGTATGCATGCCGATTCGAGTGTTAATCGCTGATGATCACAAGCTTTTCCGCCAAGGTTTGATTAGCTTGATGAAAACCCGTAGTGATCTGGTTGAAGTAATCGGGGAGGCAGAGACCGGATCGGAAGCGATTCGTCTCGCGGTGGAACTCAAGCCAGATATCGTATTGATGGATATATTCATGCCCGATGGGGATGGCTTGCAAGCAGCCCGCATCCTGCGCGAAACCGCACCGCAAGTAGCCATTGTAATGCTGACATCTTCTGAACAAGATGAGCACCTGAACGAAGCTGTGCGAATCGGGGTTGCTGGATACCTATTAAAAAACCTCGATGGTGAAGAGCTCTTTGAATTACTAAGTGGCATTCAACGCGGAGAAGCCGCTATGACACGTGCCATGGCAGCTCGATTGTTGAAAAACATCTCTCATTCCCAGACCGACCTAGTCAAATCCGATGAACTGACCGAACGCGAAATCGAGGTACTTAAATTAGTTGCCTTAGGAGCCAGCAATCAACAAATTGCAAAGGAACTTTGTATCACTATTAACACGGTGAAATCCCATATAAAAAGCATCCTCTCTAAACTACAATTGGAAAATCGTACCCAAGCAGCCACGTATGCCATTAAGACCGGTCTGGTAACCGAAAAGGCTGACAAATAAAATAAATCATCCTTAAGGGTGAGGAATAACTGTACCAGAGGGGGATGTGGAAGCGTTCAAATTCCCCTATTCTATATAGTGGAAAACCCCTTGAACGGATTCGGGTAGATTATGATAGATAGGAGTGTGCATATTGAAATTAACATATCTTTTTTCCCTATGTTGTTTCGGATGGCAAGTCGGGCATCCGAGCAAAAAACAGAACATTAAGATTCCTATTCATGGAGGGAAGGAATGACCGAAAACAATTTCCTCACGAAAACACTAAATGAAACCTTGTTAACCCGCCGTAGCTTCCTGAAATGGAGTGCTGCATTAGGCGGAACCGCTGCGCTAGCAGGGGGATTGAAAGTGGGGTTGAAAGCTGTAGAACGAGCCACTGCTGCCAGCGAAGAACAAACACTTACCGTAGCTTGTTATCACAATTGTGGTGGAAGATGTATTTTAGCGGCAAAGGTAAAAGATGGGACTGTAATGCGCCTTATACCCGATCCGGATCCCACGGAAACACCAGAGATGCCACGAGCTATTCCGTGTGTGCGTGGGCGCGCTCAAACCCGTCGAGTTTATGCTCCGGACCGTTTGAAATACCCGATGAAACGGGTTGGAAAACGTGGCGAGGGAAAATTTGAACGGATTAGCTGGGATGAAGCCCTAGATACAATCGCCAACCAAATGAAAAGAATCAAGGAAAAATATGGGAATGAGGCCTTTTATTTTCAATACGCTTGGGGAGTAACCTGGAACGGGCCAGATGGTCAAGCGATTATGCAACGTCTCTTAAATTTATTTGGCGGTTACGTTGGATATTATGGGACATATAGTGAAGCAGCTTATGGTGTCGTTATGCCATATATTACTGGTGGCTATTATGGCAACTCAGCTGATGATGTTCAAAATTCAAAATTGGTTGTGCTATTTGGAGATAATTCAGTGGTCACCAGGGCTGGTGGGGATAATGGTGGATATTGGTATATGAAAGCAGCTCAAAATGGAACCAAATTCATTATTATTGATCCCATCATGACCGATACCGTTGTTGGCACTCAGGCAGAATGGATTCCTATAAATCCCGGTACAGATGTAGCATTAATCTCTGCTCTGGCTTATGTGATGGTCAAGGAAGGATTATATGATAAGGAATTTATGGCAACCCATTCGGTGGGATTTGATGAAGACAATCTTCCGGAAGGCGCTCCGCCTAACTCTTCATATGTATCCTATCTCATGGGGAAAGGTTATGATAAAGTAGAAAAGACGCCAGAATGGGCATCGAAGATTACCGGTATCCCCGCCCAAAGGATAGCTAATTTAGCTCGTGAAATGGCATCGATCAAGCCATGTGCGATCATTCAATGTTGGGGTCCGCAACGACGTGCTTATGGAGAGCAATTTTCACGAGCCGTTCCGATTCTGGCAGCCATGACCGGAAATTTTGGCGTGAGTGGTGGAGGAACTGGTCAGCTTCCAGGAGGAGCTTATTTTCCTCTAGGTGCAATTCCTGTCCCACCAAACCCGGTGCAAATATCCATTCCGGTATTCATGTGGCCGGATTTTATCACCCGCGGTACCGATATGACACCTGAGAAAGATTTTATTCGGAGTGCATCTGTAGGTTGGAGTGCTGCTGGCGGAACTCAATCGGGGCAAGTAGCAGAAAAAACCAAATTGTCTTCTAATATGAAATTCATGTGGAACCATGGTGGTAATACTCTCATTAACCAACATGCAGACATCAACTATACACGTAAAGTGTTAGAGGATGATACCCAATTAGAATTTATTGTAACGGTAGAAGTGGGAATGACTCCCAGTGCAATGTACTCGGATATTTTGTTACCAGGTACTACTGGGTTTGAAGTTGAGAATATTATTACTGGTGAAGGGCATGGAATAAAAGGCAACCATTCTTGGGTGTTGTTTAATCACAAAATCATTGAGCCAATGTATGAATGCAAAGATGATTTATGGATAGCCAACCAGCTTGCTGATAGGTTAGGACTCGGTGATCAATTCAGAGAAGGACGACAAACGCGTGATGATTGGATGCGTGATATGGTTGATGGAGCAAGGAAAAATATTCCGAATTTCCCAACTTTAGAAGAATTCAAGAAGATAGGTTATTTCAAGGCAGAGGCCGGAAAACCTACTGTGGCATTTGCTGAGTTCCGAGCTGACCCCGAAGCCAATCCACTGCCGACTAAGACTGGTAAAATAGAAATTTATTCTCCACCTCTTGCTGAATTAAGTAACGAAGAAATTCCACCTATTCCAGTGTATATACCGGAATGGGAAGGAGTGAGTGACCCATTACGTGAAAAATATCCGCTTATGATGATGTCAACCCATTTCGTTGCAAGAGCTCACTCAACATTCGAGAATGTTGATATATTGCGTGAAGCTCATCCTCAATGTTTATGGATTAATAAAGTTGATGCGGAAGCACGGGGTATAAAGAATGGAGATTGGGTGAAAGTCTATAACGATCGTGGGGTTGTTCATATCCGGGCATATGTCACGAATAGAATCCGACCCGGTGTCACAAATATGCCTGAAGGCGCCCATTTTACACCCAATGCAGATGGTATTGATACTCGTGGTTGTCCTAATACATTAACGAATTATCGTCCAACTCCATTTGCTCGTGGTCCAGCAGTTCATACTAACTTGGTTCAAGTTGAGAAATTATAAGGAGATGAACCATGTCGAAACAATTAGCTTTTTACGTCGATATATCAAAATGTACTGGTTGTAAGGCTTGCCAGATTGCATGCAAGGATAAAAACAATCTCCCGATTGGGATAAGATGGAGACGCGTATTTCAATATGAAGGAGGCGATTGGGTTCAAGCGGCGGATGGTTCGTGGTTGCCTAGCAGTGTTTATGCCTATTTTGTATCTTCTGCTTGCGCACATTGTCAAGATCCCATTTGTATGAAGGTGTGCCCAACAAAAGCGATTCATAAACGTGATGACGGCATTGTGTTGATCGATGATACTAAGTGTATCGGTTGTCGCTATTGCGAGTGGGCGTGCCCATACGGTGCACCTCAATTCAATGAAAACATTGGGGTTATGACGAAATGTAATATGTGCTATGATTTAGTCGATAATGGGCAAAGACCCGCTTGTGTAGATGCCTGTCCATATCGGGCAATGGATTTTGGTGAATTAGAAGAACTGCATCAGAAATATGGAGATTTTGCCGACCCAGCGCCATTACCAGATCCAAGCTTCACACAACCATCGATTGTATATAACCCCAGTCACATGACGAAAACATCCAAGAACGGTGATGGTCATATCATGAATCTTGAGGAGATTTAAAATGAACATACGTGAATGGGCTTTAATTACGTTTACAATATTAGCACAAATGTCCGTCGGATCTTTCCTGGTTTTGGGTATTGTGCATAACTATGCGATCAAAAAAGCAGGAATGAAAGAAGCAGACCGTTTAAGTGATCGAGCTCTGTTTGCTATCGGATTTGTGTTATTACTTGGTTTGGCAGCTTCGTTATTCCACCTCGGTGTTCCTTGGAAAGCTTATCGGGCTGTTACGAATTTGTCTACTTCCTGGTTGAGTAGAGAAATTTTCTGCGGAGTTTTATTCGCCGGTTTCGGTGCTATCTTTGCATTTATGCAATGGCGAAAAATTGGTTCTTTTGGATTAAGGAATATCTTTGCGTGGATCGCTGTCTTGATAGGATTGGCACTACTGTATAGTATGTCCAATGTATATTTACTGGCAACCGAACCATCCTGGAATTCCCTTGCTACACCGATATCTTTTTTTACCACTTCGTTCTTGCTTGGTTCATTAGCCATCGGAGTGGCGTTTGTTGCCAATTATTCTTATATTCAACGTAACCAGAATGTTGAATTAGATATTCAACGGGAATTGTTGCGGGATTCTCTGAGGTGGATTGCGATTGCATCGTTGATTTTATTAGGTGTTGAATTTGTGGTTTTACCGATATACCTGGCTTCATTGGCAGCAGGACCTGTAGCGGCAATCCAAAGTGTAAAGTTGATTGTCGGTCCTTATGCTTGGGTGTTAGTCCTTCGCTTGGTTTTGGAGTTTGTTGGTGCTGGGATTTTTGCGCTCTTTCTTTACAAAAATGCTTTAAGTGCCGGGCGCGAAAAGGTTTTAGGTAATCTGGTTTATGGAGCATTTGCATTAGTACTCGTCGCAGAAGTACTTGGCCGGTTTTTGTTCTATGCCGCTCGTGTAAGAATCGGAATTTAGTTTAATGGTTGTTGAAGGGAGCTCTGTCGGATAGACTTTGCTCCCTTCATTCCAAATTTATTAAGATGAATAAATTGAGATTTATCTCTCTGATTTTTCTACTTGCTAGTTTATTTTTACAATCTCGTATTGGTTTCGCACAATCATCATCACCAAACGCTTCGGCCATTATTTATCTTTCCAATAGTGGCTATAATATAGCCCTTGCAGTAGCATATTCACCAACTGGAAAAGAATTTGCGGTTGGCTCTACAAATGGCATCACTATCTTTGATGATAGTACAAAAGAACAAAAATTATTAATCAAATCTGACACATGGGTTAGAGCGATTGCTTACTCTTCAACTGGAGATAAATTAGCTGCAGCCTTTTTTGATAATACAGCAAAATTAATAAATCCGAGGACTGGAGATATCGAAAAAGTTTTTCTTCACCCCGAATGGGTGCGTTGTGTAAATTTTACCCCAGACGATCAATATTTAATTACCTGCGCAGATGATAATTATGTTAGGTTTTGGAATGTCTCAAATGGGGTATTGTATCGCTCGATTAAATTCAACCAGCCTTTAAGAACTATTGCTATTTCACCTAATGGTCTTTTGTTGGCAATTGGACTGCAGGATGGTTCAATAGAGATATTTGATACCAATAAATTTACCTGGATAACTACATTATTAGGCCATAAGGGTTGGGTACGGAGTTTAGCTTTTTCACCCGATAATACATTATTGGCATCTGGGGCATTCGATGCGACAATTATAGTGTGGGATTTAGGGCAAATGTCTGATCGGTTCACACTGAAAGGTCATCAATCAAGTATATTAAGTTTAACTTTTACAAATAATGGAAAATATCTTATTTCTGGTTCAGTGGATCGATCAATTAAGCTATGGGATGTGCATAACGGGGAGAATGTTAAAACTCTCACTGGTCATGAAGGGTTTATTTATAGTGTGGCGGTTTCGGGAGATGACTCACATATTTTATCTGGTGGAGCCGATAATACAGTTCGTATATGGGATTTGAACGATAGCCAGTTGGGAATACAAGGATATTTGCAAAACACACCAAAAGATTGCAGAGCTTGTCATCATCCAACAATGGATACTCAGCCTCCAAAAGTAATTCAAGTTAGTTGTGAAATGTGTCATAGTAATGGTGTAAGTTTTAATTTCTGTCCTGCATTTCCTCACAATAATCAAAAAAATTCCTTTACATCTATTTCAATGATTGGAACAAAAATTGGTATCCCGGTAGCAGGTGATTCTCTGGCAATTGTTATCAATTATCCAGATAATGGAGAAACACTTTATACTTCGGATTTGTATCGCGCACCTTTACAAATTAGTGGACAAGTTTATTTTTCTGGAAATAAAAGCAATCTCATCGTCCGTCTTCTAATTTTTGAAAAAGAACAATCAATACCTTATTCTACATTGACAACTCATCCAACTGTAAATGGTAAATTTGCTTTTAAAGTTGTGTACAATCCTAACGGTTCCAAGCCAATATCGTCTAAAGCTGGTGAGTTGAGTTGTGCAGAATGCCATGATGATGCCCAATTACAGGGAGAGTTACCGGGTGGTGATGTAAAAATTAGAGTAGAAGTAATGGCTTCGAATGTTATTGCATCGGATGAACGATGGGTAAAAGTGGATATAAGCAAAAATACTACTGTCACTGTTGCAGTACGGGATGCTTCCAATCATCTTCCGGTGTCTAATATACCGGTAGAGATAAGCACAAATTTGTTGAATTGGCGAACACGCTATGCGAAATCTTTGACAAATGAATCTGGCCTGGCAAAAGTATCCATCGAACGATTAACATTGTCACCGACAATCTATCAAATTTCTATTCCAAAGACTGTGTACAATGGTTTTTGGTATGAGGGAACGCAGCCGATTACAATCCCTTTGAACACGGCTGATTCAACCCTGCCGATTATTACTATGAGTGTAATTAAAAGTAGTGGGCAAATAAACGGCATGATCACAGGGATTAAAGAATTTGATAATCTACAAGTGGCAGCTATCCATATTCCAGAAATAGATCATCAATATGTAAACATTTCCACCAATGGTTCATTTCAGTTTCGAGATTTGATGTCTGGAGATTATCTGATCGGTTTAATTTCAAACAAAAAGTCTTCTATTACCTATTATTCAAAGCCAATTGAAATTGAATTAGAAAAAGAAAATCAAGTAAATGCTACCGTAAATGTGATTAGTGGCAATACTCTGCAAGGGAAGATTGTTGATAAAAAAGATATTTCTATTCCTTTTGCAAAAGTTTCTTCTGGTAACTATGAAACATGGGTTGAGCCATTAACGGGTAATTTTAGTTTGCCTAAAATTGACGATAATCAACTGCTTCAGGTTAGAGCACCGGGTTATTATTCTTCTGAACTCATTTTAAATGCTTCCTCTGAAATCACAGAAGTAAAATTAACGCCCCGTGATGATACAAAAATCATACATTGGGAGAATGGATATTCATATCTACCAGCTGAAACACAATATGAAAAAAAAGAGGAGGGTATCGATATTTATAAAGGATGGGTGTGGGGGAATGCTTTAACAAACCCTTCAATCACCGTGATAGCGGGTAAATTGAAAGCAAAGGTAGAAAATGGCCGTTTTTTCCTGGAGTATTTACCCCCAAATATTGGCTGGTTTTACCTTGCGGATGGAAATGCATCGATGACAGTGGACGATGGTGACATAATGGCAATTCATCCGGATGAAATAATCTACTTTAACCAAGATCACGTTACTCAACCTATGTTATATGATGCAAATATATTGACTCTAATCCGAAGTAAGAATAAAATCAACTTAACTTTTTCCCCCGAACCTACATTTCTTGAAAAAATAAATCACCAATTTAACACAATAAGTATAAATGTGATTCAAGGGATTACGTTGATCACCTATCTTTTTGCGGTTGGAATCATTCTGGTATTACCCATATTATTTGTTACAAAGCGAATTAGGAAAAAATGAAATTTTCAAAGAAAGGATAAATTATTTATGGAACAGGAAAATTCAGAAATAATTTCGATTTTGACAGGAGAAATACTACTTCTAGATTTTCTCAGTAAATCTTTATATGTTGAACCAGATGAGGATTGGATTTCAACGCTATTCAAAGAAAATTTATTTGACGAGGTTCCTTTTGCCTATGAACAGAATGAAACAGTCGAAGCATTAAAAGTGTTAACGAACTGGATAGACGAAAATATGCTGAGATCTACGCAAGAAATTATAAAAGATTTAAAATATGATTATGCCCGATTATTTATTGGTTTAGGCAAGGTTTTGGCTCCACCGTGGGAATCGGTTTATTTTAATGTTGATCATCTTGTGTTTCAAGAACAGACGTTACAGGTTCGGGATTGGTATCGTCGGTTTAATATTGAACCGGTAAATTTATTTAAAGAACCAGATGATCATATTGGGTTAGAATTATCTTTTCTATCCTATCTAACTCAAAAAGCGCTTGATGCACACCATTCTTCTAATCTGGCAGAATTCCAGAATTATATTAAAGCAGAAAAACAGTTTTTAGCAGAACATGTATTAAATTGGGCACCTTACTGGTGTACCCTGGTTTATGAAAATGCACAAAGTGGTTACTATAAAGGGTTAGGCTTGCTGACATTAGGTTGTTTATTGTCACTATCGTCATTTTATACAGTTCCAATTTCATTGGAGATAATGAAATGAATCTCCTATCCGCCGCTGAATTTCTAGCGGGTGCGGATCGGCCCTTCGTTCAACTAGAAAGCCAGCGCTGTTTGCACCATCTTAGCCGCTTCTCCACATGTGACGCTTGTTATGACATTTGTCCGGTTGATGCTATTCAACCAGGGCAACCACCAAGCCTGGATATCCAAAAATGTCAACAGTGCGGGGCGTGCCTTTCGGTTTGCCCAACCGATGCTTATCGCGGTGATGATGGTTTTCGTGCGTTATTATTGGCATTGAAACGCCTAGATAGCAAAGGCTTAGAATTAGTTTGTAAGAAAAATCCAAATGCCCAAAGCGGGGTTTTTGAAGCCAGTGTTGCGATTCAGATGCGGGAATGTTTGGCAAGTTTGGGCTGGGGAACTTATTTGGTCTTAGCGGGGCTAAATTTTGAAAAAATCTTGATTAGAACAGATGCCTGTGCCAATTGTGAATGGGGCGAATTGCGGGATAGAATTGAATTTCAAGTTACCCAAGCAAAAAGGCTGTTGGAAAACTGGGGTAAATCAGAGATCCTTCAACTCGTGGAGAATATCGAATGTTCACAAACGCGACCTCTTTGGGATGTGACTAATCCACCCTTATCGCGGCGCGATTTTTTCCGGGCTGCGCTTCGGCAAGGTGAGGTTACCTTTGCTAAGTTAGAAAATTTAGAAGGCAACTCATCCACACGACTTCCTCGTAATCGCATCAGAATGATGACAGCTGTGAACCACTTCCCTACCTCCGTTGATGACAGCAAAGACGTCGTGTTACAAGATGAATTTGTTCAACTTTCTATTTCGGAAACATGCACCGCTTGTGGTGTTTGCGCGAGAATTTGCCCAACCGAAGCATTGACTTTCGAAATCGACCCAGAAAAAGTCCATTTTCAATTGGAATTTTCTCCTCAAAAATGCATTGGTTGTGAACTTTGTTCCAGTGTTTGTCTTCCATCTGCAATACAAATTCAGCGCCCTGCGTATTTTAAGGATGTGTTCCTGCAGGACAAAATCCTCCTTCAGCAGGGTGAATTAATTCGCTGTGAAAAGTGTGGTGCCTTAACTGCTGCAAAGCCGGGTAAAACTCTCTGCCCTACCTGTGAACAACGTCGTAGTAATCCCTTTGCTTCGATATTGCCGCCACAATGGATAGCCAAAGGACTTAATGGTGAATGAAATGATCCTCGATATTAATAAAAACACGGTAAATGAAATACAGAATCCAACCTTAAGGTCTTATGCTGAAATTTATGTCCATATTTATCAGGATTTTCTCAATCAAGTGGCTCAAACTGGAATAGAAATAGATAGCGAAGATTATACTGATTTAGCCAGGGAAAAAATGGAGCAATTAAGTAAAAGAGGCGCCGTTGTACGGAATGATCAAAAAAGCGTTTACATCAACCAGATTTCCCCAGCTTGTATTGCTTGCCAAAAAGGTGTTGGAAGTTTAACGTTTTTTATTTCCTTAAAATGTAACCGCGATTGTTTTTTTTGCTTCAACCCCAATCAAGAAGATTTTGACTATAACTATCACCATCAGCGGGATTTGATCGCGGAACTCAAAGAGGTAAAAGGACAAGGCTTGCAAATTGATCATTTGGCACTCACTGGCGGAGAACCTTTAATTTATTTAGATGAGTCATTGGCGTTTTTCCGGGAGTCGAAAAACCTCTTCCCCCAAGCCTATAAACGGCTATATACCAATGGGGATTTTGTAAACGAGGATGTGCTCGCTAAATTGCAAGCAGCCGGATTACAAGAAATACGTTTCAGTATTCGCATGCACGATCTGGAAAAGGGCCATGATTATATCTTTGATCGGATCGCGAAGGCAAGGAAATACCTGCCTTTTGTGATGGTTGAGATGCCTGTTTTACCAGATAAATTTGAGGAGATGAAGGACGTTATCCTGCGGTTAGATCAATTGGGTTTATATAGTATCAATTTACTTGAATTATGTTTCCCTTATTATAATGCTCAGATTTACCGCGATTATGGTTATAAAGTAAAAGCACATCCCTATCGGGTGTTGTATGACTACTGGTATGCTGGTGGGCTTCCCATTTCCAAAAGTGAATTAGTGTGTTTGGATTTAATTTCTTTTGCTCTGGATAACCACATTCGCATGGGAATTCATTATTGTTCGCTTGAAAATAAACATACTGGTCAGGTTTATTTACAAAACACATCCCATAAAACACCTTCCAATGCATATTTTTCCCGCCGCGATTACTTTTTGAAAACTGCAAAAGTATTTGGCGAAGATGTCGAACCGGTTAGGTATTTTTTTGATAAAAATGGTTATCATCAATATCTCATTAACCAGGAGTATAATTACCTCGAGTTTCATGTGAGCAAAGTTCGTATGCTCAGTCGATTCGATATTGAAGTTGGCATATCTACAAATATCTTCGAGGAACGTAATGGGGAAATATATATGCGGGAATTGAAGGTGGATGTAACCAATCCACAATCGTTTCGATTATCCGTAGATATTTAGACAAGGAGTAAAAATGTTTGGTTTAGGTCCAACAGAATTGATTATTATCCTGATTATTATCGTGCTGCTTTTTGGCGCAGGACGAATCAGCAAAGTTGCCGGAGAAATGGGTAAGGGATTACATGAATTCCGTAAAGGGATTCAAGGGGAAGACGAAGAGGAAGAGAAAACAAAAAAAGAGGATGAGAAGCACGCTGAGTAAGGTATTGTGAGTGCGGATTCAACGTCATCTTCCATCAAAAAGCGGTCCTGGCGTGATTATTTACGCGCCTTAGGTCGCGCTCATCAGAAAGCTAGCGTTCAACTTGAGACATCTCAACCGCTCCTTCAGCATTTAAATGAGCTGAGGATGCGGGTATTTAAGGCGTTTGGGGCAGTGACCCTGACGACCTTATTGAGTTTTATCTTTGCTGGTCATATCATTGACTTCTTGGCGTCCCCAATTGGCGGGAAAAAATCGCTCGTCTCGATTGAAGTAACCGAAAATATTGCAATCTTTATGAAGGTTTCTTTATTGAGCGGGTTTGTTCTGGGAATGCCTTTTATTGTCTATCAGGCATTAAGTTTTATCTTACCTGGTTTGACGAAAAAAGAAAAGAACTATTTAATAATTGGCGTTCCCAGCGCATCTCTTTTGTTTTTGAGCGGGGTTGCGTTTACCTGGTATGTTATGCTACCCGCCGCAGTGCCATTCCTAACTCACTTCTTGGGAATCCCGACTCAAGTAAGGCCGATAAATTATTTTGATTTCATCACTCGCTTGATGTTTTGGATTGGGGTTTGTTTTGAAATGCCATTGGTCGTCATGATCCTGGTCAGTCTGAAATTCCTGACCGCCAAGCAGCTTGCCCAAGAATGGCGTTACGTCATTGTGATCATTGCGGTGATTGCAGCGGTTGTGACTCCCACGGTTGATCCGGTAAATATGGGATTGGTCATGGCTCCTTTGCTTGGTTTGTATTTGATCAGTTTGGCGCTTGCCGTTTTGGTTGAAAAAAGGTAATTATGGAAATATTCGGCGTTGGAAGTAATGAATTAATCGTGATTCTCTTATTGGCTGCCATTGTGCTAGGACCAGAAAGAATGGTTCGGGCGGCTCATGAATTAGGGAAATTTATCCGCAATGTCAAGAATTATTTTCGCTCTCTTTCCGATGAGCTGAAAAGCGAATTGGATATGTTGGATGATATCAAAAATATCAAGGATGATTTAAAGAAATTTTAAGGGAGCATTCTCTGCCGCGGATACAGACGGGGTATCTCGATTTTTGTGATAAAGCGAAAGACTTTTTAGCAAAAAGCGAAAAACATCTGTGTTTTTCCATTAATTCCAAACAATTGTTTATGTTTAGAATACTCGTTATTTTCCTATCCATGGTAAAAACACTCGATTGGGAAGACTTAAATTTTCCCGCCAGGAGGATAGCACAATCCCGTCCATGACATTGCTGTCGATATTTAATTTAACACTCCCCCAGGTCTCATAATGTCCTCCGCTGTATTGGCGTATGCGCTGATGTTGATTCCAGACCTCGTTAGATAAACGGTAAACGTCCCACACGGTTGCGTCGGGGTTGTATTGGTCGTAGATCCAATGAGCAGGCCAGACTGCATCTGGTAAAAGTGCGTTCGAGGCGATTTGATTTAACACTGCTCCCGTACTATATACCCCGGCTAGACTGCCTTTTGCATGCATCTGGGTGACCCATCCGTTCATAAAGCTTTTCACCGCATTATTACAACTAGAGTTAGCGGTGTCGTAGTATTCCATATCGTAATAAATGATGGTTCCGCTTTGATCGGGATGGGCGATGTTCATTGCCGCTGCAACGGTTAGCGCGCTATTTGCCTCATTGATTCCTTGCTGATAAGCGGTGTTAGCGTTGCTGCTGATTTTGGATTTGTAATTAGTGCATGGTGCCTGAGGTCCCACCCAGGTAGGTATAAGCGACCAGCCCTGCCCGTTGCGGATCTGAGCGATATAATCCGCATTGAGAGCCGTATTAGCACAGGCGCGCAGGCTTCCGCCGATGTAGAGATTCAAACCGCGGTAAGGGCTGGAGCCGATCCATTCCTGTAGTTGTGTCAAGGTAGGTACTTCACATTTGTCAAAGGCGTGTCCTTGATATATTGCAGTGAGACTTTGGGGGGCATCGCTTGTGCTCGATTGGAGTGTTTCAGCTTGTGTGTGGATGGTAAATGATTCTTCGATAATGCCATTTGGATTTTCGGAAACAGGCAAGGGAATAACCGACCAGTTCACTCCTCCATTTTCTGTTTTCAACAAACCCAGCTCACGGTGGCAGGTCATCGTGCCGGCGGGGTCGTTATCGCATCGCCCTTTAGAATAGGCTGCCCAGCCGGTCTGATCGTCGAATAAATCGATTCGATCAATCCCTTGCCAAAACGGGTCTGCGTTTGGGGTATTGTAGATGGAGCGATCCACTGCAACCGGACTGCCTTTTGCAAACCGCAAGGAATTAAGTTCGGTGATAGCTCCGAGCTTTTTCACAATATTTGATTTCTGCGGCAGGGGGAATGCGGTTAAGTCATCGCTTGGTTGCCATGAAAGACCGCCATCTCTGGTTTGAAGCAAATCTCCAACTGGTTCATAGCCCGCAACCCATCCCATCATTGGGTTGACAAAGTAAGTCTCCCCTGCCGCATCGAGATTGCTTTTTATCCAGGTCAGCCCGCCATCACGGGTGAAATACAGCGCTCCCAGGTTGAAATTTGAGCTGCTGGCATATTTCATCATCAGCCAGCCATGGTTGCTATCCAAAAACGTCATTTGAATTTTTCCCACTGCTGGTTTCGCGGAGGTGTCGTCAGGGAGTTTTATTTCCAGGTAAGTCCAACCAGCGCGGGGATTGTCACGCTTTGCCAGCCATAACGCTTGCTGATCTCCTGCATTGGGTTTTCCCAGTACCGCGTATCCAAGTGAGGGATCTGGGAAATGCACTGCGAAAAGTTGCAGTTCGTTCATCTCGGAAGGAGTAATATCCTGCCAGGACGCGCCGTTATTCGAAGACCAATATAAATGATTATTTATCCAGATCCATCCCGTTTGCGAATCAAGCAGGTCGAAGTCGATGATTTCGATTGGATAGCCGGCATTCTCAGCATCCGTTTCTGCAAGCGCGGACATACGCATCGGATAGCGAAGCAGGAAGGCTATCGTGAGGGTGAGTGCGATGAATGGAATCGCGCAAACGCTTACGACGGTTTTGGTTTTCGACATGGTATATACGTATCGCGATACTCAAAAGAATACCATAAAATGGGGATTCAAATCTATCCTGATGACCTTACAATTTTGAAGGCTGATCTGGATTTGGATAGATGCATCTGTGACACCAATCTTGCACACTACACTAAGGGATATTTTGGCTGTTTTTTTCTGTTTATGGGGAGGATTTAGGAAAGAGAAGTTTTTCTTCCTTGTCATTGATTTATTTGTCGATAGGTTTTTGTGCCAACCTTTTCGCTGTTTGGTATAATGAAAGGTCTGATAATCATCTGTAATTTTATTCAGGGCAAATTTTATGGCAAAAAATGTTATCCGCGTCGTAGGGGCGCGTGTTCACAATCTAAAAAATATCACCGTCGAAATCCCCCGCGATAAACTGGTTGTCATCACCGGTTTGTCTGGTTCGGGGAAATCGTCTTTAGCTTTTGACACCATCTTCGCTGAAGGTCAGCGACGCTATGTCGAATCGCTTTCTGCTTATGCCCGTCAATTTTTGGGGCAAATGGAGAAACCGGATGTGGATTATATCGAAGGGTTATCCCCTGCGGTTTCCATTGATCAAAAAGGTACCTCCCATAACCCGCGTTCTACGGTCGGGACGGTAACGGAAATCTATGATTACCTGCGGTTATTATATGCTCGTGTGGGTATTCCTCATTGTCCGGTCTGTGGACGCGAAGTCAGTAAACAGTCCGCTCAAGAGATCGTCGATACGGTAGAGAAATTGCCGGTGGGTTCCCGTTTACTGATTCTCTCCCCCTTAATCCGTGGCCGCAAAGGGACGCATCAAGCCATATTGGAGGAAATCCGCAAAGCTGGTTTTGTGCGCGCCCGCGTCGATGGGGTTGTTCATGATGTAGAAGAAGAAATTTTAATGGATCGCTACAAAATCCATACCATAGAGGCGGTGGTAGATCGATTGATCATCCATCAGCCGGAAAATGAAGAAGAGGAAAAATCCGATCGGTCACGTCTGACCGATTCGATTGAAACTGCATTAAAGTTTGGCGATGGTTATCTGACGATCCAGGTTACACCCCCCGCCAGTGAAGGTGGGGAGGATGGAAACCCTCAACCGTATGACCTGCATTACTCGGAACATCTTGCTTGCCCAGAACATGGGGTGAGTCTGCCGGAAATCGAGCCGCGTACTTTCTCTTTCAACACTCCGCATGGCGCCTGCCCTGAATGCCAGGGGTTGGGTGGAAAACTGGTAATCGATCCGGATTTACTTATCCCGAATAAAGAGCTCTCCCTGAATGAAGGTGCGATTATTCTTTCCGAATGGAGTGGTCCCCGTGAGGAAGGCGGTTATTATTGGCAAGCATTGCAAGCGGTTGCTCGCGAATATCATATTGATTTGGACACACCCGTTAGCCAGATTCCAGCGGAAAAGTTAGAGATACTTCTTTATGGCACACATGGACGAGAGGTAACGGTTCATTATGAAAATAAAGATGGCCGGCAGGCTACTTTCCGCACCAGCTTTGAAGGGATTATCAATAACCTGCAACGGCGTTATCAGGAGACGAATTCAGAATACACCCGTGAAAAGATTGCTGAAGTGATGAGCGAAGTGATTTGTCCGGCTTGTAATGGCAAGCGTTTGCGCCCAGAAGCGTTGGCGGTCACAGTGGATGGGGTAAATATCATTGAGGTGACAGAATGGCCTGTCTTACGCACATTGGAATGGGTGCGAAAACTGATTGGAGATGCTTCACCCCTTAATGCGCGCCAAAAGGCAATTTCAGAACGTATTCTCAAAGAGATTGAAGCCCGATTAGGCTTTTTAGTGGATGTTGGCTTGGACTACCTCACGTTGCAACGGTCAGCGGGTTCTCTCTCGGGTGGTGAAGCACAGCGCATCCGTCTTGCGACGCAAGTTGGTTCTCGTTTAATGGGCGTCTTATATGTGTTGGATGAACCCTCGATTGGGCTGCATCCACGCGATAACGCCCGTTTGCTTAAAACGCTGCAAGGGTTGAAGGAATTAGGAAACACCGTTTTAGTGGTGGAGCACGATGAAGAGACCATCCGGGCGGCAGATTGGGTGGTTGACTTAGGACCTGGTGCTGGCGAACATGGCGGGGAGGTGGTCGCGGAGGGCACGCTGGAGGATATCCTGGCAAACCCGCGCTCACTCACTGGGGCATATATCTCGCGCCGTTTGCAAGTGCCCATCCCTGCTCAACGAAGAAGCGGGAATGGAAAACATTTACGGATCATTGGTGCGCGTGAAAATAACCTCAAAAATATTGATGTGACCATCCCGCTTGGTAAACTGGTTTGTATCACGGGCGTTTCCGGCTCTGGAAAATCCACATTAATGGTGGAAATCTTATATAAAGCCCTCGCGCAGCACCTGTACAAAGCCCATACTCAACCGGGCGCTTATGATCGAATCGAGGGATTGGAATATGTGGATAAGATTATCAATATCGATCAATCCCCAATTGGACGCACACCCCGTTCCAATCCAGGCACATACACGGGATTGTTCGATTTAATTCGAGCGCTGTTTGCGGAATTACCTGAAAGCAAAATCCGTGGTTATAAACCAGGTCGTTTTTCTTTCAATGTTCATGGCGGACGCTGCGAAGCCTGCCAGGGGCAAGGGCAGTTGCGCATTGAGATGCAATTCTTGCCCGATGTTTATGTCCCCTGCGATGTCTGTCATGGAGCGCGTTTTAATCGTGAAACCCTGCAAGTACGCTTTAAAGACTATAACATTGCAGATGTATTAGATTTAACAGTGGACAAAGCCCTGGAAGTGTTTTCTGCTTTTCCCAATATGGTTAATCGGTTACAAACCCTCCAGGATGTTGGGTTGGGTTATATCCGCATTGGGCAGCCAGCCCCTACGCTTTCTGGCGGCGAAGCTCAGCGTGTCAAATTAGCCAAAGAGCTATCACGCCGCTCGACCGGCCGGACAATTTATGTTTTGGATGAACCATCGGTGGGTTTACACGCTGCCGATGTGCATAAATTAATCGAAGTCCTGCAACGTTTGGTCGATGCTGGTAACACTGTTTTGATCATTGAACATAATCTGGATATTATTAAGGTCGCCGATTACATCATTGACCTGGGACCAGAGGGTGGTGACCGCGGCGGAGAGGTCGTTGCCGTGGGCACCCCTGAAGAGATTTGTCTCAATGAAGCCTCATTTACCGGAAAATTTTTACGAAATGTGGTTTGTCAGGTTCCCTCGTGATGGAAATAATTCTCATCCATCTCTTTCCATCGCATGAAGATGCCTGTTACGAGTTAAATTCCACCGCTTTCCTTTCCTCCGAATGCTGTCAATTGTCGGGTATGGAAACCCGACCTACGCATGTGTTTTCAACAGCGGGGACTCAAGTCCCGCCTCAGACCATGGAAGTCCGCTCAAGCGGACTGTCCTTGAGTCGGTTTCAACCGACTTGCATGCCTTGAGCAGGGGATTTATCCCCGTCGAAATTATGGTAATGTTGGGTACGTAAACTCGACATACAGGCGAGATTGTGCGAAATAAATTTCGCAATACCGACCTTGTAGCCCGAAATTTATTTCGGGATTATACAGGATATATCGTCGGGTGCGGAAACCCGGCCTGCTTTACAAACCGTTGCCTCGAATGGATAAACTTTTATCGTTTGCTCTCCCTTAATTAACTCCCGCTGAGGGTGGGTGGTGAAGATTATTTCCCATTCGGAGTTTAATAATTGTGGCGGCAGTTCTAAGAATTGTACTTGAGGGCTAAAATTCAAAACGATGAGAAAGGTTTCTTCCTCAGCATGCCGTAAGTAACCAAAAACATGCCTTGGTTGCGGGGTTAAAATTTCAAAATCCCCATGTTGTAATGCTGGATGCTCCCTCCGAATCGCAATGAGACGGCGGGTGAAATTATAGAGGGAGTTGGGATCTTCCCGCTGGCGCTGAACGTTACGGTGGACGAAATTTGGATGGACGGGTAGCCAGGGTTTGGAATGGGAAAAACCCCCATATCGTGCATTGTCCCATTGCATCGGGGCTCGGCAGCCATCACGCCCTTTATAAATCGGCCAGTATTTTTTCCCCGGTGGATCTAAAATCTCCTGGCGCTTCAAAGGGACATCCCGCATGCCAATCTCTTCACCATAATAAAGAAATGGGGTTCCCCGCAAGGTGAGTAAGAACATCATTAACACCTTAAGCAGACGATCATCTTCACCTTTCGTGTAACGGGTAGCCGCGCGTGGGTTATCATGGTTGCTCAAGACGTAATTGGGCCAAATGTGATGTTCGTGCCATAATTTCTCCCAATTCTGGATCGCTTGCAGCCATTTCCTGGGTTGCGGTGGACTTTCTAAAAATGTAAAATCAAAGGCAGCGTGCAGACGGTCTTTGCCGACATAACGGGCAATTTTCTCAGTGCTGCCGAGAAAAGTCTCTCCGACGGCATACCGATCTGGATAACGATCGAGAATGGTGCGCAATTCTTGTAATAAGGGGATCATTTCTGGTTGATCGGTATCATAGATGTGTTTTTGCCGGTCAAAGGCGCGCAGACCCAGTGTGGCGGGGTTCGAGCGTAATTTTTCATCTTTAAAATAGACGTTGAAAACATCTATCCGAAATCCATCCACCCCTCGATCTAACCAGAACTGGACTACATCCAGCTGTGCCTTGCGAACCTCTGGGTTGCGCCAATTGACATCCGGTTGTTCTGCTAAGAACATATGATAATAATATTGGCTGCGTTGCATGTCGAATGTCCAGGCTCGCCCACCAAACACTGATTGCCAATTGTTAGGAATGCTGTCTTGCCAGAGATACCAATCCGCTTTTGGATTGCTGCGGTTTTGGCGAGATTCTTGAAACCAGGCATGTTGATCGGAGGTGTGGTTAAGTACCAAATCGAGGATCACACGCAGGTTACGGCGATGGGCTTGTTCTACCAGCTGGTCGAAATCTTCAATCGTGCCAAAGCGGGGATCCACTGCACAATGATCGGAAATATCATAGCCAAAATCCTTATCCGGGCTGGGGTAAAAAGGAGATAGCCAGATCGCGTCTATCCCTAATTCCGCCAGATAATCCAAATGGGAAATAATCCCGGGCAAGTCTCCAATCCCATCATCGTTACTGTCATAAAACGAGCGCGGGTAGAGTTGGTAGATTATCCCATCCCGCCACCAAACAAAATCATCTCCCATCATTACCCTCCCTTATCTGCGATATCCTGTGTGAACGTAAACCTTTTTATCAATGGGGCGCGGATTTTTTATCTCTTCGCATTCGGAAAAGTAGTTCTCTTTTTTTCTGTACCTATCCGCGTCCCATCATGTTTATACTGTGATGGCTAGCTGCCGCTACGTTTAGATTTTGGTAGATCGATTATATATGTATTGCCTGCCCTTCTACGGCATGAGCCGCTTCCATGATCACCTCGCTTAAAGTGGGATGAGCATGGACATTGCGGGCAATTTCTGCTGCGGTCAATTCCATATTCTGAGCGAGGGTCAATTCCGGCAATAACTCGGTTACCTCGGGTCCTATCATGTGCGCGCCAAGGATTTCGCCGTATTTGGCATCGCTGATAATCTTGATCCACCCTCCCGATTCGCCCAAACCAAGTGCTTTGCCATTTGCCTGAAATGGGAAGCGACCCACTTTAACTTCGTACCCTTTCTCTTTTGCCTGAGCTTCAGTTAAACCAAAGGATGCAATTTGTGGCTGGCAGTAGGTTGCACGCGGCATATTGACATAATTTAATTGGATCGTTTCGACACCCGCGATGTTCTCGGCACAGATAATCCCTTGCGCAGAGCCGACGTGTGCCAGCATGAGTTTGCCAGTCACATCGCCAATTGCCCAAATCCCCGGGATATTGGTTGCCATGCGCTCGTCAATTTCAATCATCCCCCGCTCATTCAATTTCACCCCAATATCTTCCAATCCTAGATTGCGGCTGTTTGGTTTGAACCCGATCGCTACCAATGCCTGTTCTGCTTCGAGAGTTTTTTCTCCTTCTGGGCTGGAAACTTTAACGATGGCTTTCCCATCTTTAACTTGCAAACTCTCCACACGATGACCTGCTAACGTCTTAATCTTTCGTTTGTTGAAGGCTTTGGTTAATTCGGCGCTGATTTCTTCATCTTCCAATGGTGCAATGCGCGGCAACATTTCGACCAGGGTTACGTCACACCCATAGGCGTTCCACACCGTGGCAAATTCCAAGCCGATCGCTCCGGCGCCGATGATGACAGCCGACTGAGGAAGTTGCTCTTGCAGGATTGCTTCTAAATAAGTGACAACTACTTTCCCGTCCACTTGCCATCCCGATGGTATTGCCACGCTAGCACCGGTTGCGATAATAATATTTTTTGCAGTGAGGGATCTGCTGCTGCCCTCCTCGGTAGTGATAGTCACGGTATCCGTAGCAGTCAATTTCGCAGTACCCATCAGCACTTCGATATTGTTCTTTTTCATTAAGAAAGCTACACCTTTGGTCAAGCGCGCAGAAACCTGACGGCTTCGTTTAACGGCACTGCTGTAATCCAGGCTTAGATTTTCAAAAGAAAACCCGAATTCCTTTCCGCCCTCCCGTAGCAAATGGGCAATTTCTGCATTACGGAGCAGCGCTTTTGAGGGGACACAACCTACATTCAGGCACACTCCGCCCAACCATTGTTTATCAATGATAGCCGTTTTTAAACCTAATTGAGCTGCCCGGATCGCTGCAACGTAACCAGCCGGGCCTGCACCAATGACAATCACATCATAGTCTGACATAATACCTCCGCAATGTTTAGGAATAAGTGCTGGGCTTGGATTCTCATCATCCTCACCCTTCTTCTCATTTATTTAGTTAAGGCTGCCTGTGTTTCTTTATCCTGTTGATGATTCAAGAAGGATTATGCAAGTTTTTTTGGTTATGAATCCATCCCCTAGAATCGACAAAGAAATTTCACTATCAGGCAGATATCAAGATTATAACAGAACGGAATTGGTTTTTTGACTTGCATTCTGAATAATAATGGATATACTCTCTTATAGAGCATATTCATCCTATATCCCAATCTATTATTTAACGACTTCGTGTATCAATGGTATTTAGCTGTTCGACTAATTGTAGAACTGCTCTATAACCAGATGGTGTAGATAAACCAAAGGAGGAAGAATGAAGAAGTTGCGTAGTATTTTCATTAAAGTTGTAATTGCCATCATAATTGTGGCTTTGGTATTAGGGGGAGTAGTTGGGTTCATGTTCCAATTTTATTTACCTATCACGGTTGCAAGCCAGTCTTTTCCGCAAACCAACGGGGAAATAAAGCTTACCGGGCTGAACCAGCCGGTCGAAATTTATCGCGACGCAATGGGAATTCCACAAATTTACGCTGCCACTCTGCATGATTTATTTTATGCCCAGGGATATGTCCATGCCCAAGAGCGTTTTTGGCAAATGGATTTTTGGCGCCATATTGGTTCAGGCAGCCTGTCAGAGATGTTTGGGGAATCCCAGCTGGATACGGATGCTTTCTTGCGCACACTTGGTTGGCGGCAGCTTGCTGAAGAGGAATACGCCAGCTTAACGGAGGAATCGCGCGCCATCCTTACCGCCTATAGTGAAGGCGTCAATGCTTACCTAAAAGACCATCACGGCTCAGAATTAAGTTTGGAATACGCCATCCTGAAAATTCTGGCACCCGATTATCAGATTGAGCCTTGGACACCCATTCATACCTTAACTTGGGCGAAGGCAATGGCGTGGGATTTGCGCGGCAATATGGAAGAAGAAATTCAACGGGCTATTCTACTGCGCACACTCACCCCAGAACAGGTCGATTTCCTTTTTCCTCCTTATCCCAAAGATCATCCATTGATTGTGCCTGAGATAGGTGGAACGCCGCTTGGTATGGCAAACGATTCTGGTTTGATCCCGGGCAAAGAACGACCAGATAAAATTTCTTCTCTTGGGACTCTCGCCACGATATCCCGTACTTACCCGCTGCCTTTGGAAGCTGTCTCTCAGCATATCGAGGAATTAAATTCTCTATTGGGGAGCGGGCAAGGGTTGGGGTCAAATTCCTGGGTGGTCAGCGGCTCCCGGACGACCACTGGGAAACCAATTCTCGCCAATGATCCGCACTTAGGGATTCAGATGCCATCCATTTGGTTTCAAATTGGATTGCATTGTCATCCAAAAACCAGCGAGTGTCCCTATGAAGTGAGCGGATTCTCTTTTGCGGGTGTTCCTGGGGTGGTGATTGGTCATAATGACCGCATTGCCTGGGGATTTACCAATGTAGGGCCTGATGTGATTGACCTGTATATTGAAAAAGTTAACCCACAGAATCCAAATCAATATGAAGTGAACGGCAAATGGGTAGATTTCGAGACGCGTCAAGAGATTCTCCATATCGCCGGAGGAAAAACGAAAACCATTACGGTGCGGATAAGCCGTCATGGGCCAATCATTTCTGATACGTATGGTCCACTCAAAGATACGGTGGATGCCAAAGATAAGACAGCCCAGCCATTTCGCCAAAAAGCAGGCATTCCTTTACCCGATCAATACGCCATCGCCATGCGCTGGACAGCTCTCCAACAAAGTGCGGTTTTTGAAGCAATTTGGGGATTCGATAAGGCGCAGTCCTGGGCGGATTTTCGCCAAGCCGCCAAGGGTTTTGCTGTTCCAGCTCAAAACCTTGTTTATGCGGATGTGGATGGCAATATCGGTTATCAAATGCCCGGTTTAGTTCCTATCCGTAAAAATGGTGATGGACGTTTGCCCGTCCCTGGTTGGAATGATGATTATGAATGGACTGGTTATATTCCTTTTGAAGACTTGCCTTATTCTCTGAACCCGCCCTCCGGTTATATTGTCACTGCTAATAACCGGGTATCTCCCTGGGATTATCCCTACTGGATAACGTACGATTGGGATTATGGTTTTCGAGCCCAAAGGATTGTATCCATGATCGAACAAAATACACAAAAGCTGGATCTTACAGCGATTCAAAAGATGCAGGGCGATGATTATGATGCCAGTGCTGCATTGATTGTGCCGTTCTTATTACAGATTCCGCTTGGTGATGCACATCTCGAAATGGTGCGCAATATCCTCATGGACTGGGATTATCAAGCCAAAGCCGATTCAGCCCCAGCTGCTTTATACGAGGTGTTTTGGAGTCATGTATTACAGGATACGTTTGCAGATAACTTACCAAAGGAATATGCCCCAGAAGGAGGAGACCGTTGGTTCGAAGTGATGCGCTCTCTCATCCAACAGGAAAATTCTTTTTGGTGGGATGATGCTACAACGAGCAATCAGGTAGAAAGCCGTGAGGATATTCTGAAGCGCGCATTTGCAGAAGCAGTGCGTGAATTAGAAAAAAAGCAGGGTAACAATCCAGCAAAGTGGAAATGGGGAGCATTCCACACTGCCACATTTCGCAATCAATCCCTCGGCGAATCTGGAATTGCACCGCTCGAATCTCTGTTTAACCGTGGTCCTTTTGAAACCAGCGGCGGTTCCTCGATCGTCAATGCAACTGGCTGGGATTCCAAGGAGAGTTTTGAGGTCACCTGGCTGCCTTCCATGCGGATGATCCTTGATTTAAGCAACCTGGATGCATCCTTAACCGTGCACACAACTGGTGAATCGGGACACGCTTACCACGAACATTACATCGATATGGCTGACCTGTGGCGCAATATTCAATATTATCCTATGTGGTGGGATAAGGAGTCGGTGGTTAGCCATGCCAAAGAGCATTTACGTTTAATTCCATAGTACAGCAAGCTATCAAAGGAGGACGCGCAGGAAGCCATCCACGACCACGGCTACCCATAACAAAATAGCAACAAGATTGACAAGATGAACACGGTTGTTTTCATAAAAGGAGCATAGCTTCGCGGAGTTTACGCTGTGCGCAGCAAATATGCTCCTTGTTAAGTGATTACTTTATTGTAAAATAGGGTAAGTCTTATGATACAATACACAACCTAAATATCATTGTGGGATGTTCGTACCCATTAAATTTGCAATCCTGTTTCAGGTAATCCATCACTTGGCATCTTTATGCATTTAGCCACCTTCGCTCGATCTAAACGACCAATCCTTTTGCTCCTATTTTTATTCTTTATCGCGCTGAGTGGGTGCAATTCTCCTTCACCGAAAATAACCCCTAGCCCAAGCATTACGGAAGCACCAACCGTAACAGCGATACCAACGGTCAGCCCAACTCCGCAACCCTCCTTTTTATTATTAATTGCTCCATCCACAACCGAACAAGCATTCCTGAATGAAATCCAAACCATTTTAGAAGATACTGCCCAAGCCAATGGTCTTAAATTTGAAACCCGAACTGGCTTGACTAAAGAGGAACTTGCCAGTCAATCCATCCGGGTTGCGGTGGTGATTTCTAATGATTCTGATTTGGAAAGCCTTGCTCACGCAGCTCCGCAAACCCAATTCCTTGCCATTGGTTCGACAGAGCTAACGCCCCAAGCAAACCTGAGCGTGATTGAGTTACAACCCTATCGCCCAGATTGGGAGGGATTCGTGGCAGGGTTTCTGGCAGCCACAGTGACAGATGAATGGAGAGTGGGCGTTGTATCGGATAATACAGCCATCGAGGGGAAAGCTGCCCAAAACGGATTCGCCAATGGAGTCAAATTCATGTGTGGTCTTTGTCAGCCCCTCTATCCCCCATTCCCGATCCCGACTTACCCGTTATATTGGGCATTAAATCCCGCTTCTGGACAAGGGGATATCGATGCCGGGGTTGCTTATTTTCAAACATGGGCAGTTAAAACAGTTTTTCTCTATAAACCGCTGGACAGCTGGATTTCCACCTTTGGTTCGGCTGGATTCAAACTCATCAGTGACCAAACCCCTCCAGAAAATTTGAAAGCACAATGGATTGCTTCTATCCAAAGCAACGACCCGTTAGAGGAGCTAAAGTCCATGCTTCCCCAATTGCTGGATGGAAAAGGGGGACAGATGAGCAGTTCTGGATTGACATTGACCAATGTCAATGCCGACCTATTCAGCCCAGGAAAACAGACGTATGTCACTGATATGGTTACAGAATTGTTATCTGGTCAGATTGATACTGGTGTAGACCCAGCCACTGGCGAACTGCGGTAGCGTTTTGTTGAAGGAGATGAGCAATAGAACCTATTTTAGAGTAATAAATTATGAAGATATGATTAAATACAGGTTGCGTAACTCCGTTCTTCATGCTACACTTATAACGTATCGTGAGGCAAAACCGTGAAAAAGCGGAGAATCTCATTTTATAAAGGAGGGAAGCCAAAATCAATTAATCCATGATTTCCTTTTCTGCTATCTGATTTTAGAAACTCTCAATTCACTTTGTTTTGGAGGAGAAAAATGAAAAAACTATCCACTATATTAGCAGTTCTGATGATTGCATCCATGCTTTTATCAGCCTGCGCACCAGCGGCGGAGAAAAAGGAAGATTGCTCTTCGCCGGATGTCTTTTGTGTCGGTTTGGTTACCGATGTCGGAAAAATTGACGACAAATCCTTCAACCAGTCCACCTGGGAAGGCGTGAAACAAGCCGAGAAGGAACTTGGCGCGAAAGTCCAATATATTGAAACAACCGACTCGAAAGACTATGACAAGAACATCGCGACATTTGCCGATGCGAAATATGATGTCATTGTCACGGTTGGGTTTGCGTTGGGTGAAGCAACCATTGCAGCCGCCAAGAAATATCCCGATATCAAATTCATCGGTGTGGATCAATTCCAATCAGAAACCATTCCTAATCTTGCTGGATTAGTATTCCCCGAAGATCAGTCTGGTTTCCTCGTTGGTGCCCTGGCAGCCATGATGACCAAAACCAAAAAGATCGGTGCCGTCCTGGGTACAGATGCAGTACCTCCTGTGTGGCGTTTTGGTGAAGGTTATCGCGCTGGCGCAGCATATATTGATCCTACTGTGGAAGTCACTGTGGTGTACCATAATGACGTTGGCTTTGACAAAACCTTTACTGATCCGGAGTGGGGTAAAACCACTGCTCTTTCGATGATCGACAAGGGTGTTGATATCATCTTTGGCGCTGGCGGTAAGACCGGTAACGGTGCACTGCTCGGCGCTGCTGAGAAGGGCGTCTATGCCATCGGTGTTGACACAGACCAGTACTACACTGTTCCAGAAGCGCAGAAGGTTCTGCTTTCCAGCGCGATGAAATTGCTCACACCGGGCACCTTTGAATTGATCAAATTAGCGAAAGAAGGCAAGTTCCCTGGTGGCAATTATCTCGGCAAGGCTGGCTATGCACCGTTCCACGATCTGGATAGCGTCGTTCCGGCTGAAGTAAAAGCCAAGATGGAGGAAATTGCCAAAGGCTTACAGGATGGTACGATTAAAACAAATGTTCCACCTGCAAAACCCGGTTCATAATCGAACAATCTGACAGGATTCAGGGGAAAGAGTATCGCTCTTTCCCCTTTTTTATCAATCTTTGTGCCTTGTATTTGGATAGACAGGATTGAAAAGATTAGCAACCCATCATAAATATTTTATAATTTAACAAAAATGATCAGAGATGTTTGTTGTTTTTTCAATCCTGTCCATAGAAATAGACACGATCAGCAACCTTTGATGGAGTGTGTGAATGGAAGCTAAGCAGGGACAAAAAAACCAATTTCTTAAAGGGCGAATTCAAAACTGGTTCACATCGAGTTGGAGTGGGCTTTTGGTGCCAATATTGGCGGTATTAACCGCGTTTGTTGTGGGGGGGATTGTAATCGCCATTGCAGGTGGCAATCCGATCTCCGCGTATCTGGGTTTGCTTGAAGGGGCATTCGGATCGACAAAAGCTTTGAGTGAAACATCCGTTTGGGCTTCGCCGTATATCTTTGCTGGTTTAGCGGTGGCTCTGGCGTTTAAAGGTGGTTTGTTCAACATTGGCGCCGAAGGACAATTAGCGCTCGGCGCTGTCGCATCGGCTTGGGTGGGCTATGCTTTGCCTGGATTATTAGGCATTAAACTTCCTACGATTATTCATTTGCCTATCACGGTTCTTGCAGGGATTATTGCTGGCGGAATTTGGGGAGCAATACCGGGTTGGTTAAAAGCACGCACCGGCGGACACGAAGTGATCAACACGATCATGATGAACTACATTGCCTTGAACATGGTCAGCTATCTACTTAATGGACCGATGAAAGACCCCAACCCGCTGAATGTCATTGCCCGTACCCCCGAAATTGCCGAAAGCGCTCGCTTTACACCTATCTTTAGCGGTTATCGTATGCATTGGGGGTTTGTACTGGCGATCATTGTCGCTATTTTGGTCTGGTTTTTACTGTGGAAAACAACACTGGGGTTTGAAATCCGCACTGCCGGTGCCAATCCCGATGCCGGAAAATATGCGGGTGTGAATGTCGGACGCACGATCGTGCTGAGCATGACTCTTTCGGGTATGTTAGCGGGCATGGCAGGCGCGATTGAAGTGACGGCGTTGAACTACCGTCATGAGTTGGGATTTTCTATCGGTTATGGATTTGATGCCATTGCGATTGCCTTGCTTGCAAAGAGTCATCCATTAGGAGTAATCCTTTCTGCCATTTTATTTGGGGCTATGCGGAATGGGGGAACCCGAATGCAGTTCCTTACCCAAATACCGGTGGATGTTATTTCCGTGATCCAAGCATTGATCCTGCTCTTCGTTGCTGCCGATGCAATCGTCCGCTTTATTTTCCGGATCAAAGCACGCGAGGAACGCGTGGTCTTAACCCGAGGTTGGGGCGGGTAGGAGGTTACCATGGATATCCGACGATTTTTGTTCATTACTTTGATTATTGTCGTTTTAATCGGGGTTGTGGTGTTAGTGGGAGGCTCGCAAGTTTCTCCTGCTACGATTATCGTCAGCATGCTTGCCACAACTATTGCAGTAGCTACCCCCCTTACGCTTGGCGCATTGAGTGGTATTTTCTGCGAAAGATCTGGTGTGGTTAACATCGGCATAGAAGGGATGATGCTGGCATCTGCCTTTTTTGGTTGGTTTGCTGCTATCTACATGAATACGATTTTAGGTGTTCAGCCTTTGCCAAGTTTGTTAACTGGAGTGGTGGTGGCGATTCTAACCGGTGGCTTGTTGGGATTGCTGCATGCCTGGCTGTCCATCACTTTCAAGGTGGATCAAATCATTGGCGGAACGGTGATTAATTTGCTGGCGGTAGGAATTAGCGGTTTCTTGAACCGGCAGCTCTTTTTCGAAAAAGGAAGTATCTTTGGCGGGCAAGTGCCTCACGCGCCGGGAGTTCTGCCGCGCATCCAGATCCCCATTATTGCCAATATCCCGATGATCGGTAAAATATTCGAGCAGCAGCCGATTGCTATTAGCGCGATTGTATTAGTGATCCTTTCCCATGTGGTGTTATTCTATACCCGCTGGGGACTTAGAACGCGTGCGGTCGGTGAACATCCTCGTGCAGCGGATACCGTCGGGATTAATGTGTATAAGATGCGTTATTGGAATGTCATCATTGGAGGAATGATCGCTGGTTTAGCAGGAGCATATTTCACCCTGGAATCCGTGCCCTCCTTTGAACCATTAATGACCAATGGACGCGGCTTTATATCATTGGCAGCCATGATTTTCGGAAATTGGTCACCATTTGGGGCATGGGCAGCCGCGTTAGTTTTTGGGGCTGCTCAAGCATTGCAAATAAATCTCCAATTTTTCCGCACCCTCATTCCACCACAATGGGCTTTCTTGCAACAATCTTCGATTGTAGGGTTAGTACCCTACATCCTAACCATGTTAATCTTAACCGGAATTATTGGACGAACCACACCACCGAAAGCGGATGGCGTCCCGTATGAGAAATAAAGGAGACCGGTAATGAATAACGAAGAAATCATTCTGGAAGTAAAAGGGATTACCAAACAATTTCCTGGCGTATTAGCGAATGACCGGGTTGATTTTGATTTACGTAAAGGCGAAATACATGCTTTATTAGGTGAGAATGGTGCGGGTAAAACTACATTAATGAATATCCTCTATGGGTTATATCTGGCGGATGCTGGTGAAATTTACCGCAATGGAAAAGCGGTGAAATTTACTTCGCCGAAAGATGCGATTGCCCAAGGAATCGGGATGGTGCATCAGCATTTCATGCTCATTCCGGTTTTTACAGTAACCGAAAATATCATGCTGGGTGAAGAAACCATTAAAAATGGTTTCCTCGACCAGAAGACCGTTGCAGAACAGGTGCGAACGCTGTCGAAGCAATATGGTTTAGAAGTCGATCCACAGGCAATTATTCAAGACCTGCCAGTTGGCGTGCAGCAGCGGGTGGAAATCATCAAAACCCTCTATCGAAAAGCAGAGATATTGATACTAGACGAACCGACTGCTGTTTTGACACCGCAAGAGGTGGATGACCTATTTCGCATTATTCGAGAACTCTCTAACCAGGGCGTCTCGATCATTTTCATCACCCATAAACTAAAGGAAGTATTAGCTATTGCGGATCGTATCACGGTGATGCGTGCTGGAAGGGTTGTTGGCACCGTTACACCGCAAGAAACGAATGAGGCGCATCTGGCGGAGATGATGGTTGGCAGAGAAGTGATCCTCACCGTTGAAAAAGAACCAGCTAAACCAGGCGATGTGGTCTTCGAGGTGAAGAATTTATCGGTATTTGATCAACGCGGTTTAGAAGCAGTGCGGAATCTCTCCTTTCATGTGCGGGCTGGAGAAATCCTTGGGATTGCCGGAGTCCAGGGGAATGGTCAAACTGAATTGGTCGAGGCTTTGACAGGGCTACGTACTCCTCATCAAGGCAGTGTCCATTTAGGTGGGATCGATGTAACGGCTAGCCCGCCGCGGCCAATGATCGAAAATGGATTGGCGCATATTCCTGAAGATCGGCAAAGGCATGGATTGGTTTTATCCTTCCCGGTGGCAGACAATCTAATACTTTGTACCTATTACAAACCACCCTTTGCCCATAATTACGTCATCCAAAACAAAGCGGTGGATGAGTATGCTCGCCGCCTGGTGGAGGAATTTGATGTCCGTACTCCTAGCCCATATCTGCCTGCTTCGAAGTTGTCGGGGGGAAATCAGCAAAAAGTGATTGTGGCGCGGGAATTGAGCCGCCCGGTAAAATTATTAATAGCCAATCAGCCAACCCGAGGGCTGGATGTCGGCTCGATTGAATATATCCATCAGCAAATCGTACAAATGCGTGATCGCGGTGTGGCGGTTTTGCTCGTTTCTGCGGAACTGGACGAAATCATGGCGCTTTCCGATCGCATCGCAGTCATGTATCGCGGTCAGATCGTTGCGACATTGGATGCGAGTGAGGCAACCCGCGAAGGGCTGGGCTTATTAATGGCGGGTGCACAGGTCGCCGAAGCATAACCGTGAGATGCTCTCGTGTTGCATTAACCGTAGTAGGAGGAATCCTTGAATTTTAATAAAGTGTGTGTTTTAGGGTTGGGCTATATTGGATTGCCCACCGCAAGTACTTTTGCGACTCATGGGTTACAGGTGATTGGAGTGGATATCAACCCGGAGGTCGTTCAAACACTCCAGAATGGTGGATTGCATATCCAGGAACCGGGTTTACGGACGTTGGTGCAGGCTGCTTTGCGTTCTGGCAATTTGAGCATCCGCAATCAACCACAAGAAGCGGATGCCTTTATTATTGCAGTACCCACTCCATTTTACGAGGATAAAAAAGCAGATTTGCGGGCGGTCTCTGCTGCAGCCGCTGCAATTGCGCCTTATCTACGAAAAGGGAATTTAGTGGTACTTGAATCCACATCACCCCCGCGCACCACAATGGATGTCGTCGCCCCGCTCTTAGAACAAAGTGGATTAAAAAGCGGAATAGATTTTCACTTGGCTTATGTCCCTGAACGTGTTTTACCGGGTCAAATTTTGCGTGAACTCATCGAGAATGCGCGGGTGATCGGCGGTGTCGATCGAGCCTCGGCGGAAGCTGGGCGAGAACTATATCGGTTATTTGTGCGCGGAGAGCTCATTTTGACCGATGCGACAACTGCCGAAATGGTAAAGTTAATGGAAAACACATATCGGGATGTGAACATCGCTATCGCTAATGAATTTGCCCGGCTTGCCGATCGGTTTGGAGTCGATATTTGGGAGGCGATCGCCCTGGCAAACCGCCACCCGCGGGTGAATATCCTTCAGCCGGGTATCGGCGTTGGCGGGCACTGTATCAGTGTCGACCCCTGGTTTCTCGTCGAAGCTGCCCCAGATTTGGCACGGCTAATCCGCACTGCTCGGATGGTCAATGATGAACAGCCGGCTTTTGTGGTTGATATAATCCGCCGCTCGGTTGGAGATCTGCGCGGATTAAACGTCGCCGCGTTAGGGCTTTCTTATAAAGCAGATGTTGATGATGTGCGCGAATCACCCGCCATTGCGGTTTGTCAACAGTTGCTACAAGCTGGAGCAAAGGTTCGTGCTTTTGAGCCGAACCGTGTTCACATAAAAGTTGAGGGAGTTCCTACTGCACAATCGCTAGAGGAAGCTTTGCAGGATGCAGCGCTGATGGTTATCCTGGTGGCGCATCAACCGTTTCGAACATTCGATCCTGCCACCATTGCAAAGATGATGCCGGGTCGTTTAGTGGTGGATGCTGTTAACTTATTGGACGAGTGGCATTGGAAAGCAGAAGGTTTTCGGGTGGTCAAATTAGGGAGTCCATCAAAAGATTAGCCATGATACTGTGTTAAGGGAAATATGAATGAATCACCCGTGCGAATGATTGAAGCACCCCCTCCTCAATTATTTCCCATCATTGGGGAAGAAGGAACTGGTGGGGCTCAACCCTGCCCCTTGATGGGGGAGGAGGGTATTGGAAGAATTCAGTTCTCTACCCTTACAATGGAACGAGGTGCGGACAATTTTCTCCTTTTATTTGGGGGGACTGAGGTGGGGGGATTATAATAATTCTTATGCGTGTGCTTTCAATTTTTGGTACTCGTCCCGAAGCTGTGAAGATGGCGCCAGTTGTAATGGAGTTGTCGCGCCAGCCAAACATCGAATCCCTGGTATGCGTGACTGCTCAACATCGCCAAATGCTCGATCAGGTATTGAATCTTTTTGCCATCAAGCCCGATATCGACCTGGATCTCATGCAGCCCGATCAGAGTTTGGCAAACCTAACCGCAGCCATTTTCACCAACCTTGACCCAGTCCTCTCCCAATTAAAACCAGATTGGGTTTTAGTACAAGGTGATACGACCACCGTTATGGCTTCGGCAATTTTGGCATACTATCACCATATCAAAGTTGGACATGTAGAAGCAGGATTGCGGAGTGGAGACAAATGGCAACCATTTCCAGAAGAGGTCAACCGTACCATCGCTGGGGTTGTCGCAGATTTACACTTCGCCCCAACAGAATGGGCGAAAAACAACTTGTTACGAGAGAACGTCCCGGAAAACCACATTATTATTACCGGCAATCCAGTTATTGATGCGCTGCAATATGTGGCATCTCTCCCCCCTACCGATGAAATAAACCAGTTATTTTCACAAATTGGACTAACTCTCAATCCTTCGACAGAGCAGCCGCGCTTAATCCTCGTTACCGCTCATCGGCGCGAAAATTTTGGCGCACCTTTGGAGAATATTTGCCATGCTCTGCGCCAATTAGCAGAACATTATGGAAATTCTATACGGATTGTGTATCCCGTGCATCTGAACCCGAATGTGCAAGAACCCGTATATCGGTTGTTGGGAAATATCCCTAACATTGTTTTACTTCCGCCGCTGGATTATTTGCCTTTCGTGCAATTAATGAAACGTGCCACGCTTATTTTGACCGATTCGGGTGGTTTACAAGAAGAAGCGCCTGGATTGGGTGTTCCTGTATTGGTTTTACGCGGTGTCACAGAAAGACCTGAAGGTGTGCAAGCCGGGACGGTGCGCTTAGTTGGCACTGATACAAGAGCCATTGTTGCTGAGGCACAGCGTTTATTGGATGATCCAGCGGCATATCAACAAATGGCACAAGCAGTAAATCCGTATGGCGATGGACACGCATCGGAGCGGATTGTAGCAGCCCTTTTGGAAAGCGTTTGATATGGCGCGGGATTTTTATACAAGCCTGGTTTACGCTCGCAAGCTACCAATGCTTGGTGCGCTAGCGTATTATTCCCTTAAACTATTAGGGATAGAAATACCTCGCTCTGTGAAGATCGGGAATGATTTCGAATTGGCACACGGAGGTTTTGGGGTGGTTATTCATTCCAAAACGATCATTGGTGAGCGGGTGAAAATATACCCGGGTGTGGGCATAGGCCGCGCGGATATTTACCAGCCGGCCCATTTATCCCATTTCGAAGGTGTTATCATCGAAGATGATGTCATTTTAGCGCCGGGTGCGAAGATATTATGTAAAGATGGTGTCCTTCGGGTAAGGCGCGGCACAGTAGTGGGGGCAAACGCAGTTTTATTGCAATCCACCGGAGAGTATGAGATCTGGGCTGGAGTCCCGGCTCGTCTGGTTGGAAAACGTCCATGAGGATTTGCGTTGTCCCACAGGTGAGCGGTGTTGGGGGAATGGTGTCCTTTAAGGGACGTTTGGTATTTGGGCTGCAAAAGCGGGGGATTGAAATTAGCCAGGATTTAGACGATCAACCTTATCAAGCGGTACTGGTAATTGGCGGAACACGGCAAATCGCAAAGTTATGGAAGATCCGTCGCCAGGGTATTCCCATTGTACAACGATTGGATGGGATGAATTGGCTGCACCGCTTGATGTTCCGGCGAAAGGGAAGCGGGATTAATTTCCGCCATTACCTGCGTTCTGAATACGGAAATTGGATTCTTAAAATTATCCGTAACCGCTTGGCAACGCGATTGGTTTATCAAAGCCAGTTTGTGCAAAAGTGGTGGGAGAGAAAAGCCGGGCAGATTGGGACACCGTTTCAGGTCATCTATAATGGAGTAAATCTTGATCTTTACTCACCTCAAGGAGCGCATTCCCGCCCAGTAGATCGGTTGCGAATTTTGCTTGTAGAAGGAAGTCTGCTTGGTGGTTATGAATGGGGATTAGAACAAGCAGTACAATTAGCCGAAGCAATGCATCCACGGCTATGCAATTCCAGTGATATATTTTCGCAAGGTGTCGAATTAATGGTTGTGGGAAAGGTGGATACCAGAATCCAAAACGATTGGCAAGCAAAATCTCAAATTCCGATTATCTGGCGTGGGCAAATACCCCTTGAAGAAATCCCATCAGTAGATCGCTCAGCTCATCTGCTTTATTCTGCGGATATTCATCCTGCCTGTCCTAATGCGGTTATTGAAGCATTAGCGTGTGGTTTACCGGTACTTGCCTTCGACACTGGAGCAATGAATGAAATTGTTAAAGGCGAGGCCGGGCGGGTGGTTCCGTATGGGGGTGATCCATGGCGCTTAGATGAACCGGATATTCATAGCTTGGTGGAAGCAGGGTTGGAAATTGCCCAAAACCAAATCATGTTTCGGAGTGGCGCGCGTAAGCGAGCAGAAGAGGCGTTTGACGAACAATGGATGGTTGAGCAATATTTAGAGATATTAAAATGATATATCAATGATCTAAGGGTCGTATATGAATTATCTTCGTAAAATTTATCATCAAATAAATTTAATAGTATTAATTAGTATTGGAATTTCCGGACTGTTATTAAGAATTTATTTTTATTTAATCAATCGATCACTTTGGTTTGATGAAGCCTTGCTAGGTCTTAATATTATCCAACGTGATTTTTTGGGATTCTTCAAACCACTTGATTTCAATCAAAGTGCTCCCATTGGTTTTCTATTACTTGAAAAATTATTAATAATCATATCATCGCCAAGGGATTACATTCTAAGAATTATTCCTTTAATAGCAGGAATTCTTTCCGTTGCTTTCATTGTTTTTGTGGCTAAACAATATAGTAGTGGTTTAGGGTTATTAATTATTGTCGGTTTATTTAGCTTTTCATGGAATTTAATATATTATTCATCTGAATTAAAACAATATTCCTCCGATGTATTTTTATCATTAGTTTTGTTATATATATTTAAAAATTACACCCAAAATAAAAGCAATAAAAATCTAATTAAGATCGGAATTGTTGGCACAATATGTATTTGGTTTTCGCATCCATCAATATTTATACTCGCGTCAATCGGGATTGCTATATTTATCAATAGTTTATATACAAAAAATATTCAAAAGCAAATATGGTGGTTGATTGCTATTGGGGGGTTATGGTGTATAAATTTATTAATTATTTATAATGTATCATTAAAGTATAGTGCTTCCAATAATCAATTAATTACTTATTGGAAAGATTTTTTTGCACCTATACCCTCATATAATAATTTGAATTGGTATTATAGAAATCTATCCAACATATTAAGTGATTCAGCAAATTTACCAGCCACTTTTATCACAGTAGGATTAATAATTTTAGGAATTCTTTATATTTTAATAAACAGAAAATACATGGAATTTATTGTTTTATTTTTGCCATTTCTAATAACCCTTATAGCATCTTCATTGAGACTTTATCCTGTTTATGGTAGATTGTTATTATATTACTCACCATTTATATATATTTACCTTGGAAATGGATTTGAGTTAATTAGATTATCTTTTAATAAAATTAATAAATATATTGGAATTTTTGTTTCTTTATTGCTAGTAGCCTATTTTTTTGCAAATCCAATAAAAACTGATTATAAAAATACACTATATCCTCCAAAAGGAGAACATATTAAACCGCTTCTCTCTTATCTACAAAACCATATTCGCCAAAACGATCGAATTTATGCTTATTGTGGTGCTTATCCAGCAACTGAATTTTATGCGCCATTCTATGGGATTGATAGCACAAGGATTTATAAGGGTATTTGGTCACGACAAGATCCAGAAAAATATCTTGATGATGTTGCTTTGTTAAAAGGATATTCGCGTGTTTGGATTATCTTTTCTCATATATATGATAGCGAAGATAAAATTATCCTTGATTATCTCCAAAAAATAGGGGTTGAAAAAAGAAGCTTTTCAGCCTACGGGACAAGTTTATATCTATTTGATTTATCAAACGGTGAATAATTTTCCTCTCAAGTTATTCATCTTATAAATAATACAATATTTAGGTAAAACCTAAACCGAAATAAAAGTTAGATTGGCAAAGTAAGTGAACAAAAATATTAATAAATTTGTTGAGTCCATCTCTCGCCTTCTCCCTATAACCGTAAAACGTGCCATCTATCGTGTACCGTGGTTAGCGAGCGCTACACGCCGTACCTTGAACCAGCTTTTGCCGCAGGGGTTGACCGAGACGGAAATCACCGCTGGTTTATTACAAGGTTTTAAAATGTCGCTTGATTTACAGCAGGAAAAGGACTACTGGCTGGGTACCTATGAGGTTGAACTGCAGAACGCAATCAGGGATTTCGTTAAACCCGGTTTGATTGCTTATGATGTGGGGGCGAATGTGGGCTATATTACCTTGATGCTTGCTCGTCAAGTAAATGAGACGGGGCGCGTATTTGCTTTTGAACCCCTTCCGCAGAACATCACCCGCCTGCGCCGCAACATTGACTTAAATCAACTCTCCGAAAGGGTTTCCGTATATCCTTTTGCAGTGGTGGACCGTTCCCGCCCGATAGAATTTTTAGCCGGTCCTTCGGATGATATGGGTAAAGTGGCTGGTTCAGCAGGCCGCCAAAATGTCGCTTACTCACCCTGCCTTTCTGTAACCGGTATTTCTCTCGACGATTTTGTCTTTCAACAAGGTAACCAGGCCCCTGATGTCATAAAAATGGATATTGAAGGGGGTGAAATATTGGCGTTGGATGGGATGAGACGATTGTTTACAGAAAAGCAACCCCTCATATTTCTGGAATTGCATGGGGAAGAATGTGCTCGATTTGCGTGGGACATTTTTCAGCAAGCGGGTTACAGGCTAAATCGGATGAGCCGCGGTTATCCCATTATTCCCACTGTGGACGACCTGAATTGGAAATCGTATGTTGTAGCTTTTCCTCTGCATTATAATCAGAATAGGTAGAAATGATGCACGATCAACTGCGATTAGGTATTCAACAACGAGTTTTGCCTGATTATCGAGCCGCTTTTTTTGAAGCATTAGGGCAATCGGTGGAGGGAAGATTAGCCGTTTTTGGAGGCAAACCGCTTGATCGCGAAGGGATTAAATCGTTGAGCGAGTTATCTCATGCTCAACTATTTTGGGGGCGGAATTATACACTCTTTGATCCCACCCACCCCTTCTTTCTTTGTTGGCAGCATGGTCTTTTGGATTGGTTGAATTGCTGGCAACCCCACGCATTAATCGTCGAAGCAAACCCGCGTTTGTTAGCTAATCGTCGAGCGATCCAACATGTCCATAACAAAGGTGGGATCGTCATCGGATGGGGGTTGGGTGCACCACCAATAGAGGGTAATTTTGCATCGTTACGCCAGCGAGAAAGAATCGCCTACTTAAAAAGCCTTGATGGTATTATTGCTTATAGTAATAAAGGAGCAAGTCAATACCGGGCTTTGGGTATTCCGGAAGAAAGAGTGTTTGTTGCGACGAATGCTGTTTTACCAAAGCCCACCACTCCAGCACATCATCGTCCGATACCCGTTATTAGCCAATTGCAAGTATTGTTTGTTGGGAGATTGCAAAGAAGGAAGCGGGTTGATTTGCTTCTCAAAGCTTGTGCATCTTTACCAAAAGAGTTACAGCCGTTGCTTTTTATCATCGGGGATGGACCCGCTCGACCTGAGCTGGAAAGATTAGCAATGGAAATATTGCCTGCTACGATGTTCGTTGGCGATCAGCGCGGGGAAAGTTTAGCCACTTATTTCAAACAAGCAGATTTGTTTGTCCTCCCCGGAACGGGTGGTTTAGCAGTTCAGCAAGCGATGTCTTATGCACTGCCCGTGATCGTCGCTCAGGGTGATGGTACTCAGGAAGACTTAGTCCGCCCCCAAAATGGCTGGCTCGTCCCCGCGGATGACGTGAATGCATTACAAAACGCGTTGCGCGAGGCGTTGAGCGACATTCGTGGGCTTCGAAAGAAGGGATTGGAATCCTATCGAATTGTGGCAGAAGAGGTAAATGTTGAAAAAATGGCTGAGACGTTTATCTCAGCCATCGATCGTATCTGGACTTTGGCAAAAAGTAAATCGGGTTATTGAGCGTCTAATTTTCTTGAATAACCACTTTGGTTATGACATCCCCTTGCTGGATGGCATCCACCACATCCTGCCCATTAATCACTTTACCAAATACGGTATGTTTGCCATTCAGGTGCGGTTGGGGAGAGTGTGTAATAAAAAATTGACTGCCATTGGTGTTTGGTCCGGCATTCGCCATTGAAATAACCCCTTTTTCATGCTTGAGCGGGTTGTCTTTTACTTCATCCGCAAACTGATATCCTGGACCACCACGTCCTGTGCCGGTGGGGTCACCGCCCTGGATGACAAAATTGCTGATCACGCGATGAAACGTTACCCCATCATAAAAACCTTGCCGAGCCAGGAAAACAAAATTATTAACAGTAAGAGGTGCATATTGTGGATAGAGCTCTAATTCGATATTGCCGCGTGTTGTTTGAATTACCGCGTGAATATTTTTATCCACATCAATCGCCATTTGCGGTGGATGTTTCCATTGTAAAGTTGCCATTAATCAAATCCTTTCTTAATTTTGACGTGTTTATTTAGCCTACGTGCTATTACAAGAATCAATTATGCCGCTGAAAGACGGCAGTAGAAGATGAATCAACATTGTACCGTATTATGTCATGGGTAGGAATAGCAACTGTCATTGCGCATGAAGCAATCTCACCCTTGATATCGGGGTTTGTTCCGTGAAGTGCCCTTGCGATGACGGCGAAAATAGTTACTATAATCGCTGATTTGATTTTACCTTATTATCCTGACCCTTTGAGGATATAATCGGCTATGGCTGACATTTTGTTATCTATTCCCTCCAAAGCAGATCATACTCGTAAAAAGTAAATTCCCTATTGCCAAGATGGTTTATTCGAAGTAATCTTAACCTATGCGGATTGTTTTTTTAGCAGACGGTCGTTCTCCAATTGCGATTAACTGGATACGTTATTTTTGCGATCAAGGGGATGAGGTGCATCTCGCCTCGTTTTATCCTTGCCAAATCGCTCTTCCCTTGGCGTCCCTCAAAATCATCCATTTACCATTTTTAGTTGCCGGGGATTACACTGTCCCGGCAGAGAAGAAATTATTAAGCCACCTTTTACCGGTTCAAATCCGAACAGCGTTGCGTCAACGTCTTGTGCCGTATGGGATAAACAAGGCAGCCATGGAATTCCGGGAGTGGGTGCAACAAATTCATCCACAGCTCATTCATGCCTTGCGCATTCCTTATGAGGGAATGGTCGCAGCCGCAGCTGATCTCGATGTGCCGTTGATTGTCTCTGTCTGGGGGAATGATTTCACACTGCATGCCCCCTCGACACCTCGGATGGGAAAGCTCACCCGGCAAACTTTGGAGCGCCTCGATGGACTTTTCGCTGATTGCCAACGGGATATCAAATTGGCGAAAGCCTGGGGGTTCCCGCTGGATCGTTCCGCTCAAGTTTTTCCCGGTGCAGGAGGGGTGCGGCGGGATATTTTTCGTCCCCCAACCCACCCTGCGATCCGTGAGAATGGGCCATTATTGATTCAGCCACGGGGGATCCGGGCTTATGTGCGCAATGACGTTTTTTTTCAAGCCATCGCGAAAGTGCAATCCCAAATTCCTGAACTGCGTGTGATCTGCCCTGCCATGGCGGGTGTAAAAGAAGCTTTAGGATGGGTAAAGAAATATCATTTGGAAAAGGTCGTTCAGCTATATCCGCGCCAGACGCCGCCAGAAATGGCGAAGCTTTTTCAGCAAGCCCACATAGCAGTCTCATTGACAGAGCATGATGGAACGCCCAATACACTCCTGGAAGCGATGGCATGTGGATGCTTTCCCATTGTCGGCGATTTAGAATCCCTTCGGGAATGGATCACGCCCGCGATTAATGGCTTTGTTACTCCGGCAGACGACCCGTCATTGGCAGCCGAATTAATCCTTGATGCCTTTGAGAATAATGAACTTCGCGAAAAAGCCGCTCAGATCAATGTGGCGTTGATCGAAAAGAGAGCGGATTATTTCAAGGTAATGGAAAAAGTGAGACAAGTATATTCAGCAGTAGCTGGAGTGGATTCTTGAGGGATTAAATGGATTGAAGCGCACGGATTTCAGGGGCAATTCAGTCTATACCTGCGTCAGTGGTTGATCAGCGGTGATAACTCATCATTGCAACACCAATGATGGATAAAATAATTCCCAGAAAATTGATCAGGCTGATTTTCTCATGGAGCAAGAGAAACCCTAAACCAACCAAAGAGATATTAATAAAGACACCGGTCACCAGATTTCCGCTACTCAAATTCCAGCCATAGCGATACATTAATAGAAAGCCGATTTCCATCAGGAAAATACATCCAGCCAAAATCAATTGAATGTAATTTAGTTTACGGATATGGGAGATAATCCCGCCTGGTATGGGGAATAGTAGTAGGGCAATAAACGTGAACCCTAGCACTGCCAGATAAATACCCAAGACATTGACAAATGGATTAATCGAGGGAGTCACTTTTTTGACAAAAAACTGGTATGTTACCGCGCCAATAATTGCAATAATTGCTGTCAGGTAATACATGAACTGGATATTCCTTTGCATCGTGAATTTTCCCAAAATGGCTTTCTTCAATCGCCCAGATAATTGTTTTTCCCATTATAATCCAGACAATTATTCAGCGCTCGCTAATCGTCTAGCATCATGCGTTTTATGGTTTCATGAGACATATTGCTCGCTCCACTATAATCGTTGCCGTTTTTTTTGGCTTAGAAAAAGTACTTGGTTTTCTTCGCTATTTTCTTATTGCGCGTCAGTTTGGATTGACACCTGAGTTAGATGCTTTTAACGCGGCCAATAACATCCCCGATTTGATCTTCAGCCTGATTTCTGGCGGCGCTTTGGCATTGGCATTTATCCCCGTTTTGACCGAAACGCGTCAAACGGAAGGACGTGCAGCGGCCTGGGTTTTGTTTTCCCAAATACTCAACCTCGTCTTTGTCGTTACAGCGGGATTGTCATTATTAGTGTCTATCTTTGCACCCGCTATCGTGAGAGCCCAAATTGGTATTGTGCCGGGCTTTAATCCCCAGCAACAAAATTTGGTGGTGCATTTGATGCGCTTAAACTTAATCGCCACTTTATTGTTTTCATTAGGCGGTTTGGCGATTGCCGGTTTGCAATCCAATCAGCACTTTTGGCTGCCAGCCATTGCTCCGAGCATGGTTGATATTGGCAGCCTTTTTGGTGTGATTATTTTGGCACCATCGGTTGGCTACCGAATTGGGTCTATCACTTTGCCAGCCTTTCACATGGGCGTCTATGGGTTGGTGTACGGGGTGATTGCTGGTGCTGCATTATTCCTCGTGATTCAACTCCCTGGGTTGCTCCGTTATCAGTTCCAATGGTCAGCGAGCTTTGGGTGGGGAACGCATAAAGTCAATCAAGTCCTAGGCCTTATGGGACCCCGCGTTTTAACTATGCTGTTCATTAATTTGGTGTTTATCGCCCAGGATAATTTGGCTTCGCGCCTTTCCGCTGGTGCGATCAGCGCACTGGTTTATGGCTGGCTGTTTATGCAGGTGCCAGAGACATTGATCGGCACAGCGATTGGTACAGTATTACTGCCTACATTATCCGAACAAGTTGCATTAGCGGATCAGGAACGGTTTCAAGCAACGCTCGCCAGTGGATTGAAGATTATTTTGGCTTTTTGTCTGCCATTAATTTTGCTGCTCAGTGTAGTGATTCGACCGGTAGTTGCTGTTTTAGGATTTGACCAGAATGGGACAAGTCTGGTCACCTGGACAGCCCGGGCGTTCTTGCTTGGTTTGGTAGGGCATTCCTTGTTGGAAGTGGCAGCTCGGGCGTTCTATGCCAAGCAAAATGCGCGCACACCATTGTTTGCTTCTTTTCTAAATACTATCTTATTCGTCCTGGTTGCTTCGCTTCTGGCAAAACCACTCGGGGCGCCAGGGATTGCCCTCGCAAACACCATTTCCTTCACCAGTGAGGCAGCTTTGCTTTGGATCTTGTTACGCCGGCAACGGCAAAGGGGGTGGCAGATTCATTCTACCTTTATTCGCTCCTTGACTGCCGCAGGATTAAGCGCTGCAGCTGCGTATGGCATTCAATTCTTACCTTTGCCTCACCTCTTCCTGGCAATTGTTGCGGGGATTTTCGGACTACTTATCGCTATTCCCTGGATCCTACCAGAGATCAAATTATTGCTGCATTTATAATCCTGTCGACCCCATGAAGGGTTTGGGAAAAACAAAGCGGAATTGGATGTTACATCAGATTTGGCACAAGGTCAGGAAGTTGTCGTTTATAATTGAAATAGAACCCTGTTAATAGTACTTGTTTTGTTTCAACAAAAAGCTCTATGGACTTATCCTCACCCCAATCCCATTATTCCAATAAGATCATTGCTGCGCTTTTCCTTTTCCTGCTCTGTTTCGTCTTGTTAGGGTTGTTATTTCATTCCTTGCCTGCCCAAGCTGCAGTAACGTGGCAAATAAAAGTAGACCCATGGGTGCTCGCGCAGGCACAAAAAGGGGAAACGGATTTTATCCTTTTCCTTAATCAACAAGCGGATCTCTCGGCTGCAGTGACGATGTCCACGAAAAACGAAAAAGCATGGTATGTTTACCAACAATTGACGGCTGTGGCGAAGCGCAGCCAACCTGCGCTCATTCAAACATTGCGCAATAGGGGGTGGAAATATCAGCCCTACTGGGTGGCTAACATGATTTTGGTACATGGAGATAGCACGGCTCTTCAATATTTAGCGTCTCGTTCCGATGTCAGCCACATCTATGCCAATCCAATGGTCAAACAAGACCTGCCGCAGCCATTGAACCCATCAGGGATCCTGGCTACGGAAGGTTTGGAATGGAACATCGCCAAGGTGAATGCCAACTTAGTGTGGGATTATGGGTTTCGCGGTCAAGGGGCTGTGATTGCCGGGCAAGATACCGGTTATGATTGGGAACACCCCGCCTTGAAAAACGCGTATCGCGGTTGGGATGGCAGCCGAGCCGAACATGATTACAACTGGCACGACGCGATTCACGTATCTAATTCACGATGCCCGGGCGATTCTCCCATCCCTTGCGATGATTACGGCCATGGCACTCACACGATGGGCACGATGGTGGGGGAAGATGGCGTAAACCAGATTGGGATGGCACCGGCAGCCAAGTGGATCGGCTGCCGTAATATGAATTTCGGGGTTGGTTCACCGGCTACTTATACCGAGTGTTTTCAATTTTTCCTTGCCCCTACCAAATTGGATGGCTCAGACCCTCGTCCAGATTTAGCCCCAGACGTGATTAACAACTCCTGGTCCTGCCCTGTATCTGAAGGTTGCAGCGACCCCAATGTGTTGCACACTGTGGTGGAAAATGTGCGCGCGGCCGGTATCCTGACCATTCAATCTGCGGGGAATAGCGGGCCTGCTTGTTCTTCCATCACCGATCCAGCTGGGATTTATCAGGAATCGTTTACCGTAGGCGCGACCGATTCCGCTGATGTGATCGCTCCTTTTTCCAACCGCGGTCCGGTCACCGTAGATGGAAGCAACCGCATGAAACCAGATATCTCTGCACCCGGAGCCGCAATACGTTCCAGCCTTCCGCATAATGGTTATGGCACCATGAGCGGCACCAGCATGGCAGCCCCGCACGTGGCAGGGTTAGCGGCACTGCTTATCTCCGCAGATCCCACTTTAAAAGGTGACCCCGATCGAATCCAAAACGTCATCGAATCAGGAGCTATACCACGGACGACGACTCAATCATGCGGCAGCATCCCTGGCACATCCATACCCAATAATACCTATGGATATGGGCGTATTGATGCCTTAGCATCGCTTGGAAAAGTCTATCCTCTCTATTGGTATTATTTCCCCTTTGTTCCGAACCAAAAACCATGAATAAGATTGGAATTGTCAGCGGTTTGGCAGCTGCTGCAATTTGGGGTGGGATGTACGTGGTCAGCAAAGTAGTTTTGGCGGTTATCCCCCCTTTTACCCTGATTACCCTGCGTTTACTGTTAGGCATCTTTGTCTTAGCGATATGGGTTGTCCTCCAAGGCGGCTTGGGATTTAGCACACGAGATTGGCTGCATGTCTTGGGGGTGGGTGTGGTTGGCTATGGCATCTCGTTGGGGTTTCAATTTGTTGGGACAAAATTATCGAATGCATCCAATGGGGCATTAATTACCTCTGCCACCCCAGCCTTTGTGCTCCTTTTTGCGTTTTGGATCATGAAAGAAGCCCTCACCTGGCGCAGGATCCTTGCGTTAGGAATTGCAACCATCGGTGTGCTGGTTGTTATTGACCCAACGAATGCCAAGCTTTCCCCAGATTTCTTTTGGGGAAACTTAAGCTTGGTTGGGGCGGCTGCCACTTGGGCGCTCTATTCTGTATTGATACGCAAGGTGACGCGTTCCTTAAAGCCTTTGCCGGTCAGCCTGGTGGCATTTATTGGCGGGTTATTGATGACCATACCCGCAAGTTTTTGGGAAATCCAATCGACTGGAATCGGGACGATTACGATGGGCGTCGTTTGGGGAGTGTTATATTTAGGGATTATTTCCACCGCACTGGCGATGTTCCTTTGGAATTACGCCTTCGCTACCCTCGATGCCGGCCTGGCATCTTTGACGCTTTTCGCTCAGCCCGTTGTTGGAGCGGGATTAGGCGCCTGGCTTTTAGGAGAAAAATTAACGCCTCTCTTTTATGTGGGAGGCGTTTTAATCAGCTTGGGGATTTGGATTGCAATTAGGGAAGCAAGTTAAATGTTAAGTTATCATTAGCCTCCTGCGGAAGGACGAAAAATCCGCACCTCGTCCCCTTCTTGTAAAGGTGTGGATAAGTCCTGTTCCACCTGTCCATTAATAGAGCAGATTACTTTGATGTCGATTCCCAGCATAGTCAGTAAATCCTTTAAAGTGCTTGCGGGTGGCAGGTCTACCGTCGCAACACCGCGCTTTTCTGGCGGAAGTTTATCCCGCAAGGTGGAATACAGGCGAACCGTGATATGCATATTTCACTGCTTCGCTTGGTAGACTTCAGGGTTCACACAATTCGGTAAGGGTTTGTTTTCCAAACCCGCCAGCAGGTTTTCACAAGCCAGTTCAGCCATGCGTCGACGTGTATTGCGGGTGGCTGAACCTATGTGTGGTACGATCAAGCAGTTGGAGAGGGTATAAAGCGGATGATCAGCAGGCAACGGTTCTGGATCGGTAACGTCCAAAGCCGCTCCAGCGATCCAATTTTCTTGCAGCGCTTTGAGTAACGCATTGGTTTGGACGACGGCACCCCGTGCAGTATTCACCAGTATCGCAGTTGGTTTCATGCGGCGTAACTGTTCGCTGCCAAATAAACCGCGGGTCTGGGGAGTTAATGGGACATGAATAGAGATTAAATCACTTGTTTCGATGAGTTCATCAAATGGTTTCCAGGTAACCTGTAACTGTTGTTCGGATTCGGGGGGCAAACGGTAAGCATCGGTGTAGATGATCTGCAAGCCAAAACCATGAGCCCGTTTTGCGACGGCTTGACCAATCTTTCCCATTCCCACAATGCCAAGCGTTGCACCATTCAGGTCCGCGCCCAACCAGCCGGCTGGTGACCATGTTTTCCACTTTCCATTGCGGGCATCTTGACTTGCCTCTGGCAATCGGCGCGCCATGGCTAACATCAACGCCATTGCCAAGTCGGCAGTGGCATCCGTCAACACGCCTGGCGTAAAACCGACGGGAATAGAGCGCCGGGTGCATTCTGCCACATCTATGTTATCGTATCCAACTGCCATATTACTGATGACACGCAATCGCGGCGCTCTGTCGAGCAATTCCTGGTTCACTTTGATGGTGAGCAGGCAAAACAGGCCTTCAGCTTGATCTAGATAGGGTTCCAGAGCGGGATCGAAATGGGTTGCATCCCAAGGCCCACGGACGATGCGGCATTTGCCTTCTAAGCTACGCAACCACTCCTCTGGCAAACTATGGGTAAGGATTACGAGCGGAAGTTCAGGGTTAGTAGTCATGGTATTTTCTCCTGGAGGGATATGTTACAACGCTAGTTTACCGTAGAATAAGGATTAATGGATAGAAATTTTAATAAAAGATAGATACAATACCTTCGCCAAAATTGGCTAAATAAAAAGGGCAAATCGAGTCAAGTTATGTCTCTCACAGCCCAAAATTACTCGAAAAGCCTACGGCAGATATTTTAACGCTTTTATAAATCTTTACGGTTCTGAGTTCAAAGATGACTTTTCTCCAGATGAGCCAGGTCATTTTCAGGATGTTGGCTGGCAGCAAACGGATCGCCATGCGGGTTTTTATGCTGGACTGAAAACGCAGTAGTTACCGTACGATCCAGCGGTTCTATCAATGAATTACCCTGGCAAGCCATACATTGGTTGATTGTTCTCTTGAAGTTGTTAAAAGCAGGGGGACAATACTTCCTTACGGGTGATGAAGTGATAGCCAGCAAAGCTGTGAAAGCAACCTACGGGGTGGATTGATTATTCTCCAGTATCCAGTAGCGGATCACGCTGGGCTTGACATATTTCACCTTTTCGCTGGTGGATGTAGAAGCTACGCGTTTGTATCAGCTGCAAATGACATAAGAGGTGTACGTTATGTAAAAAAGCAGCCAGCAAAGCCAAGAAAGAATCGAAAAAACGCAAACGCGGCAGATCCAAGGGTAGCAAGAACAAGATAAGGCAAGAAAGGGTACTCAGCCCAAATTGGTGCACATCCAAACCACCTTGAAAAGCTTGTTGAAAACCAATGGCAATCATTTATCGCCTGCACATTACCAGCCTGGCTATGAAAGAACTAATCAAACCAGCCGCCGATTTCAGGAAAAGTTAATTGGGGTTCAAACCAAAAAGCTGGTTCTGCCGTTTTCTGACGTAGATCATCAAGAACTACCAAATCATTCGTGCGCCAATGTCGCTGATGAACATGACGGCAAACATGAGCCCGAATTGTGGGAGGAAGCGATGGTGGGTTAAGCTGTGAATCAATGCTGACCGCCTAGATTAATATTTAATCTACCGCCCAGTGTATAAAATCTTTCTAGAGTAGATTTATAAAAATCCCCTTTTCGACTGGTCGTCAATTGTGACACTCAATAATGATCTGGTCTATAAGGTGAATAGCACTGTTTATCGATTGTAATCCTTATTGTCACTTTCCCCTCTATTGCAAGAATTTCAGGATATAATAGGTAAACCGTCACTCATGATCGATTCCGACCAGGGTTGATGAATTACCCTAATGGGGCGAGTAACGGTTGAGGAATTCTGGTAAATCTTTTCATCGGATCCGCTGGAAGTAGAAGCAGGTGGTTTTGTAAGTGTGCTACACAATCGAAGTAAATATGACGAATAGTGTTATCAGCCCACTACGTTATCCTGGCTCCAAGCGATATTTTGCGGCTTATATTGCACAGGCTTTAGAGGTAAATGACTTAAGGCCCTCCCTTTACATTGAACCATTCATTGGTGGGGAGAGCGCGGGGTTATATCTTATCCAAAGAAATTTGATTGATAAAGGCATTTCAATTGACCCGGGCCCATGGATTACCAATTTTGAGCGAAAAGTATTTTGGGATACAGATTGGCAATTTGATCAAATTGAAAAAGCACCTGTAAAACTAAAGGATTCGGAAAGTATCAGGCAAAGAAAACCAATATCTCGACGAAGATAAGATTTGGTTTGTTTTTTAAACGAACCATTTTTTCTGGAATTTTATGGACAGAGGTAGGTACAATAAGCGGTTATACACAGGCTTCTACAAATAATAATATTAATTACTGTTTTCCAATGAAGATTCTTATTAATCGTATTCATCATGTTGCTTCCTTTTGGGATGGAATTTATGAAGTATGGGAAAGATCCAGGGAGGAAATTTTGAAAAAGACAAAAGTAACCTACCCCCATCCAACGTATTTTATTACATTGATAAACTTTTTTCAAAAGGCTGAGTTACTTTATCGTTATTACTTTAACCAAAAAAGCGATCTTTGGTTAATAAATACTTTGCTGAGCTTACCACATTAATGGCTCTTGGGTTATGACTCAGCCAATCACGTGGAGATACTTTATATGGTTTCAAGTGTACAAGAGCGAAAACAGAGGAGAGAGGTTGTTCTCTCGAACTTTGATATTTTATCTGGCTTCAACCGTCTTGGATGATGAAGGTTCACATGCAAAACGTTAACCTGATACTTATTGAGTCAATGCTCGCGAAATTAATTCAACTTGAAAATTTCATTGGCTGGGTATATGATTACCAGATAGCCAGAGTGATGACAAACGACTTTACGAAATATCGTGTCTTAGGCATTCCGCATAATAGTTGTCTTGCTGTAGCTTCTATTAACCCAAATGAAATGTCCCATGTGCCCGAAGAAAAACAGGAAATCATTTTGTTGTGCGTACTCGTAGCAACGAAATTGCCGCAGGATGATGACCTAATGCGTACAAAGATAGATCACTTCAAGGATCAAAAAAGCTCAATAGGTACACCAGACCGACAAATAGACGAAATCACGCAAAATGAGTTACAGTTTGGAGGGCTGGAATGCAGGGTGTTGGGAACATTTTTTATGGATGGAGATGGACTCTGGTTAGGGAGCGATTTTGAATCTTTTGCAATGGTCATTTGTCTCAGTGTTTATCGCCTGCATAGAAAAGCATTAAAAAAGATTGTTAATTATTTAGATCCCATTTACCACAACGCTGCGCATGCGTTGGTTGAGCAGTTGAGGTTGAAAGGTGAAATAAAGCCTTATAAGATTGGTAAGGCATGTTATCCGTTTACTGACCGCATACACCGTCGTGATCGGCGTGCAGAGAAAGTGCCTGTTTTTGTGCAACCTGCGGATTTTCTGGCGCGCCGCACCGCAGATCTTGGCATGACTCGCACCGGAAAATCGAAAATGATTAAGCAAATGGTTTCTGTTGTCAAGCGTGTGGCAGATGAGAGTCATGACAAGATAGGACAGATTATTTACGACATCAACGGTGAATACGCAAACGCAAATCAGCAAGACAAGGGGGCGTTGACCGATATTTATCCTGAAGACACACTACGTTATCGGATGTTAGAAACGCCTAATGTTGAAGAGCTTCAAAACAATTTCTATATCCAATTAAACGATGGCTTTGCGATCATTCGTCGAGTTGTTGAAGAGAATAAGAACCATCAACAAAACGATGTTGCCGTTTTCTTGAACGCATCCTTTGATGAGCCTGAAAAGGATGATCAAAGTTCTTATAGACGTTGGCAGGTGCGCACTGCGGCCTATCAGTCCATGTTATTCATGGCGGGATTTCCGGCTCCAAATAGCTCAAAGTATCAACTTGAAGCCAATCTCGCACTCTACCACCAAAAGTTGAACTTCTACTCCCACATCTGGCAGGAATTGCGCGGACAGCCCCTGGACGGCACTGCCATCATCGCCACTGACTTCCCACAAGCTGTCAAAGAAGCTCTCTCCAATCCCGACCCACTGGCTTTGGAGACGGCGCTGGCCGCCTGGGAGCCACTCGCCCCCATCGAATATGACCTTGCCAACAAAGACCGCACCCTGTTCGAGTTCGGGCAGGTGGTAGACGCCATCGAAGATGGCCAGTTTGCTCCGCCGCCGATTGAACGCTTGCGCGAAGCCATCCCCGGCGCATGGACGCACGAGCGTTTCGGCACGCGTATTTGCCACAACTGCGACGCCCGCTTTTCGTGCGATTCCTATCGCCGCTATGCACGCGGCACCCGCCAGACGGCTGAGCGTAGTATGACCTATTTTATCGATCCTGATCCCGACCAGGAAGACCGGCGCACCAACGGGCTTAGAGATGAAATCCAGGTTTAATCAGGCGTGAAAATAGATCGTTTTTTATTATCTTATCTCCAAGGAATGGAAAAATGAACAACGATAACTTGCAATCCACAATCAATCATGCGATGAAAAATGGAGGAGTACTCTTAGTCTATTATCGAACGAAGAATGGAGATGAAAGCGAACGGCTGTTAAAACCACTTAAATGGGAGATTACCAACAGGACTTTCAAAGCCTATTGTCATAGAAAGCAAATGGAACTGACTTTTACGGTTGATAACATCCAGGAGTGGAAATTTTTCAATTCTGAGAAAGAAGCGTTGTTATATCTGCAAAACCCACCCGAAAGCACACCGGTTCGACCCACTCTTGCCCGTAATATAAGTCCCTCTACATCAAATATCAATAATGTAACTCACCCAAAAATTCCAATATTTGCCAAAGTAACGAAAGCGGAAGAGTGGAGTGCTTTGATCCAATACTACGCAGATTGTTTATCTCTTGAAAACCGGCAACAACTCATTTTGGATACAGAGAATATTTGCAATATTGATATAGATAAAGCGACACTTTACTCATTTCTAGAAAAAGGGAGCAAATTGATAGTTCCTAAAGGTGAAAGATTCCATCGTGGTAGGGTGAGTAAATTTATCCAAGAAGTTGTGAATGATAGAAACCAACAATTGTGTTTAGGGTATCCTTTTTTTGTTCCTAAGCCCAAAAAAGCAATTCCCCTCACTTATATTACTGTAGCAATAGAACAAGATCAGGAAAATTTTATTTTGGTCCCAGATAACCTTGAAATTAGTTATGCATTGCTTACTGAACTAAAAATGAGCGAAGAAGAGATTGCTGATTTTCTCCAGAAGTGCGAGCAAATCAACCCTGCACCCGGCGAAGCGCGCTTACAAGCTTTGGAAAATTTCGTGCAAAATAAAATCAATGAAATTTATAAAGTAACAATCCCAATAGAGACTGACTGGTTTAAGGCGGATACTATATATGATCGCCCTGCACTTTTCAAAGTCAAGGATAATATTGCAACTGCAAATTTAATCCGTGAGCTATATGAGCTCGCGGGCCTTGAAAAATGGGAAAAAGCTCCAATAACTCTGAGGCAATTATTAAACATCATTCCAGATCACAATTATCCTGAAGGGCAACCCTGGGAAAATGATAATAGTATCCATGTTACGCCGATCAATCAGAATCAATTTAGAGTGATCCAAGCGATAAGGACAGAACCATTAGTGATTGTGACGGGGCCACCAGGAACAGGAAAATCGCAGGTGGTGCTCAACCTGATTGCAGAAGCCTTTCTAAAAGGGGAAAAAGTTCTTTTTGCGAGCCGAAATAATCAAGCTGTTGATGTAGTCATGAGACGATTAATAGAGGATATAAAATTCCTCGGAGCAGTACGAACAGGAAACAAAAATAAGCGGGCAGAAGCAGCCGCTCAAATGCGAAGAGCGATGAATCAAGTAATGATCAGTGAACAGCAAGATTTGGAGGGGATAAAGAAGAATTATTTTTCCATTCGGCAACAGATGCTGCAAGATCAAACCCAGTTAGACGCGATTCGTAATTTAAAAGGCTTACTCGAATCCTACAAAGATGAACGGGAATATTTCTTAAAACTTCTTCCACAACCTATTTGTCAGGTCATTAATGACTTCATGGTCCCATATTCTGCAGCTGAGTTTGAAACACTTGTAAATTTACTATCGAGTTATCTGGATAGTATCTTGACAATCAAAGAGGAAAAAGAGAAGATTGAAAATCACCTAACAGAAATTGAGGAACGGGAAAGGTTAGACGATTCTCTCATTGCTGAGTTCCATCGAATTAAAGACCAATGGGGCTCGTTTTGTGGAAAACTTTTAGAAAAGCAGAGCTATCCCTCGATTGATGCGTTGCTCACCCATCTTTACGATTGGATTAATATCATTGAAATATTAAAAATGAAATACAAAAATCAAATGATTTCGGACGAAATCAAAAGATTAGAAAATGAGCTTGTGGATACTCAAACTGCTATCTCAGAAGATCTTCTTGGATTTGACAAATCGCTTGCTGAGCAGCTAAATCAGGAACAGCTAGAAGGATATGCCTTCCGCGCCAATGCAATGATTCAGTACCTTGTTCGTTACCTCCAAGGTGATTTATCCTTTGGCGAACGATTTTTTGAATTGATCACCTTCAAAGGGCAGTTACGCAAGAGGAAGCAGGAGATCATTGAGATACTGTTGGACTTGAATCTGCCGCAAAAAGATTGGATAAAAGTAAAGGTAACAGCAAATAAGTTAATCCAAATCGCAGGACAATTAAAGCTTATTATGAATTCCGCCATCTTGGATCAAAAATTACAGAATTTAAGAGATACAAAACAAGGGATCCAAAAGGATTTAGAAGACAGAATCGAATTGATGGCAGCGCCAATTTTGAACGACTTGGATAAGTTAAATCGTCTGGATTTTGATTATGATGTATTATTGAATACCTTATTGAAGATCGTTGAGAAAACCAGAGAGCTCCAAGATGACCTCGATAATGTTGTACATGTTATGCACTCTCAATTGGTAGAGAATCAAGAACAATTTAAGCTGCTTGAAAAATTACGAGCGACTCCGCTAGGCGAAATCAAATTGCTAACTATGATAGAACCCTCTTCCCCTATTGAGGAGATTCTGAACTATATTCGAGATTGGCAAAACTTGCTTGGGTTTTGGAAAGCCGACGCAGGCTATCAGCACACAACAAGAAAGCTTGCCGTTTTACCATCCGAAGAACAAGCAATAGAGATGTTAAATTCTCATCGTGAGCAGATGTTCGATCTAGGTGGTTTGATCATGCGTTTAACGTGGCAGGACCGCGTGCGCCAGGCGCCAAATGAAATTGTTCAGAAAGTAAACGATTATATTGCTGCGGTGGAAGCACTATCGCCAGAAGATCTTTCGCCAGCTGACAAAAATAAATATAAGGATATTGAAAAAGCAAATTTGTCTCCAACAATCCAACTATTTCCGATATGGGCAACAACAAATCTTTCTGCGCGAACGAATTTTCCTCTTGAAAGTCAATATTTTGATCTGATCATCATAGACGAAGCCTCCCAATGCGATGTCCCCTCGGCGCTGCCTTTACTCTTCCGAGGCAAAAAAGCGGTAATCATCGGCGATCCCAACCAGCTGCGACATGTGGCCACGATAAGAAAAGAAGATGATCAGAGCCTTGCGTATAAACATGGGGTTGATATTGGCGCATTTTCCTATAATTCCCACTCCCTATTTGATTTAGCAGAAAGAAGCAGCGGAAACCATCCCGGTAGTTTGCTGTTGAATGAACATTACCGCAGCGATGCGAGGATTATTAATTTCTCGAATCAGCTTTATTATGAAAATAGATTAACGATCAAAACCGATCTTACGCAACGAAAAATTCCAAGGACATTTTTAAACCAATTTGGAGGCATATATTGGATAGATGTAAAGGGATATGCGGAATATCCCAGAGGAGAAAGTATCTACAATCTGACTGAAGTTAAACACATTCAGACCTTCCTACCACAGCTCAGCCAATGGTTAAAGAAGAACGGACTTGATCAATTAACGATTGGAATTGTAACTCCCTATAGGGCACAGAATGATTATATCAAACAGCAACTCTCAGATACTGATTGGGAAAATCGAATCACCATTGGGACTGCCCATCAGTTTCAGGGCGACGAACGGGATGTGATGATCTTTTCTCCAGTCATCAGCCAGGGAATCAAGAAGGAAAGTTTACGCTGGTTACAACAAACACGAAATCTGCTCAATGTGGCTGTTTCCCGGGCACGGGTAATCCTATTTGTGTTAGGCGATTTTGAGTATTGTAAATCACTGGAAAATGGACATTGTTTTAAAGAGCTTGCTGAATACGTTGAAAGATCAAGTGACCGCATTATCAGCAATGAACAAATTTCTAGCTGGCTTGAAGACTCCAGGGTTGATATTATTGGAATTGTAACCACACCCCACAATCCTGAATACAATCGCACCACTTTGCGGCGTTTTATTTCTTCTTGTTCTGATTTTGTTTGGTGGGTAGATCGTTACTTCAACGACCATGTTATGGATTTGTTTCGTGATGTTTTCAAAAATCCAAATGTTTATATACAAGATATACGCCTTCTCACTGCAAAAGAACTAACTCAAGCCAGTGAGAACAACAAACCAGAACTCAAACTCACAAAGTATCATCTCCTCCGAAAAGAACTCGCTTCGAGGGGTATAAACTTTGAAATTCGGCTTCTTAATCGGCGAGATCTTCCGCATGATCGGTTTCTTTACACGGCTGACAAGGCAATCAATATGCCACCGTTTGCAAGTGCTTATGGTGATCATCGCAATGTGAGTGAGTACACCTTTTCCAAGACGGATAAAAGAGCATTTTTTGAGGAGTATTGGAACAAGGGAGAGGTCATTCCAGAGCAGCCAACCTCTTAAGCCATATTTTATTGTGGATAAAAGATATTAGCAAAATGAAGGATAAAACGAAGAGTTTCTCGCTTTCTTAAACTAAATAATATTAGCCATTTGGTTAGGTAAAATTAATGCTTATCATATCGGCATAAAACGAAGGGAGGATAAAATAACCTGTATAAATTTCCATTACCTTCGCCAAAATTGGCTGAATAAAAAAGGGCAAATCGAGTAAAGTTATATCTCTCACAACCCAAAATTACTCGAGAATACCAAGGCTGAAATTACTGCTCTTTTAAGCCCATTCTATCAACGTATATCTATTTTGGAATAGAAAATTCGCCCATCTATTTATTGTTAACCGTGTAGATGGGCAACCCGAAAAACCCAGACTTTTAAGTAGTCTAAGCCAAATAAGAATAGCACAACGATGATTAAAGTTAATCCAGCTACAGAAAGCGGCACTGAATTCATGAAAATTCCAAGCGTTGCCAATAAAATCACTACGATGATATCTATCGTGGAAGCAACCATCATCCATTTCCCAGGCATCGATTTCCAAAAATGGCCGCGCTCGCGCACTAAATACACCATTCCTTGCCCGGTGAATACCAGCGTAAGGAAAGCTAAGGTTTGCAACTGGGCAAGGGGAAAATGGAAGAGGTCACGGGCAATGATAAAAATTCCGAAAGTCAAAACCAGCACCGGGACGGCTAAGCCTATGGCTGGAAATAGCATTGCGCGCACATCCCAACGGTCGGGTTTTGGGGAAGCTTGCACGCTATCGGTTGCGATGGACATCGTTACAAAGTCATTTGCAAATAACAATAATACGACCAGGAACGGACGGGTGACCATTGCATGGGTAATTAGATAACCTAAGCTGAGAAATGAAGCGATCTGAATGGTTTTGATGATTTTATTGAGGACATACGTCAGCATGCGCTGGTAGATTTGCCTGCTAACCGTAATAGCAGAGACGATATTGCTTAACCCGGGCTGGGTAAGTACCAGACTGGCGGCTGCTTTGGCGACATCGGTGGCGGTGGAAACGGCGATCCCTACTTGGGCTTGTCTCAAAGCTGGCGCATCATTCACACCATCACCGGTCATTCCAACGATATGATTGTGCTTCTGATAGGTCTGTACTAGCTGAAATTTGTCCTCTGGCAGGACTTCTGCAAAGACATCACATTGCGGATCGATATCCTGATTTTCATGCAGTGATTGTGCCAGACAAGCTTTTTCACCAATTCCCACCTGCTGGGAAACTGCCTTAGCAGTAGGCAGGCTGTCACCGCTGACCATCACAACCCGAATGCCCAGATTTTGGAGGTGTTGAATTAAGGATTTCGAGTCGGAGCGAGGTGGATCCTGCAAGGATACCAATCCACAAAGCTGCAGGTTTGTCTCATCCCCGGCTGCCACAGCTAAAATACGATAACCCAAAGCTGCCAAACGCGTCATATCGTTTTCTAAATTTGCGGGAATGGTGCTGCACAATGGTGCGATGGTGTGGGGCGCGCCCTTGGTAACACGGACGCTTTGTTCGTTTTCGGTAAAAATCGCTTCGGAACGTTTTGTGGCTGGGTCAAATGGAGAAAATTGCTTCCGTTGGGTATAATCCGCTAAAACTCCTTCTTGTTTTGCTCGTTCGATAATGGCTAAATCTAATGCGTCTTGTGTCGAAGGGTCGCTTGCCATGCTGGCAAAGTGTAATAATTGTTGATCGGAATAAGGGGCATAAGCGGTCAGTTCAGAAACACTCAGTTTGTTTTCGGTGATGGTACCGGTTTTGTCACTACAGAGGATATCCATACCAGCCGCTTCTTCGATGGCTGTCAAATTGGTTACTAAAACCCCTTGGTGGGTTAATTCTTTTGCTCCCAGTGCTGTAGCGATGGTAAAAGTAGCTGGCAGTGCCACTGGTACCGAGGCGACCAATAAAATCAAAGTAAATGGCAAAATATGCAACAACGATTGATGGGTGATCCAAGTGTATCCCAACACGATTAATGCGAGGATGACATCTAAAATGATGAGGGCGCGTGTAACGGAAAAGATAACCGATTCCAAATTACTTTTTGATTTGGCTGCGCGTACCAGATTGGCGGTTTTCCCAAAGCGAGTATGGATACCGGTGGCGAGAACAAGCGCAGTTGCTTCACCTTTTTGGACAATCCCACCGGTGTAACACTCTTGATTGGCAGTGATTTCGACAGGCAGCGATTCCCCAGTCAGAGCCGATTGATCGACCAAAACGTTCCCTTCCAGCAGCCTTACATCCGCAGGAAGGATATCGCCCATGCGAATGTGAATGACATCATCGGGAACTACCTCTTCTGCAGGGATTGTCTTCCACTCTCCATTACGTTTTACGCGTGCGCTGATTTTCAACTGTTGGCGCAAGATTGCCAGGGCGTTCGATGCCCGTTGCTCTTGGAGGGTGCTCAGGATTGCATTGAAAATAATCAAGACAATCATGATGATGGCATCATCGAAGCGGTGCAGGATCAGCTCCAGGATTACAGTAACTTCTAACATCCACGGGATTGGTCCCCAAAACCTTTTTAGAAACTCCAACCAGGGATTACGCTTTTGTTCGGGAATGGTATTCAATCCCACTTGTTGTAATCGGCGGGCTGCTTCCTCATCGGTTAAGCCGGGGTATGAAATAGGGTTATCGTTCATAAAAAGAGAGGTGTCTATCGATCATTTTACTTCATTCTAATGAGCCTGTAGGGCAATGCGGTTTATACAAAGCACTCCAACCCAATGAAAAAGTTGGAGTGCTTTTTGAAAATTGATTTCCTCTTATTGTTCTTCAAATAAGGGTAGCACTTCCATGGCCGGGACGGCAACTAACCCGCGGTCGGTGAGTCGTAATTCTGGTATTACGGATAAAGAGAGCAGGTTGTACCCCATATATGGGATTGTATACGCCTGTTTTTGCCAGGTCGCATTGAAATGTTCCGATTCGACCCGCACTTGCGAGGCGCGCTTGTCGGAAATTAGACCAGCGATTGGGAGTGCAACCAGGGCTTTTACTTCACCCTTGTCCACAATAACGAGTCCGCCATTATTTTGACGGATGGTTTCCACCGCAAGGCGCATATCTGCCTCGTCCACACCTGCGACTATAATGTTATGGGCATCATGCCCGACGCTGCTCGCTACCGCACCAGAACGAAGGTTGAAGCCCTTCAGTAATCCATGTCCCACGCGGCCAGAGCCTTTGTGCCGCTCAACAACACTTAAGAAACAAAGGTCATGTTGCGCGAAATGTTCCTGCCACGATTTGGCGGCAGGGAGGGTAATTTTCTCGTGGAATGTCGTTATTCCCGGTGGAGCAACGCGGATAACATTGGCGACCACAGTATGATCGGGGAGAGAAGGAGTGAGAGTATAGTCCGAAGTGATTTTGACGGTTTGATAAGCTTGAGGAGGATATTGCCAGCGATGTTCGAGTTGTTCCTCGAGCAGAGGGGTAATTTTACGGTTTTCAACCATTAACTGTCCCCCATACCAGGTGTTCTGCACTTCTAGCTGATCGTTCAATAAAACGATATCAGCCCGGCGGGAATGACCTAAGCCGCCAATTTCTTGATCCATGTGGAAACGGGTGGCTGGATGGAGAGAACCCATGCTCCAAGCCGTGGTGGGATTAATCCCCATTTTTACTGCTTCGCGGACACACCAATCCAACCCGAACAAGAACAGATCGTCAGCATCACGATCATCGGTGCAGAGGCAAATCCGCTTGGTGCTGATCCCGAGTTCTGTCGCCACCTGGATGATACCGGGTAAGGAGTGCCATGGCGTGGTGGGGTTGCCAGCCCGCATAAAGAGCCATAAACCAGCCTCTATGAAATCTTCAGCGATATCGCGGTCGATGGCTTCATGGGTATCCGAAACACCTGCCGCGGCATAGGCAGCTACAAATTCGCGCCCGTAGCAATGCCCGGAAACCGGCAGCCCGCGTTTCAAGGCTTCCGCAATGATGGCGTGACTGCGGGGATCGCTGAAGGTGACTGGAACATAATCCATCTTCTCACCCAATGCAACTGCTTCATTCCAGGTGTCAAAGATCGCCCCGATCTTTTCGGGGGTTAGATCACCTCCTGCCGTTTCAAGTTCAGGGGATGTGGAAGGAACTGTGCTTGGCACGGTAAGGAAAACCGATAATGGGGCGTTACGGGCATCTTCGAGCATCCATTCCACGCCTGCTCGATCCGCTACATTGGCGATTTCGTGGCTGTCGCAAAATATGGTTGTGTTGCCATTCAGCAACGCTGCTTCAGCATATGCACAAACTGTCATCATGCTCGATTCGACATGGATATGCGGATCAACCAAACCTGGAGCCAGGATGCCGTTTTGAGCGTCATAAACTACGGTATTCGCGCCAGCTTTGGCTGTGCCAGAAGGCAAGACAGCCGCAATGCGGCCGTGTTTAACGAGAATCTCCTTATTCTCGAGAATACGCTCGGAATAAGTGGAAAGGATGCGCGCACTATGGATGATCAAATCTGCGGGAGAACGTAAGGCAGCTACATCTGCTAGATCACGAGTGACCTGGTGCAGTGGGGGAACCGTAAAGCGGGTGATGCGATTCATGAGATTACCTCCGGGGATAAGATTAAATTTTTTAAGTAAATACGATCGTTATCGTCTAATTGAACCTGTTACTAACAATGTGTAACGTAATTATAAACGATAAAAACCCCCTTATCCCTTGACCGATCGTTTAACTATCCTCACCGCCACTGCGGATATTTACATACGATTGGTAACGGCGAGGGTGGATCTTGCCTTCTGCCAGTGCACTGAGCACCGCACAACCGGGCTCATGGGTATGCGTGCAGTCATTGAAAGCGCAATGGGACACCAATTCACGCATCTCAGGAAAGTAGCCATCCAATTCTTCTGGTTTGATGTCCCACAATGCCAGGGCTTTCAAACCGGGTGTATCGGCAACGTACCCGCCTTCTGGTAATGGATACATCGCCCGCACGACGGTTGAATGTCTGCCTTTGAAAGTTTGGCGCTGTACCTCTTTAACCTGCAAGTCCCAAGCGGGGATCAAGCGATTCAATAAACTAGATTTACCAACCCCAGAGGGACCGGTGAATACCGATATTTTGCCCCCTAATTCCGCCCGTAATTGCTCTATTCCAAAGCCGGTTTTGGCGGAAACATAAACGATTCGGTAGCCTAATGGAGGATATGGTTCAAATAATTCTTCGATTTGAGGAAATCCTAACAGGTCAATTTTGTTGACGACAATCAATGCGGGTATTGCTTGTTTTTCGGCGATAATTAAAAAACGGTCGAGCATGCCCAAATGCGGTTCGGGGTGGGTGCAGGCAAACACCAAAACCAGCTGATCGGGATTGGCGATAATAATTTGTTCATACTCACCCCTTGGATTGGGTGCACAGCGTGATAACCAGCGTTGACGAGGTTCAATCGTTTCGATCACGCCTTTGTTGTCACTCAACGGGGTTACCTTTACCCAATCGCCGAGCGCAATTCGATCCTGAAAGGCGCGCTCTTTTTTCAATCGCCCGCGCAATTGACAGATAAGCAATCTTTGTGGGGTTTGCACCCAGTAAAAACCAGATTGTGAACGGATAACCAAGCCGCGCTCAGATGTCAATGGGAAAGCACACCTCTGGTTTATGGTGAAGGTGGAGTAGGCGGACCGGCTTCGGGAGTGGGGGTTTCAAATCCCTCCGGTGTGGGTGTGCTGGTGATGTAGTATGTAGATTCCCACGGGTAAAGTTTACCGGGTTGCCCGTAGAAGTATAGCTCCACCACGCGGCGAAAAATCGGGGCTGCGTAATCGGAGCCTTCACCAGCATTCTCAACAATCACCGCAATGGCGATATCTGGTTTATTGGGACGGTTTTCAAAAGTATAACCGACGAACCAGGCATGCGGTTTACCGGAGCCAGATTCGGCAGTACCGGTTTTTCCTGCAACATTAATGTCAAGCCCTGTAAAGCGGTGCCAGGCAGTTCCGTACGGTTTGGTGCTGGCAACCACACCACGCATGGCATCTTGGATGATCTTGAGGTTTTCGGGCGTGACGGCTAATTGCCCATTGACCTTTGGCGTGAAGACATGGGTCGGTGGTCCATCAACCGGTTGGATTTTCTCGATGACCTGAGGCTGGTATAGGGTACCACCATTGCCAACCGCTGCCACAAAAGCGGCGGCTTGAAGTGGTGTGACCAAGAGATTGCCTTGTCCGATTGCCAAGTTGGTTGCGTCAATCTCACTGGCTGGCACCGGTACCTGACCCGCTTCTTCATCCACTCCTTCGATTCCGGTCGGTTTGCCGAGCCCAAAGCTGCGTGCCATATCAGCAATAGCAGTGGTGAACCCGGCTCGATAGAGGCTTAAGCCAATATGCCAGAAGAATGGGTTACAGGAACGGATCAATCCTTGCGGCAGGGTGAGTAAGCCGCTCGGTTGGGTTTTGCCGTCCTGCATGAAATGGTCATAAGTCCAATCGTGCAATTGGACGCCTGGGATTTCCTCGAAGAAATAACCGCAATCATAAGTTGATTGGGCGGAGTATTGCCCGGTCTCCAGGGCAGCTGCCATGGTGATAATTTTGAATGCTGAGCCTAATGGGTAAAGACCCTGGCTGGCTCGGTTGAGATACGGCCGGTTGGGGTCGTTGAAAATATCGGTCAAGAGTGTGTAGCTGTTGTAATTACCCGGTTCGAACGCATTCGGGTCAAAGGATGGTGATGATGCCATAGCTAAAACCCGTCCGCTGTCGCGTTCCAAAACCACTACTGCACCCCGAAAACCAGAGATGGCGCGTTGGACAGCGAGTTGAAGGTCTTTGTTGAATGTGGTATAAATTGCTTCGGCTGGCTGGGCTTGTTTTTCTGCCAGACGGGTCACAGGCTGCCCTTGTTGGTTAAAAACGAATAACGCGCCTCCCCGCACCCCAGAGAGGATATCTTCCCCCCATTTTTCTAAACCCATTTGACCTACTCGTTCATCGCGCCGATATCCTTTGCGGAGGTATTCCTCTTCTTTGTCAGCCTGAATGGTGCTCACATATCCAACCACATGTGGAGCAATTCCCCCCTCCGGGTAATATCGTGCCTTATAGGTCGAAAGCTGTAAGCCGCTTAAGGTGGAGAGGGTTTCATATTGGCGGGATACCTCCGCAGCTGGCACTTCTCCAAGTGGCAGATACCAATCAGCACCAGGAGGAAAATTGGCGTAGCGAGCGCGGATGTCATCGGCTCGTAAGCCGGTTAAATTAACCAAAGCTGTGAAAAGTTGCTCTTCCTGATCCGGTTGGATTTGACCCGGTACAATACCGATGGCGGTGACATCAGACTGCATTGCCAAGGCATTCCCATCGTAATCGTAGATATTGCCGCGCGCTGGAACATACCGCTCCATAGCGAGATAATTACCGCCGCTCAATTCGGGCAGAACAAGGGTATCATCCCACTGTATTTTCCAATCCCCTTGGTCGCGCGTCAGGTTCATGACGGTATCTCTGCTGATATCTCCAACCAAAGTGCTATGAAGTGTCACACGAAAATTGACCTGAGCGCTTTGGGGGTTAGCGACCAACGAGGAGAGGATATTGTAATCAATGCCGCTCAAGGCCGCCTCAGAAGCAATACCGCGATAATGTTTGGTGAATTCTTCTTCACTGATTGCATCTTGGCTGATCGTTGTCAAATACTGATACATGCTGCTATAGTTGTTTGCTTTCCAAGCATCCAAAAATGCCCGCGCTGTGGCGGCTGCGTCCGGCACTTTGGTGACGCTGATGTCCACCGGCGCCAGGGAAGGGGTGGTATTGAGCGTGGGTGTGGGCGCCTTGGATGAGCTACGCACACAACCGACGAGTAAGATCGGGATTAAGAATATCCAACTAAACCGTTTCATAGCTTCTGTGTACAACATTATCTGTCGTTAAGAGATCGTTTGTTTATTCTACCACTTCCTGCCCCCTCCAGGTCAGGTTTCTTGCCCGACGATGCGTAGGTCGGGTTTCGGTATCCGACATTTCCACAAACGGCGGGATTGGAATCCCGCCCTACGAATATCATCCGCATCGTGTATGTTGGGTTTCCATACCCGACATGCCATGATGCTTTCCGTTTACCTTTGTAAATCACGGCACGATATATGAAATTCCTGCTGACAGATGTGCGGGATATCAACGGTCACATCGACACCGGCGTTTTTAAGCAACTGGGCAACATGACAGAGGGGTAACCCCATCACATTGGCGTAACAACCCTCGATTTTTTCCACCGGGTGAAAGCCAGGGTGTTGGATTGCATACGCTCCGGCTTTATCGAATGGGTCGCCGCTTGCGATGTATTCTTCCATTTCGTTATCCGAATAATCCCGCATGAAAACTTCAGTCAGACAGATATCCTGCCACAATTTTCTACTGGCGCTGTGGTAGAGTGCCAGGGCGGTATAGACAAAATGCGGTTTTCCCCGCAATTGAGCTAAAATAACGCGCGCTTCCTGGTGATCTTTGGGTTTGCCGATAATGGTTTCGTTGCCATTCCATTCTGCCACAACGGTAGTATCGGCAGCAAGGATAAACGCTTCCGCAGGAACGAATGGGGCAACGGCTTTGGCTTTGCTTGCTGCTAATCGCTGGACATAATCCCGAGGCGTTTCATTTATAAATGGTGTTTCATCGATTTCGCCATTTTGGATTTGATAATCCACCCGCAATAGATTTAATAATTGACGGCGGCGCGGTGATTGAGATGCCAAAAATAACATGGGATAATTGTATCAAAATGATATGGAATTCGCCATCAAGCCGATGTAAAATAAATAAATCAAACTGCTGAGAAAAAATCGATTAGAACGGATGGCTTGTTCAGAATATGGTACGTTTATAAGGAGGTCCTGTATGCAAGTATTAAAAGATCGCATTATCCGCGAGGGGCGGAATTTAGGGAATGGCATCCTTAAAGTGGATAGCTTTATCAATCATCAAGTAGATGCGGTGTTAATGGATGAATGCGGTAAAGAATTAGCCCGCCGATTCAAAGACCTCGGCGCGACCAAGGTGCTCACCGCGGAGATCTCTGGCATTGCACCGGCATTGACGACCGCTTTACATTTGGGTTTGCCTGTGGTTTATGCCCGCAAGCATAAGCCGGTTACCATGCCCGATCAAGTTTATTTAACTTTAACCCCCTCCCATACCAAGGGACGCACCGTTGAGTTGATCATTTCGCCGGAATATTTAGCGGGGGGTGAGCGGGTGCTGATCATTGATGACTTTTTAGCTACCGGTGCCACCATCCTGGGCCTGGTTCGTTTGGCGGAATCGGCTGGGGCAAAAATTGTGGGGATTGGTGCCCTGATCGAGAAAATTTTCGAGGGAGGGCGGCAGGCTCTGGCTTACCTGAATATCCCCATTGAATCATTGGCGTGCATCAAGTCAATGGAAGGCGATAAGATTATTTTCATGGATGATTAAAAACCGGCGCTGGCGCAAAGGATAATAAAACAGTGGATACCATTGTCGTTTTAGATTTTGGCTCCCAGACCGCACAATTGATTGCGCGCCGGGTGCGCGAATTAAACGTGTATAGTGAATTATTGCCCTGGAATGTGGATCCGATCCGGGTACAAAACCTGCAGCCCAAAGGCTTCATTCTCTCTGGTGGCCCGGCTTCGGTTTACGAAACCAATGCGCCCCAGGTGCCAGAATATGTATTGGAGAGCCAAAAACCCATTTTAGGGATTTGTTATGGAATGCAGGCGCTCACCCATCGTTTGGGGGGAAAGGTTAATCCCTCTCCCCAGCGGGAATATGGCCCTGCGTTCATTCACACTTTCGTCGAAAATCCTTTGCTCAGCGTCGGAGAACAACGGGTTTGGATGTCGCATGGCGATCGGATCGAACAGCTGCCGCCCGGTTTTGTCACCCTTGCCAAAAGCGAGAATTCTCCGATTGCCGCAATGGCAGATATACGTCGCAATTATTACGCAGTCCAATTTCATCCGGAAGTGCATCATACCCCGCGCGGCAAAGAGATCTTGGCTAATTTTGTGTTCAAGGTTTGTAACGCGCAAGCGCAATGGACAACGGAGTCAATTATCCAAGAAACGGTGGCACGAATCCGCCAGCAGGTGAAACAGGAATTGGTCTTATCTGCGGTTAGTGGCGGAGTGGATTCAACGGTGGCGACTGCAATGGTTCAAAAGGCAGTGGGAGAACAGCTGGTGGCTGTCTTTGTGGACACCGGTTTACTCCGCCAGGGGGAAGCGAAACAAGTGCGTCAAGCCTTGGAAGACCATTTGGGAGTTGAGCTGGTGACGGTGGATGCCGCACAAACTTTTTTTCAGGCGTTGCGCGGGGTGATGGAACCAGAGCAGAAACGGCGCATTATTGGGGAAACATTTATACGAATTTTCGAGGAACAAGCACGTCGCTTGGGTAAACCACGTTTCTTGGTGCAGGGGACAATTTACCCGGATGTAGTGGAATCCAGTGCTCCCGACCGAGCCCAAGCCCAGCGCATCAAGACACATCATAATGTTGGGGGATTACCCAGCGATATGCAGTTTGAATTAGTCGAACCACTGCGTTATTTGTTTAAGGACGAAGTGCGCATTGTCGGTGAGGCATTGGGGTTGCCGGCCTCGATTGTTTGGCGGCAACCTTTTCCTGGGCCCGGCCTGGCGGTGCGCTGCTTGGGTGAAATCACTCCAGAACGGATCGAACGGCTGCGCCAGGCAGATTACATTTTCACGGAAGAATTGCAGAAAGCCGGGTTGCTCCGTATGCAGACCGACTTGGATACCCTTCAGGGAACCGCTCAAGCATTTGCGGTGTTATTGCCTGTCCAATCTGTGGGAGTTATGGGTGACCAGCGCACTTATCAGGAAGTGGTCGCTTTAAGGGCGGTGACCACTGAGGATTACATGACTGCGGATTGGGCGCGTTTGCCGGCTGATTTACTGGCGCGGGTGGCAAACCGCATTGTGAATGAAGTGCCGGGGGTGAACCGAGTGGTCTATGACATCACCAGCAAACCACCCGCGACGATTGAATGGGAATAGGCGGTTTAACTATATAACGTTGATTGAGCCTGTCGTAATCTACGGCGCTATATGCGTAATGCAATGGCTTCGATACACCCGCTACTCAACCAGCGGATGGTTTATTAATTGACTTACTTCTCCAGAGTTGGAGGATGAAATATACTGCCACACTCAATACACCGGCGATCACCGTATGGAAAAAATCACTCAATGGCCAGGAAAAGGAAAAATAGCGCCGCATATACCAGGGGATGAACCAGATTAATACCAACCCCAATGAAATAACGATGTGTTTTAGCCAGGGATCATGATATTCACGGTATCGCACCCACACCCATGCCGCTAAGGCTATTTGTACACCACTGAACATCGCTCGGTAGCGTGGGTTGTCCCATAGATCTGCTCCAGCTCGCATCGAAGCGATGATAATGCCCGCCCAAACAACGAAGCTAAAACCGCGTGCCAGACGAGTTGTATGAATGTCCGCACTTGGATATTTTCGGAAAGCCATGATTGGAGCAACCACCAGAAATGCTAACAAAATTGTCCAACCCAAGGCACGCCAGATGGCAATGATTTGCCAAAATGGTTTGCCAGAAGCGTCGATTAAGGCAGCGGGTAACAATGGGCGCAGGATGCCGTATATGGTTAGGAATGGGAAATGCAGCCAGGGCGGAAGAGATACGAGAATATTTTGAATCCAGCCCGAATCTAAAATACTCAAGCGCGCTTGCATCCCTGCCGATATTTTGAACCACCAGGTCACCACGCTGAAGACATTGTGTTTGCTTTGGGGAACGTAACTATGCCAGGCCACCCAGATTCCAATCAATACCAGGACAGTTGCGCTGATAATCGCTAACCACAACCGTTTTTGGCGAAAGAGGACAATGTTGCCGCCAAATAATCCGATCAGAATAAGGGAGGCTAAAAGAAGTCCTGTAGCGGGTGGAGAAAATGGCCAGGTGAGGAGTAATGCCCCAAATGTGATCAAAGCACTTTGCCAGCGATGATCAAATAAGAGGCACATTAAGCCATAAATCGACAGGCAAATAAGCGGGATAAGGAACGCTTCCCGCATTTGGGAACTGCCCAAGAGGATGGCTTCTGGGTACAATGCTATTCCCCAAGCCGCTAATTTCCCCGCATGCTCCCCGAAAGCGCGCCGGGTAATTGCCCAGGTAAAGATCACCGCTAGCGCCGAAAAAGACGCGGTCAGCACGATCATCATTAAAGGATAATGGCTGTTGCCATCGAAAACCCGATAATACACGCTGGAGAGCAAGAGAAAACCGCCATATTGATCTACTTTGCGGAAAGACCGCACCGTCACCAGGTTGGTGAGTGGTAGTGACGAATTAGCCACCCGCCAAGCGGTGCGATCGCGATTGTATGCATCTGCCATGATGTAGCCATTCCGTTCGGCAAGCGTTCCATAACCTTGCGCCGGCAGCAACACAAACCACAATGCGCCGAATAACAAGCGGAGGATTGCAGCCCCCAGATAGAGAGTCATGAGCCATTGTGGGGGCGATTCTTTTCGCAGCACGAGCCAGCCAGCCCAAAGGATCAGTTCAGCGAAGAGGATGCTGGCAAAAAAATTACCCCAGCCGCTAATAGAAGCGAAACCATTTGAGCAATATGCCAGGAATAAAGATAAAGGTAAACTGCCGAGCACTCCTCCAATGATCCAACGCCATTTCGCGCGCATCTTTTCGACGAATAATTGTAAAGAAGAGGCGATATTTTTCTCCATAGAGCGAAGAAAGTATACCACTAACACCAGCGGATAAATGGGAAGGGAATGATTATGTTGTTGTCCAATTCCTTTGAGGGAACTATTGCGTTGTTGGTTAAAACAAGAATAGGGATAGATGCATCTATCTAATTAGGTACAGATGTATCTTTTATTAATAGAAAAGATAATGAATAATGGTTACATAAAAACAAATCCATCATAGATAGAAGGAGGCATTATGCAAATCACATATAGAGAATTATGGGGCACCCTACATGGTTTGATATTTGGCGGATTGTTTCTGCTCTCGTTTTCTGGTGGTCTATTTGCTTTGTACAGCCTGCGCCCCGAATGGCTGACAAGCGAGGGAATAAATGAAAAAATCTCCAAGCTCAAAGTATGGGTATGGAGCATGGCTGCGATTGTATGGGCAACGGTTTTGAGTGGCACATACATTGTCTATCCATGGTACCGCGCTAAACCACCAGAAGGGACAACGGATTTGAGCCAATTCCCGCGGTCCTTATTGCTTTCTAATCCTACCACTGCAGAATGGCATAAATTTGGTATGGAATGGAAAGAACATGTCGCGTGGGTGGCGCCTATTGCTGCAACAGTAGTGGCTTATGTCATTGCAATTTATGGTCCTCAACTCATTAAAGAACCCAAAATACGTAAAGCATTAGCAAATTTTTTCATCGTTGCTTTTGCTGCAGCAGCAGTTGCTGGAGTACTTGGCGCTTTTATCACGAAGGCTGCACCAATTCACTAAATTAGGAGGTAATAAAATGACAACCAATACGCTTATTAAAAATGGCAAAGCAGCTGCTGCCCTCTTGGCAGGCGGCATAGGAGCCTTGACCCTTGGGTTAATGACCACACTTGGCGAAGCTGTACCAACATTTGGCTCTGCATTGAATTGGTATAATCCTGCAGGACCTTTATCCGGGAAAACGACCGTGGCTGTCCTTGTTTGGTTAGTATCCTGGGTGATTCTGAATAATCAATGGAAAGACAAGGACGTAAATTTTGATAAAATTGCTACTTTAGCATTGATTCTTCTATTGGTAGGAATTCTATTTACTTTTCCGCCCTTCTTTGAACTATTTGTATCGGAGTAATTACAACCAAGTGACGATCATTCTAACGGGATGATCGTCACTTGCTATATTCTTCAATATGATTTTGGACTGCGTAAACTGCCAATTCAACCCGATTATGCAAATGGAGTTTTTCAAGCATTATAGTAATATAATTTCGAACGGTTATATCACTCAAGTTGAGCTGTTCTCCAATTTCTTTATTTCCTAATCCACGTGCCACTAATACTAATATATCCATTTCACGCGGTGATAAATCACTAAAAGCACTGGTTTCGAGATTCTTCTGCAATGCGTTTAAACGTGAAATAATTTGCGTTGACGACTTCGGATCAAGAGCCACTTCTCCCCGATAAGCGGCGCGTACGGCACGAACCAGCTCGTCATTTCCGACTTGTTTCAATACATATCCTGCTGCACCGGCTCGTAATGCTTCAATAACAAAACCCTCATTTACGGAGGAGGTCAGCATAACCACGCGCGTTTGTGGAAATCGCTGAACGATCTCACGGCAGATATCCAACCCACTGCGACCAGGTAATTGGATATCGAGAATAACGACATCAGGATGGTGATAATTTAATTGGGTGAGTGCTTCCTCAGCGGTTCCAGCCTCTGCTATTACTTGTAAATCTGATTCCCCTTCTAGAAGAGTTCGCAAACCCAGACGAACGATCTCATGATCATCTACAATAAGCAATCGAATGCGGTTCATGTTTTCCCTCTGACTGGTATTTCAAGAGTAACAGTTGTGCCTTTTTGTGGGCTAGATTCGATAGCCAATTCTCCCCCAAGTAAACGAGCGCGATCGCGCATATTACGTAAACCGTAGCCCATTTCGGGATACTGAGGCAATCCCTGTCCGAAATCTCGGATGGTTAATTTTAGATGCTCCTCTTGGCACTCAAGACGAACTTCTAAACGATCAGAGTGTGCATGTCGGATGGCATTAGAAACGGCTTCACGAGTGAAAGCAGTAAGATGATTGATTTGTTCTGGAATTAAAGATGGCGAAGAAGGGGTATCCCAATGGGTTTCAATTTGAATAAATCGCCGGGTATCATCGAATATTAATTCCAAGGCAGGAATGAGCTCTACCGTTTGGACTTCAATTTGCCCTTGTGATAGAAAACGGCGTAATTGTTCAATCCCTTGGTTAATCACGATGATTAAACGATCGAGGTTTTCTGCCAAAGCGCCATCAGCTTGTTTTCGCAGAGATTGAGCCAATAAGCCGGCAGCATAAATTTGTTGTAAAGCACCATCATGTAAATCCCGTGCAATCCGCTCACGCTCATTACTAATCACTAAATTCTCTTCCATTTGTAAAACCAATCGCTGGGTTTCAACCTCAAATACCTCTAGAGCGCGAATTATAGTAATGGCAAGTAACAACCCAGTTGCCGAGCGAAAAACCGGAGGTGGTAGAATGAAAATTGCCTCAAATGAATTGACATTGATCAGATTAGCTGGGAAAAAGGGTGATTGAGGAACGATCATTCCACCCAAGACTCCATACGCGAGTAAGGCGCCTGCAGATAAACCGAGCATCCTTTCGATGTGTTTTATCTGTAATGGACGGATTTGTTTTCGACCTTGTCTGAATAACGCATAGCTGGACAAAAAGCTACCTGGTACACATAATAGATAGCGCGCCAGGGTGTTCGTGATATTGTGCCAAATGGCATAATCCTGAACAAAAACCAACCCAAGCCAGAATGGACCAAGAAACCAGATAAACAGTGTTAGACAAGGAACGAACCGTATCCATCGCCAATGGTTGGGTAGTGGGCGCATTAATTCGATACCAAATTGAAACAAACTGGCAAACGAGGTTGCCAGTAGAATGAGTTGAATTGTGCGCAATAAATCATAAAAGGGTGGAGCAAGGAAAGGTTGTTGAATAGGAAGAAACAGGTCTCCCCATTCATTAAATCCATGCAAAAACCCAAAGCCAGCTAGCCATGGTAAACTACGGGCAAGGTTAAGCCGCGATGTCCGACGTAATTGTAGAGCGATAGATAAACCGAGTATGAAAAAAGCAAGCCCATAAATAAAAAAAATTAATGGACGATTGGCGATTAACCATTCAGAAAAAGCGGGTTTCATTGTAGTAAGAGTAGACGAAATAGATAATACGTGGCTATATTGTACAATAAATATAGGGATAATGATTCGCTAAAATAGAAGAAGTACATTTGTTTTCATTCACGTTTAATTTTGTGAAAATTTGTCAAATAAATGATTGCCCCTAAATATGGAGCCAACAAAATCAAACCCATCCAAAAAATCTTTTGCGATTCTTCGATTTTAGCTTTTCGTAACCTAGCTATAGCAAGGATATCGATGATGATACCTGTGATCACAATTACAAAATTCAAGATTTGAACGAGGGTGAATGCGATCTGCATAGAATTACTCATTGGGATACCTGGATTCATTAAATGGAAATTGTATCAAAGATGGGATTCTATATCAGATTGTGTCCCTGTAGATAAAATATGGTGCGCTCGTTCCTCCCAGCTATACTTTTGCGCGCTTTGACGGGCGGATTGGCTGAGGTGTTCTCTTTTTTGGGGAGAAGCGCGCAATTCGGTTAAGGCTTTGACCCAGGCATCGAGGTCTTGAGGGGGCAGCAGAATAGCATTTTCTTCGTTCAATATTTCGTGAAATACTGCTAAATCGCTGGCAAGGATTGGGCGGCCGCTGGCGAGATATTCGAATAGTTTCATTGGACTGAGGTAAGCGGCGATATCCCCTCCTGAAGAAGCCGCGACCTGTTCCTGATACGGCATCAGCAAGGCATGGCATGCCATTTGGTAGAGCGGCAGTTCGGTATTAGGGACAAAGCCGTGCAAGAAGACGTTCGACAGATTGAGTTTATCCTTGGTTTTCTGCCAGTTTTGGCGATCGGCTTCTTCCCCGCCCACGAGCAGAAAATAGACTTCTGGCAGTTGTTGGGCGAGTTGAAAGATCAAGTCAACCCCGCGCCCGGCATAAAGATGACCGGTATAACCAGCGGTAAATTGGTCGGGGAGGGGGAAACCTTTCTCTTGCAATTGTTGGCGTGCCTGATCGGGAGTGAGCCAGGGGGTATAACGCTCTAAATCCACACCATCCGCTGCAATAATCAGGAATGGATTGGTTTGGGGCGGTTGCGCGCTGGCAGGGATTTGGGGAAAGGCTGCCTGCAGGGAGCGGGCAAGGGCGTGGGTAATCGTGACCAGGCGGGAAGCGCCTTTCCCGTGCAAGAAGAGCTTCAGCCAGGTTGCCGCACGGCCTTGGGGAAAATCATGGATTTCGAAGATCGTTTTGATGCCGAGCAAGCTGGCAAGAGCGGCTGCTTGCGGAAGGCGGGTGTAAATGAGGTCCGCGTGCCATTGGTAGGCAAGGAGAATCGCACGCAGGGCAAAGTCATAGCGCTTGAAGGCAGGGATGGATCTCAATGGAGAAATTTGAAAAGGGGTTGCTAAGCCATAGTGGTAGGCGAAGGATTGCCAGAAGTCACCCTCACCCGTTAATGCAACGCTTGCCCCTCTCGCATGGGGTGAAGGGAAAGATTCCTGGCGAGGGGGATGGACGGATGGTGCGATGAGGAGGACGTTGTGGCTCAAGCGAGTGAAGGCTTGCGCCATTTTGGCAGTTTGGATGGTGTTTGCCCGTCGAGAGGGCATGGCAGAAGGCGCGATAATGGCGATTCTCATCTGGCTACGATATCCTGATAGGCGTTCATATATTCAGCGGCACACTTTTGCCAGGTCAGGGTTTCCGCATAGAGGCGGTTGGCTCGCCCCATTTGTTGATTTAATTGGGCATCGCGCAACAATTTTAAGCTGGCTTGAACCATTCCATCAATATCTTCAGGAGCAAGGATAAAGCCGGTCTCGCCGTGTTTGACTGCGTCGCCAACGCCACCACTCTGGCTGGCGATCACGGGCACCCCATACGCTCCTGCCTCTAAATAGACCAATCCAAACCCCTCAAAATGCCAGCGCTCCGCCCCTTGTCCTTCCTGCGGGGTAAGGATAAAGAGTGATGCTTGGCGATACTGTTCTGCCAGCTCGGCTGCAGAAACGACGTCATAAAAAATGACATTTCTCAGGTGCTGTTCTTGAGTATAACGCTTTAGCTGCCGGGTGTAGGCGTTATCCGGGCATTTCCCGACGATGTGGTAACGGATTTGCGGCATTTCAGCTTGTAAACGAGCAAAGACTTGCAGGCTGACGTGATGCCCTTTACGTGCTTTCACATCTCCAACACTGAGCAGGGTGGGTATTTCTGGGAGTTGTCTATTCCAGGCTACGGCGCGCGGCACTCGCTGTGCGAAATCGTTTCCGTTCAAGATCGGGCGGATGGGGGTTTGTTGGATTGCGGGTTGGAAGTAATGGGCGATGCGCTCCCCCGTGGCGTGCGATACGGGGCAAATCATCGCAGCCTGGCGTAACACTTGTTGATAGATAAGCCGATCTAATCGGTTGGCATAAGCAATGATCCCGTACGTGCCATGGGCAGTGAGGATATGGGGGCAGCGGAAGCGCTTCGCCAGCCAATACCCGATCAATCCGCTCGGATATGCTTCCAATGAGTGAATGAGATCCAATGAGAGGTTGAGGCGTTGGATCAAACGATAGGTCGCCCATAATATTTTCCAATTAGCGGGATTACTGGGCAGGGAGTTTTGGATAGTTGGGAGAGGAATGATGGGATGATTTGGAAAAGCTTCTTGTGCGAAAGGTAACTCTGAGGCGGAAATAAATATGGTCGGCTGAATTTGGGATTCTAAAGCGCCGATTAATGCCAGCGCATGGGTTCGCCAGCCCGAGGGGTTTTGCAGGGAAGCCACCACAAAACCGACTTTCATGGGGCTATCTCCTGCGGGTTGAGTTGTTGGCGTTGTTGTAAAGTCAAATAAAATACCACCACCGACAAACTGACGCCCACGATATAAGACCCAGCTAACAAACCAGCGTTAGCGAGATATCCAAATTTAGGAACCAACAAAAAGATACCGCCAATTTTAGCAATGGCGAGGACGAAGTTGATTTGAGCTGGAAATTCTGGGCGGCCGATCGCCAGTAACCCAGCCCGATGCCAGTAAAAGGTGTTGGCGATCAGAAAACCAGCCAATAAGATCATGAGAGCCGGATAGGCAGGTAAATACTGGGCAGTGTAAAATGATTGGATGATCGGTTTGCCTAAGAGCCATAAGCCCAGTGTGGTCGCCAGGGTGTAACTTCCGGCGAGAACCGATCCATGTTTCACTAATTTGCGGACATTCCCCCATTCGTGTCTTGCCACTGCGCGGGCTAACTCTGCGTAGGTGGTCTGTGGTAGTGGGCTAATCGGCATTTGCACCAGATTCGCTAAGGAGAGCGCCAGTTTATAATAACCAGTTTCCACTGGATTTCGCAGGAAGGAGATCCATAGCAATTCGCTATCTTTGTTTATCAAGCTCAATGATGCGCTGATATTGGTGCTGATAGCAAAATGGGTTAATTCACGCCACTCTGGTTTAATTAATCGTAAGGAATTTTGCCACCAATTTTTCCCCCAGCGCTGGGCGGCTTCGCGCAATGCCGCAATGGTGAAGCCCAATGCCCCAACTGTTTTGCCGAGAATATATGCCAGCAGGACGCCAGGCAGGCCGCTTTTTATAAAATATGCCAGTGCAATAAAGAACAGGGTGATCAAACTCTGCAGCACCTGTAACCAAGCCATCCGCCGAAACCGATCGAAAATTTGCAGTAGTCCTGTGGAGGATTCGCTGATTAAGTTTGCCAGGATGATCCAGCCATATAGCCCAAACCAAATCGCCGTCTGTGGGTCTTTAGCCAGATAACGGGCACCCAGGGGAGCAGCTAGCCAAACCAGGGCGAAGGCAATAATCGAGGCGCTCATCTCAGTCAGAGCGGCTGCTTTGAATACGGCTGCTGCGTGTTGGGTTTCGCCGTTTTCTTGATGCACTCCCACATAGCGCACGACCAGTTCGCTCATCCGAAATGAGATGAAACGGTTGATTACACTGGTGAAGACAGTAATGGCGCCGAGGACACCAAACAACGCCACTCCCAGCATGCGGGCAGTGAGAATTCCTTGTAGCATACTGATTGCGGCAGAAAAACCCGTGGCGCTAAATAAATATCCCGAATTCATTAATACCCGCTTCAGAATGGGGTTTTGGGAAAAAAATTGGCGCAAACGGGCGATCATCGCGGTCGGGTTTAGGAAGTGGTGTTCACTTGGCTCGCCCAATGGCGTTCCTGGATGTACCAATTCACCAAGTTTTGCACACCTTCTTCTAAAGTTACGGTTGGCTTCCAGTTCAATAAGCGCTGGGCTTTTTCTACATCCGCCCAGTTGGCGGTCATATCGGCCGGATGGGCAGGCAGGTACTCCACTCGGGCGTGTTGTTGAGTAAGTTTTTCGAACATTGCCAGCAGTTGATTGATGCTGATTGTCTCATGCCCGCCCAGGTTGATGATTTCATACCCTAACGGTTTAAGGGCTGCCAAAGTGCCACGCGCAATGTCATCTAAATAAGTGAAACCGCGCGTTTGCTCGCCATTTCCATAAACGCGCACCGGTCTCCCTTCCATGAGCCATTGCACAAAGCGAAACATAACCATGTCCGGGCGCCCGGCAGGACCATAAACGGTGAAATAGCGGAGGACACTGATATCTAACCCAAATAAAACATGGTAGGAATAGCAAAGCACTTCGGCGGCTTTTTTACTGGCTGCATACGGTTGGAGAGGATGATCGCTGGAAGCGCTTTCCGGGGTTGGCAATGGGGCATTGGCGCCGTAAACGCTCGATGTCGAAGCGAGGATAAACTTATTCACCCCATTTTTACGGCAAGATTCCAACAAATTGAGCGTGCCGGTTAAGTTGGTTTGATAATACACCCATGGATCGCTCAAAGATTGACGGACGCCAGCACGGGCAGCGAGATTAATCACCGCCTCCCAACCCTCAATCGGCATATAGGAAAAGATATCCAACACCTGATTCAGATCACCGATATCACGGCGAAGGAAGGTGAAATTGGGAAACCGTTGCAATTGCTTGAGGCGGTATTCTTTCAGGCGCACATCGTAGGCATCATTCAGATTATCCACCCCCAATATAGAGTGGCCTTGCTCAAGCAACATTTCTGCTACTCGGGCGGCGATAAACCCAGCACAACCGGTGATCAGATATTGCACCATTATAAACTCACTACTTTCGGGTTATTGCGCCGTTTATCTCCCAGGGCATTGCGGGTATCGACAATTAAGCGAGCATTTTGCAGGATGGCATCGTAATCATAAACCTTGTGATTGGTGATGATGACGACACAATCTGCATCCCGAATCGCTTGACCGAGATCGCTGACGCTGGTGTATTCAAACCCCTCATGCTGAAGATGAGGCACATAAGGGTCATGATAGCTTACCAGTGCGCCTTTTTGACGCAAGAGACCAATCACATCTAAAGCGGGCGATTCGCGTAAATCGTCAATATCTGGTTTGTACGCAGCCCCCAGTACGAGCACCTGGCTCCCTTTGAGTGGTTTGGTTTGCTGGTTGAGTGCATCCTGTACTTTACCGACGACATAGCGGGGCATGTTGGTGTTGATTTCCGAGGCGAGTTCGATGAAACGAGCGGTGTAATTCAAGGCGCGCAGTTTCCAGGAGAGATAGAGCGGATCGATAGGGATGCAATGTCCGCCCAGCCCGGGTCCGGGGGTAAATTTCATGAATCCGAATGGCTTTGTCGCCGCAGCGTCAATGACCTCCCACACATCAATTCCCAACCTGTCGCACATAATCGCCATTTCATTCACCATGCCGATGTTGATCATCCGAAAGGTGTTTTCAAGAAGCTTTGCCATCTCGGCTACTTCGGCAGAGGAGACCGGAATGACGGTTTGGAGTGCTTTGCCGTACCAACTGGCGGCGACCTCACTACAAGCGGGGGTGATGCCGCCCACCACCTTTGGGGTGTTATAGGTTGTCCAATCGCGGCGGCCTGGATCCACTCTTTCAGGTGAAAAGGCGAGGAAAAAATTTTCACCAATCCGAATATTTTCGCTTTGTCCTAAACGAGGGAGCAATAGCTCGCGGGTAGTACCGGGATAAGTGGTTGACTCCAGTACCACCACCATGCCAGGGTGGATAAATTGAGCGAGTTTATCGGCGGCATCCAGGATAAAAGACAGATCAGGATCTCCTGTTTTTCGTAAAGGGGTCGGCACGCAGATACTCACCGCATCCATTTTACTGAGAATGGAAAAATCGGTTGTAGCATGTAACTTGCCGCTGGAGACCAATCTGGCGACTGTTTCGGAAGGAACGTCTTGAATATGGCTTTGCTTACTCTTGATCGTTTCTACCTTCCGTGAATCGGTATCAATGCCGGTAACGTGAAAACCAGCCTCAGCAAAGACAACCGCTAACGGCAAGCCGACATAACCTAATCCAAGGATAGCGACCTGGGCGGTTTTCTGGTTAATTTTTTCCAGTAAGTGTTCTTTTTCGGTGGGCATCATGACCTCAAAATAGACTGAGTTGGGTGGCAGATTGATCCGGTTCGATTGGGGTTGGCAGCGCATGCTCTTCCATCGTCGGTGTATTCTTGGTGAGCAATTCACGCAGTCTCAAAAAATCTGCTTCAACGACCGGTTTTAACGAGCCTTGATGGAGAGCTGCTGCTGGATGATACATCGGAACGACCATGCGTCCTTTAATGCGCAGCGCCTGCCCATGTACATCACTGATCTTAGCATGCGGTAGATATAACCCCATCGAGTACCTTCCTAATGTAATGATAACACTGGGGTTGATTAATTGGATTTGGCGCTCGAGAAACTGCTTTGTACAAAGATCCACTTCCTCGGGTTTGGGGTCACGATTACCCGGTGGACGGCATTTCACGACGTTGGTGATGAAAACCTGTTCACGGCTCAGCCCTATTTTCGTGAGGAGTTCTTCAAGGAATTTTCCTGCAGCACCAACAAAAGGTCGTCCCTGTTCGTTTTCGTGAAAGCCGGGTCCTTCGCCGATAAACATTATCGTTGCATTGGCAGGACCTTCGCCTGGCACCGCGTGTTTGCGCGAAAAGTGCAATTCACACAATTCGCATTGTGCCACTTCTTCAGCAATATGTTTGAGTTCTTCCTGGACAGACAATATCTACCTCCTGTGTTTAATCTTTTTGCATTTCTTGTTCCAGTTTGGACAATGTTTTTTCGTCAATACGCGCCAATGTCATGATGAGGGCATCTTCGTGATTATCTTGATAATAGCCGTGCCGTTCTCCAACTACCTCGAAACCGAACTGCTGGTAAAGCGCTTGCGCAACCCGATTGCCTGCGCGAACTTCGAGTGTGGCAACTTGCATGCCCTCCTGAAGTGCGCCTCTCAGGGCGGTTATCAACAGGCGTTTCCCGATGCCCATTTGGCGGTAATCGGGGTGCACCGCCAGGGTAGCAATATGGGCTTCATCCACTACCAGCCAGACGACAATAGCGCCAACGACAGTTTTCTGTCCACCGGGATACTGCACTTCGGCAACCCAGAGCTGCGAATGTTCGTTTTCTAAGAGTTCGTAGCGGAAGGAGCTGGCCGGCCAGGGCAGTGAAAAAGATAACCGGTCAATTTCTTGCACCGCTGGCAAATCTTCTAACAGCATGGGACGGATGGTGAGCGTTAAATCGGTAGGCAATGTAATCATGTTAGATGGATATTGGCTCATTATAATGGATATAAATGGGTGTCAAGCTCATCACATCATCGGTCAGCCCTTTCTGCCAGCGTTTCCAGCCTAGTTCGGCTAGTTGGGCGGGGCGTCGCACACATTGCAAGGGGCTGGCGAGTTTAATCAGGGCGTTTTCAGCAAGTAAAGCTCGTTCTTCGGAATAGAGCTCACCACACACCCACGCGGGTTCTTGAATTTGTTGGGCGAGTTCTTGGGGAGTAAGCACTTTGTAATCGTTGGCAGCAACCCAATCTTCATCTTTCAGGTGATATTCGCGCATTACCAGACGGCCGCGCCCTGCCCTGAGAAGACATATTATGGGCGATTCTTGTTTTGGTTGACTGGCAGCCAATATGTCTAAGGTGGGAATGCCGATGAGGGGGATATGCAGTGCGAGAGCCATCCCTTTTGCAAGTGCCAGCCCGATCCGTAATCCCGTGAAAGAACCCGGCCCAATCGCAACCGAAATCGCCGCAATACTCTCTTTCGTGATAGCGCTGCGCCGAATAGCTTGATCGACCATCGGCGCTAATTCCACTGTATGATAATCTGGGCTTTGCCAGCTGTGCTCGCAGTAGACTTGGGCGTGATCCAGCAGTGCAATCCCGATCGAATGGGTTGAAGTATCCACAGCGAGAATGGTTGCAGGATTGCTGCGCATTAGCTTACTCCGTAAATTTGGCGGCGTAGCTCGGATAAGAGCGACAAATAGCGTTCACCGCAGGCTCGAAAAAGCATGTCCCGCTGATCCTCATCCACCCAGCGCATCTTGACCCACAAATATTGGGTGGGTAAGATAGGGCGGATGCGGTCAGCCCATTCAACCACTACGGCTGCTTTTTCAAGCATACCCATGATATCGAGGTCTTCTGCTTCGGCCGGGTTGGAAAGACGGTAGGCGTCTACATGAAAAAACCGCCCTCCTTTAGGGTGACGATAGACATTCACCAAAACAAAAGTGGGGCTGGTTACCAGATCCGGAGAGCCCCAACCGGAGACGATGCCTTGTACGAGGGTAGTCTTTCCACTGCCTAATTCCCCTTCTAAGCAAACCAGGTCGCCTGCCTGGAGCATTAATCCAAGCCGCGTACCCAGCCGGCGGGTTTGATCCGGGTGACGGCTGATGAATTCCATAGATTGGTTATCGAAGATGGGCATGCTAGTTAGATTATATGCGCGAACAGCTCTCCTGTGCAAGGAGAAAATCCATTCCAAGGCGATTTGGTGTATGGTTCACGATAGCTTTTTATATGTTATTTAAGTCGGGGTTGGTTTGCTTTGCTCTTTTATGCGATATCCCAAGATAAAATTCTGGCAAAAACACCAAAAACCTTCCCAAATTTTTGTAGAAGTGGTATGAAAATCAGAAAAATCAGGTATAATAATATTTGCTTACCTTATAAAGGTAAGTGTGCAGGGACGAAATATTCTATAAAGGACAATATGAATGCCTGAAGTTCTCCTTGACGTTCAAGACCTTGAGACTCAGTTTCGTACATCCGATGGAACGATTTATGCAGTAAATGGAGTGTCGTTCAACTTACATGAGGGGGAAACGCTGGGGATAGTGGGGGAAAGCGGTTGTGGTAAAAGCGTGACAATGCTGTCGATGCTCAGGCTGATTCCCTCGCCACCCGGAAAGATCACAAATGGCAAAGCCCTGTTTTTGGGGCAAGATTTAATCACCATGAGTGATGAAGCGATCCGGCAAATTCGGGGTGGTCAGATCAGCATGATCTTCCAGGATCCCATGACCTCGTTCAACCCTGTCCTGACCATTGGCAGGCAAGTCTCTGAACCATTGGAAATCCATATGGGGATGAGCCACCAGGAAGCCCTTAAACGGGTGGTGGAATTGTTGGACATGGTGGGTATACCGAAAGCCAAAGATCGCATTAATGATTATCCTCATCAATTTTCTGGTGGGATGCGTCAGCGCGTGATGATTGCCATGGCACTCGCCTGCAACCCTCATATTCTTATTGCAGACGAACCAACCACAGCGCTGGATGTGACAATTCAGGCCCAAATCGTTGAATTGGTAAAACGCTTACGCGATGAAGTGGGGATGTCGGTGATTTGGATCACCCATGACCTGGGCATCATCGCCGGCCTGGCAGATCGAGTGGCGGTTATGTATGGTGGCTATATCATCGAGGAAGCCCCAGTAAAAGAACTGTATACTCATCCACAGCATCCTTACACGATCGGATTACTGGGAAGTTTGCCGCGCCTTGATCGAAAACATCGTCAACGGCTTACCTCCATTGATGGGTTACCCCCGGTGTTATATGAAAAACCCCATTACTGCCCATTTGCACCACGTTGTAAATATGCCGTAGAACGGTGCTGGAAAGAAAATCCCGCCCTAGAAAAATTTGATACCTCCCATTATTTAGCCTGCTGGGTGGATACCGAAACGGGGAGTGAACGGTGATGACCAATGACAATGTCTTACTCAAAGTTGATAATCTGGTAAAGTATTTCCCCATTACCCAAGGGATAATCATCCGTAAGCAAATTGGTGCAGTGCATGCAGTGGATGGGATTTCATTCGAGATAATTCGCGGCGAGACCCTGGGATTAGTCGGTGAATCCGGCTGTGGAAAATCAACTACCGGACGAACGATTTTACAGCTTTATCGCCCTACCGCCGGACATGTTTATTTTGATGGGGTTGATCTGGTTACATTGAAGGGAAATGAATTGCGCCGAATGCGCAAACGGATGCAGATGATTTTTCAAGACCCGTATGCCAGCTTAAACCCCAGAATGACTGTAGGGGAAATTATCGGTGAGCCGTTAGTGATCCATACCCGGCAAAGTGGAAAGGCAATCGAAGAGCGCGTGGGGCAATTGCTTGAGCTGGTTGGGTTGAACCCAGCCTTTGCCAATCGCTACCCCCATGAATTTTCGGGTGGTCAACGGCAAAGGATCGGGGTTGCCCGCGCTCTTGCCTTGCAACCAGATCTGATTGTTTGTGATGAACCAATTTCGGCATTGGATGTTTCTATCCAGGCCCAAGTAGTTAATTTATTAGAAGATTTACAGGGCCAATTTGGCTTAACTTATCTATTCATTGCCCATGACTTGTCGATGGTGCGTCATATCAGCAATCGTGTGGCAGTGATGTACCTGGGTGTCATTGTGGAATTAGCCGAACGGAATGAGCTTTATGATAACCCTTATCATCCCTACACCCAGGCATTACTTTCAGCAGTTCCCATTCCGGATCCTTCCATTGAAGAGCGCCGAAGGCGGATTATTTTGGAGGGTGATGTTCCTTCCCCTGTCAATCCACCCTCTGGCTGTCGCTTCCGCACGCGCTGCAAATTTGCCAAGGAGATCTGTAGTTTAGAGAAACCGGAATGGCGAGAAATCCAGCCTGGCCACTATGCTGCCTGTCATTTCGCTGGTGAATTGGGTTAAAATTGCGTGAAATAAAGGAGGTGGTTGCAAAAAAACAAAAAGAACTGTATTCCTGTTCGTTAATGGTTAAAATAACCAGTCAATCAATCAAACCAAATCTTACCTTTTGAGGAGAAGGACTATGCGCTCCAAATTATTTATCTTGTTTGCTTTACTTGTCTCTGTTAGTATGGTACTAGCAGCTTGCCAGCCACAACCGGCGGCTACCCCCGAAAAAATTGTCGAGACCGTGGTTGTAGCTGGAACTCCTGAAGTAGTGGTGATTACTCCCACTCCGGAGCCAAAACCCGCAGGGCCAAAAGTTCTGCATCTAAATATGGGACCTGGTGATATCCCCACCATCGATCCAGCATTATCAACCGATACTTCATCGGTGCAAATCGTGGATGAGACCACGGTTGGTCTGACGCGCCAGAATGAAGAGACCACTTTAATTGAACCTGGTATGGCAACCTCTTGGGATGTCGTCAATAACGATGATGGTACCCAAACCGTGACCTTCCATTTGCGCGATGATGTTTATTGGGTCAAATATGACGGCACCCAGGTTTCTCAGGTCATGGACTGCCAGGAAACACCACAGCCTCGCAAGGTTACTGCACAGGATTTTGCTTATGGTATTCTGCGAACCCTTTCACCAAAAACAGCATCCGACTATGCGTATGTGTTGACATTCGCCATCAAAGGTGCAGCCGACTATAATAGCGGCAAGAGCGAAGACCCCGCTACTGTCGGTGTGAAAGCCATTGACGACAAAACCCTTGAGGTGACATTTGTCGATCAGGTAGTTTATAACCTGAATATCATTGGTATGTGGGTCGCTCATGCCCAACCCAAGTGGCTCATCGAAGGCGATGACTGCACCGAAGCTCGTGGAGACCGCTGGACAGAAACCGGCTTCTTCCAGGGATATGGTCCCTTCACCCTCAAAGAGTGGGTGCATGATTCGTACATCACCCTGGTCAAGAATCCCTTCTGGCCTGGCAGCGACTCTGTTCCACAACCAAAAATTGACGAAGTCACCTGGACAATGTTAGACGAGGCTCCTGCTTTTGCTGATTATGAAGCCGGCAACCTTGATTCTGCAGCTGTTCCATTGGCGGATATAGACCGAGTTAAAGCGGATCCAACCCTTTCAGCACAATTGAAGATCGCCCCAGACCTTTGCACTTACTATTACGGATTCAACACCAAGGCTCCGGTAGTGGATGATGTCCGTGTGCGCCGTGCCCTGTCTATGGCTGTGGACCGCCAGAGCTTGATTGACAACGTCACTAAAGGTAATCAGGAACCCGCCCAATGGTTTGCTCGTCCTGGTTTAGCTGGAGCTCCTACCATTGATAAATATCCTGATTTGGGTGTCAAATTTGATCCCGAGAAAGCCAAAGCTGAACTACAATCCTACCTTGACGAAAAAGGTTTAACAGCGGATAAATTAGATATCACCCTCATGTTCAACACCTCTTCTGGCCACCAGAAGATCGCTGAAGCTATCCAGCAAATGTGGAAGGACACCTTGGGAGTGAATGTCAAACTGGTCAATCAGGAATGGAAAGTCTATCTCAAGACCATTCGTGGTAAAGACACCCCGCAAATCTGGCGCTTAGGCTGGTGCCAGGATTATCCCGATGCCAACAACTTCGATCGTGAGGTAGTCGTTCCCGGTGGTTCGGCTAATCCGGATCCAGAAGGCAAAGTCGGTGGTTTTGCTTGGAAAAATGACAAATACGATGAATTAGTTGCTCAGGCAGCAAAAGAAACCGATCCAGTCAAACGAACCGATCTATATGCCCAGGCGGAACAAATCCTGGTCTACGAAGATGCAGTGATGATCCCCATCTACTGGTACACCCGCGTAACGGTTACGAAACCCTACGTCCAACGAACGTTCTCTGTTTTGGGTGGACTAGAGCACATTGAAAAATGGGATATTACCCAACAATAATTTTTCTGGTATTTGGATGGGAGGAACACCCTCCCATCCAAAATCATTTCATGAACCCGGAAAATTAATTCGGAGGAATTAAATGGGCCGTTATATTGCCCGCAGGATGATTTATCTCGTCGTTGTGTTAATCGTTGTCTCTTTTATCACATTTGGATTGATGCATGCTGTTCCAGGTGGTCCATTTGATCGCGAAAAAGCTTTGCCTCCTGAGATCATGGCGAACTTGGAAAGTCGCTATCATTTAGATGATCCATTATGGAAACAATACTTACAATATCTTTACGATGTTTTTGTTCCTCGTATTACCGCAGAAGCTCCAAAAGGTACTCTGCAAGATGATTATTTAATCACAGCCCGGGTTGGTAATATGTGGATAAAATGGATGAATTTTGGTCCATCCTATTCATCCCGCAGCCGTACTGTGAATGATATATTCCGCCAGCAATTACCCATCTCTGCTCAGCTTGGTACCATGGCGCTGCTTGTTGCACTGATTATTGGAATGCCATTGGGCATTATTGCTGCTTTGAAACAAAATACAATTTTCGACTATATCTCCATGAGTGTGGCGATTTTCGGTGTTTCTGTGCCGGTAATTGTTTTAGGGCCGATTTTGATTTGGATTTTTGGTGTCACGTTGAAATGGTTACCGCCAACAGGATGGGGGGCGAAACCACCTTATATTCTTGGATTCCTGCCTGCTCATATTGGCTGGGATTATTTTAAATTCGCGATTATGCCGTCTGTCGCATTGGGGTTGGGCAGTTCAGCTGTTATTGCCCGTTTGACCCGCGCGAGCTTGTTGCAGACTATTCGAGAAGACTATATCCGTACCGCACGTGCAAAAGGTTTGCAGGAACAACTGGTGATCACCCGCCATGCATTAAAGAATTCGTTGATCCCCGTTGTAACTATCGTGGGTCCGATGTTCGCTGCCCTGGTCACCGGTACGTTTGTAACGGAATTGGTATTTGGTATCCCTGGTATGGGTAAGTATTTTGTCACAAGTATCACTAATCGGGATTACCCGGTAATCATGGGAACAATCTTACTCTACGCGGTGTTTTTGGTGATTGCCAATTTATTTGTAGATATTATTTATGCCTATCTTGACCCACGCATCCGCTATGATTGATCAAGAAGCTCTCTTAAAAAGGTAATGGAGGCAAAATGTCTCAAGAAACGATTAAATTAGAATCAAAAAAGTTTTCAGCTGGTGGAGTGCCGCTCACGCAAAAGAGGGAAAGTCTATGGGTGGATGCTTTGCGGAGGCTTGTACGGAATCGGGCTGCGGTTCTAGGGGGGACGATTGTCCTGATATTAATTATTATGGCGGTTTTTGCTCCCCAAATTGCTCCTTTTAGTTATGAAAAACAAATCCTCACCGATCAAAATGTTGTCCCGCAATGGGTCCTTAATCTTTTCCCGACCATGAAACCGTACGCCCGACTCTCAAGTCACTATCTCTTTGGCGCTGATTATGTTGGCAGGGATTTATTTTCCCGCATTGTATATGGAGCAAGAGTGTCTTTGACGGTGGCTTTCATAGGCCCCATCATTAGCCTTTTGATTGGGACGATTTATGGCAGTATTTCTGGCTATTTTGGCGGTGGTGTTGACAATATCATGATGCGAATTGTTGACGTCCTCTACGCATTCCCCAGTTTGCTCTTTATCATCCTCCTTTTAGCATTCTTTCGCTCGACATTAACCCGTATAGAACCAGGCACTTTCGCCTATTCCATTAGTCAACTGGATGCAAAAATGGGGGGGATGCTATTTATATTTATTGGCATTGGTTTGACTGCCTGGGAAACGATGGCACGATTAACGCGTGGACAGGTTCTTTCTGTGCGAGAAAAAGAATTTATTGAGGCTGCCCGAACGATTGGCGCATCGAATCTGCGCATCATGTTTCGCCATATCCTTCCGAATATCGTTGGTCCATTAATCGTCTCTGAAACGCTGGCGATACCGGGATATATTTCAACAGAAGCGTTTCTCTCTTTCATTGGCTTAGGCGTAAATCCTCCTACCCCTTCATGGGGTTCGATGATATCGGATGGTTCGCAAGTAATCCGCACTTATCCCAATCAAGCGGTTTTCCCCGCCCTGGCACTTGCTATTACCATGTTTGCCTTTAACTTTTTGGGTGATGGCTTGCGCGATGCGCTTGATCCCCGCCTTAGGGGCACGCAATAATTATTCTTGAAAGAATTAGGTGAGGACGACAAACCTCACCTTTTTTATCTTAATGTCAAACTGGTAATGAGAAACCTAATCTGGTAAAATGTTGATATGCTTCGGAGTATATGTAGTGAATATAAAATATCACATCTTAAAATATACAGTGATATAATTTCTTGAGAAGGAGGTGATATCTAGAAAGCATCGAATCGAAACAAAACCAAATCTTTAGATCAAAAAAACCACTTCATTTTGGAGGAGAAACAATGAAAACTCACGTAAAATTATTCACGATGCTCAGTATACTGATCATTGCAGCGTTTGTACTGAGCGCCTGTCAACCACAGGCAACCCCGACGGCGGAAGTAACGCAAGCTCCCGCTACCGAAGCACCGACTGAAGCAGTGGTGACGGAAGCCCCTACCGAAGTTCCAACTCCCACAAAAGTACCCGTTACACGGAAGGGTGGCTGGTTGGATGAAATCGTCTTCTCGGTGGTTGGACAAGAACAGGCGATCACCCAATTGCAGGCTGGAACGATTGATGTGTATGCCTCAGGGCTTTCCTCGGCGGATTTTCCGGCAATTAAGGACGCTGGGTTAAGCTATGCCCAAGCCAATGGTCTGTATTATGACTTGCTTTTCAACCCGGCAGGACCCGAATTTAAAGATGGAAACTTAAATCCCTTTGCAGATAGAAAAATCCGCGAAGCCATGAACTGGCTGATTGACCGCAACTACCTTAACCAGGAAATTTACGGTGGCGGAAGTCTGCCAAAATGGCTGCCCATTATCACCAATGGTCCTGAATATGCAAACTTTGTGGATACCGCCCGGGAACTGGAATCCAAGTATGCATACAATTTAGACAAAGCCAAAGAAGTAATTTCCGCGGAGATGGAAAGCTTAGGCGCAAAATTAGTCGATGGTAAATGGACCTACAAAGACAAGCCAGTTACGTTGATCTTCCTTATCCGCCCCGATAGTGATGGCACCCGTAAACCGATCGGGGATTATGTGGCAAACCAACTCGAAAGCATTGGTTTTACCGTTGATCGTCAATATAAGAAATCGAGTGAAGCCAGCCCAATCTGGATTGGTTCTGATCCAACCGAAGGGAAATGGCATATCTACACAGCAGCATGGAGCTCAACGGTTTTGAGCCGCGACGAAAAAGACATGTTCCAACAGATGTATTTGCCCTCTTCTATTCAGGGCCTTTCGGTTTTTCAAGCTAATCAACCCGATCCAGAATTCCAGAAATTAGGCGACGATCTGGCGAACGGCAACTTCAAGACCCTCGATGAGCGCACCCAGATGATGAAGAAAGCCTTAGAGCTGGCATTGCAGGATTCTCTGCAAGTTTGGTTGATCGATGGTAAGAACTATGCTCCCTACAGTCCGAAAGTGGAAGTGACTTACGACCTGGCGGCGGGTATCGAAGGTGCCCAGATCTGGCCCTATACCGTTCGCTTCAAAGAACAAGAAGGTGGTCAACTCAAATGGGCAGAACCCGATCTCTTTACTGAACCATGGAACCCCATTGCAGGCAGTAATTGGGCATGGGATCAGGCGGCTGTACGTGCGACCACCAGTGGTGGGGTGATGTACGACCCCTACACCGGCTTGGTTTGGCCGCTGCGCATTGAAAAAGGTGCGGTTACTGCATTGGAAGGGTTACCGGTAGGCAAGACGCATGATTGGGTTACCCTCGATTTTGCACCCGAAATTAAAGTCCCTGAAGACGCATGGGTAGATTGGAATGCGAAGGATCAGAAATTCATCACCGCCAAAGAGAAAGCCCCGGATGGTATGACCGCTAAGATAAAAAGCGTTGTCACTTATCCAGCCGACCTCTTCAAGACAGTCAAATGGCATGATGGCAGCCCCCTCTCCCCAGCTGACTTCGTGATGGCTTTGATCCTGACCTTTGATCGGGCTAAAGAAGAGAGCGCTATATATGACGAAGCGGCCGTGCCTAACTTTGAATCCTTTATGTCCTCCTTCAAGGGCGTAAAGATCGTCTCCACAGACCCACTCGTTATCGAATACTATACCGATTTCTATTATCAAGATGCGGAGCTCAATGTTACCACTCTCTGGCCCAATTACCTGTTGGGTGAAGCCCCCTGGGAAGTTACTGCGATTGCGAACCTGGCTGAAGAAAATAAGGAACTTGCTTACTCCGCTGATAAAGCCGATGCGAAGAAGGTAGAGCAAACCAGCTATGTTGGTGGACCAAGTTTGGAGATCTTAGCGAAGTACCTCGATCAGGCTGCGGGTGAATCCTATATCCCGTATGCGAACACAATGAGTCAGTTCGTGACGGCCGATGAAGCCAAGGCGCGCTATGAGAGCTTGAAGAAATGGTACGGTGATCATGGTCATTTCTGGTTGGGGACTGGTCCATATTATCTGGATAAAGCTTTCCTGACCGAAAAGACCTTGACCCTCAAGCATTTCGATGATTATCCTGATCTAGCGGATCGTTGGGCGCAGTTTGGTGAGCCGAAGATTGCGGATGTCCAAATCGAAGGCGATGCACAGGTGAAAATCAATTCTGAAGCAAGCTTCGATGTCATGATCACTTTCAAAGATCAACCTTACCCGCAATCCGAGATCAAGACGGTGAAGTATCTGCTTTATAACGCAAAGAATGAAGTAGTCACCATCGGAGAGGCTCAGGCGGTGGAAGACGGTCATTTCCGCATCACACTGCCGGCTGATCTCACTGCGAAACTGGAGGCTGGTTCGAATAAGATTGAGGTTGCAGTGGTACCACTCCCCGTGGCATTCCCAACTTTTGCCTCAATTGAATTTGTCACCATTCCCTAATTTCATTTGAGCTTGTCGATTGTGAGGAGATAAGGCATGTCCTTATCTCCTCCCTCAAAATCAGGTTTACCAAGGATATAATAATGGAATCTGAAGGACAAAAGCAGATCCCACTCTTGAAACGATTTTCTAATACCACTTTTTTTCGTGTCTTACGCTATACGGTTGTACGTTTAATCACCCTGTTTATCACAGTTGTGATAGGTATTTATCTCACAATCCTCATTGCCAATATGGGTGGTTATGTGGATCAAATCATGAAAGGGGAAATCAAAGAGCGTGTTACCATGCAAATGGCTGCCGATCCGAAATCGCGTAACCTCAGCCCGGATGTACGCCGAAAACTTATCGAAGAACGTATCAGTTTGGAAGAAAAACGAATGGGGCTAGATAAACCCCTTTTTGTGCGCACCGTTGGTTATCTCAGCAATGCACTCACCTTACGGCTAGGACGGGCAATTAATATGACCAGTGATAGCGGTTCGAAAACAGTGCGGCTGATTTTGTTGGAACGGTTGCCGGCAACGTTGTTATTAATGGGCACGTCTGAATTAAGTTTATTCTTTGTCAGTATTTTTATTGCCCTATCCCTCTCGCGAAAATATGGCAGTTTTTGGGATAAAGTGGTTATTGCGCTTTCTCCAACCTCTGCTGCACCACCGTGGTTTTACGGTATTTTTTTCATCCTTATCTTTGCTGCAATTTTAAAAATTCTTCCTTTTGGGGGGATGGTAGATGTTCCCCCGCCTAATAACCCGCTTGATTATGCATTGAGTGTATTGAAACACTTAATCCTGCCTGCTTCCTCTTTGATCATTAGTTCCTTATTTTTAAGCATCTATAATTGGCGAACGTTTTTTTTGATTTATTCTAGTGAAGATTATGTCGAAATGGCAAAAGCCAAGGGTCTGCCGCAAAAAGATATCGAACGCCGTTATATCCTGCGCCCCACTTTGCCCACCATCATCACCAATTTTGCATTGCTATTAATTGGCATTTGGACTGGTGCTATCATTACCGAGACGGTCTTCCTCTGGCCTGGCTTGGGGCGTACTCTTTATCGCGCCATTGGCTTGTTTGATATACCGGTTATTGTTGGTTCTACGATCATCTATGCTTATCTGTTAGCTATCACGGTCTTCTTACTGGATTTTGTTTACGCCCTGGTTGACCCACGCGTTAAAGTCGGGAGTTAATCGCTACTATGAACACCATCAAAACCTCCTTCAAGCAAATATTACAATACCCCTCTGCGATTGTGGGAATTTTTGTAATCTTGATATTGGTCGCGGTAGCGATTTATACAATGATTACGATACCTTACCAAGAAGCTATCCGCAAATGGCGTGGTGGTGAGGAGGTGTGGTATCAGAACCCGAAATATGCCCCTCCCTCCTGGTACAATCTTTTTTCGAAGAAAAAACAACCCATATCTTTTGCAGTGAGCAGCGCTAATGGACAAATGGAGAAGGTTGTCAATCATCCGGGGGGTGGTGTCTCCACAATTGACATCACTTATACATTTGACTATTCCTATGATGATTTTCCCCAAGAGTTGATCCTCTATTTCAAATCGTCTTATGAGACGAAACAACCGTTTGTTTCCATCCAATGGATCACACCGGATAATCGTACTATCAAGGTTGCTAATTTTGGTGTCAGCCATCAATTAACCTATCGGTTTGCTCAAGATGAAAAACTTACTCGAAAATTGAATGGGCAGAATCCGATCATTGGTTTGTTTAGCGATCCCAACCAAACCACCCCTCAGCCACTTAAGGGCAAGTATCAGCTGGTGATTAATGGGGCAGCATTTGAGGACAATTCAGATCTCGATGCGGAGTTTGTGTTGCATGGGAAATTGTTTGGTCTGGCAGGCACTGACAATAACCGGCGCGATTTGGTTTTGCCGCTGCTGTGGGGAACACCGATCGCTTTGGCTTTTGGGTTGTTGGCTTCATTAGGCACATTGGTATTGACCATGATCTTCGCTGCCATTGGCACATGGTATGGTGGATGGGTAGATGCCTTAATCCAACGCATTACTGAAATTAACCTGGTGCTTCCTTTCCTCTCGATATTAATTATGGTGGGGACATTTTATTCGCGCAGTATTTGGGTGATTTTAGGCGCAACAATTTTATTAAGTATTTTCACCGGCTCGATTAAGAGCTACCGTGCTATTTTCTTGCAAGTAAAAGAGTCGGGCTATATAGAGGCTGCGCGTGCGTATGGCGCCAGCAATACCCGCATTATTTTTAATTATCTTATTCCGCGCATGATCCCCCTGCTCATCCCTGGTTTGGTTTCTTCAATTCCCTCCTTTGTCTTTTTGGAGGCGTCTCTGGCGCTTCTAGGGTTAGGCGATCCGGTTTTGCCCACTTGGGGAAAAATTATCAATGACGCTGATGTAGATGGTGCATTATATAAAGGGTATTATTATTGGGTGCTGGAACCGGCGGTGTTATTAATGATGACCGGGTTGGGGTTTGCAATGTTAGGATATGCGTTAGACCGCGTGTTTAATCCCAGGTTGAGAGAATTATAGTTATTATGGAAAATCATCTCACTCCTCTTTTACAAATCCACAATTTAGTGCTTCATTTTCGCACCACGCATGGCATTGTCCAAGCGGTTGATAGTGTTGATATCACTTTGGATTATCATCGAGCGGTGGTTATTTTAGGTGAATCGGGCTGCGGGAAGAGTTCGCTGGCAAAAGCCATTTTGCGCTTGTTACCCCGTAATGTCGCTGCATTTTCTGGCGAGGTGTTGTTGGAGGGGAATGACGTCATGAAGTATGACGAAGAAGAATTTCGCCAGTCCATTCGCTGGGTGGCGATGTCTCTCGTCCCTCAAGCTGCCATGAATGCGCTGAATCCAGTGATCCGGGTTGGCGATCAAGTTGCTGAACCGGCAATGGTGCATCTGGGCGTCAGCAAAGCGGAAGCGCTCGAACAGGCACAAAAGATGTTCGATCGGGTGGGGGTTCCGCTCGATTTTCTGAATCGTTATCCTTTTGAATTAAGCGGCGGGATGCGCCAACGTGTGGCAATTGCAATGGCACTGGTAACCATGCCACGACTGATCATCCTCGATGAACCCACCTCCGCTTTAGATTTGTTGACTCAGGCGAATATTTTTAATACCTTGAAAAGAATTAAACAAGAAATGGGGATTAGCTTCATCCTCATCACCCATGATATTGCTACTTCGAGTGAGTTAGCCGATGAAGTGGCAGTCATGTATGCTGGTCAGATTATCGAGTCCAGTGACGCAACCCACTTTTTCACCGAACCGCTTCATCCTTATTCTCAAATGTTGATGGCAAGCGTGCCACGACTACGCAGCGATCAAGATCCCATTTTCATTCAAGGTCAACCGCCTAGTTTGATTTCTCCGCCAACTGGTTGTCGTTTTGCGGAGCGGTGTCCGAAAGTTTTCGAGCGCTGTAAACAAGAACCGCCAGTCGTCCAGAGCAATGGCATCCTTGTCAAATGTTGGTTATATACCTGATAAAGGCGGTAAAGATGGAAATGCAGAGCCTTTCTACAATAAATGATCCTTCAGGAACTACCCCGATAATGGCATCGGATTCAAATGTTCTTTTATCCGTTAAGGGTTTAAATGTCTGGTTTGAACTACGGCGGTTTGGTTTTGGTGTGGCTGGATATGTGCGCGCAGTAGATGATGTCAGCTTTGACCTGCATAAGGGAGAAGCCATTGCCATTGTCGGTGAAAGTGGATGTGGAAAATCAAGCTTGATGAAAACGATATTGGGCTTGTATAAACCGACCAAAGGCGATGTAACCTTTGAAGGGAAATCAATCCAGAAGTTGACTGGTCACGACCTGCAATGGTATCGATCTCAGGTAGGGTATGTCCAGCAAGACCCATATGGTGCGTTACCACCCTTTATGAGTGTGGAACGAATTCTGGCAGAGCCGTTAATCATCAGCGGCATGCGCGATGCCAAGGAGCGACATGAACGCATCCGAAAAGTAATGGAAGAAGTAAAACTCTATCCCATCGAGGATTTTTTGCCTAAGTTTCCCCACATGCTCAGTGGGGGACAACAGCAGCGTGTGGTCATTGCGCGCGCAATGATCCGTAATCCCAAATTAATCGTGGCAGATGAACCCGTGTCCATGCTCGATGCATCGGTGCGGGTGGAAATTTTGCGTCTCTTGCGTTCTCTCCAGCAGCGGCATAATCTATCTTTCATTTACATTACCCATGATTTGTCGACGGTTAAATATTTTTCTGAACGCATTTTTGTCATGTATGCTGGCAAGCTGGTGGAAAAAGCGAAGATTAATGATCTCATTCAAAACCCACTGCATCCCTATACGCAGGCATTATTATCCGCCACCTCAGATCCGGATTATCACAATGCCAAAAAATATCGAGAAGTCCCCGCAGGGGAACCACCCAGTCTGGTCAATCCACCAGCGGGATGCCGTTTTCATCCTCGATGTAATCGCGCCATTGCTGGTCTATGTGAAATAGAAACTCCCCCCGAGTTTGAACCCCAACCCGATCATTCGACCCTGTGTTGGTTATACCGCTGAGTTTGGGAATGTCTCATCCCGTTCGCCTGATGGTCATCGGGTTTCTTTTATCCCTTATTGGTTGGTTGTTTCCATTGCTCATGGTGATTCGGGTTATCGAACCGACCTTCTCGTTAAGCTTTCTGTCTTATGCTGCTTCGGTCTCGGGATTGTTTTTAGGTATTATCGGCGCGGCGTCCTATATACGCACGCATCGCAAATAGCCGGGTAAGATAGTTTTGCAGTTAATTAAAAATATGATAAAATACCTCTCGCCTATTGGGGCAACCAGTGATGGGGCGTGGTGCAAGGGCAGCACAGCAGACTTTGGATCTGTTTATCCTGGTTCGAATCCGGGCGCCCCAGCCTGATACTATAATTTTGTACAATGTTATTTCATCTTCGAATACCATTTTTCGGCGCTATAGCCGAATCTCGCCATGATAAGCGCCAGGCAGGGGATGGCAGTAAAAGCTTGCCTGCGAGCTGTCATTGCGAGGGAGCGTTCGCTGCGACCAAAGCAATCTCCAAACAGGCAAGGAGACTGCTCCGCTGCGCTCGCAGTGACAATCCTAAAGCGGAGTTTGCTTCGCAGGCACCTCCTCAGAGCATAATATTGTACAATATTATTTTATTTTTGAATGTCGCCATTCGGCGGTATAGCCGAATCACTTTATAACGAAGAGAGGGTGACTCGCTAGGTGGGCTACGCTCGATAAGCATGTTTATCCATAATCGATTTTCCAATCTAACTTTTCACCCCGATAATCCATTGGTGATTCCTACTCATTTCGTATACGAGGCATTGCTATGACAACTGGTTCGATTATTTTAGCGGCTGGCAAAAGTACGCGCATGAAATCCGCTCTTCCCAAAGTCCTTCACGACCTTGGTGGTAAAAAAATGGTGGAATATCCGCTTGATATCCTCACTTCATTGAGTGATGTCAAGCCAGTTGTAGTTGTTGGTTATGAAGCAGAGACTGTCCAAAAAGTGATCGGGGATCGGGCTCAATACGCTTTACAGGAGCCTCAGCTTGGCACAGCTCATGCCGTTCTACAAGCGAAACCGCTTCTGGATGGAAAAGTGGATACTATCCTGGTAACCTATGCGGATATGCCACTTATTTCCCAATTTACCTACCAGCAGATTCTGGAAACTCATCAAACCCATCACGCTGTGATGACCTTACTTACGTTGCATTCCGAAACAGCGCGCGGATTTGGCCGATTGGTGCGGGATGAAAATGGTAATCCACAAGCGATCATCGAAGAAGCAGTTGCAACACCGCATCAATTAGCCATTCAGGAACTGAATGTCGGTGTTTATTGTTTTTCTACGGAATGGCTTTGGGAAGCCTTGCCGCGTATCTCGATCTCTCCGAAGGGGGAATATTTCCTCACGGATTTGTTGTCCCTTGCTGTAACAGATAAGAAAATGGTCAAAACAGTCTCTCTCGCTGATGCGGATGAGGCAATTGGAATTAATAACCGCATCCATCTCGCCGAAGCGGAAGCAGCGTTACGGAAAAGGATCAACAATCATTGGATGCTCGAGGGGGTGACGATCCTCGACCCGACTACAACATATATCGAATCAACGGTGATGATTGGGCAGGATTGCATCATTTTCCCCAATACATATTTACGCGGCAAAACGATAATTGGTGAGGGATGCCAAATAGGGCCAAACACGTTCATCCAAGACACACAAATTGGAACAGGTTGTAAAGTTACTTTTGCTGTGCTAGAGAAAGCCATCGTTGAGGATCAAGTTGATATTGGGCCTTTTGCGCACCTACGCAAAGGGGCACATCTCGCCCAAGGTGTTCACATGGGAAACTTTGGTGAGATAAAAAATTCCTACTTAGGTCCCGGTACCAAAATGGGTCATTTCTCCTATATCGGTGATGCAACCATTGGGGCTGAGGTCAATATTGGCGCCGGTACCATCACATGCAATTTTGATGGCGTCAAAAAGAATCCCACGGAGATCGGTGACCATGTTTTTATTGGCAGTGATACGATGCTGGTTGCGCCGGTTCAACTGGGGGAGGGGGCTCGCACGGGCGCGGGTGCTGTTGTGACGAAGAATATCCCTGCATATAGCCTCGCGGTGGGGGTACCGGCGCGTGTGATCCGCAAATTAGAGAAGCCGGATGGATAAGTGGTAACGATCATCTTTTTGGTGTTCTTGATCCTTGGTGATTTTCTGATCACCGCTGCGCTGGCCGCTTATCAGCGAGCGCATCTGGCACGGCAGGTATTTACAAAACCGGAGGAAACCCAGGGGGAGAAATTCAACGCTGACTTAAGCCAGCGGATTGATGGATTGCAAACGGGTTTATTGCGCTTGCACGCCATTTTCTGGCTAGCAATCGGTCTCGCGCTATATACCTTGCATCAGTCGCTTCAAAGTAGACTTTCCATTTGGGGAATTTTTATCATCGCTGTGCTAGTCCTTTTCTGTGAATGGATATTGCACTCGATTGTGGATGCCCGCAGCGAAAGTTGGGCAAGCTTATTATCTCCGCTAGCCCGTTTATTTGCCTGGAGCGCTTATCCGTTTCAACGAGTAACGATTTGGTTAGCACGTAAAGTGACCCCAGCTCAACCACAAAGCTCCGAAGATGTGGAAGAAGAGATCATGGAATGGGTGGATAGCGCGCAAGAGGAAGGCGGATTAGAAAGCGAAAAAGGGCGATTAATCCATTCCATTTTTGACTTGAGCGATACCCTGGCGCGCGAGATTATGGTGCCGCGGGTGGATATTGTTGCCCTCGAATCGAAGATGTCTATCGAGGAAGCTATTACCGTTTTCACTCGCTCGGGTCATTCTCGCTTACCCCTTTACGAGGAATCGATTGATCAGATCATTGGCCTGGTCTATGCAAAAGATTTATTGCGCCATTGTCAAGCTGATTTCAAAGCGGTTTCATTAGCGGATCTATCTCGCCCAGCTTACTTCATTCCCGAAGCGAAACAACTCGACGAATTGCTGAGCGAGATGCAGCAACGCCGTGTCCACCTTGCCATTGTAGTGGATGAATATGGCGGTGTGGCTGGTTTGGTCACGTTGGAAGATATCATCGAGGAATTATTAGGTGAGATACAGGATGAATTTGACCAGGCCGAGGAACTCCCTTATCAAATTATTAGTCCTACCGAAGCGGTATTTCTCGGTAAAATTGATCTGGATGATTTTAATGAAGTAATGGAAAGCGCTATCCCTAAAGAAGAAGCCGATACATTAGGCGGCTTTATCTATAAACAATTAGGCCGAGTTCCCACTGTGGGTGAGACGATTACGATCGGTAATATCGAGCTCAAGGTGGAACAGGTGAGTGGCAGACGCATACGCAAAGTACGCGCCCGCCGCTTCGAAAAAGGAGAAAATCAGGATGAGCGAGAAACTGAGCAGTGAAATGCGTGAACAATTAATCGAGGCAGCCAAACAAGCCCGGCAATGGGCTTATGCGCCTTATTCACATTACCTGGTTGGAGCAGCGGTGTTGACGAGTTCCGGACGTATTTATGATGGCATCAATATTGAAAATGCCGCTTATCCAGCTACGATTTGTGCAGAACGGGTGGCTCTCTTTAAAGCGGTTTCGGAAGGGGAACGACAATTCATCGCTCTCGCTGTCGTAACGAATAATGGTGGCACTCCCTGTGGGATCTGCCGCCAGGTTCTTGCAGAGTTTGGGTTAGATACCACGATTCTCGTCGCTGATGACAGTGGAGAAGTTAAATTGGAAGTTTCGTTAAACGAGTTATTACCACTCGCTTTTGGGGCAGATAAACTCCAATAATTGGGACATGGTATGAAAAATTGGTTGAAAACAAAAGATATTGTTTTTATTGCAACGATAGGAGCACTTTACGCGGTATTTACTGTGGCAATCGCGCCGATTAGTTATGGGGCTATCCAGTTCCGCGTCAGCGAATTCCTGAAAATTTTTTGTCTCTTTAATCCTTTCACTGCTCTGGGTATTGCCATTGGTGATATTTTGTCTGCGATGCTATCGCCATTCTTTGGACCATGGGAGCTGATATTTATGCCGTTGACGGATATCTTGGGGGGATTTCTGGCTTATTATCTCTATCGCTGGACAAAGCTGAAATATTTTGCCATGGCAGTATATGGTTTCACCACAGCTTTATCGGTCGCGTGGATGCTATCGGTTTTGGGGGCGGGAGGATTTTTTTATCTGGTCGCCTTGCTGACGGTGAGCGAGGAAATTATCCTCTTGGGTGGGACGCCATTGATTTTACAACTCCTAAAGGTTGAAAAATTCCGTCATTTGATTACATATATGTAGGTTGGGTTTCTCATCCGACGATACATCCCGTACAATCCCT
>Ga0078972_1000974_pt1 | contig 115468 bp, 120 predicted proteins | sample YelNatPaOPGAMG01_FD_67568 | JGI IMG/M metagenome (GOLD analysis project Ga0078972, IMG submission 67568) | Hot spring thermophilic microbial communities from Obsidian Pool, Yellowstone National Park, USA - OP-RAMG-01 (SPADES assembly) (version 2) | ecosystem: Environmental > Aquatic > Thermal... | reverse complement strand
ATAATTACTCACATATGTTACGGGGATTTCAGACCTATATGGAAAGAAATAATAAATTTTCCTGTACACCAATTTGACTTAGAATTTACAAATAATGCAGACAAACTTTATCCTCTTATAGAAAGTGTAGGCTTTCCACCAGATAAATATATCGCGGTAGGAGTTATAGATGTGCATACCCATAGAATAGAGAGCGTAGATGAGATAAAGCAAAGAATAAGAGAAGCCCTTAAGCATTTTCGCCCTGAACAAGTATTTATAGATCCTGATTGTGGATTAAAGACAAGAACCTGGGAAGAAGCAAAAGCAAAAATGGAAAATATGGTAAAAGCAGTTAATGAGATAAGAGAAGAACTTATAAAACAAGGTTATCCATCAGAAATAATTATATGGATGAATAAATAAAAAAGCCCTGAGTTAATCTCAGGGCTTCATTTTTTTCTAAAATCTTCTAAAGCTATTTCTTCCTGTAGGACGTTCTTTTTTTGGTTTTGCTTCAGAAACAACAATCTTTCTTCCATCAAGCTCAGAACCATTATAAGTATTAATGAGCTTTTGTGCAACTTCTTCATCTGCCTCAACAAAAGCAAATCCTTTTGAACGTCCTGTGTTTCGGTCTGTTATTAACCTTACACTCTCAACTTTTCCCTCCTTACTGAATAATTGTTGCAGATCCTCTTCTGTGGTCTGCCATGAAAGGTTCCCTACATATAGTGTCTTAGACAATTTTTTGTACCTCCGATTCATAAAATTTTTTCTTAGAAACCTAAGACCACTTAGTATAACATAAAAAATTTTCTTGTCAAAAAATTTTTTATATTACCTCTTTACTTTGTTTTATATTAATGTTTCCTATTCCAGACTTTACTTTAAGAATAATACTCTTACCCTCTCTTTTTCCCTGAACTATTTCAGGATCAACATAAATTTTTCCAATCCCAGATTCAGTTTGAAAATCAAGGATAACTCCTTCAGGAACATATATATTAATATTTCCTATACCACCCTCTATTTCTCCTTTAATGAGAGATTTGGGAATCCATACATTAATATTTCCAACTCCTCCTTTAATAGTGAGATTATTTAACTTTATTCCTCTAAAATCTAAATTACAATTTCCAACACCTCCCACTAAATGAAAGTTCATATCTATATTTTTAGCCAATGTAATCTTTAAAGAACTTCTTTCTTCTCCCAAAAATCCCAATAATCCCCTTTCATCATCTCTTATTTCTAAATCAATCACTAAATTTCCTTCCTGAATTTTGGGATTATAATTATGCTTAATATCAAATTCTGTTGAAGAATAAATATCTATTAGATTTTTATCATTTGAAGAAGATAAATCTACATTTCTAACTCCAAATCTAATTTTTAAATCTACATTTTTTATATTTTGATCAAAGGGGAAAAACCATTCCTTATATGTTCCTCTATGCATTCTATAACTAAAAGGCAAAACAAAAATAATCATGCTTAAAAATAAAATTAGAAAAAGAAGAGCTACCCATACAAACCATCTTCTCTCACCCATTAAAATATCAATTCCCCAGAAGATAAAAATAGCTGGCCATAACCTTAGTAGATCATACCATTTTACATTTAGATATCCCAATTCTGAAGCAAGAAGTATAACTCCTAAAATAATTAAAAATATCCCAAGCCAAGAAACTTTCTTCATTACTATCACCTCATTATTTTGATTTTAATAAGAGAATTACACCTAATCCTAATAGAAATATAGGTAGAACAATATTTGCTGGAATAAAAAACCATCCTAAATTCCTTAATAGAAGAAAAATTCCTATGATTAATAAAAACCATCCCCAAAATTCATGAGTTTTTATATTTCTCATAACATCTACATACTCAGTTTTTTTTTCCTCATTGCTACTAACACCATTTGGAGCTTCTGGAATTATTAATGCAGAAATTATATAAAATATTGGTAATAATGGACCTGTAACTAAAATTAAAAGAACAAATATTAAACGTATTAGGGTAGGATCAACATTAAAATATTCAGCTATCCCACCACAAACTCCAAGTAGTACTCTTTCCTTTTTACTTCTATATAGTCTTCTTTCCATTAAAAACCTCCTTCTTTTTTGTAATTCTATTTATTATACGGATAAAAAGGTTAAAAGGTTGCAAAAAATTTTTTTATTTAATCAGTAATTTTTCTACTTCATTATATATTCTCTCTGATAAAATTAAACCTTCTCTAAGAAGTTCATGAACTTTTGTTTTTGTCTCCTGAATAAATTCCATATCTTTTATATATCTTAGATTTATCAAAACATTTAGATATGCTCCTTGCAATGCTGACTTAAGACAAAGAATAGATACACCTATATCGCTAAGAACTGTTGGATTTGTATTTCCAATAGTCTTTTCTGCTAATTTTAATCCTGATATAGCTTTTTCCATTATTAATAATGGAATAATAGTAGCATCCTTTAATGCTTTCTCTATAGCATCCCTTCTTACCGATTTTTGTTCTTCTGTTTCTTTTGGCATTTTATATGCACGACTTACTTTACTAAAAGCATTTGTATCCTCTTCAATTAATGATAGAAATTCTTTTTGTAAATTTTCAGATTCTTTCAATATTTCCTCTAAAATAGTTTCCTGTTCTTTAAATTTTTCCTTTCCTAAGGTTAAGTTCACAACCATTGAAGAAAGTGCGGAACCTATTGCCCCTAAAAGGGCAGATGCAGATCCTCCCCCTGGAGCAGGCTCCTTTGATGCCAAGAGCATTATAAATTCTTCAACACTACGATTTACAATTGGCATATAATCCTCCCTTTCTTTCTCCTTTTAATCTTAATAATTTTAAATTTTAATAACCTAATTTATCAAGTGATTAAGATCACTTTTTATAGTAAAATATTTTTTAGAAATAGATACATAAATGGAGGAATATATGGATATAAAGCCATTTGTAGAGTTTAAAAATAAAGTTTTGAAAAATATATCTAAGGTATTTGTGGGAAAAGAAGACATTATTGAATTAATTCTTATTTCTTTTATATGTGGTGGTCATATATTGCTTGAGGATGTTCCTGGATTGGGAAAGACTTTAATGGTTAAAGCATTTGCAAAAACAATTGGTGGTAATTTTAAAAGAATACAATTTACACCTGATCTTCTCCCTTCAGATCTTACAGGTATTAATTTTTATAATCAAAAAACTATGGAATTTGAATTTAAACCTGGTCCATTATTCGCTAATATTATTCTTGCAGATGAAATAAATAGAGCAACTCCAAGAACTCAATCAAGTCTGCTTGAGGCAATGGAAGAGAGGCAGATTACAATAGATGGGGTAACAAGAAAACTTCCTGAGCCATTTATGGTTCTTGCAACACAAAATCCTGTAGAAACATATGGAACATTTCCTCTTCCAGAGGCACAACTTGATAGATTTTTTATGAGAATAAAAATAGGATATCCAAACAGAGAAGAAGAGATAGAAATCATTAATAGGAATAAGAAATTAGATTTATTAGAAGGATTAGAAACTATTGTAACAAAAGATGAAATAGATTACTTAAGAAAGAATTATCATGAAGTAAAAATATCAAGAGAGGTTATGGATTATCTTCTTAATATAGTTGAAAGGACAAGAAATTATGAAAACGTACAATTGGGAGTAAGTCCCAGAGGAAGTATTGCTCTTTTTAAGGCAAGTCAAGTTCATGCTTTATTTAATGGAAGAGATTATATAATACCAGAAGATATTAAAAAGCTTTCTCCTTATGTTTTAAACCATAGAGTAATTACTACAGGTGGCATTAAAGGAAAAGATATATACAGCTTTATAAATTCTATAATTGAAAATATTAAGGTTCCTATAGAAGAAGTATAAATATCATGATATATATTCTTATATTTCTCATCATCTTAAGTATTATCATTAATAATTTTTCTAAAAGATATGTACTTTCAAAAGTTTATTACTATAGGGAGATATCAAAGAAAATTGTAGAAATAGGAGAAGAAATAACATTAACCTCTATTGTAGAGAATAGAAAAATTCTTCCTGTAACCTTTCTTCAAATTATTGAACAGCTTCCTGATATTTTAGAGTATAAATTTAAGACAATTCATTATATAGGAAGAGATTTTTTATATCACACTATGACTTTCTTTATCCTTCCATACCAAAGGATTAAAAGAGAATATTTAGCGGTCTGCAATAAAAGAGGAAGATATATTTTTGGAGATGTATTTATATTAGGTGGAGACTTTTTAGGTCTTAATATTACATCAAAAGTCGTTAACTTCTTCCAAGAAATTATAGTTTTACCCAAAAGAATAGATATTGAAAGAAATCTTATTCCTTATGGGGATTATTATGGCGATTTATCAGTAAAAAGATGGATTATAGAAGATCCTACAATGATAATAGGTATTAAAGAATATACAGGACAAGAACCTGTAAAAAATATTCACTGGACATCTTATCTAAAATATGGAAAATTAATGGTAAAACAATTTGACTTTACCTATGAAAATACTGCAATGATTATATTTAATGGAGAATGTGTTAGACCTTACTGGTCTGAAATAGATGAGTTAGCATTAGAAAATTGTATTTCCATTATAAGAAGTATTGGAGAAATTTTTAAAGAAAGAAAGATTCCCTTTGGTTTTGTAACAAATGTCTTCATATATGGATTACCTAGGAAAGAGAATATGATATATCCATCCTTAGGAGAAAGTCATTTTTATACTTTCTTAGAATATTTAGGAAGAATTTCATATTCAATCAGTTTTCCAATAGAGGAGATATTTCAAAAATTAAAAAATAAAAATTTTATTTCAACTTTTGTAATTATTACTCCAAGAGTTTTAAATGAATATATTAATTATATAAATTCTTTAGTTGATGAACTTCATAAAATTATTCTTATATCTTATTATGATGAAAACTTAAATCTTATTTCTGATAAAATACAAAAATTTACATTTAAGAGGGAAAAGGATGGGACTTTTATATCTTAATCTTATTTGTAATCTCTCCTTAGTTTTCTCTATTCTTAATTTCTCCTTTTCTATAATTAAAGGGATTTATATAAATGAATTTATTTTTCCAATACTACTTTTAACATCTTATCTTCCCCTTTATTTAAGGAATAGATATCGCACATTATTTTACTTATTCTTTCTTTTATATCTTATATTTATTTTTATATCCCCATCAATCTATGATAAAATTTTACTTTCTATAATCTCCTTTTATATATTCAATCTTCTTAATAAGCACATGAAAGGTGTAAGATATTCTTCTTCTGTAGAATATTTTAGGAAATCAATCCCTTTAATTATTCTTATTATTTTTATATCAATTATATTAAAATACATACCAGAAAAATTTTTATTATTAGAAAGATTTGTTATTCCTTATATAGTAATCTATTTAATAACATCTGTAATTCTTTTGAGAACCCTAAGATATTTAGAATATAATCCCTTAGATAAAAAGATTATTTTTATAAGTCTTAGATATGCTATTATTACTATTTTCATATCTATAATTCTTAGTATTCCTCAGATAAGAGAGACAATTTTTACAAATTTTTTAATTTTAGCAAGATTTATCTTTTCAATATTTTTAAGTATCATAGGATTAATATTTATCATTTTAAGTTATATTTTTCTAAAATTTCTTTTTTTCTTATTTTCCCACGTTACTTCTAAGAAAATGATAAAAGAAAATCCTGAAGAATTTCAATTAATGAATCAGACATTTAAAAATTTAATGAAGAATTTTAATAATAAAATATCTTTAAATTTTATTGATACTTTAATAATGATAATTTTTTCATCTCTCATACTTCTTATAACCATCTATATCATATTTAAGTTTCTTAAAAAAGAGGATTCGGTAGAAAAAAGGGAAGAGATATATAAAGAGGAGAAAGAATTTTTAAATCCTAATATAAATCCTATGAGATATATTTTAAAATTTCTTAGAAGAAAAGAATCAATAGATATCATAAGAGAGTATTACAAAAAATACATTAAAGAAAGTATAAAGAGGGGTGTAAATTTTTCTTTATCAGATACTACTCTTGATATATATGAAAAAACTAAACATATATATGACCCTATTCTATTGCATAAGATAAGAGAAATCTATGTTCTTGTAAGATATAATTTGGGTAAAAGTCCATCCAAAATGGCACAGGAATTTATAAAATTATATAAAAATCTTATAAAAGAAAATAGAAGATAATTTTAGAAAGTTTTTACTCCCATGGGAGAATTAATATGTCTTGAATCTTCCCCTACACCTATAAAATGGGAGGAAGTAGATTCTGCTATTCATAACCCTATGGATTTATGGAATATAGTTTTAAATCTTTTAAAAGAAGTAGTTTTAAAAATAAGAGAAGAGAGAAAAGGTAATATTGAATGTATTGGAATTTCCAGTTTTGGTGAATCTGGTGTTCTTATTGATAATAAAGGAAATCCATTAGGATCTGTTTTAACCTGGTTTGATATAAGAACTAAAGATATCTTTGAAAGATTTAAAAATTTAATAAAAATTGAAAATTTAAGATTTTTTACAGGGCTATTTTCAGATTACACTTATACTCTTTTTAAATTGTTATGGCTTAAAGAATTTTATCCATCAATTTTCATTAAAAATCCTAAATGGTTATCTATTGCGGATTGGATAGCATATAATTTAACAGGAAATATCCAAGTTGGAATAACTCATGCAAATCATACGGGCTGTATTAAATTGGTTTATTAAATCGCTTACAGATTTATTAGGCAAAAACTATGAAGATATTTTATATGAATTAGAAAAATCTGCTTATGAAATACCTTATAAAAATGAATTATTTTTCTTTCCTCATTTGAGACAAAGGTTGATCCTCCTTTACATCAGAAAATTTATATATATAAACCAAGAAAGGATATAAAAGTTAAGGAACTAAGAAGAAGTTATGAGAAATTGATTAAAAACTCTCAAAAATTCAAGAACTCTCTTTATAAAGAATATGGATACTTCCTTTAATTCCAAAAAGTTCTATTAATTCTATAATTTTTTCTTTTACTTTATATAGTGCAAGGTCTATATCTTTGGGATTATTTTTTATTATCTTTTCATATAATTGTCTAATTTCAGTAGCAATATTAATTTTAGTAATCCCATTTTGAATAGCCTCTTTTATATAATTTATTTTTATACCAGAACCACCATGAAGAACTAAGGGAATATTTGTTTTTTCTTTAAGAATCTTTAGATGAGAGATATCAAGTTTTGCAGATATCTTTTCTTTATCTCTCAAAGAATTTACAATTGGACCATGAATATTTCCAATAGCAACAGAAAGTAAATCTATCCCTGTCTCCTTTACAAATATTTCTGCCTCTTCAGGATTTGTAAAACCTATCTTGCTTAAAAATAATTCATCATAAGAAATAGGAATGTGACTTTCATGTCCAAATACAGCGCCTAATTCACCTTCTACTAAAACTCCTTTAGAATGTGCTAATTCAACAACCTTTTTTGTACATTCAATATTCTTATTCAGAGGAAGTCTTGATCCATCAATCATAACTGAATGATATCCTAATTTTATGCCTTCTTTTATTAAATATTCCCAATTTACAATTTTGTTATCTTCATCAATAACAGGAATATGGTCTAAATGGAGTTTAACATAATAAGGATCTGCCCATTTATAATATTCCTCTGAAACTTTTTCAAAACTTTCTGCAAAAAATTTTTCTACATCAATTCTTGAAACCTCCACAAAACCAAATGTCTCCATTTCCTTTAATGTTTCACATATAACTCTTGTCATTGGTAGATATACCACATTAAAGGCTGGAATTAAAATATTTTTTCTATAAGCTATCTCTATTAATTCTTTTAGTGATTTCATATCTAAAATGTTCAAGATAGATATTTTATCAGAGTGAATGATATAAATTCAGAAAATTAGATTCTAAAATAATTCTTACAAATTCTTGAGATAGATATGGGTCAAACTGTTTTCCAGAATTTAATATTATTTCCCTTATAGCCAAATCAATTGAAAGAGCTTTTCTATAAGGTCTATATGAGGTCATAGCCTGAAAACTATCTGCTAATGAAATAATTCTTGAGAATAGAGGAATATCTTCTCCTGAAATTCCTTGAGGATAACCCTTTCCATCCCATCTCTCATGGTGACATCTTATTATTTTACCTATGTCTTTAAAACTTGAAATTTTACTAATAATCTCTTCTCCCCAAATAGGGTGCATTTTCATAATTTTCCATTCCTCTTCACTCAATTTATCAGGTTTTTTTAAAATAAAATCAGGTACTTTTATTTTTCCAATATCATGAAGATAGCTTGCATATTCTAATATCTTTTTTTCTTCCTCCTTTAGTCCTATTCTCTCTCCTAATTTAAGAGAAAGATTTCTTACAATCTTAGAATGACCACCTGTATAAGGGTCTCTTGCTTCAATAGCCTCTACTAAGCTAAAAACAATCTCTTCATTAAGAATATTAAACTTTTCTTCAACATATTCCCTATATAATACCGCTGATAATATGGGGGCAATTTTTTCAATTAAAGAGAAATCATCTAAGGTAAATCTTCTATATTCATTAAGACTATTTACATTTAAAATTCCCACAAGTTTTCTTTCATGAAATAATGGATAACATATAGATGATTTAATTCTTGGATCAATAAAATCATCTAATTTTATTGGCTTTTTATTCTTTGCTACCCAACCTGCAATTCTCTCTCCTAATTTAAGAGCTGTTTTCTCTATAATATCTTTGGGAAGACCTACTGCAGTCTTAATTTTAAGAGTTCCATCTTCTTCAGAAAAATACATTATAGATCCAGTATCCGCATCAAGAATTTGTATAAGTTTTTTAAGAAAATTTTCATATATAATTCTTTTATCTCCAAAAGACAGAGAGGAAAAAACATCAAAAAGGCTTGAAAGTTCTTGATTTTGCATAATTTTCTTTTGCATATTTATGTTCATTAAAATTTCTTCAAATTCACTTGTTAATATATCAAAAATTCTCTTAGAGGTTCCTAATTTTCCTTTTATAACTACAAAAGATATGATTTCATCATAAATTTTAAAAAAATATTTTTCACCACTAATTTTATCCAATTCTTCAAAAGGGACAATATATTTTTGCTTTTCAGGAAAAGATAAATATAAAAGAAATTTGCCATTAATTCTTTTAAAATATTCCACACTACAATGAGGAAATAATTCTTTAATTTTGTTAAAATATATTTTTTCAATTTCTTCCAAATTCTTAGAAATAGTATCTTTAAGAAAATTATATACTTCTGTTATATCCTTTGATTGCTTACTTAGCTGTTTCTTTAGATATTTTCTATCTATAAAAATAATTAATAATAATAAGATTATAAAAAAAGATAAGAAGATTAAAAATTGAGAAAAAGCTTCTTTCTTTTTCACTTCCTCTTTTAAAAAAATCTCCTCACCAAACCATTTCTTTAAAAGTTCATTATAAATAGGTTTCTTTAGAAGACTTGATATACCCTTCTGAATCTCACCATAAAATGGGTTTCCTTTATAAAGAGCTATTCCTGAATAGTTTGTAAAAAGTTTATCAGGAAGAATCTTCAATTTATTATGAAGATCTTTATTATTTATTATCCATCTTGCAAAATAATAATTTACAACTCCCGCATCCACTTCTCCATTCAAAACTGCCCAAATTGCCTCTTCAAATGTATTCTTAGGAATTACAAAACCTATTTTTGAAAGAAAATCTTGAGCAACATCAAGATAAAGACAAGAGATTTTTTTACCTTTTAAATCCATAAAATTATGAATATTTGAGTTACTTAAAACAACTATTGAACTGTGATTTTCAAAATATGTAATAAAATCAAATTCCTTTTTTCTTTCTTCTGTTACTCGCATCAACTCAACACCATCTACCTTCTTTTCTCTTAATTCCTTAATAGCTTGACTCCAAGGAATTAGCTTTAAAATAATAGGTCTATTGATCTCTTTACTTAATTCTTGCATCAAATCAACACAAAAACCTCTTGGTTCATTCTCATTATCTAAATACTCAAAAGGTGGAAACTTATAATCTCCTGCTAAAATAATATAGTTCTTATCTTCACCATAGATAATGAGTGATAAGAATAAAATAAAAGAAATTAAAATTATAATTTTTCTCATGTTTAATTAAAAAAATATAAAAATTCCCCTTCCCCCCTTAAGTTGATTCTCAGTTTGAAGGAGGGCTTACCTGAAGTTCAACTACTGGTTGAAGACTTGATGTTTGATTTCCTGGCGGATATGGATCCGCTAAAACAATACCCACAAGGGTTAAAAGGATCACTAAAATTATTATTAAAATTTTTCTTTTCATTTTGAACCTCCCATTATATAATCTTATGGATTTAAATTTAATCTTTTCCATTTGATTTTCAAAAATATATATGTATAAGGGATTATGAATACTTGTTTTTAAACATTTATTTTTTATTATATCCATTATTTTTAAAAAATTCTTTCTTTACAATTCACAAATATATTCTTAATATAAGAAAAAATGAATAGAAAAGTTCCATTAATAGCGTATATGCTTTTTAAATATGGGTCTTTTGCAAAGCCTTTTCTAAATATAATCTTAAAGGAAAAGATTGATAAGGCTTGGAAACATTATTTTAAAAGTCAAAAATATGAATGGAGAAATAATTTTAAAAGGGCATTAGAGGAGATAGATAAGGGAATAGAACTTTGTGAAAACAATAAAACTCTTTATTATCTTCTTTTAAGTGAAAAGGTTTTATTTTTAAGAAATTTAGGAGAAAAAAAGGGAGATGAATATTTTAAAGAATTAAGAAGAGATTTTGCAAAAATTCCTATTCTTGCAAGAAAAATTACCGCCCCATCCCTTTTAGGATACTTTGTAAGTAAATATAAAGATTTAAATACTCAGAGAATTAGATTTTGGAGTAATGAATATATATTGGATAAATCATCAGAGCTTTTTTTAAAAGTTGCTAAAGCAGAAATAGAAATAAAAAGAAATAATATAAGAAAAGGAATATCATTATATTTTGATGCCCTAAGAATTTCAAAAGAAATTCCACATATAACAGGAATTTTAGCAACACTTAATAATTCTGCATGGCATCTAAGGGATATACATCCTAAAATTTCATTAAAATTAGCAAGATGTTCAAGTTATTATGTGGGATGGTATAAAGAAGATATAGAAAGTGTATTTTTTGTTTTTGACACATTAATTGAAATTCAAAAAAGATTAAAGGATTTTTCAATACTTGAAACTATAGATATTATAAATTTTGTTGAGAAGAATCTTCCTATAGGAAAAGGATGGGGAACAAAGGAACATTATAAAGATACATTAAGTTTTGTTAAAAAATTTAACTTTGATTTAAGAACAAAAACATATAAAAATACTGAGGAAATAAGAGAATATATTAAAAAGTATATAGGGAATAAAAAATTGCATGAGATTTCAAAAATAACAGGTATTACAAGAACAAACCTCAGATTTTTATTATTAGGAAAGACAAAAAGGATTAAAGATGATACTTTAAGAAAAATCATTGAAAAATTGAACATTTCAGTAGATATATTTAATTCTCCTTTACCTTTTATTATAGAAGACATTAAAAGGAAATTATTAGATAAATTTTATAAAAATATTGATAATTTCATAAATTTATCAGAGATTGAAAGAATCTCTCTTTTTATTGCTACTTACATGAGTTTTATTAGAGATAAGGGATTTTATCTTTCAAAAAAGAATAGATTGAGAATATTTTTAGAGATATTAGAGAGAAATCCGAAGGATTTAATTTATCAAATAAAGAATAACTTTGAGCTTATAAAATTTTTCAATGAAATGATGGCTCCTTCAAATCCATTCTATTCTGCAAGGATTAAATTAGCATTAATCTTTTTAAATAGATTAAATAATAAAAAAAGAAGAGAGTTTATATATTTCTATGCAAATTTAAATGAGAATAATAGAAAAATAATAGATGTATTTATAAGAAACTATGTAAGATATGATAGAAAATGGGAAGTTAATCCATCGTATATTAATGAATTAGAAGCTTTTATTAGAAGATTTAATTTAAAGAAAATTCCTACATATCTTTCTTTTTATTACTTTGATAGAGAAGCTCAAAGAGAAAACTTGATTAAAATATTATGTTATAATTATGATATATCATTTAAAGGAGGAAAGATAAATGAGATTCTTAGATGAAATCCTTCGTATAATACCTTTTATAGAAGAACAGGAAAAAGAGATAGAAGAAGCAAGTAATAGGGTAGTAGATGTTATTAAGAAAGGTGGTATAATACACATATTTGGTGCAGGACATTCACATATTCTCTGTGAAGAGGTGTTTTATAGGGCGGGTGAATTTGCATGTATAAATCCTATTTTTGACCAAGGAATAATGCTCCATGATGGTGCAATAAAGAGTTCATTTATGGAGAGATTAGAGGGTTATGGAAAATATATATTAGATAGATATGATTTAAGGAAAGGAGAAATTCTTTTTATTATTTCTTATTCTGGAAGAAATACACTTCCTATAGATATTGCTATTGAGGGTAAAAAAAGAGGTCTTTTTATCATTGCACTTACTAATACTGAATATTCTAAATTATTTCCATCAAGACATCCATCTAAAAAATATTTAAAAGATGTAGCAGATTTAGTAATTTCTATTCCAGGACCTATTGGAGATGCTGTTATTGAGCTTCAGAAAAGTAAAATAAAAGTAGGACCTGTTTCTACAATACTTTCTGCTATTATTCTCCATAGTATATTTATAAATGCAATGGAAAAATTAGATATGGAAGGGATTATCCCACCAATCTTTATAAGTGCAAATATAGAAGGATCTGAAGAAAACAATGCAAAAGTTATTGAAAAATATAAAGAAAGAATAAAAAGTTTTTAATAATGGGAAATTTTATGGAGAAGATTTTAATTATAGGTAAAGTTATAACGAAGAACGGAATTATAGATGAAGGATGTGTTGGAATTGAAGGTAATAAAATAATATATGTGGGTAAATATAATAAATGTTATAATTTTTCAAAAATATTAGATTTTAATAATGACTTTATCTCCCCTGGATTTATTGATATACATATTCATGGTGCCTATGGGAGAGATATAATAGAAGGTGAAGAATCTGCTATAGAAACTATTTCAAGTTTTATAGCAAGTAAAGGAACAACAGGTTTTCTACCCACAATCCTTACCGCTCCATTAGAAGATATGATAAATTCTTTATATTCCATTGAAAAATATATTAAGAATAAAGAAAAAGAAATAAAAGGAGCAAAAATTTTAGGAATAAATATTGAGGGTCCATTCCTAAATAAGAAATATAAAGGAGCTCAAAGGGAAGATTGTATTTTATTACCAAATGTTGAAATCTTAAAAAAATTAACAACAAATAATGTAAAATTGATGACATTAGCACCTGAAGTTGAGGGATGTTGTGAAATTATAAAATATCTTAATAATATGGGGATAAAGATTTCTGCTGGCCATACTGATGCAATGTCATCAGATATGGAGAAGGCAATTTCATTGGGATTATCACATATTACCCATCTTTTTAATGGTATGAGACCTCTTCATCATAGAGAACCTGGAATTATAGGAGTAGCATTGATAAATAATAACATAAGTGTAGAAATTATTGCAGATGGAATTCATCTTTCTCCGTACATTTTAAAGTTAGTTGGAATGATAAAACCTAAGGAAAAAATTATCTTAATAACAGATTCTATGATGGCAACAGGACTTTCTGATGGAGAGTATAAATTAGCAGGACAAAGAGTATTTGTTAAAGATGGAAAAGCTACTCTTTCTGATGGAACTATTGCAGGAAGCACTTTGACTTTAAATATGGCAGTAAAAAATATGGTAGAAAAGGGAGGATTTAAAATAGAAGATGCGGTATTTATGGCATCTTATTCCCCATCTTTACTTTTAGGATTGGAAAATAGAAAAGGAAGTCTTGAAATAGGAAAAGATGCAGATATAACTATTTTTGATGACAATTTCAACGTGAAGATGACTATTGTGGAAGGAAAAGTAGTTTTTGAGATTTGATAAATTACAATTTTTATAAATTTGCAATTTGAATTAAATTGAGTTATTAATACTCTATACATTTAAAGATTTCTATCAGGGAGGTTAAGATATGGATATCTTTGAACTATTAAAGAAAGAACAAGTCATTGCATATTTCTCAATGGAGATTGCTTTAATATCAGAAATACCTACATATAGTGGAGGATTAGGAATTCTTGCTGGAGATACAATAAGAACTGCTGCTGATTTAAATATTCCTTTTGTTGCTATCACACTTATAAGCAGAAAGGGTTATTTTAAGCAAGTAATTTCTGAAGATGGAATCCAGAAAGAACTTCCATATGAATGGGAACCTGAAAAATTTTTAACACCTTTACCAATAAAAGTATCTGTAAATATTGAAGGAAGAGAAGTTTTTATAAAGCCTTGGGTTTATTATTGGACTTCATATATGGGTTCTAATGTACCTGTAATTTTTTTAGATACAGATCTTCCTGAAAATTCTCCAGAAGATAGATGTTTAACTGATTATCTCTATGGAGGAGATTTAAATTATAGATTTAAGCAAGAAATTGTTTTAGGTATCGGTGGATCAAGAGTTTTAGAAGCCTTAGGACTTAATGTAAGAAAGTATCATCTAAATGAAGGACATTCTGCTCTTCTTACCTTAGAATTATTAAATAAGACTAACGATAAACCAATTGAAGAAAGGATTGAAATTCTAAAGGAAAAATGTGTTTTTACAACTCATACCCCTGTAGAGGCAGGACATGATAAATTTTCTTATGATCTTGTTAAAAAGATACTTGGGGATTTTATATCTTATGATTTATTGACTAAATTTGCTGGTGAGAATGAATTAAATATGACTCTACTTGCCTTAAATCTTTCAGGATTTGTAAATGGTGTTGCAAAGAGGCATCAAGAAATCTCATCACTTATGTTTCCAGGGAGAAAAATTTCTGCTATAACAAATGGAGTTCATTCTTTTACTTGGACTGCAAAAAGTTTTAGAAAATTATATGATGAATATATTCCAGGATGGGCAAATGAACCTGAACTTTTAGCAAGAGTAGAAATAATACCAGATGAAAAAATATGGAACGCTCATCAAGAAGCAAAGAAAGAATTAATAGATTATATTTTTGCTCAAACACAAATAAAATTTGATGAAAATGTACTTACCTTAGGTTTTGCAAGAAGAGCCACCGCTTATAAAAGACCTCATCTTTTATTTTCAGATTTAAATAGATTAAGAAGAGTAAAAAGAAAGGGAGCTATTCAGATTGTTTATGCAGGTAAGGCACATCCAAAAGATGAAGAAGGTAAGAGAATAATAAGGGAAATTTTTAATTATATTAGGGAGTTAAAAAATGATATAAAAATAGTTTACTTACAAGATTATGATATGAATATGGCAAAAAAAATCATTTCTGGGGTTGATGTTTGGCTAAATACTCCTCAAAGACCATTAGAGGCTTCAGGAACAAGTGGAATGAAAGCAGCTCATAATGGTGTAATTAACTTTAGTGTTCTTGATGGTTGGTGGATTGAGGGACACTTGGAAGGAGTTACTGGATGGTCAATTGGACCTTCGCCTCAGGAGGAGAAAAGTATTGAAAATCATTTTCAAGAAGAAATAGATGATTTATATAACAAGTTAGAGTATATAATAATTCCCACATATTATAATCGTCCTGATGAATGGATTGATATCATGAAGAATTCTATAGGAAGTATTGCTTCTTACTTTAATACCCATAGAATGATGAAAAGATATATTACAGATGCATATTTTAGAAGACTCTAAATAGTTGAGAGCACAGGACCTTCAAATATATCCCAAAATGCCCAAATTCCAGCACCAATTAACTCTGCTGGATAATTGAGAAAAGAGGTAAGCTCAATTCTAACTTCTCCAGCTTCGCTTGTTATACTATATTTTTTGACATTCTCAATAATCTCTTTCCTAACTTCCTCCCAAAAATGGACAGTTTTAGAATTTATTAATGGTCCACCTAAAATTATCACATCAGGATTTAAACCATTAATTATGTTAACTATACCAATAGAAATTTCATATGCAAAGTCTTTCAATAAATTTCCATTTTTTACATTTATCTCTTCCTTAGTAAGATCTATTCCCAATTCCTTACTTATAGGGCTTGAAAGTCCTGCATATCTTTCCCAACATCCTTTATTTCCACATTTACAAGTAATTCCATCTTTAAGTATAACCATATGACCAAATTCACCAGCTGTATTTTTCCTTCCTCTATATAGCTTACCATCCAAGATTAATCCTGTCCCTATACCCTCACCAATAAAAATGTATACAATATTAAAATCATTGTGACTAATTTTTTCTCCTAACATACCCTCTGCTATCACTGCTAAATTTGCCTCATTATCCATTTTTATAGGCAGATTTATTTTATATATCTTTTTTATTTTTTTATCAAGCAAAGAAGAAAGAGGAATATTTTTCCATTTTAAGTTTGGAGCATTTATGATTTTCTGGAAACTCTCATCTACAATTCCAGGAACACCTATACCTATTGCGTGAATTCTTGTTTTAATATCAGGAAATAATATATTTATCCCTTCAATAACTTTACTAATAAATTCTTCAGGGTCTTCTGGGGTCTGAAAATTCCAACAGGATTCTATTTTCATAGCAAAATTTATTCTTGCAATAGTAGAAGTAGTTACCCCAATTTTTATAGATATTGCTCTTCTATATTCAGGATTTAAACTTAATATTACCTTTTTTCTTCCCACATTCTCAGAATATGTTCCCACTTCTTTTATCATATTCTCAGATATTAATTGACTAATAAGGCGTGTTACTGTACTTTTGCTTAAATTAAATTTCTTAGCTAAATCTGTTCTTGAAATATTTCTATATCTCAAAAAACCATTTAATATTATTGTCTTATTTATTTCTCTTTGTTGAGCAACCTTTCCAGTCTCACCTGTCCTTATAAAAACCATTTTCTCCTACTCCCTTTCTAAAAATTTTTTAATTTCAGTAAGAAAATAAATCAAATACATTTTATGTTATTCAAATTATACTGTCAAGATATAATAGTATAATATATAGGAAATATAAAGATGTTGGAGGTAATAAATATGTTTAATTGGCTTAAAAAATTACTTTCTCCACAACCACCAACTCCATTATCTTTTATTATAGTAATCAAATGTAAAAGATGTGGGGAGATTATAAATGTAAGGATTCGTCCAAGAGAAGAAGCAAATCCAGAGTTTGGTCCCCAAGATCAGATTATAAAATATGAATTATGGAAAGATGTTTTAGGAGAGAAATGCCCTAATCTTATGAGATTACATTTAGAATTTAATACTCAATGGGAAATCATCTCTCAAGAGATTGAAGGTGGAGAGATAATAACTAAGTAGAAATAAAAGATGGCTATTATTTCTATCACCTGCTATTGTTAAATACTATTCTAAAGTATGGTTTTAGAAAGGACTTTTTCTAAAACAATATTGTATAATACCTATATGAACTTTAGATTAAGCTTTGATTTATTAACAATAGAAATTTTATATGAAGAGCTTTATGAGAGAGTAAAAAATTCTTTAGTAGATAAGATATATCAAATAGGAAATACTGAGGTATTCTTCCATTTATATTCTCCAAAAGAAGGAAAATATATATTAGTTATATCTGTTCATCCTCAACTTTATAGATTTCAGTATACTAAAAAAGAATTTTCTTATCCTCAAATTCCTCCTCCTTTTTCAATGTTTTTAAGAAAACATTTAGAGGGGTCAAAAATCATAGATTGGCAAATTATTCCAAAGGAAAGAATTATAGAATTTACTTTTAAAAGGTTTGAAGAATCAAAAAAAAGACTTATTGTAGAGCTCATGGGAAAATATAGCAATATAATTTTAATTAACGAAGAAGGTATTATATTAGATGCTATAAAACATGTTTCCCATGAAAAAAGTAAGTTTAGAGAAATAATCCCTGGGAGAATATATCTTTTCCCACCCAAAAATAATAAAATTCCTCTTACTTCTATTTCCGAGGATGAACTGGATAAAATTTTGAATGAGAAAAATATTACAGATATTTTATATTTATCTCCTTTAATAATAGATAATATTAGTAGATTTGAAAGTAAAGATGATATTAAGAGAGAGCTTTTAAAATTAAAAGACAAGATTCAAAGAAGAGACTTTAATTTTTTGGTTTATTTTATTAATGATCATCCATATTCTTTTTCTTTATTCCCTTTAGACATTTTTAAAGATTTAAAGTTTAAGGAATTTAAAACTCTTACAGAAACTATAGATTTTATATATTCATTTGCATTAGAAAATTATCTTTTTGAGCAATTAAAGAAAAAATTAAATCATATTATTGATGAAAATATAAAAAAGGTTAATGAAAAGAAAAAAGAATTTATAGAAAAGATTAAAGAAGGCGAATCTGCAGAAGATTTAAGGATAAAGGGAGAAATACTCCTTTTATATCAAAAGGATATTAAAAAAGGGACAAATAAAGTAATACTTCCTAATCCCTATAGTGAAAAGGGTGAATTTATAGAGATAGAAATAGATCCTTCTTTATCTGTGGTTGATAATGCCCAAAAATATTTTAAAAAATATAAAAAATTAAAAAGAGGATTAAATATTTTAAAAGAACAATTAGAAAAATTAGAAAAAGAACTCTATTATTTAAATTCCTTAGAATATTCTTTAGATAATAGTAATAATTTATATGAACTTCAAGAAATAGAAGAAGAATTAATAAATGGTGGATATATAAGAGAAAATAAAAAGATAAGAGGAAAAAAGAGAATATCTGAACTTTATAAATTAACTATTTCTGATTACGAAATTTATGTGGGGAAAAATAACAAACAAAATGATTATATTACTTTCAATTTAGCAAAACCAGATGATCTTTGGTTCCATGCTCGTGGAATTCCAGGTGCTCATGTTATTTTAAGGAATAAATATAAGAAGGATATCCCAGAAGATATAATCTTACAAACTGCAATAATAGCAGGATATTTTAGTAAAGGAAGAAACTCTTCATATATTCCTGTAGACTATACAAAAAGAAAATATGTTCAAAAACCGAAGGATGGCAAACCTGGTTTTGTAATATATAGGAATGAAAAAACAATCTTTGTTAAGCCTGATGATGCTTTAAAACTCATCTCTTAATTTCTTTAAAACTTCCTGAAAATCTAAAGGAAGATCTGATGCAAATTTCATATATTCTCCTTTTCTTGGATGTAAAAAATATATTTCTTTTGCATGAAGAAGTTGTCCTGATACATTAAATTCATTACTTCTTCTCCCATAAACAGAATCCCCTACGATGGGAAAACCTAAATAGCTTAAATGCACTCTAATTTGGTGGGTTCTACCTGTCTCAAGGTCTACAGAAAGAAGAGTATATTTCTTAAATCTTTCTAATACTCTAAAATTACTTATTGCTATTTTTCCATTTGGTATCACTGCCATTTTTTTCCTATCTTTTGGATGTCTTCCTATAGGAAGGGATACCTTCTTCTCATCCCATGGAAATACTCCTTCTATCAATGCCCAATATATCCTTTTTAAAGTTTTATTTTTCAATTGTTCTGATAATGAAAGATGAGTAAAATCATTCTTTGCAACTATAATAAGACCTGTTGTATCTTTATCCAACCTATGAATAATGCCTGGTCTTATTTTTCCACCTATTTTAGATAAATTTCCTACATAAAACAATAATGCATTAACTAAGGTTCCTGAATGATGTCCTACAGCTGGATGAACCACCATTCCTCTTGGTTTATTAATTATTAAAAGATCTTCATCTTCATAAATGATATCTAATTTTATCTCTTCTGGAGAAATTTCTGAAGGTTCCGGTGGTGGAATAGTTATTTCAATTTCGTCACCTATTTTGAGTTTTTGACTTGATTTTGCAATTTTTCCATTAATCTTTATATTTCCTTCTTCTATTAAATTTTGAATTTGTGATCTACTGAGAGATAATAGGGTCTTTAAATATTTATCAAGTCTTTCTTCAATATGTTCTGTTACTTTTATTATTTTCCTCTCTATCATTCAGTAAATTCTTCTTTTAAGCTTTTCAATATCATGAATTATTATGTGATTCTTTTCTACAGAAATTATTCCCTCGTCTTCAAAAGCTTTTAATGTTCTTGTTGCAGTTTCTCTTGAAACTCCAATTAGACTACCTAACTCTTGTCTTGTAAAATCTAAATCAACCGCAATACCTTTTTCTGTTTTTACCCCTTTGTCCAAGACAATATCAAGTAATATCCTTGCTATTCTTCCTGGTGCATCAAAAAACATAAGTGTTTCAATCTGTCTATTAGCCTTCCTTAGTCGTAGGGATAAAGTTTTTAAGATTTTTAAAGAGATTTCAGGATGATTATATAACAATTTTAAAAATTCGTCTCTTTGAATTATTAAAACTCTTGTATTTTCTAAAGCTATTATTGTTGCTGATCTTGGTTCTCCATCTAAAAGAGACATCTCTCCAAAAAATTCAGTAGGATAAAGAATTGAAAGTATTGCCTCTTTACCATCTTCTGTCTCAATGACTACTTTCACTCTTCCAAAACATATAATAAAAAAGAAATTTCCAACTTCATCCCTTTGGAATATTACAGAATCCTTAGGATAAAATTTTTCTCTTGATATACTTAAAAGGCGATCTAAATCTTCATCAGATAGTTCTGAGAATAGAGGAACTTTTTTAAGAAATTCTTTTCCCTCCATCTTTCTCCCCTTTTATTTTTTTGATTTTATTATATAACACGACGCTTGATTTTTCCAATAAAAATTTTTAATTGTCCAATTAATTTAGATTTGTTAAAATAAATTTGGAACTTCAAATCTAATTGGTAAGAGGGAAATTATGGAAGACTGGAAAATTGCATGGGAGAAAGCTTTAGATATTATTTCTTTAGAAATTAGCAGACCTGGTTTTGAAACCTGGATAAAGACCTTAAAACCGTTAGGAATGCAAGAGGGTAAATTTATTCTTCAAACCCCTAATAGATTCTCAAAAGAATGGCTTCAGGAGCATTATATAAATATTATTGAGGACGCATTAAGAAAGGCATCTTCAAAAGATTTAGAGGTAGAAATATTTTCAGAAGATAAAGAAGAGGAACCAATTCCTAAAAGAATTTCTGAAGAGGTTTTATATCATACTAATTTAAATCCAAAATATACTTTTGAAACTTTTGTAGTAGGAGATAGCAATAGATTTGCCCATGCAGCTGCATTAGCTGTAAGCCAAAATCCTGGGAAAGCTTATAACCCTTTATTTATATACGGTGGAGTTGGACTTGGAAAAACTCACTTAATTCATGCTATTGGTCATTATATTCATGAAAAATTTCCATCCCTTAAAGTTCTTTATTCATCTATGGAGAAATTTACTGTGGAACTTATAGATGCCATAAAAGAAGATGGAATGACTAAATTCAGAGATAAATATAGAAATATAGATATTCTCCTTATTGATGATATACAATTCTTAGCAGGAAAAGAAAGAACTCAGGAAGAATTTTTCTATACTTTTAATGCCCTTTATGAAGCTGGAAAACAAATTGTTATAACCAGCGATAGAATTCCTAAGGAAATTCCGACTTTAGAAGATAGATTGAGATCAAGATTTGAATGGGGATTAATGGCAGATATTCAACCACCCGATTTAGAAACAAGGATTGCTATTTTAAAGAAAAAGGCAGAGGCAGAAAAAGTTTTTGTTCCTGATGAAGTTGTTGAATTTATTGCAAAACAAATCCAATCTAATATTAGAGAGCTTGAAGGAGCACTTATAAGGACTGTTGCTTTTGCTTCTTTAAATAATCTTCCCATAGATCTTAGCTTGGTAAAGACTGTACTTAGAGATATCTTACAGCCTTCTGTTACCCCAATTAGTATACAGAAAATAATTCAAGAAGTCGCAAATTATTTTCATATAACTCCTGACCAAATTACAGGAAAAGGAAGAACACAAGAAGTTGCATTGCCAAGACAAATCGCTATGTATTTAGCAAGAACTCTTACAGATACATCTCTTCCTAAAATTGGAGAGGATTTTGGAGGAAGAGACCACACAACTGTTTTACATGCATATGAGAAAATTCAAGAGCTATATCAAAATGACTTATCTGTAAGAAAGGTAATTCAAGATATTCAAAATAGATTAAAAAATTCTACTTAAGATCATTTGCCTCTTAAATACTTAAAAACTTCTGAGTCTGGAGTTATTATTATAACACTTCCAGGAAGAGTTTTCTTATAAACTTCTAATGATCTTAAGAATTGATAAAATTCAGGATTTCCCGCCAAGGCTGATTGGATTATTCTTCCTGCTTCTGCTTCACCACTCCCTCTCAATTCTTGGGCCTTTCTGTATGCGGATGCTAATATTATTGTTCTTTGTTTCTCTGCCAAAGATTTTATTCTTTGAGCCTCCCTCTGTCCTTCCGCTCTATATAATGCAGCCTGTCTCTGTCTTTCTGCTATCATTGAATCATAAATTTTTCTTAGGTTCTCTTGGGGTACACTAACTCTCTTCATTCTGACAGTTGTAATTTCAAGACCTAATTCATTCGCCTTAATTTGTGAAAATTTTGTTACCTGCTCAAATACATCCTCTCTCTTCCCTGAAACTATCTCATCAAAATCATATTGTCCAACAACTTTTCTCATCTCACTATATATAATATCATCAAGTCTTGCTTGAGCACCATATTCATCTCTAACTGTCTTATAAAATAAAAGGGGATCTACAATTCTAAAAAGTGCAAAAGAATCTAAGATCATAGATTTCTTATCCTTAGTTACCACTAAAGTAGGTTCAGAATCATATTCTAATATTCTCTTTTCAAAATATATCACTTCCTGAATAAAGGGTTTTTTAAAGTATAATCCAGCCTCCTTGATTACCTTAATGGGTCTTCCAAATTCCAAAACTAAAGCTTGTTTTGTCACATCTACTACAAATGCAGATGATAAGAAAATAAATAAAAAGATAAATATAAAAATAATAATATATAAATATTTCATTTATTTATTCCCCCTTCTTGGAAAATTAAAGTTTTTGTGAAAAGTTCAGAGGGAAAATTAAATATTTTCATACTTCCTTTAGGATCATCAATTATAATAATTTTTGCTTGAGGTAAGACAGATTCTAATATTTCCATATATAATTTTGTCTTTATAAGTGAAGGAGTTTTGCTATATCTTTCTAAAAGAAATTTAAATCTTTGGGTATCTCCTTTTGCCTTTTCAATCTGTTCATTTTTATAAGCCTCTGCCTCCGCAATAATTTTTGCAGCCTGACCTTCTGCCTCAGGGACAATTTGATTATAATATGCTTGAGCTTCTAAGATAAGTTTATCCTTTTCTGATTTAGCATTAATTACCTCTTGAAATGCTGGTTGAACTGCAGAGGGTGGTATAACATCTTGAAGTTGTATATTTACAATTTTAATTCCAAAATTATTTGCATTAAGTAAATCTTGAAATATACTTTTAACTTTATCTTGTATCTCTTCTTTTGATACTGTTAGAATTTCATCAAAAAGAAAATTTCCTACAATTTGTCTCATAGATGCTTGTGCTAAATCTCTTAATAATTTCTCAGACCCTCTTACATAGATAAGATATTTTATAGGATCTGAAATTTGATATTGAACAACAAAATCTAAGTCAATTATCTTACCATCTTTTGTTAATAAAAGAGATTCTTCTTCTATATCTTGATATCTTGCAGGAGGACCCAAGGTTATAGTTCTAAATCCTATTTCTAATCTTCTTATTGCAGAAATATCTACCTTATTTACAGAATCTATGAGAGGAATTTTAAAATGAAGTCCAGGTCCATAAACACCAATAATTTTACCAAATCTTCTTATTACAGCAGATTCTGCAGGACCTACAAAATAAAAGCTTCCTGATAGTAAGACTATAATCAGTATAACTAATATAATTATAAATATCCCTTTTAAAGAAATCTGACTTCCTGGAAAATTAGGAAAATTCTGCCAATCTCTCATAAAATTATTACCCCCTAAAAAATGCTGATAAAATTTTTAAAATAATAAAGATTATTGAAAATAAATTTGCCATTTTTTCTTCTATATCCTCTTTTTCATCCCTTTGTTCTTGAGATGAAAGAAGAGTATTTATTTTTTCTTCTAATTCTTTAGAAATTTCGGAATTCTCCTTTTTAATACTCCTTTTTTTCTCTTGAAAATCTTTATACTTTATTAGCTCATTTATAGGAAGCCATGTTCCAAGACATTTAGGACAATAATAAATATTTATTTCTTTTGGTAAAAAGGGATCTTTTAAAAGAGAAAGTTTTGTACCATCAACAGGGCAAAAATCAGGTGAACAATTTATATTACTTTCATTTATTTGGATTAAATTTTTTACTTCCTTTGGATCTAAGGATACCATTTCCCATTTATCAAACCATATACCTTGACAGTTGGGACATTGGTCTACCTCTATATATTTTCCATAATATGCTGAAAATCTTCTTAATACTAACTCTTTTCCACAACAAGGACATTTTTTCACAACTTTACTCACCTGTTAATCTTATCTCTCTTATCTTTAGTCCACCACTCACTTTTTCAGATAACATAATACTTAAAATATTATCCACATTCATTAGCATATATTGGGAAATATTTAATTTTAAAATGATATAATCTTTACTTTCAACAGCCATTACTGGTATAATTGACTTTCCATTTAATAAAATTTCAAATATAGGATTTATATTTCCTTTTTCATCGGGCAAAGATAATAGATTTATTTTTAGATAGATTTTATCAGAATAAATTGGGGGAATTTTAACTTCCAAACTTCCTCCTGAGGGAATATTTAGTGCATATTTATCATCTTTTACAAAAAATGCCCTTTCTAATTTTGTAATTATAAGATTTCCCTCATAACCTCCATTAATAAAGCTAAGATAATATTCTTTTACTTGAGTCTCTTTTCTTGAAAGAACAAAAATATAATTATACTTTTCCTTATTCTTAACAATTATATCAGTGTTAATTTCTGAATATCCTAAAAGAGAAAGAGTTAAATTATACTTTCCTTCTGGAAGATTTATATTTAATGGTGTAACTCCTTGATATTTATTATCAATATATATCATTGCTCCTTGAGGTTTTGAGTCAATATAAAGAATACCATAAAGAGGTTTTAAAGATACATTAATTTGTTTTACTTCTCCAGGGTTTAGAACGATACTTTCTACATAGTCTTCATATCCTGTTAAAGATATCCTAATATTATATGTTCCAAAGGATAAGTCTGAAATAATAAAGGGAGTTTTTCCTTTATATACTTCATTTATATATACATCAGCTGAGGATGGAGTAGAGAAGATATTTAAAGTAGAAAGTAAAGGAACTAAGGTAAAGTTATAAGAAGTAGTCATACCTGAATATACTGTAACATAGGTTAAAAAATCTTTATATCCTGACTTTCTCAATTGAACTTGGTAATTTCCTGGAGAAAGATCAGAAATCATTATTGGAGTTATCCCTTTATATATTCCATTTAAATAAACTTCAGCACCTTGAGGATTTGATAATATATTTAGTCCGCCTGTTAAAGGTAAAAGCGAAAAACTTACTCTTGTTTCTCTTCCTTCTACCACTTCCACTCTCTCCACTTTATCTTGATAACCTGAATATGTTAGCTTAACTTCATATGTTTTTGCTAAAAGATTTTTTAGAGATAAAGGAGTTTTTCCTTTTAATGAACCATCAATGTAAACATATGCTCCTTGGGGATTTGAATCTATTCTTAAATCTCCATATTTAGGTTGCAAATTAAATGTATATTCTTTTTCTCTATTCCCCTCTATAATTATTGTAGTTTGATAATCCCTATATCCATCCATCTTTACAAGAACCCTATAACTTCCTTCAGGTAATGTCAAAGAAAGTGGTGTTTTACCTTTAAATTCATTATTAACATAAACTTGAGCATTAGAGGGATTAGAATTTATCTTTACTTTTCCTTGAATTATCTCTTCTTGAACATAAAAATATGTTACCTTTTGAATCCAATTTTCTTTCTTCTCTTCAATTAATATCTTCTGTATATTCTTCATAGCCTTTTCAATATCTTTATCTAAGGTTTCACCAGGTCTTAGGCTTTCTAATCTTTTCCCTGGAAAAAGATTTAATGGATTTTTTGAAACTATACCTACAATATATTCTTTTCCAGAAGGAGGACTTACCTTAAAGCTGTAAGTGGGTTTATCTGGAAATGTATAGGTTTGATTTGCTCTTATAAAATTATTAGCAGAGTATAAGTTTGGAAAGATTAGTTTAAATTCTCCGTCAGGAGTTAAATCAAATATATAAAGATATACATTATCATTAGCTCTGACAAATATTTTCAATTCTTCTCCCACTCTATATATACTTCCTTCTGGCTTGTTTAACCAAAGATCAAAACTTAATTTTGTCTCTGGATTTGGTATAATAATAACCTTTTCCCAAGAAGGAATAGTTGGCTTTTCTACTCTCAATATTTCTTGAGAAAAAGAATTGGAAATTAAAAGTAAATTTATAATTATCAAAATTATGAGTTTATTTCTCATATTAATTCCTCCCATCAATTTTTTACAATTATATAAGTTTAGCATATAAAAGTATGTGATTAAAATCACAAAATATGCTAAAATTTTCTGAGAAATTAAAAAGAAAGGAGGAGAGGAATGAAAAAGATATTATATATTGTTTTGGATGGTCTTGGAGGAAGACCCGAACCTACCTTAGGAGGTAAAACCACCTTAGAATCAGCAAACACTCCTAATATGGATGATTTGGCAAAAAAAGGACAACTGGGACTTATGGACCCAATAGCTCCTGGAATTGCTCCAGAATCTGATGCTGCTGTACTTAGTATTTTAGGATATGATGTAGATAAATATTATACAGGAAGAGGTCCCTTAGAGGCATTTGGATCGGATATTGAAGTAAGAGATGGAGACCTTGCTTGGAGAGCAAATTTTGCAACTGTTGATGAAGATACTCTAAAAATTCTTGATAGAAGAGCTGGTAGAAATTTAACTACTGAAGAGGCAAAATCTTTGGCTAATGAAATAAACCAGAAGGTTAAATTAGAGGGAGCGGATTTTATATTTAAAGCTACTGTTGGACATAGAGGTGTTTTGGTTATCAGAAGAAAAAATGGAAAACTATCAGCAAATGTAGAAAATATAGATCCTGGTTATAAAAGACATGGACCATATAGCATAGCTATTACAAATCCACCCTTAGAGGTTCAGAGATGTATGCCTTTGGATAATTCACCTGAAGCACAAGAATCTGCAAAGCTTACCAATGAATTTGTAATGAAATCTTTTGAGGTTCTTAAAAATTCAGAGATAAATAAAAAGAGGAAGCAGGAAGGAAAAAAACCCGCAAATATTATTTTATTAAGAGATGCAGGAGATTCCCTACCTAAGATACCCAAATTACAAGAATTATATGGTCTTTCTTTTGGAAGTATTGTTGAGATGCCTGTAGAGAGAGGGATAGCTCTTCTTACAGGAATGAAGGAAGTTCCTATTGAAGATTCCAGTAATTATAAATTATGGGCAAAAAAGGTTTTGGAAGCCTTAGAAATTTTTGATGGTGTTTATGCCCATTTAAAAGGACCTGATGTTCCAGGACATGATGGTCTTGTTGAAAAGAAAAAAGAAAGTATTGAGAAAATTGATTCTGAATTCTTTTCAAATTTACTTCCTTATCTTGATTTTTCAAAGGTAGTTATTGCTATAACTGCAGATCATTCTACTCCTTGCTCTCTAAAAGCTCATTCAGAAGATCCTGTTCCATTGATGATTTTAGCTTCTAATCTTCCTTCTGATGGAAGCACATATTTTGGTGAAAGTGCATGTGCTAAAGGAAAACTTGGAAGAATTAAAGGAACAGAATTATTTCCTCTCCTTGTAAAGATAGCAAAAGAATAATAAGGGGAAGATAATTCTTCCCCTTTTGTTCTAAATGGAAGGAGGTGAAATAAATGAAAGTTTTATTAGAAAAAGAAATTAATAACGTAAAGATAAAGGTAATTGAAGGGGACATCACACAAGAAGAAGTTGATGCAATTGTAAATCCTGCAAATAACTATTTAAAACATGGAGGAGGAGTTGCAGGAGCAATAGTAAGAGTAGGCGGAGATATTATTCAGAAAGAAAGTGATGAGTATATTAGAAAATTTGGTCCTCTTTCTACGGGTGAAGCAACTATCACTTCTGCAGGAAATCTTAAAGCAAAATATGTTATTCATACTGTAGGACCAAGATGGGGGGAAGGTGATGAATATAAAAAACTTCAAAAAGCTGTTCATAGTGCCTTAAAATTAGCAGTAGATAATAATATAAAAAGCTTAAGTATTCCAGCAATAAGCTGTGGAATTTTTGGTTTTCCTCAAGACTTAGGGACAAAAATTATTGTAGAATCAATCATGGATTTTATAAAAAACCAAAAACATAATTTTGAAGAAATTCATCTTATAGGATTAGGACAAGAGATTCCCAATCTATTTTCAATGCACTTACAATCTATTATTAAAGATTAATATTAAGAAATAAATTCCAAAACCAAAAAGGAAAAAGGAAGCAAAAATCAATATATAATGGTATATTTTTCTCCAAAAGGGAAGAGAAAGTCCTTGTCCTAAAATTCCAATAAAAATGTACCACAAATAATCTGATAATATATGTCCAATATAAAAGCTTAAAATTCCTATTATTAAATAATTTTTTGCTTGAGCCATAAAAGAAACTCCTATAGTTAGCCACCAAAGAAGCCAGTATGGATTTGCAAGAGATGTCAATGCCCCAGCAAGTATTAAAGATGGAGTAAATGAATAATTCTTCTTTAGAGAATCATTAGAATTTTTAGAAAGAAAAATTTTTCCTTTAATAATATCTATAGCTAAGCTTACACCCATATATATTAAAAATAGACTTCCCACAAAACTGAAAACTTTTAGAAAGATAGCATTTTTAAGAATAGGTTGTAGTCCTAAAAGAAGTAAAATTACAAGAATACCTTCCAAAATAGCATGTCCAGAGATAATTTCTAAGGATTTTTTCCATCCTCCAATACTACTTTGAGCTAAAACCAAGGTCATTAAAGGACCTGGTGCAGATGCCCCAGAAAATCCTACCAAAAAGCTTGTAATAAATAATGTTATAATTCCCATCTAATCTACACCTCCTCCGCCTGAGGATCCAGAAGAAGTAGAAGATACTAAACTACTTGCAAAGGCATTACTAAAGGAATCTAAGGATGAACTAAAGTTTTTTATAGAATCTGTTAAACTATACATAGAACCCACATAGGCAGGAACATATCAATCCATCTGATTTATAGGTACATTAGCATAAGCTATTGAGATTATAAAATAGAATAATATGAGGAGAAAAATTATTCTCTTCATTTTTATACCTCATTAAAATTATTTTGAAATTGATTATACCATAAAACTTTTTCATTAAATAGTTCATGTGTTATTATAAAAAAGTATTAAGAGGTGAGATATGCTTAAAATCTGTGTTATTGGGGCGGGAAATGAATCTCATCAATGGGAACTAAGAAATGCCCATGATGCTATTGGAGTTGCAACATGCTATATATCAGCTTTAGTTGCAAAAAAGTTAGGAGTAAAAGAATATGTAGCCCAATACATGCTAAATACGCCTCCCAATATATCCCCTAAAATGGATATAGCAAAGGCTCTTGCAAAGATTGAGCTTGTAGAATCTCTCCATGATGAGAATTTCGTCTCCTATAGAATGATAAGAACAGGACTTTTATCTTTTCCAGCAGATTCCTATTCCTCTATGGGACAATTAGTTGCCTCTATGTTTTATGGATCATATTTAAAACCTCATATAATTCATGTAGTATCCTACTGTGAAGCTTTATACCCTGCAAGGAGCAAAGAGATTATAGAGAGTGTAAAGATGGTAAAAAGGGCTTATATTCTGGCTCAATGGGGACTTCCTGATTTTTCTTCAGATCCTGAGATTTGTGAAAGGAAAGAAGAATTAAAAGAAGAAGCCATCTTTATCCTTTCTGCTATAAAAAGCTTAGCAAAATCAGAAGAAGATTTTTTATCTCCTGAAAACATATACAATGCAATAAAATTTGGAATTTTAGATGCTCCTTTACTTAAAGGATTTTCTATTGCAAAGGGGGAAATCAGGACTTCTGTAATAAATGGTGCAAATTTTTGTGTAGATGAAAGAGGAAGAATACTTAAAGAAAAAGAAAGAATTGAAAGGTTAATATGAGAATAGGAATAGTATACAATTTTCCTGCCTCTCAAGGATACGAATTAATGGTAATGGAAATAGAAAAGATTTTAAAAGATGAGGGATATACTGTAGTTTTAATCCCTGTTTCAGAAGATTTCTTAGAAAAAATTAAAGATGTGGATTTTATTTTTAATCTTTTCACCCAAGGAAGAGAAACAAAACAAATTCTTATTCCCGCACTATGTGATTATTTAGGAATTTCTTATACAGGTTCTTCTGCTTATGTTCACTCCATTTGTCTTAATAAAACCCTCACAAAAATTGTATTACAATATTACAATGTTCCTACACCCTCTTTTCTTTTAATATATCCCGATGAAAAGATACCAAAAGATATTTCCCTATCCTTTCCTCTTTTTGTAAAGCCAAATAGAGAGGGAAGTGGAAAAGGAATAAGAAAAGAATCCTTAGTAAGGAACATGGAAGAACTAAAATATATGGTAGATTATATCCATAAAGAATTTCAAGAAGAAGCATTAATTGAGGAGTTTATTGAAGGTAAAGAGATAAGTGTAGGAATTATTGGAAATAAAGAGAATTTAGAAATTCTTCCTTTACTGGAAATTGATTTTTCAGAACTTCCTGAAGGCATTGAAAAATTTTATTCCGAAAGGGTAAAAGAAGAGTATGGAGAAAAAACTAAATATTATTGTCCCGCAAGAATAGATAAAAAAATAGAAGAAAGGATAAAAATTATTGCAAGAAACATTTTCATATATCTTGGGTTTAGAGATTATGCAAGAATTGATATAAGAGTAAGAGGAGAAGAAATTTTTGTTTTAGATGTGAATTCTCTTCCTTTTTTAATTCCTAATTATTCTGATATTGTAAAAATGGCAGAAGCAAAAGGATATAGCTATAAGGATTTAGTATTAAAAATAATTAATAGTTCAATGGAGAGAAAAATTATTATAAAATAAAAGTAAAAAATGAAATGTGAAATTATTTCTGTAGGAACAGAAATTCTTCTTGGGGATATTATAAATACTAATGCCCAATATCTTGCAAAGAGGCTTGCAGATCTTGGCATTTTTGTATATTTTCAAACAGTTGTGGGAGATAACCCAAAAAGATTAAAATCTGCCTTATCTATTGCATTTTCCAGAAGCGATATGGTTATTGCAACAGGAGGTTTAGGTCCCACAAAGGATGATCTCACAAAAGAAGTATCTGCAAAATTTTTTAGAAAAAAATTATTTCTTCATGAAGAATCTTTAAAAAGGATAACAGAATTTTTTGAGAAAAGAGGACTCCCTTTAAACCCTGGTAATATAAAACAAGCATATATAATAGAAGGAAGTAAGGTTATACCAAATGATTGGGGTACTGCTCCAGGACTAATATTGGAAGATAAAGGCAAAATATTAATTCTTTTACCTGGTCCCCCAAGAGAAATGATTCCTATGTTTGAAAATTATGTTGTACCATATCTATTAAGGTTTCAGAAATGTATTTTATACTCAAAAGTTTTAAGAGTATGTGGAATTGGTGAAGGACATATGGAAGAAAAAATAATGGATATCATAGAAAATCAAAAAAATCCAACCATTGCCCCCTATGCAAAAGATGGTGAAGTGATATTACGTATTACTGCAAGAGCCAAAAATGAAGAAAGTGCAAAAAAACTCATAGAAAAGGTAGAAGAAAAAATAAAAGAAAGAATAGGTGAATTTATATATGGAGAAGGTGAAACATCCTTAGAAGAAGTTGTTATAAATAAACTTATTGATAAAAATCTAACTATAGCTATTGCTGAGTCTTGCACAGGTGGAATGTTAACATCAAGACTTGTGAATGTAAAAGGAGCATCAAAAGTATTAATAGAGGGTATTGTTGCATATAGTAATGAAGCAAAAATAAAACTTTTAAATGTTAGTGAAGAGATATTGAAAAATTATTCTCCTATAAGTAAAGAATGTGCTATGGAAATGGCAAAAAATATTGCTATAAGTTCAGGAGCAAATATAGGTCTTTCTGTTACAGGTATCGCAGGTCCAGATGGAGAAATGCAAGAAAAACCTATTGGTCTTATTTATTTAGGGCTTTTTAAAAATGGAGATCTTAAATATAAGGAATTAAAATTATCAGGAGATAGGCAAAGAATTAGAAATATGGCTACAATTTATGCCTTAGATTTTTTAAGAAGAGAGATATGAATGAAAACATCTTTTATATTTCAAAAAAGGATGAGTTTTTATGTATTAATGTTATAAATGATAAGATTATAAGATTTCATTTTTCAAAAAATAAAGAATTTAAACACAATTACTCTTTCTCAATAGAAAAAGATATAATTCCTATTAATTTTCATTTCAAAGAAGACAAAGATGAAATATTTATTTTTACATCAGTTTTAAAAATATTTATAGACAAGGAACTTGGAAAAATTATAATTTATGATAAAGATAAAATTATTCTTTCAGATTATAAGGATTTAGGATATAAAAGAATGGAAAAAGGTGTTTATTGTTATAAAGAAATAAGAGATGAAATAGCTTTTTTAGGATTTGGAGAAAGAACAGGTAGTTTAAATAAAAAAGGGGAAAGAATAATAAATTGGAATACTGATAATCCCCATCATTCTATGAATGAGGAGCCATTATACCAATCTCACCCTTTCTTTCTTGCAGTCTCTCCTAATAAAAGCTATGGGATATTTTTGGATAATACCTTTAGAAGTTATTTTGATATGGGAAAAGAGAGTAAAAAATATTACTATTTTTATGCAGAAGATGGAGAATTAGACTATTATTTCATTTATGGACCAACACCAAAGGAAGTTATAGAAGGATATACTGAACTTACAGGAAGGTATTATCTTCCACCTATATGGGCATTAGGATATCAACAATCAAGATGGAGCTATTTAAATGAAAAAGAGATAAGAGATATTGCAAAAACATTTAGAGAAAAAAGAATTCCATGTGATGTAATTTATTTAGATATTGATTATATGGAAGGATATAAAGTTTTTACTATTGATGAAGAAAAATTTTCAAATTTTAAAAAGATGGTAGAAGAGTTAAAAGAAGATGGATTCAAAGTAATAACCATATTAGACCCTGGTGTTAAAAGAGATATAAATTATGAAATATATAAAGAAGGGATAGAAAGAGATTATTTTTGTAAAAAATCTGATGGAAAAGTATATATTGGATATGTTTGGCCTGGAGAATGTGTTTTTCCAGACTTTGTTAAAGAAGAAGTAAGAGAATGGTGGGGAGAAAAACAACAGAATTTAATTGATAAAGGAGTTTCTGGAATTTGGAATGATATGAATGAACCATCAGTAATGTCTTTCTTTGATTATAAAATGATGAGATTTCTTTTCTATCACTTAAAGTTTAAAGAACCCCCAAAAATTCCTAATATTTTTAAGAAGAAAGATTTTTATAAAAATACTCTTCCTTCAAATATTATTCATGGTAAAAATAATTTATCTCATGATGAGATACATAATGTATATGGACTTCTTATGGCAAAGGCAAGTTTTGAGGGTTGGAAAAAGAAAAATCCTAATATTCGTCCTCTTATTCTTACAAGGGCAGGATTTTCAGGCATCCAGAAATATTCTGCAGTTTGGACTGGAGATAACAAGAGTTGTTGGGAACATTTATATATGAGTATAATTATGCTTCAAAACTTAGGAATATCAGGAATTCCTTTTGTGGGATGTGACATAGGAGGATTCTGGAGAGATTGTGAGCCTGAACTTTTTATAAGATGGATTGAGGTTGGAACATTTTATCCTTTCTTTAGAAATCATTCCGCTAAAAATACTAAAAAACAAGAACCTTGGAAATTTAATAAGGATGTTGAAGATATTGCAAGAAAATATATTAACTTAAGATATCAACTTATCCCTTACATATATTCTCTCTTTTACGAAGCAAAAGAAAAGGGAATTCCCATCTTAAGAAGTTTAATCTTGGAATTTCCAGACGACCCTAAGGTAATAGAATTTGAAGATGAATTTATGTTTGGACCATGTTTTCTAATTGCACCTATATATGAAAAGGGAAAAATAGAGAGAAAAGTCTATCTTCCAAGGGGAAAATGGTATAATTTTTGGAACAATGAAATCTTTGAAGGACCAAAAATAATAAAAGTTAAGGCTCAATTAGATACAATCCCCATATTTGTTAGAGAAGGAAGTATCATTCCTATGTGGGAGGTTAAAAATTATATTGGTGAAAAAATTGATAAAATATATTTAAAAATATATCCTGGAGATGGAGAGTTTTTATATTATGAGGATGATGGTATTTCTTGGGACTATGAGAGGGGTGAATATAATCTTATTAAATTTTCTCTCTATAATAACAAATTAAATAAAGAATATATTCATAATGGCTATAAAGGGGTTGATAATTTTTGCTTATTATAGGTCATAGAGGAAATATCTATAATCCAGAAAATACTATAAAGGCATTTAAATCTTCTTTTGAAATGGGAGCGGATGGTATAGAATTGGATGTCCAAAAAACTCTTGATGGAATTCTTTTGGTTTCCCATGATGAAAACTTGTTAAGAACCACAGGAATTAATATCAATATTAGAGAAACTGAGTATGAAAAGATAAAAAATATTAAGATTAATGGAGAAAAAATACCCACATTAGAAGAAGCCTTAGAGTTTATAAAAGCTTATAATAAATTTGTAGATATAGAAGTAAAAAATACTAAAGATTTTATTGAAGTTATAAAACTTATAAAAAAAATAAAATTAAAAGATTTTATAATTTCCTCCTTTTGGCATAATGAGATTTTTAAGCTTAAATCTATATATCCTGAAATAAAATTTGCATATCTATATTCCCATTTTCCAAGAGACTTGAATGATTATATAAAAGAAGTTGATTTCTTAAAGCCAAATTTTAACTATATTAATGATGAATATCTCCCTTATAAAGATAGGATAATAGCATGGACAGTAGATGATGAGGAAAAGATTAGATATCTACTAAATATGGATATCTTTGGAATTATTAGTAATTTTCCAGATAAAATAATTAATATTATGAAGAAAGGAGGAAAGAATATGTATTCTAATCCATATCTTTCCTATTTTATACAAATGATAGATAAAAACTCATTGATAAAAAAAGAAAACTACTATAGTTTTGAGGCAGTGAACTATATTATGCCTTTAAGAGTTGAATCTTTATCTATGGAAGGGGGAGAAATAAATATTAATAAAAATCTTCCAATGGAATGGGGCTTAGGGGAGAGAGTAAAGTTTGAAATAAATATTAAGGAAGAAAATCCAAAAATAAATATAAAAGTAAGAGAGGTGGGTGAATTATCTTTTTCTCTTAAAGAAATACTTAGCTCTTTATAAGAAATTTTTTTAAATAAGGGAGTGATAGGTTATTTTTTAGATTATACCTTTCTGTCTATAAATAAAATATATTTTTTCTTTTAAAAGATTAAGTCTTGAGAAATATATAAAAGAGGATAGGATACATATAACTCCACCTAAGAATACAGTATAAGTTGGTCCAATAATATTTCCTAAAAATCCTCCAATGAAACTTCCTATAGGCATAGATCCCATAAAAAACATAACATATAGACTCATAACTCTTCCTCTAATATGATCATCTATAACTGTTTGTACTAAGGTATTACTACAGACAGAATTCAACATAAAACTTGTTCCCACTATGATTAATATAAAAATTGCAAAGATAAGATTTTTAGAGAGAGAAAATAATATAAGTCCTATTCCAGCACTCCCCAATGAATAAACAATTATATTTTCTATACCTATAACACTTTTCCTTCCAGCAAGATATATAGCACCTATAATTGCTCCACTTCCCACTGCACTCATCAAAAATCCTAAGGTCTGAGGACCACCATGATAAATATTTGATGCAAATATGGGCATAAGGACGTTATAGAAAGAGGAAACAATGCTTGATATGGCTATAAATATTAAAACATATCTTATAACAATAAAATTAAAAGAATAATTAATTCCTTCTTTAAAATCATTGAAAAGATTGTTTGAGGAAGATTCAAATTTTCTGGGTTTTAATTTCATAAGGAATAAGGCAAATATAACTGCTAAATAAGATATTGCATTTATTAAAAAACACATACCTTCACCAATTAATGCTACTGTTATTCCACTAATTGTAGGACCAATTAAACGAGCACTATTAAAAAGAAAGGAATTTAGGGCAATAGCATTTCCCAAATCCTCTTTTCTATCAACCATCTCCACTACAAAAGACTGTCTTGAAGGAGCATCTATGGAATTAATAATTCCAAGAAATAAACTTAATAAAACAATATGCCATACTTCTATTTTGTTAGTAAGAGTTAATATTGAAAGAATTAATGCTTGTAATAATGCTAAGCTTTGAGTTGTAATCAATATTTTATGTTTATTAAATCTGTCAAGAAAAACTCCTATAAATGGGGATATAAAAAGATTTGGAATTTGACCAAAAAAGGCTGTAGTTCCAAGAAGAAGTGATGATTTTGTTAGACGATAGACTAACCAGCTCATTGCAGTCTGTTGCATCCAAGTGCCTATTAGAGATATTCCTTGCCCTATAAAAAATAATCTAAAATTTTTACTTAATAAAGCCCTAAATAAATTATGCATTATTTTATTAGTAATTCAAATATATAATTAATCTTCTAATATTGCAATATAAGGTAAATTTCTATATTTTTCTTTATAATCTAATCCATAACCTATAACATAATAATTTGGTATGATAAAACCTTTATAATGTATAGGAACATCAACAATCCTTCTCTCAGGACAATCTAAAAGAGTACATACTTTTATTGATAATGGTTCTCTTGCTTTTAATATTCTTAGAAGATATGATAAAGAAAGTCCAGTATCCACAATGTCTTCAATTATCAATACATCTTTTTTATATATATTAACATCTAAATCCTTTGTTATCCTTGCAACTCCAAAATTTTCCCTTGAAGGTCCATAGCTAAGAATAGATATAAAATCTAAAATATAAGGAATTGTTAAGTTTCTTGTTAAATCTACTGCAAAATAAACTGCTCCTTTTAAAATACATGCAAATATAGGCTCACTATCCTTATAATCTCTACTTATTTCCTTTCCTAAGGATTTTACTCTTTTTTGTATTTCCTTATTACTAAATAGAATCTTACCTATTTTTGGCATTATCTAATCTTAGATATCCCAAATTTTTCTAATATTTTCAAATATTTTTTACCAAAAAGCAACTTAATATTTATATCTGGATAAAGTTTCTTTAATTTTCTAATTTTTCTTAACTTTTCACTCATAAGCTTTGGCTTTTGAACTGTAAGCTCTATAAATAAATTAAATTCAGGAAGATAAAAATCTGGTGTAAAAGCCTCAATAATCTGACCCTCATTATCCCATTCTAAAGGAAAAGTTTTTGATTCATACTCCCAAGAAATTCCATAATAAGTAAGAAGTCTTGCAAATTCTTCTTCATTTTTATTCGCAAATTTTACAGCACTGAGAAGAGGAAGATTTTCCTGATAGGGCTTGATTGGCTCTACAGATAATTCTGTAGATTTTACAAGTATATGATAGATATTCTCAGGAGAATAAAAAGAAAGATTTATTACTAAATGATATAAATAAGGATCTTTCCAATCTTTATTAAATAGATTCTTAAAATATCTCTCTCTTTCCTCATCTTTTTCTTTAATTAATCTTATACATGTATTTATATCTAAATTATATTTTTCTTTAAGATTTCTAATTCTTAAATCTAATGGAGCTATTATATTTATATGTAGAGAATTAGGATAATTACTAAATAAAAACTGTCCACCTCTTCCCATTAAAATTACAGAATTTGTCTTTAGAAATTCTTCAACTACAATTTTTATTGCCTCTTTATATTTTTCTTTAAACTTTTCATCTACATTATCTTCTTCAATTCTCTTCTCATATAGAATTAATTCTTCATAAGGTTTATTAAAATATTTACAAAGTAAAGAGAATAAATTATTTCTATCTAAATATATAAAAGAATATTCCCTTGAAAATCTCTCAAATATAAAATCTGTTTCTGCCCCAAACTCTCTTGCGACAGTAATAAGTTTTAAAGACATTTATTTATAATACCTCCATATAAATTGCATAAATATCTTCCTCTCTTACTGGTCCTAAATTATTATCTATATTCATTTTAGCAGATTTTGCTCTTTCTACTAATAATTTTATATCTATTCTATCTTTATCTATTAACTGAGAAATTTTTGTTGGAAGATTAAGATTTTTTAATAATTCTTCAATTTTATCAGGAGGATAGCCTCCCATTAAATTTTTTAGATAAGACATCTTCTCTTGAGGTATAAAGGGGGCGTTAAATCTTAAATAAGGAGGAAGCAGAATTCCATTTGCTATACCATGAATAATATTATATAAACCCCCTAAAGGACGAGACATGGCATGAACTAAGGTAGTTTTTGTATTATTAATAGCAACTCCTGCCCAAAAGGATGCATAAGATACTCTTTCTTTTGAATAGAGAGAATTTTCAAGAATAGAGGGAATAAGATTATTCCATAAAGTTTCTAATGCTCCCTTTGCCCATAAATCAGTGGTGCATGTAGCAGATCTTGATAGGAAAGATTCTATAGCATGAGAAAGGGCATCAATTCCAGTTGCACTTGCAACTAAAGGACTCATAGTAAAAGTTAATTTAGGGTCTATAATAGCAATCTGTGGAATTAAAGCTTTTCCATAAAGTATAAATTTATCTTTTGTATCAAGATCTGTAATAACTGCAAACCTTGTTACTTCACTACCTGTTCCTGCGGTAGTTGGAGATGCAATAATAGGAATTGAGAATTCAATCTCTTTACCCCTTAATTCAGAAATACTACTATTTGTTGTAATTAGTGCGGATACAACTTTTGCTGTATCTATAACACTACCACCTCCAATAGCTATTATACCATCAGGCTTATATTCCTTCACTTTATTTAATATTTCTAATACTAAGGGTATATTTGGTTCAGGTGTTATTCCATTTATTATTTGTATCTCTAAGCCTTTCATCCCCAATAGTTCTAAAATCTTTTCTAAATAACCACTTTTCTTTAAAGATGCTTCACCACAAAATAAAGAGAATTTCTTTCCTATCATAATAGCTTCTTCAGGAAGCTGATTTATGGTATCAATTCCATATATTATTTTCTTTGGAAGCTCTAAAATAGCCATGTTGACCTCCTTAATTTAAAAAAAATTATTTTCTATTTTATTTTATCAATTTTTCTTGACAGTGATAAAAATCACATATAGACTTAATTAAATGACGGAAAAGATATTTTATCTTGATTCAGAAAAATATATTGATAATGCGGTAATTATTGATATAAAAGGTAAGGAAGATTATTTGGGAATTCTTACTGATAAAACTATTTTTTATCCCGAAGGGGGAGGACAGCCCTCTGATAAAGGTATAATAAAAGGAAAAAACTGGATTCTTGAAGTTCTTAAGGTAGAAGAAATTAATAATAATATTTGGCATTATGGAATATTAAAGGGAGAATTTCCCAAAAAGAATGAGGAGATTTCATTAGAAATTGATATAAACTTAAGAAGAGAATATTCTCAAGAACACTCTGCTCAGCATCTATTTTCTGCAATTCTTGAAAAAGATTATGATTATAAAACTACAGGATTTCAAATTTTAGATGAACATACTAAAATTGAAATTCCTCTTTCTTCTGAAATTAATTTTAACTATATAAAAAAATCTGAAGAAAAGGTTAATAAGATTATTATGATGGGAATACCAATTTTTGATTATTGGATAGGTAATAAAAGAATTATAGAAATTCTTAATTATGACAAAAATCCATGTGGTGGACTTCATGTGAAAAATACTAAAGATATTGGTCTTTTTAAAGTATTGAAAATTTATAGAAAAAATTCACAATATTGGAGAATTGAATTTATTGCAGGAGAAAGAATATTGAAAAGATTAGAGAAAAGAGAGATGGAATATGAAGAATTAAAGAGGAAATTAGGAGACTCTGAAATAGTTCCAGCCTTGGATAAAATTATGGTGAAAATGAAAGATTTGGAGAAAGAGAATAAGAGATTAAAGGAAGAAATATTAAATTATAAAGTTAAGGAAATCTTAAATAATTCTACTGAAAACTCCTTAGGAAAGATTGTTTTAGAAAAAATTGATGTTGAGATGAATACTTTAAAGAATATAAATAATAAAATCTTAGAAGAAGCTAACTTCTCTTTTATTTTTAATAATTTAAACCAATTTATATTATCAAGAAATAAAAATTTTCCAGAGAACCTGTGGAATTGCATTTTAGGTTTTATCAGAGAAAAAGATTTTAAAGGAGTTATAAATGATTATTTTGTTCAAGGCAAAATAGATGAGATAGATAATTTATCTGAATTTTTAAAAAATCTCCTTATCAGTTTTATATAAAGTAAAAAAATTTTCTTTATATACTATATGGAAATCTCATTAAAAATTTTTCTCCAGAATTACTATAAATTTTAGTTTTAAGGAAGTTTTATTTCAATAGGTTTTTCTAAGCCAAAATTCAAATCAATAATCAGTTTATCAGGCACACCATGTAAGTCAAAAGTTAAATAAGCTACAACTCCTTCCTTAGGATTCAATAATTTTCTAAATAATACTTCTTTCCCTTCTGAAGATAGATATATTGAGCTGGCACTATCAGGAAAATAAAAAATATTTCCTAAGGAAACTTTAAACATATTCTGCTGAAGAATTATTGGCTTTTCATCATAATTGAATATACAAAGTTCAAGAAGTGTATATCTTAACCTTGGATTAATTCCATAGGCAAAAACTTTAAATCCCTCTAAATTGTAATTGTATTTCGTAATTGCAAAATAGATTTTTCCTATTTTCTTTGTATTATATTTTCTCCCATCTTTAATTACAATTTCTTTTTCTGGAGAAAAGATAAAATCTTTTAATACATAAATATTAAAAACATCTTTACCATCATATAAAATTCCTAACCCTTCCGAGATATAAAGATCTTCAATCTTCTTTAATCCATAAGTTTTATCTTTATAAATTACTAAATCTTTATCAAAAACAAAAATAAAATCTTTAATCTTCTCCCCTTTAAAATCTTTACCCTCTATAATTACAGGAATACTTTCTGCATAAGAAACACAAAGGGTCATTAAAAAAATTATAAGAATTAATCTTTTCATAAAACATCCTCCCTTAAAAAGTATTATTTTTGTATTAAAAATAAACTAATGAAATTTTTTTAATTATAAAACAAAAATGTTATTTTAAAAAGCCAAAATCTAATTAATATAAATATATCTGGAATAATAAAGACAATAGTGATATATTAATACAGAAAAAAATGTAAATTTAGGAGAAAAATTATGATACTTGCATATCTTTCTATCCTTGGAAGAATTATTCTTTTAGGATATGAAAAAATAGTTATAAAAAAATTAAGTGTAAATAGTGATAGTAAAGTAATTTCTTTTCTTTTTTTCTTCATTGCAGTTTTCTTTCTCTTTCCTTTTATCTTCTTAGAAAATTTTCCAAAATTTTTTTATCCTCTAAGATATGGTTTAATAAGTGGACTTATCTATTCTATTTCTTTTATTTTATATGTAAAATCTCTCTCCATAGGAGAAGTATCCTTAGTGGGACCATTATATAATTTTAATGTTTTCTTTTTATTAATATTAACAAGTATTTTTTTAAAAGAATCTTTTACTCTTTATAAATTTTTAGGACTTACATTGCTTGTTTATGGAGCTTCTTTTCTTGAGAAGCAAAAATCTTTTTTATTATCTCTAAAAATTTTGTTTAAAAAGAAAGAAACTCTATTAATGATTTCAAGTTCTTTTTTAATAGCAATAGGAAGAACCATTGATGGGTTTGTTATTGGAAAAATTGAACCAATATTCTATTGCTTTTTTCTTTATTTCACAATAAGCTTCTTTCAATTTATATATATTCTTTTTAGCAAAGAGCTTAAGAAAATATTAGATATTTTTAAAAATAATGTAGGTCTCGTTCTTACTGCAAGTGCTATAAATGCCTACTCATACCTACTTCTTTTAATTGCATTTAAAAGAATTGATGTTAGTGTTGCAGAGCCTCTATCAATGTTAAGTATGATTGTAACTGTAGTTTTATCTCATTTCATTTTTAATGAAGAAATAAAAACAAGAATATTTGGTGTTTTTATTATGATATTAGGATCTTGGATATTAACTTTAAAATGAAGATAAGATTTTATATCTCAATATTTTTAGGAAAAATTATTTATTTAATTCTAAAAATTCTTGGACTGAATGCAACTACTTTGCCAGGAAGAATCTCTTTATATATCTATCCCAACTTTCTCAAAGAAATGAGTAAATATTTTAAAATTATAATCTTAATAACTGGAACAAATGGAAAAACAACAGTGAACAATCTTACTTATCAAATATTAAAACAGTCAGGGTATAAAGTATTATCAAATTTAGAAGGTGCAAATTTAAAAACAGGAATAGCTACATCATTTTTAAAAAATCCAAATTATTATGATTATGGGACTTTTGAAGTAGACGAAGGAGTTTTTCCTTATATCTATAGAGAATTAAATCCCCAAATTGTAGTCATAACAAATTTTTTTAGAGATCAATTGGATAGATATGGAGAAATAGATAAGCTTGTGAAATCAATATATAAAAGTTTAGATAAAGATATTATCCTTATATTAAATGGAGATGATCCTTTTACAGTCCGATTTGATACTTTAAAAAATTGTAAAAAATATTTTTTTGGTGTTAATAATATAGGGAAAGAAGTTGAAGAGATAAGAGAAAGTATATACTGCCCTTTATGTGGTAGAAAATTAAATTATTTATATTTTAATTTTGCTCAATTAGGAAGATTTTATTGTGAATGTGGTTTTTCAAATCCTAAATATGATTTTATAATAGAAAATATGGAGCTGAAAAATGGGAAATTATTTTTTGTTATCAAAGAAAAAGACGAGAAATTAAGTCTTTCTTTTAATTACTATGGTATTTATAACCTCTACAATGTTATCGCTGGATACTCTATTGGAAGAGTATTAAATATTTCAAAAGAAAAAATTAAGAATGTAATAGAAAGTTTTCAATATTTTTTGGGTAGGTGGGAAAGATTTCATTATAATGGAAAAGAGAAGATTCTTGTCTTAGTTAAAAATCCTATAGGTTATAATCAAGTTTTAGATTTGTTAATTGAAGATGATGAGGAAAAAATATTGCTCCTTATTTTAAATGATAATATAGCTGATGGAAGAGATATTTCTTGGATATGGGATGTTGATTTTGAAAAATTGAAAAAGGATAAAAATATTAAAAAAATTTATTGCTCTGGAAAAAGGGCTGAAGATTTAGTTGTAAGATTAAAGTATGCAGAAATTCCATTAAATAAAATTATATTAGAAAAAAATATATTAAGAAGTATAAAAAATATTTTAAAAGAAAATAATAAGGCTTATATCCTTCCTACTTATACCGCTTTATTTTATTCAAGAAAGACCCTCTTAAAATATACAAGATATGGAAATAAAAATATTACACATGTATCCTGATCTTTTAAACCTATATGGGGATAGAGGAAATATAATCATCTTAAAAAAGAGATGTATTTGGAGAGGTATAGATGTGGAATTATTTGAATTTACTAAAAATAAGGAAGGGGATTTATCTAAAGCTGATATACTATTTATTGGAGGAGGATCTGATAGAGAGCAGGAAATTATATATTCACATCTTATAAAGTTTAAAAAAGAATTAAAAGATTTGATAGAAGATAATTTAGTAATTCTTGCAGTTTGTGGGGGTTATCAACTTCTTGGTGATTATTATTTAGATAATTTGGGAAATAAGATAGAAGGTTTAGGAATTTTGAATTATTATACTCAAGCAGAGAAGGGGAGATTAATTGGAAATATATTAATTGAGACAGATCTTCCTATATCTCCAAAAACCTTAGTGGGTTTTGAAAATCATGGTGGCAGAACTTATCATTTCTATAAACCCTTAGGAAAGGTCTTGATAGGTTATGGGAATAATGGAAAAGATGGAAAAGAGGGAATTATATATAAAAATCTTATAGGAACATATCTTCATGGTCCAATTCTATCAAAAAATCCTCATTTTGCTGATTATCTTATCAAAAAAGCATTGGAAAGAAAATATAAAAGAGAGATTTATCTTCAAGAATTAAATAATCATGAAGAATTCTTGGCACATAATGAAATGAAAAGAAAATTATTGACTTCTAAAAATAGACTTATATAAAATTAGGCATATGAAAGACTTTTTAAAGGTTATAGCTCCGGGAAGGATATGTCTTTTTGGAGAACACCAGGATTTTTTAGGCTTAGGTGTCATTGCCCTTGCTATTAATTTACATATTAAAATCTCTGGTAAAAAGAGAGAAGATAGTTTTCTTTATATAAATATGCCTGATATTAATGAAAGAGAAATCATAGACCTTTCAAAACCTATATATTACAATAAACCAAGAGATTATATTAGATCTGTTATAAATGTCTTAAAAAGACAAGGTTTTTATCTTAAACATGGATATGATGTAGAGATAAAGGGAGATATACCTATAAATGCTGGAACATCAAGTTCCTCTGCATTGGTAATTGCATGGATAAAATTTATCTTATCTTCATTAGAAGTAGAGCTTTCAAAAGAAGAGATTGCAAGAATAGGATATTTAGCAGAAGTATTAGAATTTAATGAACCAGGAGGTATGATGGATCATTTTACATCTTCTATTGGGGGTGTTATATATGTAGATTCAAATCCTCCTTTTTCCTATGAAAAACTTTCTTCTGATATTTCTGGTTTTGTTCTTGCAGATTCCTTAGAGAGAAAGAAAACCTTAGATGTTCTTAAAAGTTCAAAAGAAAGGGTATTGGAAGGAATAAAAATTATTAAAGAAAAAAAGAAAGATTTTGATCTTAGGACAACTCCTACAGAAGATGCATTAGAACTTGCAAATAAACTTCCAAAAGAATTAAGAAGTGGAATAATAGCAAATATATATAATAGAGATATATGTAGAGAAGCATATAATATGTTTAAATATGGTATTGTTCTTCCTGAAAAGTTGGGACAACTATTAACAGAACATCATTATCATTTAAGTTTAGGTCTTAATGTTTCTACACCTAAATTAGATAAAATGGTAGAAATCGCCCTATTAAATGGTGCATTAGGTGCAAAACTTAATGGTTCTGGAGGTGGTGGTTGTATGTTTGCATATGCACCAGGTTGTGAAGAAGAAGTTGCCTATGCTTTAGAAGAGATAGGAGCAAAAAGTTATATTGTGAAAATAGATGAAGGGGTAAGAGAAATTAAATGAAGGGAGTAGTACTTTCAGCAGGCTTTGGGAAAAGATTAATACCTTTAACCTATGATACACCTAAAGGACTTCTTAAAATTTTTGGAAGACCAATTTTAGAACATATTATATTAGGTTTTCACCATGCGGGTATAAAAGATATTGTAATAGTTATTGGATATTTAGGAGAAAAGATTAAAAATTATTTTAAAAATGGAGAGGAATTGGGAATAAATATTGAATATGTTTGGCAAGAAAATCCCAATGGAACAGGATCAGCTGTTCTTTTAACAAAAAATATTGTAGGTAATTCTCCTTTTATGCTGAGCTGGGGAGACATCTTATTAGAAAAAGATGATTACTTAAATATAAAACGTTCTTTTGAGAAGGAAGAATGTGATGTAGTAATGGGTATTAATTATCAAGAGGATTTATCTCAGGGAGGAGCAGTATTTTTAGAAGAGAAAAATAAAAAATTTTTTGTTAAAAATATTATTGAAAAACCAAAAGATAAGGTAGATACAAAATGGAACCAAACAGGAATCTTTATCCTCAAACCTATTATTTTTAAGTATTTAGAAAATATCTTTCCCTCAGAAAGAGGAGAATATGAATTTACTTCTGCAATAAAATTAATGATTGATGATAATCTAATTATAAGGCCATATTTTATTCATAATTTTATTGAGATAGGGAATTTGGAGCAATGGCAAAAATACAAGCTCCAAGAGCTCCCATAATCTGTGGCTCCTCAGGAACATATACTTTAAAACCTAAGAGCTCTTCTATAGCAGATTTTACTCCTTCATTTTTTGCAACACCTCCTGTCATTACAACATCTTTTTCTACCCCAACCCTTTTCAATAAAGCAATTGCCCTTTTTGCTATAGAGTAATTTAAGCCCTTTATAATACTATTTTTATCCTTACCTTCTGAGAGAAGTGTAATTATTTCAGACTCTGCAAAAACCGTACAAATATTAGTTATCTCAACCATTTCTTTTGTATTTAGATGAATTTTACCAAAATTTTCTAAATCTTCTTCTAATACCTTTGACATTACCTCTAAAAATCTTCCTGTCCCTGCGGCACATTTATCATTCATAGCAAAATCTAAAACTTCTCCCCTTCCTCCAATTCTTATTGCTTTACTATCTTGACCTCCTATATCTATAATATTCCTTGCTTTTGGAAATATGAAATTTACTCCCTTAGCATGACAAGCAATTTCAGTCTTTGTAAATTCAGTAAAATCAACTCTTATTCTTCCATATCCTGTTGCTACAATTCTTTCTATATTTTTTATTGTTAACATATTCTCTTTTATTATTTCATTTATAAGTTTTTTTGCAGTAGAATTTCCATCAATACCTGTATATGAAATCTTATAATTCTCTATTTTTACTTCTTTATCATAAGATATAAGCACAACCTTAGTTGTAACAGAACCAATATCAACACCAAGAAAATAACTCATTATATCACCTCCAAAAATGCCTCTAATCGTGTTTTTATTTGTTCCTTAGGAAAGTTAGAAGCATCTATTAAATCACCATCTATAACAATAGTTGGAATACCTTTCTCTATCAATCTTTTTCTTAATATATATGAATTGCCTGCACCTTGCCTACAACCCCACTGATTAAAAATAACAACCCCATCCGCCTTATATTCCCTTACCCCTTCTAATGTTAATTTAAATCTATCTTCTACATTAGAGAAAATATTTGCATTTATAATCTTTTTTGCAATAGAAACAAAGGGATCTTTTGGATCTAATTCATCCCAATATACCTTACTACTTTCCTCAAAAACAATACAGCAAGATTTACTTCTTAACCAATCAAAAAAATCTGTCTTAAAATATGGACCAAGATGAAGCCAATATATTCTTTTATCACATGAAATAAATTTACCTTTCTTTATTCTTGATTTTATCTCATCCCTTAATGTTTTAAAGAATCTTACTCCCCATATAGAGCCAAATGTTGAAAATATCATACCTGCATAATCTAAAAAATTTTTTCCATCAATAACTAAAAAATTCTTTCTTAATTCGTTTATCTCCATAAGATATCTTCTTGCATCATTAGAAAGCTTTATAGTTTTTTCTAAATTTCTTATGGGATTTTTAATCTTAAGTCTATTTGCAAGTAAAAAGAATATGTTTTCAATTTCTTTTGCAGAATATTCTATAGAAGAATTTCCCTTTATGGGTATTGTAATAGGAAAATATTCCCCTCCAAAAATCTGAGAAATAAGATAGAAAGAATGGACAGCAGAATGACAGGGATAAGATGTAAAAATGATAAAATCAGGATTTGGAAGCATATAATCCTTTAATAATCCTATAACATTTCTATGAACACTACATAAATCTTTAGAATATATAATCTCTTCACTATCAAATAGAGTTTTATCAGAAAATCCCAATGAAGAGGTAAATGCTGATGCAACTTCAGGAAGTAATGGGAAAAGATTTAAAGCATATAAAATTTCTGTAGGTGTTAAAATATTAATGAATACAACTTTATTTTTATTATTATAATTTTTCTTTATAAGCTCTAAAGCATATTCATAAGATATTAATGTTACTTTATCACTATAAAATTTTGATTTGATAATAAATTTTCCAAGGGGATAGACTATAGGAATTTTAAGTATTTTCCTAATAAATTTAATATTATTCCTATCTATTCTCATATGAGAAATTATATCATATAATAATAAATCATTAATGAAAAAAATATTTATCTATTTAATTTTTATCTTTTTATTTACAATTTTTCAAGTTCAAGAGCCTCTTATAAAAGAGGAAAGAAAAGTTATTCATATGGTTGGAAATAATCATATTGATCCTATTTGGCTTTGGGGGTTGGAAGAGGGCTTAGAAATAACAAGGTCTATTTTTTCCTCTGTTTTAGATAAAATGAAAATTTATCCAGAATTTACTTTCTCTGCATCATCTGCACTTCTATATGAATGGATAGAAAAAATAGATGAAAATCTATTTAAAGAAATTAAGAGGCGAGTCAAAGAAGGAAGATGGTCTATAGTAGGAGGTTTTTATGTTGAACCAGATTGTAATCTTCCAAGTGGGGAATCTTTTGTTAGACAAGGTCTATATGGCCAGAGATATTTTAAAGAAAAATTTGGTATTATACCGAGAATAGGATATAACCCTGATTCTTTTGGTCATAACTTCGCTCTACCACAGATATTGAAAAAATTAGGCTTAGAATATTATGTATTTTTCCGACCTGATGAAACTGAGAAGAAACTTTATCAAAATTTATTTATTTGGAAAGGGTTAGATGGTTCAGAAATATTAACATATAGAATTTCTAAAGGATGTAATCTAAGAGGTGAAATCTTAGAAAATACTATTAAAGAAAAAGAGAATGAAACTAATTTAGATACTCATATGATATTATATGAGGCAGGCGATTATATAAATAATAATATAACTGACGAAAATATAAAGATTATAAAAAATTATGCTCAAAATTCAAATTCTATAATAAAATTTAGCACCCCTGAAAAATTCTTTGAAGATATAAAAAGGCAAGAAAAGTATTTAAAAATAAGGGATGAATTACAATATCATGCAAGAGGATGCTATTCAAACATTTGGTGGGTAAAAAAGGAAAATAGAAAGTTAGAAAATCTTCTTTTAACTGCAGAAAAAATATCAGTCTTAGGAGAATATTTAGGAATTTCATCCTATCCTAATATATTTACATCTCTTTGGAAAAAACTTCTTTTTACTCAATTTCATGATATAATCGGTGGAGTCTGTATAAAGGAAATATATCCTTATATAAGAAATATATATGGAAACATTGAGAATAATTTAAACGATATAATTGTTTTTACTTTAAAAAGGTTATTTAAAAATATAGATACATCTAAGGAAGGACTATATATAATTATTTTTAACCCCACAACTTTTGAAAGAGAGGTTCCCATTGAAATAGAAATACCGAATAACCTTGAAAATTATTCTTTAATAGATAAAGATGAAAAACCCATATTATTTCAATTAGAAAAATCTTCCTCTATAACTTTTTTAAATAGAAAAAAATTAATATTTTTAGCAAAATTACCGCCTTTTGGATATACATCTTACAGATTAGTTAAAAGGAATAATAAATTTTCCTTTAGAGATATTTTGAAAATAAAAAATTATAGTTTAGAAAATAAATGGTTATATTTAGAGATTGATCCAGATACAGGCTACATAAAAAGATTTTTTGATAAAGAAAATAATAGAGAAATTTTTAAAAATGATGGATGCATCCCATTAGTTATAAAGGATGATAGTGATGCTTGGGCACATGGAGTTGATAAATTTAAGGATATAATTGGAAAATTTAAATTAGAGGAAATTAAAATAATAGAAAAAGGACCTGTGAGGGGTATAATTAGAGTAAAAAGTAGATATGGTAATTCTGTAGTAATACAAGATTTTTGCCTTTATAAAGATTTAAATTATGTTGAAGTAAATGTAAAATTAGACTGGCATGAAAAACATAAAATGTTGAAATTATCTTTTCCCCTAAACTTATCAAATCCAAAGTCTATATATCAAATTCCTTATGGCTTTATAGAGAGAGCTTGTAATGGCGAGGAAAATCCAGGGCTTTCATTTTTAAATGTTGAAGATAATAATTATGGATTAAGCCTTATAAACTCTGCAAAATATGGTTATGATGTAGATAATAATATCTTATCTCTAACAGTTGTAAGAAGTCCTGTTTATGCACATCATAATCCTAAAAAATTAAATTCCACTGATGAGTATGAATATATTGATCAAGGAGAACAAGAATTTAAATACATACTTTATCCATATAAGGGAAGTTGGAAGGAAAATTATATAATTCAAGCATCAGAAAGTTTAAATAATCCTCCGCTTGTATTTATAGAAGGAAATCACAATGGAAATTTTCCAATTTATAAAAGTTTTTTAGAATATTCAGGTGAAAACTTCTTAATAAATGTTATAAAAAAGCATGAAGATGGATTAGGTATAATTGTAAGAATTTATGAGACCCTTGGGAAAAAGAGTGTAGGAAGAATAAAGCTATTTAATAAAGAATGGGACTTCTTCCTTAATCCCTTTGAAATAAAAACTTTTTTAATAAATAGAGAATTTGTTAAAGAGACAAATCTTTTAGAGGAAATTTTAAAATGATATTGTATTTTCTTTTGTTTGGGTGTATAATTTTTTTCAATAAGTAAAAGGCTGTGAACGGGAATAGTAGCCACCAAAAGCAGGATCCAGAGAGGCTGGGAAAAGGTGCAAGCCAGCTATCCTGCAGGTGGTGAATGGACCCGGGAGCTTTGGACCGAAAGAGGAATTTTCCTCAAGTAGGCTCCAACGGAATTGCCACCGTTATCAAGGCAAAGGGTATCGGAAAAAATTTCCCGTACCCGAAAAGAGAGAGGCAGTTTTGCCTAAGTAAGGTGGTACCGCGAGAATTAGCCCTCTCGTCCTTTATGGATGGGAGGGCTTTTTTATTACAAAAAATCTATATAAGGAGGTTAAGGTTATGAAGGAAAAAAGAAAATTTCTACTTGAGGAAGAAAGGATTCCAAAAGAATGGTATAATATTCAGGCAGATCTACCCTTTCCATTACCACCTGTTCTTCATCCTGCAACAGGAAAGCCCATTTCTCCAGATGATTTATCACCAATTTTCCCTATGTCTTTAATAGAGCAAGAAGTTTCTAAGGAAAGATTTATCCCAATCCCAAAGGAAGTTTTAGATATTTATAAATCTTGGAGACCTACACCTCTATATCGTGCACTGAATTTAGAAAAATACTTAGATACACCTGCACATATTTATTATAAATATGAGGGAGTAAGTCCTCCAGGAAGTCATAAACCAAATACCGCAGTTGCTCAAGCATATTTTAACAAATTAGAAGGAGTAAAAAGATTAACCACAGAAACAGGAGCGGGACAATGGGGATCTGCATTAGCTTTTGCTTGTAATTTATTTAAATTGGAATGTAAAGTATATATGGTAAAGGTAAGTTATTATCAAAAACCTTATAGAAGATCACTTATGGAGACATGGGGAGCAAAAGTTGTTCCAAGTCCAAGTCCAGATACTAATTCAGGGAGAATGATATTGGAAAAAGATCCAGAATCCTTAGGTTCCTTAGGAATTGCTATAAGTGAGGCAGTTGAAGATGCTGTAAGTAGGGATGATACAAAATATTCCTTAGGAAGTGTTTTAAATCATGTACTTCTTCATCAAACTATAATTGGTGAAGAAGCAATGCTACAGATGGAGATGGCAGATGAATTTCCAGATGTTGTAATAGGATGTGTAGGTGGTGGTAGTAATTTTGCTGGAATATCTTTTCCATTTATAAGAGAAAAATTTAAAGGAGCTAATATAAGAATTATTGCTGTTGAGCCAGAATCCTGTCCCAGTTTAACAAGAGGAATATATACATATGATTTTGGTGATACTGCAAAAACTACCCCTCTTCTAAAGATGTACACCTTAGGACATAATTTTATTCCACCTGGAATTCATGCAGGTGGTTTAAGATATCATGGGATGGCACCCCTTGTAAGTGCTCTATATGACAAGGGTTATATTGAGGCAAGAGCTTATCATCAGCTTGATATTTTTGATTCCGCAGTAATATTTGCAAGAACAGAAGGATTCGTACCAGCTCCAGAATCTGCTCATGCAATAAAAGCTGTTATAGATATTGCTTTAGAAGCAAAGGAGAGGGGAGAAAAAAGGGTAATATTATTTAATCTCAGTGGACATGGATTTTTTGATTTATCAGCTTATGATCAATATTTTGCAGGAAAGTTGGAGAATTATGCATATCCAAAAGAAAAAGTTGAAGAGGCATTAAAAGAATTACCAAAGGTTTAATTCTTTAAAGGTGAGGAGCAGTTTTTTTTAGCTCCTCACCTTTTTTAGTGAGATATATATCTCCAAGTTCAATTCTTTTAATTTTTTCTATCTCTCTATATGGTGTAAAAATCCTTAGTATATTTTTAACATTGTCTATTTTCTCTAAGATGCCCAATGCTAATAATTCCTCTTTTTCACCCATAAGTGCCACAAGTCTGTTATGAAAAATCTCTAATTTTGATTTATCTATAAATTTATTTATTGAAAAGAGTAAAGAAAAAGGTGTTTCTATTGATATTCCTTTACTAAAATAGTTAGAAAATTTAGTCTCCCTAAAAATCTTTCTCTCTTCCCATAATCTTTCCCTTGCCATATTGCTTTGAGGAATAACATAAAAATTAGGTGTAAGTCTCTGGAAAATTTTTAAAAAGCTTTCAAGTTCCATTTCTTTTCTTATTAATACAATATGGTCAGGCTGAAGTAAAGAAAGCTTATAATACTTTAATACTTTACCTAATCTTCCCAAGAGAAGGCCACATGTATTTACTATTATAATTTCACATCCTAAGTTTTTTGCTTTTTCAACTAACTTTTTTACACCAACAATAAGAGGCAGAAGATGACCCATAGGGGAAGTAGATCCTACAAAATACCAGTCTGTTATTATTAACTCTTCATAACTATAAAATATTCCTTGAGGAATACTAAGGCTTACAGTAGTAGGAAGTCCAAAATCGCTTTGCCCTAAATCACTATTTATTAGTCCTAATTTTAAATTATTTTTTAAAGATTCCTGAGAAAGATATAAAACAAATGAACTTTTACCAGTATTAGGAAGTCCTAATACTACTACTAAACCTTTATCTTTTATTATTTTTTCTTTTACTCTTTCCCAAGAAATAGGAATGTCTAACATTAAAATTCTTTATATTGGGGAACATTCTGATATAGTTCTTCTATTTTATAAAACTCCCTTGCTTTTGGAGAAAAAATATGAACAATAAAATCATAGTAATCTAAAAGAAGCCATCCACTTCCCTCTCTTCCTTCTATACCTCTTGGTCTATATCCTAATTTTTCCATCTCCTCCTCTATAGCTCTTTGAATAGCTTTTCTTTGAGCAGGAGTTGCTCCTGTGCATATAATAAAAAAATCTGTTATTCCAGAAATATTTGATAAGTCAAAAACCACTACATCATCTGCCTTTTTATCTGAGACTAATCGGGCAACCAATAATGCCTTTTCTTTACTATCCAATTAACCACCTCCCATTTATGATTTGCTATTATCTTTTTCTGAAAATATAGATTCTTTCCAAGCTTTAATACCATAATAATCTGGAATAACATAACTAATTCCATTAATATTCTCTGGAGTTCCAGGCATTGTAGCCATATTAATACTTTCTTCACTTATATCCATAAATTTAGTTGCAAAATATAAGGCTTCATAGAAGGAGATATTTGTTTCTATAATAGAACCTACTAAATTTATATATTTTGGAAGTTCAGTAAATGTAATTTTTTCTTTTAATTGTTTAAATAATGCTTTTAAAAATTTTTGTTGTCTCTCTATTCTTCCCAAATCTCCAAGAGGATCATGTCTAAATCTAACATAACCAAGAGCATCTTTTCCATTAAGATGTTGAAATCCAGGTTTTAATCTTACATAAAATTTATCAGTTCTATCAGTATAAAACATAGGTTTTTCTACCTCAATATCTACCCCTCCTAAGGCATCAATTAGTTTTTCAAACTGTTGAAAATTCATCTTAGCATAATAGTTTATAGAAACACCTAAAAATTCTTCAACGGTTCTTACAGCAAGGTCTACTCCCCCATAATGATAAGCATGATTAATCTTATCATATCCTATACTGGGAATTACAACTCTTGTATCTCTTGGTATGGAAAGAAGATTAACTTTTTTATTCTTTAAATCTAAGGATGCAAAAATTATAGTATCAGTTCTTCCAATATCATTACTTCTTTCATCTACACCAAAGAATAAAATATTTATCCTATCCTTCTTACCTAAAATTATTTCTGTAAATTCTAAAGGGTCAAGGGAAGGGAAAGATCTACTGGGAGTATATTTATAGCTATTTTGTAAATAAAAATAGCCCCCTATTCCCATTATAACTATAAGAAGTATTAAAATCCCTATTCCTAATAATAGAATTTTAAATTTTCTCAATCTAAACCTCCCCTTCTTTCAAAAATATGACCCCTCAAAATGAGGGGTCATATAAAATTATAATATTAAAATTAGCTACTTTCAAAATTGAAAATAGCCTAAATATTAGACTTTTTAAGATCGGGATCTTCTTTCTCTTCTTTGTGGTCTTTCTTCTCTTGGTTTTGCTTCATTAACTATAATCTTTCTTCCCTTAAATTCATAACCATTTAATGCAGATATCATCTTTTCTACAGATCCATCATCAACTTCAACAAATCCAAATCCACGAGATCTGCCTGTATTTCTATCAGAAATGATCCTTGCAGAGATCACATTTCCATGACTTGCAAACATATTTTTTAGTTCTTCTTCTGTTGTTGACCAAGGAAGATTACCTACATATAAAGTCTTACTCATTTTTCACCTCAGGAAAATCTTTAGATTTGAGAGCTTTAAGGAAAACTCTCGGAACCATAAAAAAGAAATTATTAGAAATTAAAAAATGGGCTTCTCGGTAAACTTCACCTCTCTTTCTTTGGAAAATAAAAAAAACCTAAGATTCCTAAAACTTTAGATATCTTAGGTCTTTTATAACAAAATTTAATTTTATAAAAATAAAACACTTCTAACATCTCAAACCTGAGTTGAATTTTAGCATACTCTAATTTTATTGTCAAAAGCACTTAAGCTGTCATAAAATTTTATTGATTCAACTCTTAGGAGGTGAAAAAATGAAAAAATTAGTTTTTGTTTTATTTTTATTCTTTTTAAGTATTTCCTTTGCAAATAGTAATTTAACTATTTATTCAAATAATTTTGCTGTTCTTTCTTTAGAAAAAAAGATAGATTTAAAGAAAGGTATAAACTTTATACCTTTGGATGAAGTTTCAGGATCAATTCCTGTATCTTCATTTTATGTTTTGACCCAAAAAGGTAGTGTAATAAAAGAAATTCTCTATCCAAATTATGCTCTTTGGATACAGGCACCAATGGATATGGAGGAGGTTCTCTCTATATTTTATATCATACCTAACATTTCTTGGATATGTGAACATCTCTTATTGTTAGATGATAGTAGAATTATAAATTTTAATAGTAGATTTATCGTTGAGAATAATTCATCGGAAAATTTTAAAAATGTTAATTTATTATTGCTCATAGGTGAACCTCAGATATTAGAATCTATAATTCCAAGGACCTTATTAAAAGCAGAATCAAAAGAAGCATTTTCTTTGGAAGAATCCATTGAAAGTAAAGGAGAGTATAAAATTTTCCCATATAAAGAGCCAATAACTATTCTTTCTAAACAAACAAAGATTCTACCATGGCTTAACTCAAATAATGTTTCTGGAGAAAAAATATATTTCTATGAATATCAAAGGGATATTAATAGTGTATTCATTGAGTGGAATTTTATAAATTCAAAAGAAAAGGGCTTAGGCATTCCATTACCAGCAGGAAAATTAAGAATATTTCTTAAAGATGGTGAAAAGATTATATTCTTAGGTGAATCTTATATTAAAAATATTGCAGAGGGAGAAAAATTTTCCATTATTCAAGGTAAAGCCTTTGATCTTAAAGGAGAAAGAATTGTTATGGAAAGCAAAGATTATATTGAAAATAAATATATTGTAAGGGAAGGGAAAATACAGGTGATTATAAATAATGCAAAGGATGAAAAAGTAAGGGTTGAGATAAGAGAATATTTAGAAGGAGATTGGCAAATTATATCATCTTCTTTCCCCTATGTAAAAGTTTCTAAGGATAGAGTAAAGTTTATTTTAGAAGTTGAGCCTAAGAAGGATGCCATATTGAATTACTATTATAAAACAAAATTATCAAAATAATTATTTTCAAAGGGGTGAAGCCTTTCATCTTTAATGTCAATATTATTATTAACTATTAATAAAGAGAGTTCTAATATATTCTTTACATGATATCCATACCAAGAATTGTAAAGATTATATGGATCAAGATGAAAAGCTCCTAATTTAATTCTATTTGCACCATACACATCAATCATCATAAAATCACCTACATATATAGAATCTTCAGGAGAAACCTGAATATAGCTTAATGTGTATTGAAAAATTTTTGGATCTGGTTTTTCTATACCAATTATACCTGAGTCAAAGACCTCATCAAAAAATTTTCTTAATCCTGCAACTTTTATTTGGTCTTCTACTGTTCCATCAGAATTAGAAATAACAGATATAGAATATCCTTCTTCTTTTAATATTTTCAAACCTCTAACTATCTCTGGTAAAGTATAAGTCCATAAAAATTGGTTCTCTGCTTTTTTCTTTGCCTTCGTAAATATCATATTCACATCCTTATCATCCAAATTAAATCTTTTTAAGGTATATGGGATACATTTTATTACTTCCTCTTTATATAAAGAGAGATCTAATTTTAAAAGATTATCTAAATAATAATTTACATAAGAAAACTCCTTTAATAGATCCATGGGATCTAAAAAATATCCATACTTATATGCTATTTCAGCTATCAACTCAAAATTAGGAAAAACAATAGTTCCTCCTGCATCTAAAAAGATATATGGTTTTTTCATAAGAATCTCCTTTTTATAACTTTCATATTATGATATAATCCAAATGTATTTTAATTATATCATTGGAAAAAAATAAATGGATAAAAGATATAGAGATATTTCTCAAATAATTAGTATTTTAATTTTAAACTCATATTACTTAGCTCCTATAGGGAAAAATATTCCTCTTCCTGTTTTCAATTGTTATTCCTGTCCATTGGCAAGCTTTGCATGTCCTATTGGAACTCTTCAACATTTTATAATCCTTAGAGAATTTCCCTTTCTTTTATTAGGCATATTATTATTTTCTGGTATTATAATGGGAAGATATTTTTGTGGATTTTTTTGTCCTTTCGGAACATTACAAGATTGGCTTTTCAAAATAAAAATACCAAAAATAAACTTGGGTAATAAATTTGCAAATATAATAAGATGGAGTATATTTATCATCTTAGTAATATTCATTCCGTATATTACTCTTGAGCCTTGGTTTTGTAAATTATGTCCCAATGGGACATTAACAGCAGGAATTCCTCAAGTCATTTTAAAAACTCAACTTAGAAATTTAATAGGATTTTTATTTGTCATAAAAATTTTAATTTTAATTATATTTTTGATATTATGTTTATTAATATATAGGTTTTTTTGTAGGTATATATGTCCCTTGGGAACAATTCTTTCTATTTTTAATGGTATTTCATTTAAACATTTAGAGATAAGGGAAACATGTAAAAAATGTGGCTTATGCACTGCTAAATGTCCTGTAAATATTGAAGTTTATAAGGAGCCTAATTCTCCAAATTGTATAAGATGTTTAGAATGTACTGATTGTAAAGATATTATTTCAAGATTTTCTTTGTGAGGTAATTAATATGAGACTTAGTTTTTTTGGTGCGGTAGGAGAAGTAACCGGTTCAAATTATTTGATTGAGACTGAGAATAATAAATATATTATTGATTGTGGTATATTTCAGGGAAAATCTGAAAAAGAAAATGAAAATCCTTTTCCCTTTCACCCTTCAAGTATCCATTCTATATTTCTTACACATTCTCATTTAGATCATTCTGGAAGAATACCAAAACTTGTTAAAGAGGGATTTAAAGGAAAAATATATGCCACATTCCCTACAATTGAATTATGCGAAATTCTTTGGTTAGATACTGTTAAATTAATGAAAGAAGAGGTAGAAAGGATAAATAGGAAAAATAAAAGGTCTGGAAAGCCATTAATAGAACCTTTATATACCGAAAAAGAAGTAGAAATTGCTATGAAGCTTTTTGAACCTATTCCATATGATGAAATTATTGATTTAAAGGATATTAAGGTAAGATTTAGAGATTCAGCACATATATTAGGAGCAAGTTCTATAGAAATATGGGGGGATGGGAATAAGATTGTTTTTTCAGGAGACTTAGGACAATGGCAAAGTGTTATGGAAGGAACACCTGCAGTTATAGAGCAAGCAGATTATGTAGTTATAGAATCTACATATGGGGATAGGCTTCATAAATCCTTAGAGGAGACAAGAAAAGAATTTAAAGATATTATTATCAATGCAATAAAAGAAAATGGGAAAATATTAATACCATCTTTTGTTGTAGATAGAGCTCAAAGAGTTATTTATGAGTTTATGCTTCTTAAAAGAGAAAATATATTGCCTAATAATTTTCCCATATTTTTTGATAGTCCCATGGGTAAAAAGGTAACAGAAATATATAAAAAATATACAAATTTATTATCAGGAGAATTACAAAAATACTTTTTAGAATCTGATGATCCTTTTTCATTGAAAAATTTAAGTTATGTAGAAAGTGTTGAGGAATCAAAGGCGATAAATAATATTGATACAGGAATAATAATTGCTGGAAGTGGGATGTGTACAGGGGGTAGAATTTTACACCATATTAAGCATAATATCTGGAAAGAGAATACCCATATAATTTTTGTTGGTTACCAAGCTCAAGGAACCTTAGGCAGAGATATCATTGAGGGCAAAGAAATTATTCATGTAATGGGAGAGGAGCTAAGAGTGAAAGCAAAGGTTCATACTTTAAATGGTTTTTCTGCACATGCAGATCAGAGGGACTTAATAAAATGGGCAGAGAATTTCCAGACAAATCCACTCTTTATAATTACTCATGGTGAACAAAAATCTTCAGAAATGTTATCAATTCTTCTTAAGAATATGGGATTTGAAGTATTAATTCCATCTTATGGTCAAAGCATAGATTTAACGAAAAGAGAAATAACAAAAGTTATTGAGAAAAAGCCATATGATTGGGAGGAAATTATAAAAGAATTAGAGGATGAATTATTAAAGATAAAGACACAATTGATATATCCAAATGAAGAATCATTAGATTTATTAAAAGCGGTTCTAATTCTCTTGAAAAATATTAAAAAATGAAAATTTTTAAGAAATTCTTATTAATATTAATAATTTCTATTCTTTTATTTACAGAGCTAAGATCTGAACCATCATATTATGCAATAAATATAATCAAGATTTTAAGTAGTAAAGAATATCTTGGGAGGCAAGGGGGAACTTTAGAAAATGAAAAGGTTCTTAATTTTATTAAAGAAGAATTAATAAACATAGGCATACCTTATTCTCATATATTTATTCAGGAATTTCCCTTAAACATATTTTTCTTAGAAGAAATGCCAATACTTGAAGTATATGAAAAGGGGAAAATAATATGGAAAGGAAAATATAGAAAGAATTTTAGAGATGTATTTACAGGAACAGTAAAAATTTATGGAAATATAAATTATGTTAATTATGGATTAAGAATTGATGACTATAGTAAAAGTGAAGGGAAGATATCAGTTTCTCTATTGGGATATGAAGATCCAAAAGATAAAAACTTAGATAGGGTTGATTATAGAGCCTACTTGGCAAATTTCAATTCATCTATTGGATTGATATTAGTTTTAGATGAGATTAAAAAATATCTAATTTTGCAAAAGTCTCTATTTTTAAATAATCTCCCTCTTCCTGTTATTTATCTTTCTCATGATGCTTGGGAATTAATCAAAAAATTTTATGATAAAAATTCTAATATAAAGATTAAATATGAAATAAATTATAAAACAAGGACTAATATTTTGAAAAATCTTTTTGTTCTATTTCCTGGGAAGGATGATAAATATATTATAATAAGTGCTCATTATGATCATATTGGAAGAGATCCCGATGGAAGTTTTTATCCTGGTGCTAATGATAATGCATCTGGAGTTTCTGTTATATTAGAAGTTATAAAGATTTTAAAGGAAAGAAATATTAAAACCAAATATAATATTGTCTTTTCCTTCTTTGATGGTGAAGAATATGGATTAAAGGGATCAGACTTCTATATTAAAAATCCCATTTTTCCAATAAATAAAACTATTTTAAATATTAATCTTGATTGTTTAGGAAGAGGAAAGTATCTTTACTTAGTCTATAATTATTTAGCTGAAGAATTTGTAGAGAGGTTAAGAGAAAGTGATGAGAGCTTAATTCTTCTTGGTGAACATTCACTATTAAGTCAATCAGACCAATATAGTTTTGTAAAAATGGGAATTCCATCAATTTTTATCACAAGAGCAAATGAAGATTTATCTATGCCAGATCTTCATCAGAAAACTGATACCTATGAAAAAATTCCTTACTTAAATTTATGGAAAGTGATAGACTTATTAATAAAATTTTTAGGGAGGAGTGAATAGGATATGTTAAAAAAGGTTAATATTTTTGATTTATTTGTAGTTTTGGTGATAATTTTAGCAATAATTGGAATTTTCTTAGTAAGATCAGGAAAATCACCAATTACAAAGGTTAGGGGTGAGGAAAAAGAAATAGAGATTGATTTTATAATAAGAAATTTACCTTTAGTAGACCATAAATTTATAGTTCCAGGAGAAAAGGCTTTTATAAGAATTAAAAATCAGCCTTTTGCTTGGGTTATAGTAAAGGATATAAAAATATATGAAAAGAAAAATATTATTCCTGATTTTAAAGGTGGATTTAGAACCATTGATGATATAAACAATCCTTTTAATGTAGATTGCCTTATTACTTTTACTGCAAAAGGATATGTTACTTCTGATTCTGTTGTTTTAGGAACTAAGGTTAAAGTAGGAATGTCTATAACCATTGAAAGCTTTAAGGCGGATGTAACAGGAGTAATATCAGCAATAAGGGTGAAATGATATGAGAACTATTGAGTCCATTTGGCAGGAAAGTTTAATTTTTAAAATTTTAAATAATATTGAGAAATATATAAAGAATTTATTCCATTCAATAATTTCATCTTCATTAATTTTTCCATGGCTTGATTTTATATTAGAACATTATCTATATATATTTCTATTTCTGCTACCTTTTCTAACAACAGGGAAAATTGCAATTTTTTCTTTTATTGCATTTGTTATTTGGTTCTTAATAACATTTTTATCTAAGGATATAGAATTTTTTAAAAATCTTGATAAATTTTCTCTCTTTCTATTCATTCTTCTTGGAATAAATATATATGCAGTGGGATTTTCACCATATTTTATCTCTGCAATTAAAGGTCTTGCAAAATTTTTAGTCTATTTTGCATTATTTTTCATTTTTAGATACATCTTTAATAGTGTAAACAAACAAAAAAAAGCAGTTATATCAATTTTATTATCAACTTTTATATTATCCCTTTATTGTGTTTATCAATGGATAATAAAAGTTCCACCTCTTGCAGGATGGGAGGATCCAGAATTAATATCAGAAGGAGTAACAAGGGTTTATGGAACTTTATTAAATCCAAATTTACTTGGAGGATATCTAATTGCAGTTTTTCCATTCCTTTTTTCAGCATTAATCTTTTATCCATATTTTAAATCTTTTATATCCTTAACAATAATTATTACTGCTCTTTCCATAATTTGGACATATTCAAGGGGTGCTTACTTAGGATTTATTGCAAATCTTGGGATTCTCTTTGGAGGAATTTTTTTATATTATTGGCAAAAAGATAAAAAGATTAGAAAAAATCTCATTTTTATTTACTCTTTACTTATTTTAATGGGTATTGCTTTAATATTTTCATCAGGATATTTAAGGTCAAGAATCCTATCAATGTTCACTATATGGGGACATACCTCAAATGTTACAAGGATAATGATTTGGAAAAGTTCTTTTAAAATCTTTAAGGATTTCTTTCTTACAGGAATTGGACTTGGAAATGATGTATTTAGACAAGTATATGCTTTCTATATGGAACCAAAATATACCGCTCTTGCATCTTATAATCTATTTTTAGAGCTTGCAATTGAAGGAAGTATCTTTTCTCTCATAGTATTTCTAATCTTAATATATATTATTATAAAAACTTTTTTAACAAATTTCTCAGTATGGAATTTTTCAGAAAAGGTTATGGGAATAGTATCTTTATCCTCTATATTTGCACCATTATTTCATGGTCTTGTAGATACAATTTGGTATAGACCTTACCCACAAATAATTTTTTGGCTCGCATGTGCCTTTCTCTTAAATTTGGGAAAGAATAATAAAGACAAAAAGGTTCTTGCTTTTAATTTAGGAGGTTTAGGAGATCAAGTTTTATTTCTACCACTTCTTCATACATTAAGAGAGAATTTTAGTAAGGTTAAAGTAATTACAGAAAAAAGGGGAAGAGAAATATTAGACATATTAGAATATGAAATTATTGAATTTAATCCTAAGAATAGAATAAATTTAAGAGAAACTTTATATCTCTTAACAAAATTAAGAAAAGAAAAATTTGATATATCCTTTTCATCAGGAAAATCACCATTTATTCCATTATTTATATATTTTACAGGTGCAGATATAAGAGTTGGATATAAAGAGAATCCTCTAAGTTTTTTATATACTCATAAAGCTACATCTAAAAGGGATGAATATATGGGAAAGGTTCATTTTCGTTTAGCAAAAGCATTAGGAATAAAAAGTGAATTTTCAATTCCCAAGATTTCTATTCCTGAAGAATCTATAAAATTTATAAAAGAAGAATTAAATAAATTTGGAATAGAACCATATGAGTATGTCTTGATACATCCTGGAATTTCTGAAATGAGTATAAAAAGAGGCATAGACAGAAGATGGGAGATAGAAAAATGGATAGAATTATGTAAAAAATTAAGAGAAAATAAAATTACCCATATAATTACATTTGGACCTGATGAGATGGAAACAAAAAAATCTTTTGAAGAATCTTTAAATGATGAGATTTTTATTACACCTAATTCATTATTGAAGTTTTTAGGCTGGATTTATTTTTGTAAAGTAATGGTATGCTTAGATTCCGCACCTTTACATTTAGGAGTTGCCTTAGGAAAAAATATAATTGCTCTTTTTGGTCCCACAAATCCTAAGGAGATAGTCCCAAATGAAGAAAAATTTCAGATTGTTATGTCCAAACTACCTTGTCAACCTTGTTTATGGGAAAAGAGGAAAAGAGTATGTGAAAGTTTAGATTGTATGAAAAATATATCTGTTGAAGAAGTTTTTGATAGGATAAAATTATTTGTATAATTCTAATATCTTTTTAATAATATTTGTGGTTGAAAACCCCTCTAAGAGAGGCAAAATTTTTATTTTTCCCCCATAACTTTCTACTATTTTTGCCTCAGGAAGATCCTCTATTTTATAATCTCCACCTTTTACATGAATATTTGGTTTTATCTCGCTAATAATTTTTTCAGGTGTCTCCTCATTAAAAATAACAACATAATCTACCGCTTCTAAAGATGCAATGATGCGAGAACGAGCCCATTCATCAAGAATTAACTTTTTATTTCCCTTTATTTTTTTTATTGATTCATCACTATTAATACCTACAATAAGTATATCACCTAACATTTTTGCTCTTTCTAATATCTCAATATGTCCAGGATGAAGAATCTCAAAACATCCATTAGTAAAAACTACAATCCTTCCTTCCTTTTTAAGATTCTCAGATATATTTTTAATCTCTTCCCTACTTTTTATTTTTTTCAAAGAAAATCCATCCATCCCTAAGCTCCATTATTTCAGGAATTACAGATATAAGTTCATCAGGATTTGTAGTTGCAGTTCCCAGTTTTCTTACTGTAATGCTTGCAGAAAAATTGGATAAAAGAGCTGATTCTAAAAGATTTCCCCCTCCAGCCAGTGCTAATGATAAGGTTGCAATAACAGTATCTCCTGCTCCTGTGACATCTCTAACTTGGGATGAAAGAGCAGGGATAAAGAAATAGGAATTTGGTTGGAAAAGAAACATACCTTTTTCTCCTCTTGTAATAAGAACTCCTTCCCCCTTTATAATATTTTGTAATATCTCTGAACATTTAAGGATATCAAAATTTTCCTCCATATTTGTTGCAATCTGTGCCTCTTTTTCATTAGGAGTAATAAGATTTGCTCCTCTATATTTATTATAATCTTTACCCTTTGGATCTACTATTACTTTTTTATTTTTTGCTTTAAGAAGAGATATAACTTCTAAGGTTAATTTAGGAGTTAAAACACCTTTTGCATAGTCAGATATTATAAAAACATCTATATCTTTTATAGATGATTCTATATTTTGAAAAATTATTTCCTCAATTTCATCTGATATAGGTTCCTTCATCTCCCTATCATATCTAACAATCTGCTGGTTTAATGCAATTATTCTTGTCTTTTGTGTGGTTATTCTATCTTTATCTATAAATATTTTGCCAATTATACCTTTCTCGTGAAGAAGTTCAATTAATTTTTCTCCCCCCTTATCCTTTCCAACAACCCCAAATATAATAGGTTCCCCTAAAAGAGCTTTTATATTATTTGCAACATTACTTGCACCACCCAAAAGATAATATTCTTTTTCTACTTCTACTATGGGAACAGGAGCTTCAGGAGATATTCTTGATACCTTCCCAATAATATATTCATCAAGCATTATATCTCCCAAAATTCCTACCCTTTTCCCTTTCCAATTATCTATAATCTCTAAAAGTCTCTCTCTATTCATGTTCATCTCTTGAAAGTATCCATCTTGATGCATCTAATAAATCCTTTGCATAATGATCAGGTATAATCTCAGAAATACTCTTTCCTAAAAGAATAGTCTTACAACCTGCATTTTTCCCTGTTAAAACATCTGTTTCTTTATCTCCAATAATATATGATCTTGATAAATCTATATTCCAATCCTTTTGAGCCTGAAGTAACATTCCTATATTTGGTTTTCTACATTCACCTTCTAATCTTGGACAATAATAAAAATCATCTATATATACTCCTTCCTTTGCTAAAGCTAAATAAAGATAATTATTAAATCTTTCTACATCCCTATCAGTGTAATATCCCCTCTCAACTCCTGATTGATTTGTTACTACTATAAGTAGAAATTTACCTTGAAGAAGTTTCAATCCTTCAACTACATTTGGCAATATAACTAAATCTTCTACCTTATAAGTATATCCTTTATCCTCATTTATTGTTCCATCTCTATCTAAAAAAACTGCTCTCTTTTTTTGGGAAAAAAGATATTCCTCCACTAAATCACATATTATATGACCTATAAGAATATGTGCCTCTTGAATATGAGGAGTTATATGGAAGGGGACTTTTATATTTATATCTGATATTTTTATCATTTCACCACCATCTCTACCAGTAAGTGAAACAATTATGGCCTTTAATTCTTTAGCCATTTTTAATGCTCTAACAATATTTTGAGAGGTTCCTGATGTGCTTATTCCAATAACTACATCTCCTTCTTCTACCAATGCAGATACTTGTCTCTCAAAGACCATCTCAAAACCATAATCATTAGAAACAGCAGTTATAACAGAAGTGTTAGTATTTAGTGCAATTGCGGGAAGAGGCTTTCTTTCTTTTAAAAATCTTCCCACTAATTCTCCTGCAATATGTTGGGCATCTCCCGCACTACCACCATTTCCAAATAGTATCACTTTTTTACCATTATTATACGCTGATATTATAGCCTTAGCAGTTTTTTCAATGGCATCAACTAATTCTTCCTCTAAAAGTTCTATTACTCTCTTATGTAATTTTAATCTCATTTTTATTCTGCTTTCCATAAATCTCGACCTCATCTATAAATTTAAAATTTACATTAAGATTATATCAAAAGAGAATTTATTAATAAAATTTAAGTTAAATTTAAAAAATATTTAAAATTATTATTATAAAATCTATAATGGAATATATCCCTAAATTATTTAAAAGGAGGAGATAGAATGTTTCTAAGAAAGAAATTTTCAATTTCTCTAATCTTTATTTTCCTTCTTGTCTCCACTCTTGCTCAAGTATCCCTTACTGGTGCAGGTGCTACTTTTCCCTATCCACTTTATTCCCGTTGGTTTTTTGATTTTGAAAAAGAGACCAAAATAAAAATAAACTATCAAGCAATAGGAAGTGGTGCAGGAATTCAACAGATAAAGGCGGGAACAGTTGATTTTGGTGCCACAGATGCTCCCCTTACAGGAAAAGAGCAGGAAGAATCAGGGTTGATAATGATACCTACTGTTGCAGGTGCTGTTACTATAATTTATAATCTTCCAGGAATAGGAAAGGGATTAAAATTGACCAGAGATATAATTGCAGATATTTATCTTGGAAAAATTAAAAGTTGGAATGATCCTAAGATAATATCAATAAATAAAGATTTAAAAATTCCTAATATTCCAATAACAGTAGTAAGAAGGTCTGACGGTAGTGGAACGACTGCTATCTTCACTGCTTTCTTAAGTAGCGTTAGTTCAGAATGGAAAGAGAAGGTTGGTGCAGGAACATCTGTAAATTGGCCCATAGGAATTGGAGGAAGGGGAAATGCTGGAGTAGCAGGCTATGTCCAAAATACAGTAGGTGCTATTGGCTATGTGGAACTTGCCTATGCTGAACAAAATAATATATCATATGCTCAAATTAAAAATAAATTTGGAAATTATGTATATCCATCAATAGATTCTGTAAAATCTGCCATGAATCTTTTTAAAATTCCTCAAGATTTTTATGTGTATATAGTTGACGCAATAGGAAGAGAGAGTTATCCTATAGCAGGATTTACATTCTTACTTTTAAGAAAGGAACAAACGGATTTAGAAAAAGCAAAGACTTTAATAAGGTTAATAAAGTGGGTATATGAAAAGGGAGATAAATCTGCAGAAGAACTTTTATATGTTCCATTACCAGAAAAGATAAAAAAATTAGCTATAAATAAGCTTAAAGAGCTAAAATATCAAGGTAAGGCTATAGAATGAAGAGAGATTTAGGAGAGAAAATATTTAAAGGTCTAACATTTATTTCAAGTATATTGATTCTTATTTCTGTAGCATTTATTTTCTATGAATTAATTATTGGAAGTCTTCCAAGCATAAAAGCATTTGGTTGGAAATTTCTTATTGAAAGCATATGGGACCCTATTGCAGAGCGGTTTTCCGCTCTGCCTTCTATATATGGAACTATAATAACTTCTATTATTGCATTAATAATAGGTTTTCCCATAAGTATTGGTATTGCCATATTTATTTCTGAAATATGTCCATATTATCTTAGACAACCACTATCTTTCATAATTGAACTTTTAGGAGCAATTCCCAGTATTATTTATGGAATGTGGGGTCTTTTTACTTTAGCTCCAATAATACAATTAAAAATAGGACCTTTCTTAAATAAATATTTAGGCTTTCTTCCTTTTTTTCAAGGATATCCTCTTGGTGTAGGATATCTAACTGCAGGGATTGTTCTTGCCATTATGATTATACCTACAATATCTTCTATATCAAGAGAGATAATAATGCTTGTCCCAAAAGAACAAAGAGAAGGTGCTTTAGCTCTTGGAATGACTAAATGGGAAATGATAAGTAAAGTAGTTTTAGGAAATGCAAAAGGGGGAATAATTGCAGGAGGAATGTTAGGTTTAGGTAGAGCCTTGGGAGAAACTATGGCGGTAACTATGGTCATAGGAAATGCTCCCAATATTTCAATTTCTCTTTTTTCTCCCGGATATACCATCTCAAGTACTATTGCTAATGAATTTACAGAAGCAGTTGGAAAACTACATCTATCTTCTCTAATAGAGTTAGCTCTAATACTCTTTTTTATAACTTTCTTTACTATTGCCTTTACAAGATATTTTATAATTAAAAGAATTGAAAAAAGATGAATTACAGAGTAAGAAAGATTATAAGTAATATAATGCTATTTTTATGCACTCTTTCCTTTATAATTGGTAGTTTTTTTCTCTTTTGGATTTTAGGAGATCTATTAAGAAAAGGTATTTCATCTATTAATTTAAATTTATTTATAGAACTTCCTAAACCGCCAGGAGTTCCAGGAGGTGGTATTGCTAATGCAATTGTTGGAACCTTTGTTTTAGCAATTATTGCTTCTTCTATCGGTATTCCCATTGGGATTTTATCAGGAATATATATAGTAGAATATGGAAACAATAAGATATCTTTTTGGACAAGATTTATCTCTGAAGTATTAAGTGGAATACCCACTATAATTATTGGAGTTTTTGTATATATATTAGTAGTTATACCTATGAAGAGATTTTCTGCCTTGGCAGGTGGGATAGCATTAAGCATTATTATGATACCTACAATAACAAAGGTAACAGAAGAATCTTTAAAAATGATTCCAAATTCTGTTAGAGAAGCAAGTTATGCCTTAGGTGTTCCAAAATGGAGAACAATAATAAAGATAGTACTCCCATCAGCAAGTAGTGGACTTGTGACAGGAATTATGACTGCATTAGCAAGAATTATGGGAGAAACAGCACCTCTTCTTTTTACATCCCTTAATAATTCATTTTGGAATATAAGATTAGACCAACCTATAGCAAGTCTTACAGTTCAAATATTTAACTATGCCATGTCTCCTTATAAAGAATGGAAGAGTATTGCCTGGGCAGGTGCTTTTATATTAGTATTAATAATATTAATTTTAAATGTATTAGCAAAGTATTATGCAAGAAAAAGAGGTTATTATGAGTAAAATAAGAACAGAAAATCTCTCTGCATGGTTTGGATCATTACAAATTCTTAAAAATATAAATATAGAGATAAAAAAGAATATACTAACCGCTATAATAGGACCATCTGGTTGTGGAAAGACAACGCTCCTTAGATGTTTTAATCGTCTTCATGAACTTACACCAGGAACAAAAATAGAAGGAAAAGTATTTTTAGATGATTTAAATATTTATGGAGACAATGTTGATCCAGTTTTAATCAGAAGAAGAATTGGAATGGTATTTCAAAGACCAAATCTTTTCTTTAATATGAATATATATGAGAATGTAATTTCAGGCTATATTTTAAATAGAAAGAAACTTTCAAAAGAGGAACTTGATAATATTGTAGAAAAAAGTTTAAGACTTGCTGGAATTTGGGAGGAAATAAAAGATAGATTAAGAGACCATCCTTCAGAACTTTCAGGAGGGCAACAGCAAAGAGTTTGTATAGCAAGAGCCTTAGCAGTAGAACCAGAAGTGCTTTTAATGGATGAACCTACTTCTGCATTAGACCCCATATCAACTTATAAAGTAGAGGATACGATAATGTCTTTAAAAAATCACGTGACTATAATAATTGTCACCCATAATATGCAACAAGCAGCAAGAATCTCTGATGAAACTATATTTATGTATATGGGAGAAGTTATAGAAATGGGAAAAACATCAGAAATTTTTACAAGACCCAAGAAAAAGTTAACAGAAGATTATATTACAGGAAGATTTGGTTAATTTATTGGTGAAGCTCCTTTAACTCTCCTGTCTCCATATAGTAAATTCTTTCCGCTACATTTGTAACATGATCTGCAATTCTTTCTAAATACCTTGCCATCATAAGAAGTTTTATTCCAGAAGGTGCAGTTTGAGGAACATTCTCTATCTCTTCAACAATCTCATCATATATTTTTCTATAAGTATGGTCTATTTCTTCATCTTCTTCAACAACCTTTAATATAAAATCAATATCCCTATTTATAAAAGCCTCTAAAGAGTCTGAGATTATCTTTTCAACCAATTTAAACATATGAATTAAATTAGAGTTTATTAGTAGAGTAGGATATTTCATAAGGTCTAATGAAAATTTTGCAATATCAACACAATAATCTCCCATTCTCTCAATATCACTTATTATTTTCATTGCACTTGCAATAACACGAAGATCATGAGCCATTGGCTGTTGAAGAGCAAGGAGTTTTAAGCACCTATCTTCAATATCCCAATTATATTTGTCTACAATGTCATCCAAATTGATAATCTCTTTTGCTAACTTCTCATCCTTTTCTAAAAGAGCCTTAAGACTTCCACATAACATATCCTTTACAACTTTTCCCATCTCCTGAAGATCTTTTTCTAATGACTGTATTTCTTCAGAAAAACTTCTCCTTGCCAAACTAAAAACCTCCTAATAAAGTTTTAAAATTATATCAATTTTTAAAGGAAACATGCAAGCTGAAAAAAAATTACACTAAATAGGTATAAATATTACAATAAAGAAGCAAATAAAAGGTAAATCATTTATTTTTACTCATCTGTGAACGATCTAAAACCAAATGGAACAGATCCTTCTGCAGGTAAAACAAAATTTTTTTCAAATTCATATTTATAAGGTGATTCTTTTCTTAAATCAAAATCTCTAACTACTCCAGAAATGGTTCCTTTAAATGTATAGCGGTCTACGAATTTTCCTTTAAAAGTACCTATTACAATGGTATTATATTCTTCTACATCTGAAGATGTATTCATTTTCCATACAAAATTAAATTCTATTTTTTCATTATCGTAAAAAACCCAGTTACCTCATAATAATAATATAAATGACTAGAAGGTATAACTTTACCATCTTTTAACTCAACATACATCTCCCAAAGTACATTATCCTTCCATTTATTTTCTTCAGGATTAAAGTAAGGAGGTCTACAATCTATACGGAAGATACCTTTTGTTAATTTTTTCTTTGCATTAAAATATACATCTTTATTAGATTCATATATATAGTTTTCACCCACATATACTACTACAGGACCACTTTGTACATTTTCTGGAACTTTGACTTTTATTTCTTTATCACTCCAGCTTACAATCTCAGCTTGAGTATTTCCAAGCATAACTTTACTTTTTGATGATTGATTCTTGCCAAAAGCAAAACCTTTTATAGTAATTATATCTCCGGGAGATCCTGTATTTGGCTCTACAGAGACAACCTTGGGAAGTAGGGAGATAACCGCTTTTATGGAGAAGGAATCGGTTATATGTTATACAGTTTGCCTCATTAAACTTTGCTTCAGGAAGGGTAAATTTCTTCCTGTCATAAGCTATACGCTTTCCTGGAACTCCAAATTTATTTTCATCTATTGTAGTATATACTTCTACATCTCTTTTATAATTAGATCCATTGAATACATTTAATTTTAAATTCAAGACTTCTGCGTCTTGAGGTATTATGTCTAATTTTTCACCTGATGATTTAACCCATATATATCCATTTGTAGTATCAGATGGTTTTATCTGAAATTGATAAAGAGGTGATAATTTTTGTGTATTTGGATTTCTTACAAGGAAAGATATATCACCTGCAGTCATGGATCCTTTTTCATCTCTTCCCGGAAGTTCAATGGATAAGGATGGACTTACTGCAAAATTTCCATCAACAAAAATTATTATGTATTTTTCTGTGGAGAATTTATGTCTATTTCTAATAGACTCCCAATCTCTAATAGTATACATAGTGCCATTTTCATTATTTGCTGGAGAAATATTTTGAGGATCATGCATAATTATTTTTTCTCCATTTGAAGTGTATCCAAGTAGTACTACCGCATGTTTTCCCCAGCTTAAGATCACAGGGTGTCCTTTATCAATTTCTGAAAGTACCTTCCATTTCAAATGGTCTAACTTAAAAATTGGTATAGAGTAAGGCGGTGAAACCTGTTTCTTTACTAAGATAATCTTTTAATGGGTATGATATGTGGTCTTCATCTAAGCCAAAATCAGAGTCATTTGCTTTTAGATCTCTTAAAATATCATATAGTTCAATATCTTTTCCTGCAAATTTTAAAAACATTAAGGCACTTGTTGAAACGCAGGACCCACCAATCTGTTCATAATATGGCATTCTTATGATCTTTTCATCTTGTTTTGCTGTATATTTGGGGATATAGCCTACATATAGAAATAATTTATCTGAGAGACTAATGGAGCTTCTAACCAAATACCTATTAATTTATTATCTACCACTTTGGCAGTAACTTTGCCATTATCATGCTCATAATAGCCTGTAACCATATCTCCCACTTGTACTAAATACATCTTTCCCCAATTTGTATCCCAAGTACCAGTCCAACTAAAACTTGTTAAAGTAGGTTTTGTGGTTTGGGTATCTGCAATAGAGACACAAACATTATCAAAATATCCACTATCTGCATAGGTCATAAAACCTAATTTTCCTGTTTTAAATGTATTATCTTGGGCAGATAATATTTCTTTGTCATCAATAAATACTTTGATCTGATTTCCTAATGCTATTATAGTAATCCTATATTTTTTATTAACTTCATAGGAATTATTCTTATCAATAGCAAGTACTAAAAAGGGTTTACCGTTAACAATTTTATCAATCCTTCTAAAAGGTCCTTGATTTTGAGGGTCTTTTACCATAATGAATCTATAATAATTATTTTTATCTTGATATCTAAAGACAGCTCCAATTCCATCATCATCGGTGGATGTTAGATCAAAAGAAAAGATAAAATCAGAAAAGCTATCTTTAGTAACTATGTGGGTGCCTTGAAAGTAGTCATATTCATTATCTGCCCTATATACATTACTGGTTTGAACAAGCTTTCCATCTTCTATTCTCCAATCAGAAGAAGGAGCATCATCCACAATAATCCAATTTGCACCTATTTCCTTTCTTTCAAAATTATCTGAGAATAAATTACAGATTTCAGAAGGTAGAGTTTCTTTATCTATGGTTGTTGCTTCTAAAGAAGAAAAGGTTAATTGTGAAAAAAGAAAGAAAAGAATTAAAAATAGACTAAAGAATTTTAATTTTATAGTTAATAATAAATACCTCAATTTTTTTGTTTATTATATCAAGTTAGAATTTATAATGAAAGTTATGATAAAATTTTAAAAAATATTTTTAATGAGTCTACAAAAATTATTAGTAGGAGGGAAATAATGAAGGCGGTATGGTTTGAAGAGAGTATACCAAGATATTTAATAAGTAAAACTTTAGGACCCATTCATTCTTCTTTCTACTATAATATTTTTTCATGTATAAGGTATGGAGATTTTCCAGAACCAAAATTGTTAGGACCTAAATGGGTAAAAATAAAGACATTAATGGGTGGAATTTGCGGAAGCGATATTGGCCTTATAAAACTTCATGATAGTCCTTCCACATCTCCTTTTGCATCTTTCCCTTTTGTTATAGGACATGAAAACTTAGGAATAGTAGTGGAAAAGGGGGAAGAGGTAAAAAATTTTGACATAGGAGATAGGGTAATTGCAGATCCTGTTCTTTCTTGTGGAGCAAGAGATATTCATCCTCCTTGCCCAAAATGTCAAGAATGGGAATTTAGTCAATGTTTAAATTTTACAGAAGGTAATATCTCTCCTGGACTTATGATTGGGTCTTGTAAAGATACTGGGGGAAGTTGGGGTGAATATTATACCGCTCATGAATTTCAACTTTTTAAAGTGCCAGAAAAAGTAAAAGATGAAAATGCTATATTAGTAGATGCTTTTTGTTCTGCTTTACATCCTGTGATGAGAAATTTTCCAAAAGATAACGATACTGTTCTTATAATTGGGGCGGGAAGTATAGGAATAAATGTTATAGCTTCCTTAAGAGCCTTAGGTAGTAAGGCAAGAATAATTATTCTTGCGAGATATAAATTTCAAGGGGAAATAGCTAAAAATTATGGTGCTGATGAGGTTATTTATACGAAAGGTCTTGATACTTATAAATTATACTCAAGGGTCTTAGATTTTACTGGAGGAAAGATTCTAAAATCTATTCTTGGTAAGCCTATGGTTGTAGGAGGTGCGGATTTAGTATTTGAATGTGTTGGCTCTGATTCCTCTGTAGATGATGCCTTAAGACTTACAAAAGAGGGTGGGAAAATAGTTCTCATTGGACTTTTAGGATTTACAAAGAAAGTAGATTGGACTCCTTTATGGTTTAAAGAATTAAAATTAGCAGGCACAAACTCTAGCAGTGGAGAAATTTTTAGGGGTGAAAGGAAGAGGGGTTATGAAATAGCATTAAAACTTATGGAAGAGGGTTTAGATCTTTCTCCTCTCTTAACACATACTTTTAGATTAAAAGAGTATAAAAAAGCAATAGAAATGAATTTTTCAAGAGGAAAATATGGACTTATTAAATCTGCATTTATTTTTAAATAATTCCTAATTTTTTACCAGCCTTTTCAAATATCTCTAAGGCTCTATCTATCTGTTCTTCTGTATGAGTTGCCATATAGCTTGTTCTTAATAAAGACTGATTGGGAGGAACACCAGGCGGAAGAACAGGATTACAATATACTCCTAAATCAAAAAGTTCTTTCCACATATAAATAGTTTTCCATCTATCCCTTATATATATAGGAATTATAGGAGTACAACTATTCCCAATATCAAATCCTAATGATTTAAGCCCCTCTCTCATTCTATTTGCTATTCTCCAAAGATTTTCAATCCTTTCGGGCTCCTCTTGCATTATTTCTAATGCAGTCAATGCAGATGCTATATTTGCAGGAGACATACTTGCAGAGAAAATAAAGGATCTTGCAGTATGCTGAATATAAAAGATAACATCCTCATCCCCAGCTATAAATCCTCCAAGACTTGCAAAAGATTTACTAAATGTTCCCATTATGATATCTACTTTGTCTTCTACCCCAAAATAATTCGCAGTGCCTCTACCATGATCTCCTAAGACACCAATAGAATGTGCATCATCTACCATTAATCTTGCATTATATTTCTCACAAAGCTTAACAATTTCTGGTAAAGGTGCGATATCTCCAGCCATAGAGAATACACCATCTACAACCACTAATTTCCCTGCATTTTGAGGACAAGAAGAAAGGACTCTTTCCAAATCTTCCATATCATTATGTTTAAATCTCCTCATCTCCCCATAAGACATTTTACATCCATCAACTATAGAAGCATGATCTTCTTTATCAATTATTGCTATATCTCCTCTTCCTATAAGAGCGGATATGGTACCAAGATTTGTTTGATAGCCAGTAGAAAAAACTAAGGCTGATTCTTTATGTAGAAATTCTGCAAGTTTTTCCTCAAGTTCCTTATGAAGTTTTAAAGTTCCATTCATAAATCTTGAGCCTGTACAGCTTGTTCCATATTTCTTTATAGCTTTTATTGCAGCCTCTTTTACCTTAGGATGAGTTGTTAGACCTAAATAATTGTTTGACCCTAACATTATAAGTCTTCTACCATTTATTACTACTTCTGTCCCCTCTGTCTCTTCTAACGGTAAAAAGTATGGATAAATTCCCTGCTCAATAGCATATCTTGCTTCAGAAAGAGGATGAGAGCTATCTATATTCCTAAACTTATCAAAAAGATCCATTTCCATATCACCCTCTTATTTATAACCTAAAATTTTTACTATTATATCACAAAGAATATTATGAGAAGAAAAAATGCTAATAAAAATCTATAATATGAAAATATTAAAAGACTTGCTTTTCTTACATAAGAAAGTAAAAAATGAATACTTAATATTCCAAATATAAATGAAGAAAAAATTCCTACAAGGACTAAATTATAATTTATACTTATATGACCTTTATATATTTGATATGATTTTAAGAGAAGCGCACCCAAGATTATAGGTAATGATAGAAGGAAAGAAAATTTTGTAGATTCCTCCCTCCTTAGACCCACAAATAATCCACCAGAAATTGTTGAGCCAGATCTTGATACTCCAGGAAAAAGGGATAAAACTTGCCAAAAGCCAATAATTAATGCTCTCTTCCAATTTAAGTCTGTGATATAAAGATTTTTATTAGAATATCTCTCAAGAATCATAAATATGATTCCAAAAGATAAAAGACCTATAATAATTATTGGGATAGAAAAGGAGTAAATCTGAGGTTGAGCAATCTTTTCCACAATAGGATCTAATAAAATACCAAAAATTCCAGCAGGCATTGTTCCAATTATTATATAATAAAATATCTTCCTTTTATTGTCTCCTTTAATAACACCTTTCAAGATTTCCCACCAATCATTAAAAAAATAAATAAATATTGCTAAGAATGTTCCAAGATGAAGAGATACGTCAAAAGTTAATCCTATCTCGGGAATTTTTAATAAATATGTAAATATAATAAGATGAGCGGTACTACTGATAGGTAAAAATTCTGTTATTCCTTGAATCATTCCTAATAATATTGAAAAAAGATAATTCATAAAACCTCCTATTTCCCAACACAGAAATTTTCAAAAATTTTATCCACTATATCATAAGATACTTCTTCTCCTAATATACTTCCAAAAATTCTTTCCACCTCTGAAAGATTTTCTGCTAAAACATCCATTCCCCATAATGGACTTTTTAAAATTTCCAAAGATTGATTAAGAATTTCATAGACTTTTTTCAACTGTTGTTGATGATAAATATTAAGAAATAAAATATCAGGAGATTCCTCTTTTTCTACATGACTTAAAATTATTTTTTCCAAATTTTCCAAACCCTCCTTAGTATAAGCAGATATATAAACCTTTGGAATTTCAGAAAAATACCTCTCTAATTCCTCATCCCTAATTTTTTTATTAAGGTCAATTTTATTAATAACAATGACAATATTTATATTTTCTTTAGAAATTCTCTCAAATAACTCTAAATCTTCTTCTTTTAAACCTTCAGAATTATCTATTAAAAATAAAATAAGATTTGCCTTTCTTATAATCTCTTCTGTTTTCATTATTCCAATTGCCTCCACTTCATCCTTAGGTTCTCTCAATCCTGCTGTATCAAAAAGTCTAATAAGATAACCAGAAAGAAATAATTCTCCCTCAATATAATCTCTTGTTGTTCCTGGTATTGGTGTTACAATTACTCTTTCTTCTCTCATTAATGCATTAAATAAACTTGATTTGCCCACATTTGGTCTTCCTACAAGAACTACTCTATATCCTCCTTTAAGCCACTCTCCTCTCTCTGCCTTTTCCAATAGTGTTTTAGTTTCTTTAGTTAATTCCTTAATAGAATTCATCCATTCTTCTTTTTCCATATCACTGACATCCTCTGGAAAATCTAAAACAGCTTCTAAATATATACGTAATTTCTCGGTTTTATTTTTAAGGTTTTTCAATATATTTGAAGACTCACCTTCCAATTTCCTTATTGCAACTTCTAATGACTTTGAACTCCTTGCATATATTATTTCCAAAACACTCTCTGCTTGTAAAAGATCTATTCTTCCATTTAAAAAGGCTCTTTTTGTAAATTCTCCTCTTTCTGCAAGTCTTGCTCCATTTTTGATAAGAAGATTTAATATTTCCTGAAGAGGAATAGGACCACCATGACAATAAATCTCTACCATATCCTCTCTTGTATAGGTATTAGGCGCTTTTAATATTGCTATCATAACTTCATCAATAACTTTCTCTCCATCAACTATCTTTCCATAATGAAGAGTATGAGAAGGAACTTTACTTATATCTTTTCCCTTCTTATAAGGCTGAAAGATCTTTTTAGTAATGGAAATCACATTAGGACCACTTAGACGAATAACCCCTATACCACTATGTCCTATAGGTGTAGAAATTGCAACAATATCATCAGAATATTCCATCATAATTATTTTGGTGCTATCACTACTCTTCTTCTTGGCTCCTCTCCCTCACTATATGTATAAACATATGGATCATTTTGTAATGTAGTATGTATAATTCTTCTTTCTCTTGCAGGGAGAGGGGATAGTGCTATTGGTTTATTTTGTTCTCTAACTCTTTTTGCTATTTTCTTAGCTAAATTTATAAGATAAATCTCTCTCCTTTCTCTATAATGATCAATATCTAAGGTAACAATATCTTTAATTCCTATTTTTGATGCGTATAATCTTAAGATAAATTCTATTGCGGACAATGTTTTTCCATTATATCCAATAATTCTGCCTAAGTTTTCTCCCTCTACATTTAAAAGAATAGTGTTATCTTTTCTAACTCTCTTTATTCTTACCTTAAAGTCCATTTTCCTAAATAAATTCTTTAAAAAATCTTCTAATAGCTCTTCAGGATTTCTTTTTATCCAAGCAAAAATCCTATATGGTTTTGCACCGATACCTAATATGCCCTCTCTCCCCATTTCTAAGATCCTATACTCTATATTCTCCAGTGGAATCTCAAGAATCTCTTCTGCCTTCCTAAGAGCTTCTTCTAAGGTTTTTCCTTCTGTTTCTACCTCTTTCATGGTTTTAGCCTCCTAAATGAAGCTTCATTACAACAAACTGTTGAAAAAGTTGGAAAAGATTAGAAGTAAACCAATAAAGCATTACTCCTGCAGGTATATTAAAGAAATAAAACATAACTGTAAATAATAATGACATAAAAATATTACTTATATCTTGTTGTTTTTTTGTATCAGGAGTTGCAGAAAAAGAAGATAATTTCCCAGAAAAATATTGTGTAACTCCCATAAGTATCAAAAGAATCATATCTGGCTTTGTAAGATCAGAAATCCAGAGAAATGATGGGACAGAAACATATTTGTAATGTAACAAAAGTTGATAAAGAGCTATAAGAATAGGAAATTGGAGTATTAGAGGCAAGCAACCCATGGCAGGATTTATTTTATATTGTCTGTATAGAATCATAACTTCTCTATTAAAGGCTTGAGGGTCATCTTTAAATTTTTCTCTCAATTTATTAATTTCTGGCTGAATTTTTTGTTGAAGAAGAAGAGCTTTTAATTGAGCATGAGTCAAGGGATATAAAATAATTCTAATAAAAATAACAAGAAATATTATAGCAACACCATAATTTCCTGTTAATGAATAAAAAAACTCTAAAATAGATCCTAAAAGATTAACTAAAAATTGTATCATATCTTTTTCCTCCTATATATTTTTAATATGTTTATTTCTTCTAAAGTTGGCACTGGGTCATAACCACCAGGATTAAAAGGATGACAACGAAGAATCCTTTTTATAGAAAGAATTCCACCTTTAAAAAAACCATATCTTTCTATAGCAATCAAAGCATATGTGGAACATGTAGGATAAAATCTACAAGTATGCGGTAAAAATGGAGATAAAATCATTTTATAAATTTTTATTAATATTACAGCTATCTTCTTTAACATCTTTAAAAACGTTTGCAGATTTCCATATATTTTTTAATATTTTTTCCATCTCTGCAAAATTTTTTATCTTTTTTCCATTTGGCTTTACAATAACAAGAATTTCTACATTATCTAATATATAAGGTCTATTCAGTCTATAAACTTCCCTAATTAACCTTTTTATTCTATTTCTTATAACCGCAGAGCCTACCTTTTTATTTACACTTATTCCAAGTCTCCTTCTTTCTCCTTTTTTATTAATATAAACAATTATTGGAGGACAATAATATACCTTTCCCTCCTTTAATATCCTTTCAAAATCTTCCTTCTTTCTTAATCTTTCTTCCTTAGGAAAAGAATAAGTTCCCAATTAAACTGCAAGTCTCTTTCTGCCTTTTGCTCTTCTTCTTTTTATTATCTTTCTTCCAGATGGAGTACTCATCCTTTTTAAAAATCCATGAACTCTTTGTCTATGATGTCTCTTAGGCTGATAAGTTCTTTTCATCTTACCTCTCCCTTTATTCTAAAATTTAGCACAAGGGATATGTTAACAAAAATAATATTTAGCGTCAAGGTTTAAAGATTATTTGAGGTGGCTTACCACCCTCTATTATTTTAAATTTTTCAGGGAGAGTATCTAAATTTTTTAAAATTCTTTCCCTAATTTTATCTACATCTTCAAATTCTCTAACAATTTTTCCTTTTTCTATTAATGGCTTTAATAGTGGTCTATACCCTGGCAATATATCTGAGTCAAAGAGACGAATCACATCGTTGTAGTTTTCATCTCTTTGAACTTGTTTTCTACCTGGCATATTGCCTGATTTTGCTATTGGATTACCATCTACCTCTACAATTTTTAATGCAAAATCAATAACATTAGCATTAGCAACCCTTGTTCCTACACCAAAAGCATCAACAATTTCTCTATATTTTTCTATCTCATATTCATCCAATCCTCCACTTAAAAAGATTTTTATATCAGGAAAACCTCTTCTCTCAAATTCCCATCTTATATCTTTAATAAGATATGCGTAATCTTTGCTATCCAATCTTATTCCATTAAGTTTAGACCCTAAAGCTTCCAATGCTTCAATAGCTTCTTTTGTAGGAGAACCAAAAGTATCAACAAGTGCGATTCTTGGAATTTTCTCATCTACATATTTATCAAAAGCCAAAAAGGATGATTTATCATCACCAATAACAAGAATTAAAGCATGGGGCATAGTCCCAACAGGATTCTTCCCTAAATATTTTGCTCCAAGAACATTAGAAACTCCATCAAATCCACATACATAAGTTGCATATTCTACTGCAGGAGCTAAGAATGGATGTTGTCTTCTTGTTCCAAAGCTATAAATTTTTCTATCTCTCGCAGAAATTCTTACCCTTGCAGATTTTGTCCCTATTCCTGATAAAAATGATACAAATCCTAAGACTGAGGTTTCGTATCTTGCAAAATCTTTATATTTCCCCAAAATTTGCAAAACAGGCTCATATGGGAAAAAAATCTCTCCTTCATCCATTGCATAAACATCTATAGGTAATCCCTCAAGAAGTTTTGCAACTTCATATACTCCTAAAAGGACCCCAAAAAGATAATTTTTATCAGGAAATGATTTTGTAAAAAGCTCCATTACTACATGAGGATTTCTATTAAGACCTTCTAACACCTCTTCAGTTCTTAAAAAATATGCATCTGTAGATATACCCGCTTTAATTTCCTCAGGTTTTGCTACTAAAAAATCAAACACCCTTTCTCCACCTCTCCTTTACAATATCAGAAGAAATAATCTCTGCTCCATAAATATCTTTCATATATTTTAATGCCCTTTCATGCTCTTCAGGAATAAAAGAGGCGGTTCCATCAGAAACTACCACAATCTTAAATCCTCTATAAAACCCATCACCTGCATTATGAAGAACACATATATGTGTACTTGTCCCAGTAAGATATAAAGTATCAACATTTAATTCTTTCAACTTCTTTTCCAAATCTGTTCCAAAAAATCCACTATAAACTTTCTTTTTTATTATATAATCTCCTTCCTTTGGAGATAGTTCGGGTATAACTTTGGAACCTTCCTCCCCTTCCATAGCATGTTTTCCCCATAAAGAAATTTCAGGATCACTTTGTGAATGTGAGTCCACTAAGTAAAAAATAGGAATTTTAAGCTCCCTTGCTAAATCAATAAGCTCTTTTATTTTAGGTATTATTCCTTGAGCATATGGATTTCCAAATTTACCTGTCACAAAATCTATTATCATATCTATAACTAATAAAGCAGGCTTCATCTTTTCACCTCCATACAAAAAGGGATGGAAATAAATTCCATCCCTTTTTCAGAAAAACTAAAAATTAATCCTACTTCTTTCCTTTAGTGAAATACCATATGAGTAGAACAATTATTACGATTATTATTACCCACCAATACCAAGCCATATTTATCCCTCCTTTCCTAAAAAAATAAGGAGGATTCCAATCCTTTGATAAAGTTTAAACCTTATCCTCTACTATGTCAACCCAAACTTTTCTTACTCTTGGTCCATCAAACTCAGCAAGAAATATTCCTTGCCATGTTCCAAGTTTTAATTTCTTATTTTGGATAAAAACTGTTACCTGATTTCCTAATATGGCACTCTTTATATGAGCAGGAGAATTTCCTTCAATATGGGAATAACTCATGCTCCATGGAATTAATCTTTCTAAAGTGCTTAAAATATCTTTTATTACACTGGGATCATAATTTTCATTTATAATGATACCTGCGGTAGTATGGGGAATAAATATAAAGCACCTCCCATTCAAAATATTACTCTTCTTAATACATTCCTCAATTTTATCAGTAATATCTATAAGCCCAGTTTTTTCAGGAGTAGATACTGTAAATTCGAAGAACAAAACTTTTAACCTCCTTTCAAATTAATATATTAAAGGTATAATTATTATAGGAGAAAAAATTCTAAAAATAAAACAAAGTTAAAACCAGATTAATTTTGGAGGTGAAGATAATGGGAGATCAATGGAAAGGTCCTTTAGAAAAAATAGATGATTACAGGTATAAAATACCTGAGAATTATAAACCTTGGATGAAGGTGCCGGGAATAATTTTTGCTGATGAAAAACTTATCCAAGATATTGTTCAAGATCAATCTCCAGAACAAGTAGCAAATGTTGCAAGTCTCCCTGGAGTGATATCTGCATCCTTAGCTATGCCTGATATACATTGGGGTTATGGTTTTCCTATAGGTGGGGTTGCTGCTATGAAGAAAAGAGGTGGAGTAATATCTCCTGGTGGTGTAGGATATGACATAAATTGTGGGGTTAGGTTAATTAGAACTAATTTATCAAAGGAGGAAGTTGAGCCAAAGATAAAAGAATTAGTAGACGCATTATTCTCTGCTATTCCTGCTGGAGTAGGTTCGGAAGGAGAATTGAGAGTAAAAGGGAAAGAATTAGATGAAGTTTTATCAAATGGAGCAAGTTGGGCAATAAAACAAGGATATGGCTGGAAAGAGGATTTGGAAAGAATTGAGGAGAGAGGCTGTTTAAGATTTGCAAATCCAGATAAAGTTTCTAAAAAAGCAAAGGAGAGAGGAGAATATCAGTTAGGAACCTTAGGCTCTGGAAATCACTTCTTAGAAATTCAAGTAGTAAGTAAAATCTTTGAGCCTAAGATTGCTGACAAATTTGGCCTCTTTCCTAATCAGATTGTAATAATGATACATACAGGCTCTCGTGGGTTAGGTCATCAAGTAGCTGAAGATTATATTAGAGTAATGACTCAAGCAATGAATAAATATGGAATAAATGTTCCTGATAGACAGCTTGCATGTGCACCTTTTGATTCTCCTGAAGGCGAAGATTATTTTCAAGCTATGTGTGCAGCAGCAAATTTTGCATGGGCAAATAGACAAATGATTACTCATTGGGTTAGAGAGACGATGGAAAAAGTATTTAAGCAAGGAGCAGATAAATTAGGATTAAAACTTATCTATGATGTAGCTCATAATATTGCAAAATTGGAAGAACATGTAGTAGAAGGTAAGAAAGAAGAAGTAATTGTGCATAGGAAAGGAGCAACTCGTGCATTTCCTGCTGGACATCCAGATATTCCAGAGGAGTATAGAGATATTGGTCAACCTGTAATAATCCCAGGAGATATGGGAAGATCATCTTTTCTTCTCATAGGTCTTCCCAAGGCTATGGAAATTGCTTTTGGGTCTACCTGTCATGGGGCAGGAAGAACTCAAAGTAGAAGACAACTATTAAGAAGTGGAAGAAAAGCATCAGATATTGAGAAGGAGCTTTTAGAAAAAGGAATTATTGTAAGGGCAGCATCAAAAGCTTCTATAGTAGAAGAGGCATCAGAGGCCTATAAAAATGTTGTTGATGTAGTTAATGTTGTTCATAATGCAGGGTTATCCCTAAAAGTTGCCCAAATGAAACCTATTGCAGTCATAAAGGGATAATAAAGATTATAAATGGGTGATGAAAGACTCATCACCCATTATTTTTTTAGAAAAATATAGAAAATCCTAATCTATGATTTAAACCTCCAATACCTAAGGAATAAAGAAGTGCATAATCAATTCTCCATTTCCCATCAGGACTTCTAAAGCCTAAACCAATTGTAGGAGAGTCTACATTCCAACCAATTCTAAAAAATATAGGATCAAAGAAGTATTCTCCACCAAAATGATAATAAAGGCTTGGAAAGTCTAAATCAAAAGCTAATATTAATTTATCCCCTTGATAACAAATTCCAATTTTAAAATTTGTTGGGGGAGGCTCTTTTGTCAAATTTTCTCCATCAAACCATTCCAAAGATGAAAAGAGATTTTGAGCAGAAAAACCTAATTTTAAATTTGAGAATAATTTTAGAATAATACCAAGATCAATACCCCAACCTTCACCCTTATATGGAGAAGGCATATCTACCCAGAGTCTTTTTAGATTTATGCCCAATGCTATATTTTTTATTCCCAGAAAATCTAATGTCTTTGCAATAGAATAAGCTAATTGATTTTCCTTATATAAGATTCCAAGATCTTCTGAAGGTGAAATTGAGGTATAAAATACTCCAGATGACCAAAGACCCATATCAGGAACACCAAAAGCAGAATAAAGAGATGTAATGTACATCTCTGTTCCAAAACCAAAATTTTCTGTAGTTAAAGGAGAATAATTATACATGATAGAAAATTGTGAATTTACAAGACGTGCTATACTTGCAGGATTAAAAACAATCCCATCCAATTCTCCCTCTAAAGCGACAAAGGCTCCTCCCATTCCTAATGCCCTCGTGCTCCACCCTATAAAAGGACCTGTACATGCAAAGGAACCATAAACAGCTTGAGCAAAAGAAGGAGTTATAAGGAAAAGAATTATTAGTAGAAAAATAAGCCTCCTCATAGCTAACCTCCCTACTTAATAACCACAAAACCCTTAAATCTTACTCTCACTGCACCACTACTTTCAGTAATTTTCGCTTTAACTAAGTAATATCCATTAGGAATAACCCTTCCCTTTTCATCTTTTCCATCCCAAAAAACTGTATCCTGAACTTGAGAAGAAGAATAATCCTTAGAACTTATTTCTTTGACCAATATTCCATTTATTGAATATATTTCTATATCTACTTTTTTGATAGTAGCTGATCCTTGAGCTTGAAATTGATAATCTATCCTTAAATATCCCTTATTTGGAGAAAATACTTTAGGATTTACTATAAGATCTCCTATTTCTTGTGTGATTTGTTGAAGTCCAAAAGTATATGTCTCTTCTGTTACATTATCTATTTTATCAGAAATTTTTATTCTAACACTATAAACACCATTAGTCCATGTATATCCACTAATTTCTAATGTTAAAGTTCCTGTTTTTTCATCAGAAGACTTTTCATAAGTATATGTACCTGAAATTTGAATACCATTAGGATCAAAAAGGTTAATGAAAGTTTTTGCTAAATCAAAACTTAACCCAATAGTTTCATCCTCTACTTTTGCCCAAACTTTTTGAGGAGGAAGAATTAAGGTAGAATTCTTTGTGGGATTTACCTCTTTAATCTTTGGTCCAGTCCTATCTAAGGTAAAAGTTGTAGAAGATGTTGCAGTATTTCCTGCTTGATCATATAAAGTAATATTAAGATTATATATTCCATCTTTGGAAAATACTTCATTACTAAATCTTGCAACAAGTTCAGTCCCTGTTGATTCCGAGGGAATAAAATTAGTATATGAAGAAGAACCTTGATATGTGACTGTTACTCTTGACCTTGTAAAATCTATTCCACTTCCTAATTCTGAATATTTTACAATAATTTTCTCTACATTTTTTACATTTCCTTCTGGAGATATAGAAATAACTGAAGGAGAAGTTATATCTAAGGTAAATTTTTGTGGAACAAAAAGCACATTATCTAAAAGATCTACCGCCCTTATGGTAAGATAATAATCTCCCTCTGACCATGTATATGTAGAATTTACAGTAAGAATAAGCTTCACTGTTTTAGAATTTATAATATTAATAGTAAAAGTTGAAGAGACCTGATTTCCTGAGGAATCTCTTAAATCTAAAAATGTTTTTGATGTATCAGTATATACTCCTGTAGTCTCATCGCGAATAGTTACTTCTATTTGTGAAATTGTATAATTTATTAATGTTTGAGTTAATGTGCTATATATTATTGTTGGAGGAGTTCTATCTAAAACAAAATAAGTATAAGAAGTTGAAATATTTCCTGCCTTATCTACTAAATATATGGTCAAATCATATCTTCCATCATTTGTCAAAATATTAGAAGGAATATTGGCTATGGCATATATATTAGATGAAAGCTTACTATCAAATAGTAAAGTAATCTCTTGAGGTGGTGAAGTTGGTGTATATATTTTAATATGAGATTTAGCAGGATATATAGGATAGTTATCCCAAAAATCTAAACCAGATCCAATATCTTGATAATTTACTTTTATTTGATTTACAGATACAACATTTCCTGAAGGAAATACACTTAGAATTTGAGGAGGGGTGTTATCAATTATAAATGATGATGTGGTAAGTGAACCAATATTTCCATTTTTATCAACTGGAATAACCTCAATAAAATATTGTCCAGAGGTTAATGTAGATGTAAAGGTCCAATATAAAGTATCTACACCATTAGTAGATTTAATTCCTCCTATAAATCTTCCCAAATTATCTTTAACCCTTATTGTTGAGGAATCAAGATCTGGTCCCACACCTCCTCCATCATCTAATACCGCAGAAACTTGTGTTATATTAGATACTAAACTTCCATTTTCAGGAGTAAAAGAGATAACTCTTGGCGGGTTAGTATCTATAGGTGGTGGAGAAGATATTTGAAGTCTTATAACAGTAGCTAAATCTTTTAGAGGTATTTCAAGTTCTCTTGTTGGGTCATCTGGATGTGGAATAGTATATGTTGCAGATAAAATTAATTTATAATCGCCATAAGGAACTCCTGTAACCATCCACCACCAAGATTCAGGTTTTGTTGGATCTTCCTTTACAAGCTCTGAATCTTTTTCTCCATACCAGTAGAAATATCCATTTCCAGAAAGATTAGAAGGAAGTGTTATATTTCTTAATAAATTACCTAAGGGATCATAGATTCTTACTTTGGCATTTTTGAGAATAGTACTTGCACCTACTTTTTTTGGAAGAATATCAAATTGAAATAATGCTCCTATAACAAGACTTGCAGATTGATCAAAATAAAACTGTGGATCCGCATTGAAAGTAGAAGTATAACCTTCTAATGTACATGTAGGAAATTGTGTATATGAAGCCTTATAAATTGTATCAGACCTCATAGAAGGATCAAAGGGATTAGGCATACCATAAAAATTTGCAAGCTCCATATCAGGAATATCTAAAATAAATCTTCCTGTTGCAGAATTAGTATTTCCCGCATAGTCTGTTGCAGTTATTGTATATACAATAAAACCTTCTGGGGGTATTGTATAAGTTCCTCCAAAATCTCCATAACCATCCCATTCAAAATTATAAGTCTTAGGAACAGGACATAATCTTCCATCCCAATCAGAAGGTGTATATATATTACCATTTTTATCTTGTAGTGTAAGGGTTACTGTAGAATATTCACTGAGATCAAAAGAAATAGTTATTTTATCTCTAAAACCATCATTATCAGGAGAAAAGGGATTAGGAAATGCATTTAAATTATTGATTGTTGGCCTTGTCTTATCTGCTATTGCTCTTCCTATGGATGTTGTTAATGTTTGGGTGCCATCATATATTGCAATAACATAACTATATAAAACTCCATCTTCAGTATTAGTATCAGTATAAGTATTTGAAGTAGTTTGAGTATAAAAATTATATGGATATGGATTATTATCACCTTTAACTCTATAAATAGAATAAGTTCCTGATATAGTTGACGTCCAAGAAAGTTCTATTTGACCATTTGGAATTGGTCTTGGATAATTGAGTTTCCATTGAATACTTTGTGCGAGGGAGATTTTTATCAGAAAAATGAAAATGAAGCTAAAAATTATAGCATAATGCTTTTTATTCATATTCTTCCTCCCAGCAAAGATTTAAATCAAAATAAATTTTCTTTAAATTATAACATCTTTTTGACATAAAAAGAAAGATTCTGATATAATGGAAGTAAATTAAAATCTTAATTTAAAAGGGGTTGAAAATGGAAAAGAAAATAAGTAAAACAGATTTCATTCAAGTTTTAAAGAATAATCCTATAATTGCTGCAGTAAGGGAAGAGGAGAGATTATCACAGGCTCTTCAAAGTAAGACAAAAGTAATTTTCTTACTTAAAACGAATATTTTAACACTTCCCAATGTAGTTCAAGAAATCAAAAAACATGATAAATTAGTCTTTATCCATTTAGACCTTTTAGAAGGTTTAGGGCAAGATAAATATGCCCTAAGGTATTTGGGAGAGGTTGTAGGAATTGATGGAGTAATAACTACAAGAACAAATCTAATTCAACAAGCAAAGGAAGAAGACCTAATAGCTATACAGAGATTTTTTGTCTTAGATTCTTCTGCCTTAGCTACTGGTGTGAAGATTATGCAAACTTCTGAACCTCACTTAGTAGAAATTTTACCTGGAATTATATTTATTCATTTAGGTGAAGAGTTAAAACAGCAACTTCCATATCCACTAATTGCGGGAGGTTTGATAAGAACCCCTGAGGAGGCAAGAGATATTTTAAAAGCAGGAGCGGTAGGTGTTTCAACTACTTCTGTTGCTCTTTGGAACCTTTAGATTCTTCAAGGCTTTCTACCGCTCTTAATTTTGCTAAGGCTTTCTGAAGGGATGAATACAATTGAATCCTTTGGGCTATAGCTTTTTTCTGCGCAAGAAGGCTTTCTAATTCTTCTTTTTCCTTTTTTGTTTTTACAACATCAATATCTTCCGCTCTTTCTGCAAAATCTACAACTACATATACATTATTATCAACTATTTCTAAAAATCCTTCTCCTATAGCAAAATAATGGATTTTATCATCAGAAATTACCTTCATAACTCCTATAGTTAAATGAGCCAAAGTATTTATATGACCTGGGAGAATTCCCCATAGCCCATCCTCAACTGGAACTACCATATAAGAAACATTTCCTTTAAATATTGTTTTATCGGGTGTTGTCAGTTCTAAATGTAAAAATTTTTTATTCATCAGTAAACAAAAGCACCCATTTCTTTTGCTTTTTTCTTTACATCATCTAAGGTTCCCACCATATAAAAAGCATCTTCAGGAATATCATCTACTTCTCCATTTACAATTGCAGAAAAACCCTCAATAGTCTTTTCTCTTGGGACATATACTCCAGGTATGTTATTATAATTAGATGCAACAAAAAAGGGTTGTGAAAGAAATAATTGTATCTTTCTTGCTCTTTGGACAATTAATCTATCTTCCTCAGAAAGTTCCTCCATTCCTAAAATAGATATAATATCCTTAAGATTTTCGTAGTGTTGCAATATTTCTACCACTTTACGAGCAACTCTTACATGCTCCTCTCCTACAAATTGAGGTTCCAAAATTTGTGAAGATGATGCTAAAGGATCTACCGCAGGATATATTCCCATTTCTGCAATTTCACGAGAAAGGACTAATGTGGAGTCTAAATGAGAAAATATAGTAGCTGGGGCAGGATCAGTCAAATCATCTGCAGGCACATAAACTGCCTGAACAGATGTTATAGAACCCATATCAGTTGATACAATTCTTTCCTCCAATTCTCCCATTTCTGTGAGAAGAGTAGGTTGATAACCTACTGCAGAAGGAATTCTTCCCAACATAGAAGATATCTCCATTCCTGCCTGGACAAATCTAAAAACATTATCAATTAACAAAAGAATATCCTTTCCCAAATAATCCCTAAAATATTCTGCAATAGTAAGTGCGGTATATGGAACTCTCATTCTAACACCAGGAGGTTCATTCATTTGGCCAAAAACTAATATGGCTTTTGAAATAACCTGAGAATTTTTCATTTCAAGCCATAATTCATTTCCTTCTCTTGATCTCTCTCCCACACCTGCAAAAACAGATATACCTCCATGAGCGGTAGCAATATTATGAATTAATTCCATAATTAATATTGTTTTCCCTACACCTGCTCCCCCAAAAAGTCCAATCTTTCCACCCCTTGGGAAAGGGGTTAAAAGATCTAATGCTTTTATTCCAGTTTCCAATATAGAATATGAAGGCTGAACCCTATTAAATTCAATAGCACTTTTAATTATCGGTTCTAATTCTCCTTCTATTGGCTCTCCACCATCTATGGGTTCTCCTAAAACATTAATAACTCTCCCTAAAAGTTTTTCCGATAATGGAACTCTTATGGGATGATACAATCTCTTCACTTGCATACCACGATATAACCCCATTGTAGATCCTAAGGCTATGGCTCTTATTTTATTATTTCCCAAATGCATCCTTACTTCTAAAATTAATTTTTTATGATTATCATGAAAATTGATAACTTCTAAAGCTTCATTTAAAGATGGAAGTTCCCTTGGGAAAAATACATCAACTACTGGACCATTTATTGCAATAATTTTACCCTCCAACTTTTATCACCTCTTTTTCCTTTAAAGTTTCAATTCCTGTTGTAATTTCAAGGAGTTCCCTTGTAATTTTTGTCTGTCTTACCTGATTTAATTGAAATATTAGTTTACTTTTTAACTTCTCAGCATTCTCATATGCTCTTCTCATTGCAATTCTTCTAAAGGCTTGCTCACTTGCTGATGCATCAAGAATTATTTGAAACATTGTTGTTTCCAAAATATTCTCTAAAAGAGGACCAATAATTCTTTCGGGAGATGGCAAAAAGAGAAAACTTTCTTCTTTTTGTTCACCAATATTTAAAGGTTTTAATGGCAACAATCTTCTTACATAAATTTCCTGTCTCAATATATTAATAAAATCAAAAGAAATAACATAAAGCTCATCAATTTTTTTATCTAAAAAATCTCTTACAAGACTCCTTGTTATTCTCTTAATCTGAAGAAAATTTGGATTATCAAGCAAATGAGTAAAAGAATTTATAATTTTATAATTTTTAGATTTAATATATTTTATAGCATATGTACCTATAGGATAAAAACTTATTTTCTTCTTTGAATTTTCATTTATAAATTTTTCTACCATATTTAAAATTTGTATATTATAACTTCCACAAAATCCCCAATCAGAGGTTATTACTATTAATCCAGTATTATAAATTATCCTTTCCTCTAATAACGGATGATTTAGATATTCCTTAGGAAGCTTTGAAATTAAATTTTCTAATATTCTCTGTAATTCTTGAGTATAAGGTTTTAATCTTAAAGCTTTATCCTGAAAAGCCCTAATCTTTACTATACTTAGGGTCTCCATAGAACGTATAATATGACTAATATTATCTATACTTTTTACTTTACGACGAAGCTGTTGAAGAGTTGGCATATTCTTTCTTAAACTCCTGAAAACTATTATGTAGTTCGTAGATTATTTGATCATTTAATTCCAATTTTTGTCTTATCAATGAAAGGAGTGGAGAATATTTCATATAAAGATAATCAATATATTTTGAAACTACTTCTTTAACTTTATTTACTGGATATTCATCCAAAAATCCACCATTAACCAAATAAAATGTTATAATTTGCTCTTCAATGGGTTGAACCTCATGAGAAGATTGCTTTAAAATCTCTTCTATTCTAAGCCCTCTTTCTACTTTCCTCTTTGTATTAGCATCAAGTTCTGTGCCAAATTCTAAGAATAAAGAAAATTCTCTAAATTGAGCAAGACTCAGCCTTAACATCCCTGCAACTTGTTTTATTCCCTTAGGCTGTGCAGAACCTCCAACCCTTGACACTGAAAGTCCTATATTTATAGCTGGTCTTATTCCTGCATTAAATAAAGAAGTATCCAAATAAATTTGACCATCAGTTATTGAAATTAGATTTGTAGGAATATATGTAGAGATTTCACCTGCAAGAGTTTCTGCGATAGGTAAAGCAGTTAATGCTCCCCCACCTTTATGAGAAGCAAGCTTAGCAGCCCTTTCTAAAAGATGAGCATGAAGATAAAAAATATCTCCTGGATATGCTTCCCTTCCAGGAATTCTTCTTAATAAAAGGGAAATTTCTCTATACGTGTTAGCATGTTTTGTTAAATCATCGTAAACCACTAATACCTTTTCACCTTGTAACATAAAATATTCTCCCATGGCACATCCAGAAAAGGGTGCAAGATAACGAAGAGATGGAGATTGATCAGGAAATGTAGCAATTATTATTGTATTTGCCAGCACCTTATAATCTTTTAATGTCTGAACAATACGTGCAACATTTGTTCTTTTTTGAGCGATTGCCACATATATACAGATGGTTCCATATCTTTTCTGATTTATAATAGTATCAATAGCAATCGTAGTTTTGCCTGTTTGTCTATCTCCTAAGATTAATTCTCTTTGTCCATGACCTATAGGGATTAAAGCATCAATAGTTCTTATTCCTGTATAAAGAGGTTCTTTTACAGGTTCCCTATCAAAAATACTGGGAGCAGGTCTATCTACAGGTAAATATCCTTCAGGATATATATCACCAAGACCATCTAAGGGATTTCCAAGAGGATCAATAACTCTTCCTAAAAAACTACTGCCAACAGGAATTTGAACAATTTTACCTGTTGAATATACTAAATCACCCTCTTTTACATATTCATCTTTTCCCAAAAGAATTACTCCTACAGAATCTTCAGAAAGATTCAAGACCATTCCTAATACACCAGAAGAAAATTCAACAATCTCTCCTAAAAAAGCATTATCTAAAAGAGAGACTTGGGCAACTCCATCTCCCACATATTTAACATAACCGATATTTGAAAGTCTTGGTGTAAAATCATATTTTTCTATCCTCTTTTCTACTTCTTTCCATGGAACACCTAATATGCTTTCTGATATACTCATATATTCTCAGTCTCCTTTATATGCTGATATATCTGATTAAGATGATATTCTAAGGAATGGTCTAAAAGATATTCTCCAATGAAAATTTTAAATCCAAGAATAATTGAAGGATCTTCTTCATATACGAATTCCCAGTCTCCAGGAATAATACTTCTTAATTTATCTTCAATCTTATTTATAATTTTAGGGTTTAACTCATTTGGTGAAACGAATTTTATCTCTTTTACAGGATTTAATTTTAATTGAGGAATAAATCTATCAAGAGAATCCACATAAGATAATAAAAATATTTCTTGAGAATTAGAAGGTAAATACTTGATAAAGAATTGACGAATAATAAGTTTTGATAAAGCAATTATTTCTTCCCTTGTAGTCTCTAAAGCTCTCTTTCTTTCAGCCCTTGCTATATCATGAGCTTTCAAAATTATTTTTTCAGCAGTCTCCTCAGCTTTTGCAATTATTTCTTGCTTAATCTTTTCTGCATTTCCAACAGCAGACTCCACAATTTTTGAAGCTTCATCTCTTGCAGCAATTAATCTTTCTTCTCTTCTTTTCCTCAATTCCTCTGCTTCTCTTAATTTTTCTTCTGCAGACTTTATTGCATTCTCTATTCTTTTTTTCCTTTCCTCCATTATTCTAAGAAGAGCCCCAATAAAATATCTTTTTATTAGCCAAGCAAGGATTAATATATTAATTATGGAAGAAAAGATGGTAAGAAGATTGAAATTGAACATACTTTACTGAAGTCTCCCTAATAATGGATTTGCAAAAAGTAATATTAGAGAAATAGTTAGAGTAAAGATTACTATTGTTTCAATAAAGGCTAAGGCAAAAAGAAGCATTCTATTAATCTGATCTCCTGCCTCAGGTTGTCTTGCAACACTTTCAAAAGCAGAAGAAGCCACATTTCCTTGTGCTCTTGTGGCAAACATACCTACTAAGGCTATGGATAAACCAGCTGTAATTATAGAAGCTATTATAACCCATCCAATCATACTAAACCTCCTTATTCTTCAAAAACTGCAGCCAGATAGGCAGCGGAAAGGGTCGTAAAGATTAATGCTTGAATAAATCCCATAAACATTGAAAGTGCCATAATAGGAACAGGAACAATTAAAGGAGCTAAAATGGAGATTATAGCCAGAACAATATGTTCACCTGTAATATTTCCAAAAAGTCGTAAGGCAAGAGAAACTGGACGAGTAATCTGCTCTAAAAGATTAATAGGGAGAAAAAGAATAGAAGGAGAAATAAAGCTTTTAAGATATGCTATTCCTTTTTCCCTAAAAGCTGTAAATTGAATATACATGATAGTTCCCAATGCTAAACCAATAGTTACATTTAAATCAGATGTGGGAGAGACAAATCCAGGAATTAGACCTGACCAATTTGAAAGAAGTATAAAAAGAAATAATGATGCGAAGAAAGGAAAATATTTAACAGCTCTTTCTTCTCCTAAGAATCCTCCTAAGTATTTCTGGAACATCTCAATTAAAGCTTCTACTAAACTTTGTCTCTTTGTTACAATTTCTTCCTTAGGTCTATAAGATAACCAAAAGCTTATAATTAAAACCATTATACTTATGATTTGAAGATTTATAAATGTATTTGTTATTTCTATATTCCATATTTTAAATATGACTTTTGGTCCTAAATGTTCCATTTCCTTCCAACCTTCCAAACTTTTATAATCATATATCCTTGACCTATAACATATCCTAAAATAAAGAGCAGAATCCCTAAAAATTCTGCTCTAATACTCATTATAAATAGTATACTTAAAATCCCAAATCTTTTTACTATACCTTTTTTATAGCCTTGAACTCCAAATTTTTTTAAATCCTTTGCTAACCAACAAAATGTTATTATACTACCAGAAATTCCAAAAGTCAAAGATGATAGGGGTAAATAAACAAAGAATAGAACAAATCCTAATAAAAAAAATATTATTCCAATCTTTATATATCTATCGTAAAATTCTAAATATGTCACGAAAACCCACCCAAATACCTAAGGCAATTCCAGCAATAAGAAAAACTGGGGATGTATTTAATAATTTATCTATATAATATCCTAAAAATATTCCCACGAGAAGGGATGCTAATACACTCGTCCCTAAGGAAAAGGCAATATTAAATATTTCCCAAGGAGATTTAGGCTTTCTCTTCATTAAGATTTTAGTAAATCTTCTACAATCTTTCTTACAGTCTCCCCGTCTGCTCTTCCTCTCAACTCAACCATAGCATACTTCATAACTTTGCCAAAGTCTTTCATATCTTTTGCTTCCACTTTTTCAATTATTTGTTTAACAATTCCTTTTATCTCTTCTTCAGATAATTTTTCAGGTAAGTATTCTTCCAAAATTTTCAATTCTTTTTCTTCTTTCTCTGCAAGATCAAATCTTTCACCTTGTTTATAGAGTTCAATGGCTTCTTTCCTTTTTTTTATTTCTTTATTAATAACATCTATAACCTCATCATCATTTAATTCCTTCCCTTTTTCTCTTAAATCTATTTCTCTATATTTTATTGCAGAACGAAGAAGACTTAAAACCTCAACTCTTAATGTATCCTTATTCTTTACAGCTTGCATATAATCTTTTGTAATTCTTTCGTAGAGCATAATATTAACCTCCATGATTAATTATTTTTATAATTCTCATCCAAGAATTTTTGGTATTTTCGGGATTATAACCTCCACCACCAAGGATCAAAAGTCTACCCTCACATATATCATGAGCTAATTGATGTATTCCTTCTATAAATTTCTCATATCCTTCATAAGTATAATTTAGATGAGTTATAGGATCATTTTTAATTCCATCAGAACCTGCTTGTAATATAATTAATTGAGTTTTAAATTCCATTGAAAAATCTTGTATTTCTTTTAAAGCTTCCAAAAGGTCATCATCTGATGAGCCAGGAAGAAGAGGTATATTTAACTTTGTTCCAAAGGCATCTTTTTCTCCCCTCTCATTTCTATTACCTGTTCCAGGATATAAAAACCTTCCATCTTCATGAACATCTGCTATATATAAATAAGGATCTGAAAGAAATTCATAAAAAACACCATCTCCATGATGAGCATCTATATCAATGTAAAATATATCTCTTATTCCATAACTTTTTCTCAGTTTATTTATAGCAACTCCAATATCATTAAATATACAAAATCCTGCAGCACTATCTTTTCTTGCATGATGTAAACCAGCCATAGGAACAAAGACATGTATATATCCCTCTTTAAAAATTAATTCTAAAGCTCTCAAAGTAGCTCCAACAACATAAGATGCGGATTCAAAACACATAGGATAAGCAGGAGTATCTCCATAATCTAAGAAGCCTGAACCTTCCTTTGACTTTTCCTTTACAAAATTTACATATCTTTCAGTATGAAATAGAAGAATATCTTCTTCTTTTGCCATATAAGGAGAATATACTTTAATCTTGTTCTCTTTCATCAATTTTTTCAATTCTTCCCAAAAAAGCTCTAATCTTCTTCTATTCATAGGATGATCTCCTGGGAAAGAATAACTTAATGACTCCTCCCCAAACACTACCGCACTAATTTCTTTTGACAATCCCCATACCCTCCTTTTCTAATAAATATTTTTCAAAAGCTTCCTTCTTACTCTCAGGAATCTTTACATTCAAAATTACCTCTTCTCCAAATTCTTCTTTTATTTCTAAGGAAAAATTTCTTAATATCTCATTTTTAAGATGGGAAAAATTATCATATGATACAATAAGATTATATTCTAAAGCTTTTACTTTCTTTATTATATCATTCAATCTTATAGCTTCTCTTGCAACCACATAATATGCATTTATTAATCCTTTAATACCAAGTTTTATCCCTCCAAAATATCTAACCACAATTACCATAGCATCCCATAGATTAAATTCTCTTAAGGCATTTAAAATAGGTTTTCCTGCAGTACCTGATGGTTCACCACCATCAGAGTAGTGCTCTTCCGAAGGAAATATCCTATATGCCCAACAGTAATGAGATGCAGATAGATATTCCTTTTTTATACTGTTTAGAATATCAGAAGGATTTTTTAATATAGGAAGAGAAATACCATAAAAAATTGACCTTTGAATATTTATTTTTACCTTTTGTATCCTAATTATACTATTATACTCATCTTCCATAAACTCTATTCTTCAGAACCCAATGTTATTGAAATATTAATAAGCTTATTTTCTCTTATAATTTTTAAATCTACCTTAGTCCCTGGTGGTGTATGACTTAGAAATCTATGAAGATCATCAATATTATTTATAACTTCATCATTAATACCTACTATTACATCTTGAGCTTGTAATCCTCCTCTACTTGCAGGACTAAATGGAGCGGTCCTTAATATATATACTCCTCCATCTTGATTAAGAGAAAGACTAACCTTAACTCTTTGTGGCAAAATAATACTTTGTCCAATAATACCCAAGTAGCTTCTTCTTACTCTACCTTCCTTAATCAAAAGACCTACAACCCATTTTGCAGTATTTATAGGGATAGAAAAGCATATTCCTTGAGCCCCTTGTATTACCGCAGTATTTACACCTATTGCCTTTCCATAAATATCTATTAAAGGGCCACCTGAGCTTCCTGGATTTAAAGGAGCATCAGTCTGAATAATATTTTCCATAAGATGCCCACTAAAGCTTCTTAATGACCTACCCAATGCACTTATTACACCACTTGTTACACTATGTCCAAAACCCAACGGATTTCCTATTGCCATAACAGGTTGACCTACTCTTATCTTATCAGAGTCCCCAAATTCAAGCATAGGTAAATTACTTGATGGTATCTTTATAACTGCAAGATCTGTTTGAGGATCTTCGCCAACTATTTCAGCATTAAATTGTCTCCTATCTGCCAAAGTAACTATAAGCCTATTTGACTGATGAGTAACATGACTATTTGTTATTATATATCCATCTGGTGTAAAAATAAAACCTGAAGCTACCCCTTTTATTTCTTGAAAACCTGTAAAAAGCGAAAATCCAATTGCTTGACTAATATCAATATTTACTACAGTAGGACTTACTCTCTCTACTACTTTTACTAAGGCATTAGAATATGCTTCTAATATTTTCTGAAAATCTTCCATATATCATCCTCCTAAAATCCATTCTATTATATAATTTATACTTTTTTCTAAAATATCAAAGTGATTTGCATCGGGAAGTAAAATAAACTTTATATTTTCTTTTTTATATTTTTCAAAAATCTTTTCCAAATCCTCCTTTTCATAAAATTCATCTTTTTCACCAATTATAACAAAAGTAGGAAGATTTATATTTGTCCATATATTTTTTATATCATAAGGAAAGGCGGATTGGAAGAACGACAAGGAATAGTTATTTACTAATAAAGGGTCTTTTATTTCCTTTGGTAAATCCCATGAAATAATCCTAAAATGTGGAAAGATATTTGTAAGAAATTGAAAAATTTTAGAAAGAGTTTTTATTTTAAGGACTTTATTACTCTTAGGAGATATTCTTTCAATGGGAAGTCCTCCAGCAATCAAAATTAGACCTGATGGAGAAAGACTTAATTCTTTAACATATTTCAATGTTAAGCTTGCTCCCATACTATGCCCACCTAAATATATAGGAATATCTGTGTTCTCTTTTATTATTAATTGATAAAATATTCCTAAATCTTGAACTAAAGCATAAGGATGAGGTGAATCACCTCTTTTTCCCTCAGAATTTCCATGCCCTCTTAAATCAGGAAGATAAACCTTGATACCATTTTCCGCTAACATTTTTGCAAATGGAATATAATATTTTCCATATACAGATATTCCATGTATAAATATTAACACTGCTTTTGGTTTTTCAGGAGAAATAACTCTATAAGCTAATTTCGTTCCATCCAATGATTTGTAATAAAATATCTTATCAGGAATATTCTTAACATTTTCTATAAACTTTGTAAAATCAATAGAAAATAAAGGAAGAATAAAGAGAAGGATAAAAATTATTAATAAATATAATTTAATTCTCATTTATTAATTCTTCCTTTCTTTCTATATTCTTTTTAGACTTTATATATTCTTGAATTTTATTTACATATTTTCTATTATTTCCTAAAAGAATTGCTCCAACAATTTTATTCTCTCTAAATATTAATTTTCTATAAAAACCTATCTCTTCATCCTTTTTAATCATTATTTCAAAATCTCCATCTTTGGGATCAATCTCTCCAATAGATGTAAGATCTATTCCTGTTACTTTTAGAGTATTTGAGCTTACAGTCCCCTGATATGTTACTCTTTCTCCTAATATATTTCTACCAACAACAAAAGATTGTTCCAAACATGCAGGAATAATTCCATATATTTTCCCAGAAAATTCCACACAGTCTCCTGCCGAATATATATTTTCAACACTTGTCTCCATATATTCATTAACAATAATTCCTTTGTTTACAACAATACCTGAGTTTTTTGCTAAATCTATATTGGGAACTATACCTGCCGAAATTATCATTAAATCACCAAATAACTTTCGCCCATCATCAAGTTCTACTCCACAAAATTTATTATTATTTAATATAATTTTATGAACTTTTACTCCTAAATAAAACTCAAATCCAAACTTTTCCTCTATTCTTTTTTGTAATATTCTTGCACCTTCTTCGTCTAATTGTCTTGGAATAAGTCTTTGAAAAAATTCCAAGCCTACAATTTTAAGCCCTCTTTGAGAAAGAGCTCTTCCTACTTCTAATCCTAATAAACCACATCCTAATAAAATTACTTTTTCTTTTCCTTTAATATAAGACATTATATTAATGGCATCATCAATGTTCCTTACTGTAAAAATTCCATCACATTTAATATTCTCTAATTGAGGCTTATAAGGTATAGCACCTACCGCAATAATAAGTTTACTAAAGTTATATTCATCTTTATCTGTTTTTAAGATTTTCTTTTCTAAATTTATCTTCAATGCTCTTTCTTCATACAATACTTTTATATTATTTTCTTCATACCATTTATTGGGGTAGAAGGGGAGATCTTCTACCCCAATATTACCAGCTAAAAATTCTATAAGTTGAGGTCTTGAATAATAAGGATATTTTTCTTTGGTAATTATCAAAATAGGAGTTTCTTTATCATTTTCCCTTATAATTTGAGCGGTATTTATTCCGGATATACCATTTCCCACAATAAGAAACATAGATTATCCCTTTCTATATTATATAGGTCTAAACATATCTTTCTCAGCACCACATTCTGGACATACCCAATCATCTGGCAGTTCTTCAAAGGGGGTATCAGGAGGAATATCATTTTCAGGATCTCCCAAAGAGGGATCATAGATATAACCACATACAAGACATCTATATTTTTGCATAATTACCTCCTATTTAAAATTATTTTTAATAAAATTATACCAAAAATATTAAGATATCATATTAAAAACTTGGAAGCAGTGTGAAGCCGGAAGGTCCTATAGCTCCTCCTATCTTCTTAGTTGGAATTGCCTTCAGGGAAATTTCAAATTGAATATTTCCATCATTAGGATTCCATGAGAATTTACCTATAAAACAATGAAGATCCTTATCTAATGTAATAAAAGGATAGGGGTTATTTGATGGATATGTCCCTAAGAGAGTTAATTTTCCTGCAAAATGCCAATCACCTTCTATATTAAAGGACAATTTATAATCTAATCTTTGAAGAGGATTAACTAAATACGGATATAAAAGAGCTCCTATACTTAGGGATAAAAATGAGTAGTTTAGAACTCCTTGAATGAGAATAGGCGAAAATTTTTCCTCTTTCCAGTTATAACTTGTATTTCCTTCAATTACAATTATTTTTTTATAATCAAGTTTTCCTCTAATATTTAAAGGTAAAAGAGAATTTAAAAGAAAATTATAAGAATCTGAAAAAGTTATATTTATATTGGGATCTCCAATAATCATACTACAAGAAAGCATATTATTTTCACCCTGATAATCAAAATAGAAAGGTGTATTTCCTAAATCACCTGTAATTATATCCCTTCCTAAAAATTGAAAATTATAATTTGCAGAAAGAGACAAAAATTTAAAGGGCTTTAAACCTGAAGATATATTTCCATATAAGAAATATCTTTGATCACCAGTCTCATAAAAATCTTGTTTATATCCTAAGGTAGAATTTAAATTAAAATTAGAAGTTCTAAAAGAATAGGGAATAGAAATTCCAAAACTTAATTTTCCAGATTTCGTATAAGAACTTGGTTCATTATAATACCCTAAAATTCCATCCAATTTTAATGGGATTTTAAAAATAGAATATGTTCCATTAAAAGTAATTTCAGGAAACTTTATAAGTTGAAGATTTTGAGGAGTAGAAATCCTATAATTTTCAAATATAGATAAAGTATAATTTTTCCCTTTATGGATAAATTTTCCATCTTGATAAAACTCATAAGTTCTTCTATCTGATATAGTGCTATCATTATATCTAATATTAAGATTTAAATTGTTATTTTTATCAATTCCTTGTGAGATATTTAAAATGGATCCAAATCTCTTTGATATATTATCCTGAATATATGTTAATTGAAGAGATGATTTATTTAATCCATATGTAAATGTAGATCTCAATATATTTTGAAAGGAATATAAATTTTCATTTGGGTTTAGATTATAAACAAAAGAATTGTTTAAAATAAGGAAATTAGCAATTTTTTGTTCATGTCCCCAATTTAAAATTAAGTTAGGATATTGCTGATTTTCAAAATCTATTAAACCTGAAAGATTTAATTTAATAATTCCTTTAATATTTTGTAGAGAATAATTCTGAGATATCTCAATTATATATGGTTTTTCTTGATTTATAATATTATATTTAAGAAGAAGAGATAATAGTCCCAATTGTCCAAGAATAGAATAGGATATGGGATAAGATAAAAATATATATTGACCATCAAATCCCAATTGAGGAAACGGAATAGGTTCTTTTTCTGGTTCTTTTTTAAGAGAAATTACATATTTAAATAATGGAATGGAAAATGGTAAAAAAATGAACTTTAAATATACCCCATCAAGGATTATTTTATCATCAGAAATATAAGTAATTTTGGAAGCTGATAAGTAATAATGAGGATTTTCCAATTCACAGGTACTTACTTTACCATTATTTATTAACATATTTCCCTTTTCCCATTCCAATTCTTTACCAGAAAGATACAATTTTCCCTTTATTTCTGGTGAGGTATAATTAGCACTTACCTGTATTAAACTTGCAGTATCTTTTTTAAAGAAGTATTTAATCTCTTGGGCTATAAACTCTCCTCTTGCCTCTTTAAATCTTACGTTTCCTGTTGCTTTTATCCATCCATCTCTAATATTTCCCTCAACCTTATCAGCTAATATCCATATCTCCTTTCCTTTAATTTCTACATTTCCATATGCATAAAAAGTTTGATTTTCCCAGAAAAATTCAATTTTCTCAGCTTTTAATGTCCAAGGAGATGTCTCTCCTAAAATAACATTTTGTAAAACAAAGATAAAAATAAGAATAATGATAAAAAATTTTACCACTTTCTTACTTTCCATAGAAATACTCCCAAACTAATACATCCAAGGAATATATTCGGTAACCATGCAGAAATAAAAGGTGAGAAAATTGCATACTCCCCAAATGAACGAGCAATAATAGTAAAGCCATAATAAAAAAAGGCAATAATCACACTAAATGCAGTCCCCCAAAGTCTACCTCCTTTTCCTGTAAGAAGAATAACTGCAAATGAAAGTAGAGTAAAAACAGGTATTGCTATACTTTGTGCAATTCTCAAATTATTTTCAACCTCAAGACTTCTTGTAGATATGCCTGCTTTTTTATATATTTTAATTCTTTTCCAAAGCTCATCAGTTGAAATTTCTTGAGGAGTTTTATCTCTTTGAAATATTAATCTAAACTCCTGAGGAAGATTTATTTTAAAACTATCAAACTTTCCCTCCCATTCTACAAAATGGTCTTTACCAAATTTATGAATCATTCCATTTTTTAGTAGAAGACTTTCTTCACTCCAAATTGCATTTCTTGCAGTGAGTATAATTGGAAATTCCTCACCTAAGGAGAGATCATAAATTAATACATCTTCCATAAGATTGCTATTTTCTTTAATTTTTTTAACATAGTAATATCTTGATTGCTCATCATGAAAAAATATATTTTCCCCTTTCATTGGAAGAGGATTTACAAAGAAATACCTTTGAATTAATTGATTTGATTTATAATTAGAATTTGGAATTAGGGAATAATTTAAAAACCAAAGAATGATGGAGAATATAAATGATAGGATAAAAATAGGAATAGTCAATTTTATAAAATATATACCATTGCTTCTTAATGCAAAAATTTCTCCATCTCTTATTAGTCTTCCAAAGGCAAAGATAATAGCAAAAAGAAGTGCAGTAGGAAGAACAAAGACTAAAAGAGATGGAATTTTATAATACAAAAGACGTAATACGATTTCTATGCTTATCCTTTTCAAAATAATAAAGTCAGAAAATTCATATAATATTTGGACAAGCATAACTAATATGAATCCTAATATTCCAAGAAGAAAAGGACCAATAACTTCTGAAATAATATATTTTATATATATCTTCATTCGGTTATATAAAAAATACTTTCTACGTTTCCTTCCGCTTCAATCCTCTTATCTTTTACATAAACATCTACTTTTGAACATCTAATTTCATTTTTGTCACTATCAAGCATTGAAACATTATTAATAAGAGTATAAACCTCTTTATCGGTATCAATAATTGCTGAATCTGATGTTGCTTTAATATCTTCCCTATCAATATTTACACCCCCTGTAAGATTTCCAGTCCTTGTTTTCAATGAATAATTAAGAGTTTGAGAGGTTATTTTTGTAGTCTCAACCTTTCCCCCTTCTATCTTTCTTTGAATTAAAATAATTACATTTTTCTTTAAATTTACCTCTTCTTTCTTTAAATCTGCTTTTAAATCTTCACCTGTAATATTTATATCCTTCTGAGAAATAGTTACTTTTCCTTGAGCTTCTACAATACTTGCATCTTGATTATAAAATATTACATTTGCAAAAATTTTTGTTTCATCCTCTCTTCCAGGCTTATAAGTAACTACTACATTCCCCTCAGCCTTAGACATTTTCTTTCCCCAATCATAGGATACCTTTTGAGCTTTAATTTGAACAGGAGTTTTAGTTGTAGTTTGAGATAATGAATAATTAATAAAAAGTAAAGAAAATAATACTAAAATTCCTAAAAATTTCTTCATAACTTTAATCCTCCTTATATTTTAGTTTCTATAACAACATTACCCTCAAAGGTAGCTATACCTTCCTTTACAGAAAATCTAAAGTAGTCTGCTTCTGCTGTAAATTCTCCTATTTTTTCAAACTTTACCCTACCATTGGAACATATGAATTCCTTTGTATTTATATACCATACTCCATATGGTGCAAATCCTCTGTATCCATCTTCTGTTGAAAAATTTACACCTTTTTTAAATGTAAGAATACTATTTTCCATATCAAGTTCTGCAGAGTCACTCTTTACATCTATAGAAAGGGCTTCTTTTCTATATACTTTCCCTTCTATCCCTCCTTCAAAGTAAAAATGTTTATATTGAAGATCAGCCTTCAATTTTTTTGCCCTAATTTCCCATGATAAATTTCCCCCTTCCCTTCCCTTAAGAAATATTTCCTCTGCAAAAATACCAGCTTCTTGAATGGAGACAGGTATATTAAGATCTATAGGTTTTGATAAAAAAGAGCTTAGCCCCCATCCAATAAGAATAAATATAAATATTAATCCTAAGGATAATATTTTTCTCATGATAATATTTTTATAAAAAGGTAAATAATAAAAGATATTAACATGAAAAGATCTCCCCAAATCCTATAAAGGGAAAAAGCATTATTATAAATATATACATCATTGTAATATACATTTCTTTCTCCCTCTTTACTCTCCAATAATATTTTACCATAGGGATCTGCAAAAAATGTTATACCTGTATTTGCTACTTGGATTATTGGCACTCTATTTTCTACAGCTCTAATTAAAGATAGATTTCTATGTTGCCAAACTGCAGGAGTGCTCTCAAACCATCCGTCGTTAGTTATAACAACTAAAATATTCGCATTATTTTTTATTAAAGTATGAGCGGTATAAGAGAACAAAGATTCAAAACATATCAAAGTTCCAATATTTGTTAAGGGTGTTTTAAATGGGAAAAATCCTTCCCCTCTTTTATATCCACCCACAAGATTTTTTATAAACTTAGGAAATAAAAATGAGAAAGGTAATTCCTCTACGAAGGGCACTAACTGAACTTTACTATAAGTCTTATAGTCCTCATTGTATGGAGAAAATAAATATGCAGAATTATAAATATTCTCTTTATCATATTTTAGGGCTCCTATAAGAAGAAAAGAACCTTTTTCTTTTGCAAGATTTTTAAGCTCTTCTATATAATTTGGATATAAATTTAAGGGACAAAAAAGGACACTTTCTGGCCAAATTATTAGATATAAATTATCAGGTAAAGAAAGGGTAAGATTTTTATGTATTCTTAATTGCTCTTCAATATTCTTTTCATATACCTTTGAAAAACTATTGTAATTCCCTTGAACTACTCCAACTTTTAAACTTAAAATGGGTTTACTATAGGAAATTCCCATTATATTTCCAAAAAGAAAAAGTAAAATAATAAATATTATGCTGATAAATTTTTTTTCCAAGGGAAAGGATTTAAATCTGTAAAAGATAATATTTATTAAAACTACAATAAAGCTCAATCCCAAAGCCCCAAAAACACTTGCCCATTGAAGCAAAGAATATATATGAACTAATGGTTCTGCAAAAGTTCCCCAATTGAAAGATAGAGGACCTATACTTCTTATAAATTCTAAAAAAATCCAGAAAAATGCAGGAAAAAAGAAAGAATCTTTTGATTTTTTTACTCCCCATAAAAATATACCAGAGTATAGAGAAAGATAGAATATTAAAAGAAGAGAAACTAATATTCCAAAGGGTAAAGGAATAAAATGTTTTAGAAGATTAGGAATCCAATAAAAATTAATACCATAAAAACCAAAGCCAAATAAGAACCCGTAGACAAAAGATTCTTTTGGGGAAAGTTCAGGTAGAAGAATGAATAAGGGAATTAAAGTAAAAAATATAAGATAGGAAAGATTAAATGGAGGGAAGGAAAGTATATATAATATTATTGATAAAAAAAGTAAAAATAATTTTTTCATAATCTAATAAAATTTTACAATAAGATTTTTTAAGAATCCTGAATAATTATAAGGACCAATTTGATTCCCCCTTATAATTTCTATATAAATAGCTTGGTATAAATATTTTTGAAATATTAAATTGTTATCTGACCCAATAGAAATATAAAAGATATTAATATAAAGACCTTTTGGTTCTATTCCATCCTCATAAAGCTCCTTTAAAGGAATTTTTAAATCAAAATTTTTCAAATCCTCATCATAATATATCTCAAAATAAACAGGATTAAGATTATTTAAATTACCATCTTTCCCTTTAAAAAATTTATATTGTGTTATCTCCTTCTTGAATACAAAAAAGTTTTTCCAAGTAGATAGATTATCATTTGGTTGTTCATATATATTACTGTTAAAAGCAATTACTAAATAGTAATTATCATCAGTAAAAGTAATATTATCTTCAAGAGTAAAAGAAACTTCAACTATTTTTTTCAAGGGACTTGTTACTGTCCTTGCACAACCTGAGATAAAAAGAATAAAAATTAAAAAATAAAAGAATCTTCTCATGAATTTATTACTTTTATGAATTCATTATATATTGTAGGTGAAATCGCTAAGATTTCTCCATCAAAAAGATCAAATTTTTCTCCACTTGGCTTTGAAATTACTGCTCCACCCTCTTTTGCAATTAAAACTCCCCCTGCCAAATCCCATGGATATAAACCATATTCCCAGTATCCATCAAAGGCTCCCATAGCAACATAACATAATTCTAATGCAGAACTCCCTAAGGCTCTATATTCTGTATATTTTAAAATTTTATTTGCTGAATCAATAGCTTTCCCCATTTTACTTTTGTCATAAGGCCATCCAGTAACAAAGATTGAACTCTCTAAATTAGGTGGTGATGATGTAAAGATTTTTTTACCATTTAGAAAAGCTCCCTCCCCATCTATTCCATAAAAAAGATCACTCCTTATAGGATCATAAACAACCCCAAATTTGGGAATATCATCTTCCCAATAACCTATAGAAATACAAAAAAAAGGAATTTTATGGACAAAATTAAGGGTTCCATCTAATGGGTCTACAAAAAATGCTCTTTCAAATTTCTCCATATTTTCCTTCTCTTCTGCAATAATAGGTATATGGGGAAATTTTGAAGAAAGAATAGAGATAATATTCTCTTGAGATTCTTTATCTGCAGAAGTTACTAAGTCATAAGAAACAGTCTTCTGTCCGACTGAAAAATCTCCTGACTCATAATATTTTCTCAAAATATTTCCCGCATTTAATACAGCATCTATCATAACATCTAAGATATTCATAATCTCACCCTAAAAATCTTGCTTAATTATACTATATTTTATTTGAAATGTGCTTTCTTTAAATCAAAACCATTAAAAAAAATTATAATACTCATCTCATTAAGGATGTGAGTTTTTAACTTTGAATAAATTTTTAAAGAGAAAACCTTATGAAAGGTGGGAGGATAAAATCCTCCCACCTTAGAAATTTTATTTAGCCTCTAATTTGACATCTTTGAAGTAGACATTTCCTGTTGCTGGATTTTGAGTTTTACCAAGTTCAAAGGATAGATTTGCTACAGGATAATCCGCATTAAAGGTAAATTGTAATTCAAAAGTTTGCCAATCAGTGGTTAAATTACAGCTTTGATTTGCATATAAAGCATAGGTTGTTGGATGTAATAATTTTACATTTATATCCCTTGCAGTATCTGCTTTTGCTGAAAAAGTGAGTTTGTATGTTTTTCCTTTTGTAAGTCCTACCCATTGATTAAATTGTACATGCCAAGATTCCCATCCATAATTTTGTACATTTATCGTAGCCACTTTATTTTGAGTATCTATAGATGCTGTAGCTTTTCCTCCCATTCCATAGGGTGATCCATACCATAAGAACCAGTCGTCTGGCCAATTTGTTTGATCATTTGTAAATGGGAAGCTAAAGTTACCATTGTTTATTTCTTCCATTGTTACCCCTTTATATACCTTTATATAATCTACATACATTCTTTGTGGAAATACGGTGGTATTATCTGGATATCCAGGCCAATATCCTCCAACTGCTACGTTCATTATGATAAAGAATGGATGATCAAATACCCAATTTCCATAAAGCTCTATTTGTGGTCTTGTGATGGTAAAGAACTTAGTATTATCAACATACCAAGATATTCCAATTGGATCCCATTCTATGGCAAAGATATGATAATCTTGGGAAAAGTCTCCAGATGGAAGAGTATAATTACTTCCTTTTCCACTTGCTCCTGAATATCCGGGTCCATGTACAGTACCATATACTTTGTTAGGTTCATGTCCTAAAAGTTCCATTACATCTATTTCTCCACAACCCGGCCATCCAACTTGTGTAATATCTTCTCCAAGTAGCCAAAGGGCAGGCCATATTCCTTTTCCTTTTGGAAGCTTTGCTCTAAACTCAATTCTTCCAAATTTTACATTAAAATTGCCTTGAGTCTTCATTCTTGCAGAGGTATAGTTATATGTACCCCATTGATCAGTTACAGTTTCCTTTCTTGCTTCAATAATTAATACACCATTTTCTACCCAAGCATTTTCTTTCTTATAATACTCAAGTTCAGCATTACCCCATCCAGGAATCCCATTTGCATGTCCATTTCCAATTTCAAAGCTCCATATATTTTCGTTTAAAGTATCAAAATTTTCTTCCCATACTGTTTGATACCAATATTTTTGTCCTAAAGCTGGTGGTGGAGCAGGGGGTTCAGCAGTACCAACTTTAACAAGTTTCACATTATCAATATAAATGGTTCCAGTGTCTTGCCCTAATTGGAATTCAAATCTTGCTCTTTCATCGGTATCATATACCATCTTGAATTGGAAAGTATAAGTCTTTTTTGTAGTAGTAATATTTATGGCATATCCTCCTGATTGATCTACCTGTCCAGATGGTCCTGGGTTATATGCTGTCCATCCTCTATTTGCATTTCCTCCTATCTTAACACCTATTTTTCTATTTTTTGTTGCCCATGCCTCAAAGCTTACTTCATATATTCCTAAGTATTCTATTTTTATGGGAGATTGTAATACTTGTACAGACCAGGAATTAGGACCGCCATTACTGATATCTACTTTTAATACGCCATTTTCAACTATCCCAGTTGCAGAAGCGCCGTCTCCTGTTCTAAATAGCCATGTTCCTTGTGTATCAAAGTCACCAGTAGGTATTTCTGGATAGTTCTCACTTATATAAATTAAAGGTTTTGAAAAATCATCATTTCCTATTAAATTATCTGTTACCGCTTGTAATTTAGGTGCACAACTAAATGTTAATAATATTATTGAAACAATTAAAAGTAAATTAAAATATTTACGCATAATACTTACCCCCTCTAAATATTTCTTTTAGAGAGAAACTAAAATAATTAAACTTTAAAATTTTACCTTTCTTCCATCACCTCCTTCATACTATAATTTTTTTATCTTTACTGCTGTACCATAGGCAAGAATCTCAGCAACTCCTTGCATTATCTGAGTTGTTCCAAATCTAACTCCTATTATAGCATCTGCATTTAATCTTTTTGCTTCTTCTATCATTCTATCTATGGCTTGTTCTCTTGCCTCTCCAATCAATTTTGTATATTCAATAACTTCTCCTCCTACAATATTTCTTAGAGTTGCTAATATATCTTTTCCTAAATGCCTTGCCCTTGCAGAGCTTCCTTTTACAATGCCAAGAATTTCAGTAATCTCATATCCAGGAACATAATCAGTAGTAGTGATAATCATGTAGTTTCCTCCTTACCATCTTATATCTTTATATTTTTCTTCTTCTTTACTTTCTTTTTTCTCTTTGAAAACTTTAATAAAGAGAAGTCCAAAAGCTAAAATAACAAGAAGCCCTATCAAGCCAACAGGAAATATAGTAAGTAAACCAATAATCATGGCAATTAACCATAATATAACAATTCCCAATAGAATAACATAGGCTATCTTTTCCATTCTTATCCTCCATCATGGTGCGGATGGGGGGACTTGAACCCCCATGGGGCTTTTCCCCACAAGATCCTGAATCTTGCGCGTCTGCCATTCCGCCACATCCGCAAATAATCTTGATTATATTTTATTTTTATTTTCAAATCTTTGTCAATCTAATTTATAATTGTTCTTCCAAATAGGTATGAGGATATAGATTTTTGCATTTTTACTTTTGAAGGAGTAAAATTAAAAAAATATAAGATTAATAAGGGTTTTTTATGCTTGGTATTCACATTGATAAGAACTCAAAAATATCAATTACAAGACAACTTTGTGATCAATTGAGAACCTTGATTATAGAGGGAAAATTGAAATCTGGTGATAAACTTCCTTCTACAAGAAAACTTTCCTCTGAATTTAATATCTCAAGAAATATAGTTATAGAAGTTTATGAACAGTTAATTGCAGAGGGATTTTTAGAAACAATAGCTGGATCTGGCACATATGTCTCATCAGACATTGAACCCCAATATAACTTAAAAAAAGAAAATTTTATAAAAGAGAAAATCCTTAAAGAAAAAGAGATAGATATCATTGATTTTTCAAGTGGTATACCTGATCTTTATCTTTTTCCCAAGAATTTATGGATAAAATGTGTCAAAAGGGCTATTGAAGACGTAGGGAATGTTTTATCTTATGGTGATATCATGGGAGATTATATTTTAAGAGAAAATATATCTAAATACCTATTTAGAACAAGAGGGATTCATTCTTCTCCTGATGAAATAATTATCTTTGCGGGAGCTTCTCAAGGTTATCTTTTGATTGCAAAAGTCTTAGCAAAAATTTTTAAAAAACTTTATATAGAAGAACCTATGGTAAGGTTTATACCAAATATTTTCCAAAATTTTGGATATAAATTATATCCTATAGATGTGGATAAATCTGGAATAAAGGTGGAAGAAATTATTTCTAATAACGATAAAGCATTAGTACTTTTAACTCCATCCCATCAATTTCCAACAGGCAGTATTCTATCTATTCAGAGAAGACAGGAAATTCTAAAATGGGCAGAATCTTCTGAAAGCCTTATTATAGAAGATGATTATGACAGTGAATATAGATTTAAAGGCATACCTATCCCACCTTTACGTAACTTAAATAAAGATAAAGTAATATATGTGGGAACATTCAGTAAAAATCTATCTCCTGCAATTAGATTAGGTTTTATTATTATCCCAAAGTCTTTAATTGAAATATTTATTAAAACAAAACTTGACTTGAACATGTATACCCCTTCTTTAGATCAAAGAGCATTATCTATCTTTATAGATAATGGATATCTTGATAAACATATTTACAAAATGAATAAAGTTTATAAGAAAAAAAGAAATCTTTTAAAAGAAGAATTAAGGAAATATTTTGAAGATAAGATTTTAATTGAAGGGGATGATGCAGGACTTCATATGGCTGTGGATTTTGTAAGTAAAAATTATGTAGAAATAGATTGGAGAAAGTCTTTAGATTATAAAGTAAAAGTTTATCCTTTTAATAGATATTCATTTAAAAATAAAGATTATAAAAATAAGCTTGTCCTTGGCTATGGAAATTTGAGTTTTAATGAAATACAAGAGGGTGTAAAGAGACTCTCCATATTTTTAAACAATTTTTAATCTTTTTATATTATTTGTGATACAAGAGTCTCAAATTTAAAGATAAATTATTATTCACCTAAATAATTTCTTACTAATCTCACATTCTCTTCGATAAGTTCAGGAATTGGAAGTTTATAAGGACATCTTGTAATACATATATTACATTTAGTACAATTTTGAGCTTTCAAATAAGCATCATAAAACCATCCATGTCTTATAGTAGAATCTGGAAGTCTTTTTAGAAATGAATCTGCTCTTATAATTGTAGAAATAGGAATTCCTTGAGGACATGGTTGACAGTAGTCACATTTTCTACAGAAGGTTGATCCCATTTCTTCTATTATCTTCTCAATTTCTTTCCATTCTTCATCGGTTAAAGGTGAAAGTTCTATTGCTATTTTTACATCCTCCTCAAGTTCTTCTATAGATTCTATTCCAGGATCAGGCACCAAAAATTCTTTCTGGAGCACAAATTTTAATGATAGACGTGGATTTGGAAGTACTCCTCCTGCCATAGGTTTCATTGCTATTATTCCTATATCTTTTTCAAGAGCTAAAGGAAAGATTTTCTCTTCTGGTTCCTTTTCTATAAAGTTATAACTTACCTGTATAACATCAAATTTATCTGTAGCAATTAATTCTGCTAATATATCGTTACTGTGGCTGGAGACTGCTATGAAATCTATAAGACCTTCATCTTTAGCCTTTAAAAGTCCAAAATATGCACCATCAGGTTTAAAAATTTTTTCAAAGGTATCTCTATCATTAACACCATGAATATGATATATATCAATTTTATCAACTCCTAAATTCTTAAGACTTATCTTTACATCTTCATATATTCCATCTTTTGTTCTATTACTTGACTTTGATGAAATATATATTTTTTTATCAATATCTTTTAAAGCCTTTCCAATCTTAATCTCACTATCTGTATATCCTCTTGCAGTATCAATTAGATTTATTCCAAGTTCTATCGCCCTTTTTATAATTTTTATAGCAGATTCCTCGCTTACCCTCTGAATAGGTATTCCTCCAAAAGCTATAGGAAAAACCTTTATATTTGTTCTTCCCAGTCTTCTCAGCTTCATCTTACCAATTCCTCCTTCTTTTTTACTTTGATGTTATTTTTTCTTTCTTAAAATCTCTTTCAACGGATAAAAGAAGACTCTCATAAGATTCAATCTTAAAATTAAGTCTGTCAATTGCCTTTTGAATTGCTTCAAGACGTGCTATAAGTTTTTCTCTTTGCTCTATCAAAATTCTTTTCCTTGCTTCTATAGTTGAATCACCTTTTTGAAGAAGCTTTACATATTCCACCAGTGCTTCTATTTCTACCCCTGCACTTCTCATACATTTGATAAGTTCAATTAATTTGCAGTCTGCTTCTGTATATTCCCTAACTCCATTTTTATCACGTTTAACCTGTGGAATTAATCCTATCTTCTCGTAGTATCGTAATGTGTCTTTAGAAATTCCATATTTTTCACTTACTTCCTTTATCTTCACAAAAAATCCCTCCCAACTTTATTTTAATAATCCAATCCTTTTAAGCCATTCTACTACTTTATTTTCTAAATCCCTTGATTCACCCCCATATGTGGAAAAACATTCTAAAATTTTAGCATTATTGCAAAGCTTTAATATATCTTCTACAATTTTTCCCTTTCCTCCACCTCCATGGGTACAAAAAGGTATAATAATTTTACCTGAAAGATCATATTGGGATAGAAAAGTTGCAATAGGAGGTGCTATAGTACTCCACCAATTAGGAGTACCAACAAATATAATATTATAGTCATCTATATTTTCTATTTTATTTTTTATAGGAGGTTTATAGCCTTCTCTGATTTCTTTTTTAGCCTGTTGAACTGTATCATTATAAGATTTTGGATAAGGTTTTTCAGGGAGAATCTCAATTATGGTTCCATCTACATATTTATGTATAATTTCAGCTATTTTACGAGTGTTTCCAGACCAACTATAATATACTATAAGTATTTTTTGATTCATATGCTCTCGCTCCTTTAATGTTATTTTCATGATTTTTATTATAATCCTTAGAGTTAACTCTATGTAAATAGTTTATAAAAAAGACCTCCCTAACAAAGGGAGGTCTCAAAATATTTTCAATAAGATTATTATATTTTAGGTTTCTTTTATTAGTTTTCTTATAGCTTCAAGAGCTTGTTCTGTATTCATATTTCTTATATCTACTCCTACATGTTTTGTTCTATCAAATCCTGCTCTTTCAAAAGCATCTCTAAACATTTTTGCTTGCATCTTTGGATCACATCCTGCAATATAAAGTTTTTCAAAATTTCCATTACTTTTAGCAAGAGTAGATAGAAAATTGTCGCCATCATCTGCACAAAGTTGTGGATGTATAGCTACAAAGTCAACAAGTCCCTCTCTTCTTATAGTATTTAGGATTTCAAAAATGTTCATATTTTGAAATGATGGACAAGTACCTTGACATACACAAAGGAGTAATCCTTTCATAGTGTTTCACCTCCATCAAGCATAATTTTTACTTTATCTCCTACAAAGCTAATAGCACCAACTGGGCATGCTCCTTTTAAACAGCCTTTGCAAAAATCTACACATTCTTCTGGGTGTATTACATATGGTTTTCCATGTTTTTCTTCATACACCCCATGAGGACAAAAATTTACACAAGCAAGACATCCAATACATTTTTCATAATCAATTACAGGATACCAAGTTTTGGACATACCTTTTTACCTCCCTTTTTAAAAGTTTTATTTCATTTATATCTTTAAAACTTCTTTAGAAATTTTCTCAGCTATTTTCTCTACGTCTTCATCATCAAAATCTAAGGTAGGAGCTTTCTCTATACCTTCTTCTGCAATAGTTATTTCATAAGTAGGTTCAATACCATTGTTTCTTATAATCTTTGATGCACATTCTAATTGACATCCATTTATAACTATCAATTTTCTTGCTTTCTTTGCTATATCCTGATGTACTTTTGAACCTGCAGCAATAGCTGATAAACAGCACATTCTTGCACTTTCGTGCTCCTTGGTTAGTTTAATTGCTACCTCATTTCCTACTTGACCTACTGAGGATGCACCATCGCAAGTTACAATAATATCAAGATTATCAGCTTCTGAAGCACAATGTGGTAATATTTGCCATCTATCCTTAGGCATTGTACTTTTCCTCCTTTCATAAGTATAGATTTCTCAATTTTTATTTCACTTCCTTGGCTATTTCGAG
>Ga0078972_1000971_pt1 | contig 115681 bp, 164 predicted proteins | sample YelNatPaOPGAMG01_FD_67568 | JGI IMG/M metagenome (GOLD analysis project Ga0078972, IMG submission 67568) | Hot spring thermophilic microbial communities from Obsidian Pool, Yellowstone National Park, USA - OP-RAMG-01 (SPADES assembly) (version 2) | ecosystem: Environmental > Aquatic > Thermal... | reverse complement strand
AATGGGCATTTTGGGCATTTTGGGCATTTATAATATCTAATAAATTCAATAAATTCAATAAATGCTCATAATGGGCATTTTGGGCATTTTGGGCATTTATAATATCTAATAAATTCAATAAATTCAATAAATGCTCATAATGGGCATTTTGGGCATTTTGGGCATTTATAATATCTAATAAATTCAATAATCGTTTATATGGTCTATAATGCTCATAATGGGCATTTTGGGCATTTTGGGCATTTATAATATCTAATAAATTCAATAAATTCAATAAATTCAATAAATGCTCATAATGGGCATTTTGGGCATTTTGGGCATTTATAATTACTTAATTTTCCTCTATAATAAAATTAATTGCTTCCCTAACTTAACATTCGGTGAAATCCAAACACTCTCTACTCGTGGTTGTTTTTTTAAAGCAACACCTTCTCCTAAAATCCCTGTAAAACGTGTTCTACCTACAGCAAAACATGCAGTTTTATAATCTCGTCTTTCCCATCCTGCATATTCAAGAGGCTCGTAAACTTCATGTTTATACCCAGAAAGAATTACCTTTCCTTTTACTTTTAAAAGTAACTGTACCAAATCTTCATGATCACATATTGTCATTTCGTAGTGGTATTCTTTTGATCGACGCGTGTCGAGTACATAAGGAGGATCACAGTAAAATAGTGTTTCTTGTGTATCATATGTCACTAATATATCTCGAAAATCCCTATGTTCAATTTGTACTCTCATCAATCTTTGATGAATTCTAGAGAGATCTTCAATAGTACTAAGCCATGACGAACATTTTGAAGACATATTACGTCTACTCAAAGTAATACTATACCCCCAACTATTTCCAAACTTCCCACTAAAACTCATTCTTGCTACTATAAACCATTTATAAGCACGTTCAACTTCATCTTCACATTTTTCCCAAGTTTCACGACAAAAATAAAATTCTTCCCGACTATAAGGAGTAAGAGAAACAAGATGATAAAATCGTTCAAATTTCTCAGGGTCACGCAAAACTCGAAAAAAATTAACAAAACTACTATCTAAATCATTATAAATCTCTATCGGCGATGGTTCTTTAGCAAAAAGTAACGATGCCCCTCCGCCAAATGGTTCAACATAAATTCGGTGAAGTGGTATCAAGTTCAACAGTTTTTTAACCATATTTCCCTTACCCCCAAAACTACCGATAGGAGAACGTAAACGTCGCATTTTATCTCCTTTTTCAATATAAATTAGAATAAAAACTTTTCAAAACAGATAACGTCTTCTTTTTTAAAAAAATTTAAAAACGCATTTCTTCTCTTCTCTACAAAATTTCTCCGTTCTTAAATCGTTCCAGAGCCTCTTTTCTTCTTTTCCTGTCTCGTTCTTCCCAATTTGTACGAAATACGAAATTAAGATATGCTTGTGGAGTTTGTATCCATTCATAGCCGCACCTAAGACAAAGATTGCTTCTTCGTATTGTGAAGTAAGCTATATCGTGTGGACATTCTTCTTTAGAAAAATGTTTGATATTAACAATTTTTTCTACATCAATATTCCCAAATAAAATCCATTGACCACAGTCTGCGCACAGAAAGTTTTTATCGTCAATGTGAAAATATCCGTCTCCAATACCTAAACTTGATGGTACATACAACCATCTTTCATGATTACAAACTGTCATTTGTATTTACCTCCTTTTATGATATTTCTACTATCTCATAACCCTCAGTATTGCTCCATGTTGCAAGATACTCTTCTGCTTCCTCTCTACTGTTGAATTCTACAGGCTGTTCTTTTTCAGAAATATCTTTTCCTCTATCAGCTTCAAAAAAAAGCAAACCCTAAACATTCACCAACAAACAATCCTTCACCAATTTTAGATCTAATATAATACCCCATAGTCTTTCCTCCCTAAAACACCAATGTTAACATTCCATAACACGCGACTAAAGAACTGATCATTATCATCAAACCAAAAACCACATCTCCTAAATCACCATTATATTTAATTCCAGAAATCAGTACTCTTGTACCTATGCAAAACAACTCTCCAAAACCAACAACTAATAAAATCACTGCTGACGTTATTAACAAGTTTATCATTTTTTCTTCCCTCTTTCTCAGCTATGTTATTACATCTTCATCGTATTTATCTTCATTTCCTACATCATCACCAATAGGATTATCAAAACCATATTTAACAGCAACTTTTTTGAACAATGGAAGACCATACATTGCATACTCCTTAAAATCGTATAAAGGATCCTCAAGAATCCACAACCACATCTTTACAACTTCATACATAAATGACGATGATAATCCTCTTTTATTAAGAGCTTTTTCAAAAGCAAAAGCCAGATCACTTTTCAACTCATTTAAAATAGTCTCTTCTTTCCAGGGCAAAATTTCTATTTCAGCATCATCCTTTTTATATCCAAAATGTATCCATAAGTTTGGTTCAAAGAAAGATAATAATCTTTTAAGGTCTCTTCCATCTAAACATTTACCTATTATGCCATCTTCTACTGCTTGCAAAACTTCTTCTTTACTTCTCATAGTCTTTACCTCCTTTTTATTATTGATTTTTGTTTATTGAGTAACAAGCTAGAAATATTCATCTTTTTCACACTCACCGTATCCATATTCTAACGGATTTATATCGCTAAACTTAATTACTAAATTATCGTTGTCTAAGTGAATATGATTCTTCATTAATTCTATTTTACGTCTCAAATATAAAATCTCACGTTCAATACCCTTCACTACCCTACGTATGCGTTCAATCTTTTCAGAATCATTCAGCTCATCCCATTTCATAGTCTGAGCGTCTCTCGTTTTCTCTGCTCTAATACTCATTTTAATATCCTCCTATATTCGATTTTATACTTGTTTTATCTTATATGCACCTCCAAGATTAAATTTGAATCCACTCAACTTCAGCTCCTTGCTGGTATTGCTTCGATAGCTGATGGTATTTCTGCCGCCTCTAGTGGATTCACGGCATTTTGAAGATATTCCTGTTCAACAGCTCTTGGATTTTTGTGATATCTAATTATTTCATTGGCAAGGTCTTCAATTCTTGTAAATACTACCTCTTGACATCCAACAGTAACTACAAATCCATTTAAGACTGGTCTTATTTCTATTGCCCTTATTCTTGCCATATAATTACCTCCTCTATATTCTGTCTTAATTTTGTCTTATGCTTGTTTTAACCCTACACGCACTCCCAGGATTACCTTTGAACCCACTCATAGACTAGACAATACCAATCTAAACTTGATGTCGAGTTCATGTGTGGGACATTACAATTACATGCTTGCATTCACATCACCTCCTTTGAATATTAAATATTTCATCTTGACATTTCTGACATAATCCACTTAGCGTAAATTCTCGTAAACTAAGACTATCCCTAAAAGTAGAAACATCAGTTTTTTCTCCACAGAAAGGACAAAGATCTTGATCTACTTTATCAACAAATTCTTCTAAACCAATTTTTCTAAGAATTTCCTTAGTCCTTTGTTTCATATTTCCTCCTTTTCATTGATAGACCAAATTAAATTTTTCTTTTTCATCTTCCTTAAGAGCAGCATTAACAGCATCCAAATCTAAATTAGTTATTTCAAAATACACTTCTTGAGCTAAAGTTTTGTACTCAGGAAAATGTCTACTAAACAACAAAAATAACTTAGCTACACAATAATAACAAGTATCGTCAACTGTAGCCATAATGTCCAAAATTTTTCTTGCTTCGCTTTTTGTCATAAACCCCTCCTTCTATCTTTATTATAGTTTATATTTCTAAAAGTTACTGATTTATAAATGACAAAACTCATCAGAACATTTGTAAAAAACATTTGTTTTACTATATAAAACTTGCTCCTTCTTACTTCTATCCCTATAAATAGTTATACCTTTACAACCTTTTTCCCAAGCCAATTTATAAGTGTTTTTCACATCTTCAACAGAAGCAGTAAAAGGTAAGTTAACAGTTTTACTGATTCCACCATCAACCCACTTTTGCCATTGAGCTAAAACATTTACATGCCATTCAGGAGACACCTGTTTGGCAGTTCTCGCGTATTTACTGAGATAAAGATCTCTAGTTTCTTCTATCTTCCCAATTGTTAAACTTCTTTCAAACACTATATCATACACAGGTTCAATTCCAGAAGAACAATCAGCTAAAATGCTTAAACTCCCTGTGGGAGCAATAATTCTTCTATAAAAATAGAACTTATCAGGATTATAATCTAAAGAAGCCTTTTTGTATACTTCGCCAACTTGGTCAATAAAATCTAAACAGTCATCTGAATCATAATATATTCCAAGTTTTATCAAGCAATCAGCGAACCCCATTATTCCTAAGCCCACTGGGTTGTATTTTTCCATAGCAACTCGAACTTCTTTTAACGGGGGAATTGAAAGTTCATTCATTTTAGTCAAAGTTTTCATACCTAACAAGCAAGTATTATAAAATTCATTAAAGTCAAAATCATCTCCTTTGACAAACTTTGAAATATTTACACTTCCAAGACAACAAGCACACCAGTGAGGAATACTTGCCTCAGAACAAGGATTAGTTGTATCTATAATTATGTCTGGATATAAAGGATTATCTTTGTTTATTCTATCAAAAAACAACAGAGCAGGATCACCATTACACCAAGCAGCAAACACTAACAACTCGAATATATTTTTCGCTTTCAAAGTTACTGAAAAATCACTTACTCTACTTTTCAAAACGACGTCTCCATTATTAAAAGCTTTTTTCATAAAATCATCATCAACCATTACTGATAAGTTAAAATTCTGTAGTCTTCCTTCTAACTTCACTTTAACAAAATCAAGTATTTCTAAATGATCATAATTAAGTATTCCCATTAAAGCTCCTCTTCTTTTCCCACCTTGCTTAACAACTTCTACCACATCGTTAAAGATACTCATAAAAGAAATAGCTCCAGAAGACTTTCCACCACCAGATAAATTACTGTCTCTTTCTCTCAATTTTGAAAAATTCATTCCCACTCCGCCTCCAGACTTAAAAATTCTTCCCATCGCAGTAACAGCATAGAATATAGAAGATAAATCATCTTCAACAGGAACTACAAAACAAGCATGCAAATTACCATCTTTAGTACCAGCATTAAATAAACATGGCGAATTAGGCAAAAATTTTCCTTCTTCCATCGCTTTGTATAAATCATTAGAAAACCTTTCATCTCCTTGTCCCAAAAACTGTGCAACCCTCTTATAAACATCAAGAGGTTGTTCTCCAGGTAAACAATATCTACTACTTAACAAATATTCAGCATTTCTAGTTAACATCTACAACTCCTTTCTATCAGTAATATGACTCACAATTTTATCAACAGCTTCAATTTCTTTCTCATCGCAATTCTGCAAAGATACCTTTTCATAATCCAACATTACATCTTTGAATAATTTCTTTTCTAAATAAATTACTTTAAACGGTTTTCCACTCATAAAAACCATTCCGAAGTCAAATACAGCCCCCATAGATCGTTGATCCCATAGAAATAAAACTAAGTCACACCATTCCAATATCTGCTTATTGTAATAACATATCTCATAAGCAGACAAATTGGGATGATGATCAAAAGCAGGTACTTTAACTACATAACCTGCTTTTTCTAAGCTGTTTTTAATATCAAATATTTTATCAGAATACTGAGTACTGCCAAAAATAGCTATCTTCTGCATTGAACTTACCTGGTTTACCAAACTTGCCTAAACCACAGCAAGTTTGGAAGGCTGCCTTTCTTCAGCCGATTTTGACGCTTCATACAGAACTGCCCCGAGGGGTCTTACGTTCTGTCCACGTCCGTTTAATGTCTCCGTGAACCCACTCCGGCGACAAAACATATTCAATGCTTCCTGCTCAATATTTCGAGCAGCATTTAAATCCCTATCACACGTATAGCCACACTCACAGATAAATACACGATCACTCAACGCCAAGTCTGATTTGACTACGCCGCACATTGGGCATAGCCGACTAGAGGGGAAGAAGCGGTCAATCTCTACCAATGTGCCGCCGTACCACTCGGTTTTGTATCGTAACTGTCGTCGAATCTCACCAAGCCCAGCATCGGAAATTGACAGAGCCAAATAGTGGTTATGCAACATTCCAGCGACATTCAAATCTTCCACGCCGATAATCTGATAGGTGCGGGCAATCTTAGTCGTCATCTTGTGTAAGTAATCCAATCGCTTGTCGGCTATCCGGCGATGTAGCGTCGCCAACTTCTTCTTGGTGCGATTCCAGTGACCGCTTCCCTCTTGTCGGCGAGATAATTCGCGGTTCAGACGCTTTAACTTTATCAGTCTTGAGCGTAGCAGTACTTGGTTCTCGTACCGCGTGCCATCTGAGAGAACAGCTAAAGTCTTGACGCCCACGTCTATCCCGACTGACCCTTGCGGATGCTTGTGTTCTGACGGTTCGATTTCTACATTGATAGCGGCATACCAATGCCCTGCATCCTCAGAAATAGTGACCGATCTGATTTCACCGTCAAACCTCAACATCTCAGCCATATTGATCGGTTCATCTAACTTTTCTAACTTGAGCCAATGACCATCAGCGCTAACCCGTGCCCCGTCCATTCTGAAAGATAATTTCGATCGTTTCTTAGACTTGAAATTGGGATAGCCCTTCTCAGTATAGCCATTCTTGCACCGACGAAAGAAACTCTTGAACGCAGCATCAAGATTACGAAAGCCAGTGTCTACAGCGCATTTAGAAACATCCAGGACCCAGGGAAACTGCTCACGTTTGATGGCGTTGAATTGCTTTTTCAAAGTATAAGCTGATGGTTTCTCGCCAGCAGCATATTGTTTTTGCCACTCAGCCAAACCCCAATTGAAAGCAAATCTTGCCGTTCCGCAAGCCTTGCGCAGATATTCAGTCTGTTGAGGCGTGGGATTAAGTCTGATTTTATGCGCTCTCTGCATCGGAGCTTTTCTTCTGCTTGCGCCCACCTCGTGCTCCATATATCCAAGACAAAAACTTACAATAATCGTTAGAATGTCCTCAACCAACTCTTCATGCTCGCTCTTCCCTTCTAGTTCTTCCAGAATTTCTACCCTGCAACCTACGCCATTGAAGAATCGTTCAATAGTTCGGAAACCAAAGCGAGTCAATCTATCTCGATGTTCAACTACAACTTTTTGATTTGACCTTTGCAAGCCGCGTCTACAATCTTGAAGAACTGGCGGCGATTATCATTTAGACCAGAAGAAATCTTTGAAAACAGCTTTCTTCCTCCTAAAAGCTAATTCCTGACTTTTCAATTGGTTCTAAATATTTCCTTCTGAACTTATCAAAAATTCCCTCATCAAACTCTGAATATCTGATATCTAACTTCTCTAGAATTTTCTTAGCATCATCAAAACACTCATCTACAGTATTTCCTTCTCCAATTACAGAACATGCAAGAGGATCACCAGGAGCAGCATATATTTCTCCATCAACATTAACAGCTTTTCTTAACTCAACATTCAAATCTTTTTCATCACATAAATACAACCAAGACTTTTCCATTTCTAACTTACTAGACAAAACTGATATTTGGCATTGATAAGAGCCTTTATACTTTATAACAGGTCTCTTCCCTTCAGCAATTCCAAAGATAAGCTCATCATAATTCTCAATACATTTACTAAATATAGCAGAAGATGGATAAGGAGGCCTTGCACAAACATCAATACAAGTCAATTTTCCATTATGATAATATCCTTCTATACTAAATGAGTATCTATATTGATCATTGAAACTAGTTAAGTATTTAGAAAAAGAATTTAAAATAGGTGTCCAAACAGAACTATCCATCCACTTTCCGATTGTTCCAATCCCTTTAATTTCAAAAGTGAAAAAATGCTGAGGCAAAAATTCACTTCCATTGTGCCAAGCATCAACTCCAATTTCAACGCCTTCCAATTCATTTTCTATTATAAACTGTTGTAATTCCCGAAAAGGCCCAAGTTTGTATTCTAACTCTTCAATAACTAATTGGCAATCTTTTATCCCACTTGTACCAAATGATTCAATATCACCTCTGAATATATTCACTTTTACGAACTTCTTTTCTTTATCGAACAATTTCAAATAATGTTTTAACTCTCTAGTTCCATTGACTACTACGTATTTAGGAGCAGGTAGTCCTAAACTATCCAATACTTCATGCATCTTAATTCTATCATTTTCTAAAGCATCCCCAACTGCAGAAGCTCCATACACATATTTCCCATTCCTTCTCAAGTATTCAGCAGTAGCACCAAAGCCAACATCTGTAAACATAACATAATCAACTTTGTCTATCACCATAAAAGGATCTCTAACTTTTATAACTCCAAAACCATACCCTGGCATATACCTATAAAGATTGGGATACGGATGTTCCCAAGATAAGTAATAATAAACTTCATGCCCCATATCGTCCAGACGTTTAGCATGCGAAAACCCTAAACCTAAGTCCCACACAAGAACAGATTTCTTTTTCTCATTCTGTTCTTTTACTTCTTTACTATTTCCATAAATTCTATCCAACCGGTGTCTTTTATAATTAGTAAACATTTTGCCTCCCTAAGTTATAATTTCATATTTGTCTCTTGTATATTCTTCTATATAGCTTACAGATCCCATATTATCTGCTCTACAAAGTCCTCTCTGAAAATGAAATAAGTCTCTTGCTATGACATCACAAGCAAGCTTAGATAATCTCATTCCATCAACCAAATATTGTATATTTAATATTCTATAAACTCCTTTCGAGCCAAAGTCTTCTACTACATAAGTCAACATAAGATCACCAATAGCAGCTGTATAATCTTCAATTTCAGATTCGTTACCATGTTTTACCCAATTCTTATGAGCGTATTCTAACATCTTTTTAGCAATTGGTCCCAGCTTCATTTTTAGTAATTTTAAAGCCTTATCTGCATTCATCAGTTCTATGTCCATTTTAACCCTCCAATTCTTTTTGCAGCTCTCTTTTCATATAATCTAAAGAGGGAAGATTCAAACATCTTTTTTCACCAAGATAACAATTAGATCCCCAAGTTAAATTTCCGAAGAAATGCCACCAACAAGGTATACACTTATTATCACAAAACACTATATCCCCAGGATAAGTAAAACAAATGGGAGGAGTAGACGTACACCAAACAGCACTTTTAGTTCCTACAGAATGAGCAAGATGATAAAGAAATCCCTCTAACCCAATATGTAAACGAGCATTCTTTAAAACAGCAGCTGTTTCCAATTCTGATAAGTTATAATTTCTTAGATCCGAATCCACACCTTTAATTTCATCATCTTTAGGAATACCTAACTGAACAACATAGTAACCAAAACTCTTTAAATATCTAACTAACTCTTCTATTTCATTACCAGGTAATCTCTTAGTTAAACCAAGATCTCCTGCATCATTATGAATAGTTATATACTTTTTACTTTGCAAATTTAATTTGTGAACATTTTCAGAAAAAATAGGCTCAACCTTCATATCTTCAATTGAAGCATACTTATCTAAACCAGTACTTTTAAGCATCAAATTAACTACATGTTCTCCAAGTTCATGTATCTTACAATTAGAATAAGCCCAACCGTGATAAAAATTCTGATATCTTTTAAAAAATTCATTTTCTTCTTCCCCATAAACCTTAGAAATATAGCGAATATCATAATAAATGTCAAAAATAGAAATTACTGATTTCACTACAGTATCATAATGAACTCTTCCTATCTCAAATACATAATCAACGAAATTAGATAAAATATTTCTACCTTTTTGCACTATTCCCACTAAAATACAATCTGGATACTTTCTTTTAATTCCTTTTAACACTGGGAGTAATTGTAAAGTATCTCCATACCCACCAAGCTTACAAACACCAATCAATAGTTTTCCTTTGTGCTCATTTCTAATAAAGTTAACTGCAGCTGACAAATTAGTAGCAAGTGGTTCTAAACTATAAAAAACAGATTTTCTTTCTTTAGTTAAAGTCTCTTCAACTATTTTCTTAATCTTACTATAACAATGATCCCAAGTATTTTGTTCAGCAAATTGTCTTCCTTCTTCTTGATACTTAGATATACGCTTACAATTATCATATTTCCAATCAGAATACAAAAAATTTAACTTTTGAACTATCTTAGTAACAGAAGGAATTACTAGTTTACTAAAATTAGTCGAATGAATGTAAGAATTATGCTCAACTAAAATACCTCTTTTACCATTACCAAGAAGTTCTGTCATAGACGAACAATCAGTAGCAACTGGAACAACTCCTGTAGCCATAGCCTCCAATAACGGCAACCCAAATCCCTCTCCCATGCTACAAAGAAGCAAAACAGTCGATTTATGATATAAGTCTACTAAATCAACTTCAGGTATTCCTGAGTAACTTGTAACTCCTTTAATAGTTATTTTTGATTTTAAATCTTTATCAGCAAGATAAGTAACTAAATCCCATCCATCAGGATCTTTTGGATTAGTTAATATAAGCATCTTTGCATCTTCTTTATTCTTAGAAAAACTAAGAAAAGCATCTATAGAAAGAGGAATACATTTTCTAAAAGAATTCTTAGAATTAATAAATACGCAAAATGAATCTCTTGTTTGTCTATACTTGTACAAAAGAAGGTCAACTCCATGATAAACAACATCTATGTCTTTATTAGAGATAGGTAACTTACTAATAACTTCTTTACCCCAGTTAGAAGTTGCTATAATCTTATCAAATACATTATTCAATACATCTAAATAAGCTAAATTTATTGGCTCTGAATCTATATTCAAGTATCCGACTATTTTAATTCCTGGATAAAAAACTTTTACTTTTACTAACTCACTAAAATAGAAATAGTCTCCAAGACAGAAAATCAAATCTGGAGAAAATTCTTCTACAACTTGCAAAAACTGTTCACCAGCTAAATAGTTTCTTTCTACATGATAAACAGCATATTTCAAACTGGGAATAAAAGGAGCCTTATTATGATGCCATCCAGCACAAGCACAAATATAACCGTCATTGATAAACTTATTAACAAGTACTCTTATTACTTTTCCCATTCCTGTGTTTATAACTGGACTATCTGAATAGAAAAGTATTCTTGGACTAGAATTAAACATGCAAACCCCCAAATTAACTAACTTTCATAGTAGTATTTAGGAAGTTGATTATTTCTCGATTTTCTCAATAAGTCAAGAAAATATTTTTTGCTATAGTTTATCGAATGAACTTTTTGATACTCTGTCTCACTAACAATTTTAGAATATAATTTACATCTACAATTTGATAAGCATCTTGAAGCTCCTGACCGTGGAGTTGTAGGAAGAGTATCTCGTGTATAGGGACTAAAACGACCAAGAAGGAGACATTCAGGACAAACTTTTTTATCTGCTGAGTGTACCCAATAAAATATTGTCAAAGGAGGATGAGAAGAAACTTTTCCAGCATCAAATATTGAATTTAAAGAATCTATGTACATCTGTATTCTTCTTTCTAATTTCATTCTTCCCGGTTGATCTATTTCACGAGAATGTATATGGTCAACAAACTTCTTCAGATATCTTAATTCAGATTTTATAGCAGACTCTAGCCAATCAATATCTGATTGAGACAAAGTAGGAACTCCTGCCTTATGTATTCCAGTGTATTCAATTCCCAATCTGTAAGCATTATAATAAGCTGAACGTAAAAGACTTTTTAGTCTATCATATAAATGTCCTTTACCATAAACCATATCTCTTTTTTCTCTTTCAGCTGCTTCCTGTTCTGACCTATACTCATTCACATATTTCAAAAAATCTGTTTTGAATTCATTTACCAGCGAATTGAACTTCCTAAGTGCAGAAGAAGAGGAAGTAGACTTCAAAGATTTAAAATCGTCTTTGCTAATTGCTTGCAAAGCCACATCTCTTCTTGAAACACCTTTTTTAGTACCTATGTGTTTACCTTCAGTCAACTTGTTAGCAAATTCATACAAGTACAACAATTTCTTATTTTCGTCCATTGACTTCCCCTGGCTACTCCCTTCAATTTATTGAGGGGCTTCTAGAAGATAACCCCAGAGACTGTAGTCCCAGTCTCAATATATTTAAGGAGGCATTATAATCCCGATGCAAATGACAATTACAAATAAGGCAATCATGCCAGCGGTCAGATAGTTCTTTCTTAGCGATAGAACCACATTGACTACAGGTTTGACTTGTGCTTTTTGGGTTAATTGCTACGAATTGCCAACCAGCCTCCGCCGCTTTGTATGACAATACATTAGCAAATTGACCCCAAGCAGCATCTGCAATGCTTTTATTAAGTTTATTGCCAAAGATTTTAGTTTGATTACTCGTCATGCCTTTGATATTAAGTTTTTCAATGCATATTACACCAAAAAGTGGTTATAAAGCCAGCGACATTCATTCAGTTGTTCTTGAAGAAGTTTTTGTTGTTTCTTTGTAGGGAAAAGTCTGTATTTAAGAGACTTGTACATCTAACCTCCCTAAAACATCAAGTAAAAACTTTCTAATCTTAGAAAGACATTTTGGACAAACTTTTGTCTCAGCTCCATCATAAATACAATCACAATTAATGCATAAAGCAGCTCTCTTCAATTCAACAAAAAAGGGAACAGTAGCAATTTCTCTAAGCTCTGGCATAAATATCCTCCTTTTATGTTCTTCAAGTAACAAAATTTTTTGACTAACTTCTGGATTTTTAACTAAAAGCAATTCTTCTTCATAAAAATTTTTAACACTTAAATCTTTCATCCTTACATCATAACGCCAACGCTTATTAGTTACATCTAGATATACATCAATTATCATACCCTCATCTCCAGTTAAAATTACTTTTACAATACTTCCTATCTGTATTTTCACCATGACTATTCTCCTTCTATTGTGTTCACTAATTCTTCTGAAAGAAACTCAGACTCAACTTGATTACAGATGTAATTAACTATGTTTACTATTACATCACGTGCTCTTTCAACTTCTCTTAGCCTCTGCTCCACATCAGTATCAAAACTACTTTCTGAAAGAAGTCCAACAGATAAGAACAATGCTTTCTTAACAAGCACAAAAACAATATTATTTATAGACTGAGAATAGTGAGATGGAGAAGAAGCTACTACCTTCAAATCTTCAGTAATATCTTCTATTATTTTGAAAATATTCATTTTGGCAAAGAACAGGATCAGCATTAACGCCGATCCTGTCATCTCTATCGTTTTTTCCTTAGTACAAAGATCACAACCAAAACAACAACAACAATCCCAATTACAATAGCTAATACTATATTCCCTTTTACTGCAGCCACTATACCAAGAATAGTGAGTATAATCGCTACAATTATGGGGATATAGTCAGACCAACTGGGCTCTTGGTCGGGATAAAAGGGACAGTATATGAAACTGGAGTACAATAGTCTGAAAGCAAGTTATATAATTCTGACTTAAGAGTATAGTAAGCAAGCTGTCCCCTTGCTGCAGGAAGTTTTCCTGACCAAGTATTAGCACCATTCTCTACCAGAGCAAATTCTGTCCACGGGCCGTTAGCAGAAGTCCCCCAATATATATGAGTCTTTAATGCAGCTTGGTCTTGTGAAGAAATTGGGGAACCATCTGTATACTCAGTAGGATTTGTCCAAGTTATAGTTTCACTAAATGCCAACGTTGGGACAATCAGAAACAGAAAAACTAAAATAATTTTTTTCACTTGTCTCGCCTCCTTTCACTTAGTTTCAATCGGCAAAGGTTCATTAGGAATAGATACTTCCTTAATTCCCTTTGCCTCTATTAACAACTTTAATCCTTGTTTCAGATTCTCAAAAATATCAGCCCATTCAGGATCTTGCTTAAGTAATTCCGAAATAACTGGAGCAGCTTTAGAAGCAACTTCAGGTTCTATAGGAGTTAACTCTTTTGCCATCCAAGGCTGACTTAAAACTTTCTGCAAAACATCACCAGGAATTCCCACAACATCTCTTAGAACATAATCACGCCATTGGGACATATCTAGTTGTAACGTATTACCTATCTCTATTAACTTAGCAGCTGAGTCTAATTTCTCCAAAATAGTTTCAACAAACTGTTTATCTTCTATATTAGAAACAACTGTCATCATCAAATCGTATTCATTTTCCTCCTGTCTTGGATCCATTCCCTTGCAAGCCAACTCTATATCAACTAGTCTTCTTAAACCTGCGATCATAGCTCTTTGTAAACGTTTTACTGTGTGAGAATACCTGACATCTTGCTGAGCTAAACCTCTACCAAAAATATCCCAACCAGCTGCTTCAGAAGAAAAATATGCTTTTGGTATTTTTAGAGCACTATACAACTTGTCTCTAAAATACTCCACATCCGCTATGTCACTAACATTAGCAGAACCTGGTAACTTATCTATTTTAGAACTCGAACCTGGTCTAACAGGCCAGTACAAGTCGTCAATGCTCGAATTGTGAACAAACACTCCAGCACTTAAAGCAAAATTGTGGTATTTCTCAACAATAATATCGTAAACATCCTCATAACCCGCTGGTTCTACTTTAACCACTTTGTGGTTTTTCATTTCGACATATTTAGGATGATTTTTATAGCTTGCATTATACATTAACAGATACCAATCAGCGTACGGAATTTCAGTCACACTACGTCCTAATTTCTTTAAAATATGCGTGTACTGTTCAACTCCATCAGGATGAAGCAAAATTTCATAACCTTCTAACCAATCACCATTTTCTTTAGAAGATATTCTTCTATATAATGGCATCAAAGATAATCCTTCACACTCTATAGCAGGTCGATAACTTCCATCTCTTAACATAAGAAGATGATCAGGAGTACATTTAAATGATTCTCCATTGTCTAAAGTAACCTTGACAACTTTAGCCTTAATTCCTGTTAACATTTTAGCAACAACCTTACCTACTTTAATGCGAACTCCATCAGTAGAATAAACTTCATCACCAGGTTCTATATCTTTAATAAATTTTTCTACACCACTCAATAGAGGTATCTTAGTATCACCAGTTAAACACAACGGGTTATATCTACTATCAAACTTTCCTGTATCTGGATCAAGAAATTGTTTTCTCTTCATTGTCTTCTTCCACTGCTGAACTATACGCCAAGCTTCATCACTCCCAACATTCCCCACATCTATATAGTAAATTAATCTATCCGCAGCTCTATGCAATCTATATAAAACTAAAGCATCTTCCATTAATTTCAACTGCACCCATATTGGTCTTGCTGCTGATAACAAAGAATCACCATAATCAAGTATCAAAGATCTTCCAGGAACTCTATAATGAACAACATCCCAAGGCTCAAGAGGAGGTTGGGAATCACCCTTCTCTTTCCCTGAAGCTGTTCCAGCAGATAAACCAATTCTAAAACCTTTGAGTCTATGATGACCGTCTACTATCCTGACTATAAACTTAGGATCTATATATTCAACTGCTTCTATTCTTTTGTTATCCACAGAGAATAATAAACGATCGAATAGATCTCCATATTTAGCTACAGCTCTTGCCATTCCAAAAATTCTATTTTCCAAGTTCAATCTAGTAAATAAATCTGATGCAATATCTTCTATCTTTTTATTAGCAGATTCCACCCAAACAGTACAAGATCTTGTTCTGTCAAAGACAGTTGAATCTTCTGCATATATATCTAAAGCTGAAGCTATATCACTATAGTCATCCATCATTTCATAGTCCAAGTATCTGGCCATTCTATCCATAGATTTATGTAACAATCCATGATACCAAGAGTACGTAGTCTGACCAAGTAACTCAACATAAGAAGACAAAAATTCATCATCAACAGGTAATTTTCTATAACCAAAAACTTTTCTAAGAGTTTCAATACCCTCATAAACAGAAGCAAAGTCTCCTTCAGCTACTGCACTGTTTATCTTATTCACTACCTCCTGAATACTGGGCATAGAAGGAGGTTTACCAGTAAAAATAGACTTCAAAAAACTAATTCTATCTTTAATACTCACTTTTGTCCTCCAAACTTGTTATACAGTTTATTTTCCATCTTTGGAGAAGAATGAAAACCAAGTAGCACTTCATCTCCAATAAAGTAAATCCTAAATGTCCCTAATCCAGCGATCTTAACTAGATCACCTGTCAAAATAGCCTTAGCAATAATATTAATCGTTCTATTCACAACTTTTTTAGCTTCTTTGTAAGTTACATTAAACTCTTCTGAATACATTTTACATAAGTCTCCAATGTTCATATCTCTACCACCTTATCTTTTTATTCTGTAAATAATGTAAATAATCACCAGCAGCTAAAACATGTTCTTCACTAAAAGTTCTTTTTGGAGGAGTAATAATATTAGTCGCATAAATTGGTTCTGTAGAAAAATCAGTAACAACCCAATATGTAACTCCAGCGACAGCATCAGCCATATCTTTACTACCACCCTTCGGATGGTCAACTTTTCTTGAATCTAAATCCCATTCTAAGTTTGATATTTCTTCAATTAGAATATCGTGATTATAAATATCCAACCTTAATTCTGAAATTGCCTGATTGAGATAAGAATAAGCAACATCATCTTTATCAACTGATAGATTCCTTGCATCAAAACCCTCTTTTTTTAGAATTTGAATAGAATCTACACTTTGCCAACCATCATAAGAAACTATCTTAATATTGAATCCAAGCTTGTGTAAATAAGCAATAAAATATCTGATAGCACTAAAATCTATTTGAGAATTTGGCGGAGGATCAACGCCTATCACAAAATCAATATATACAATAGGAGCTTTAATACTTACTGCTACTCCTTCAACCGTTGACCTTACTACATCTTTATAACCACCCAAGTGACCCATTGCCATAGCTGCTCTATCACCTGTAAGCCCCAAGTCTACATGTACATATCTTGGAGTGCCTGGTCTAACAAGTGGCTTAAATCCATTAATCGTTTTCTGCACTAAATCACTAATTTTCAAAAAAGACTCCAACCCTATATGTGGATTCATATAATCAAGAGTAACAGTCGGAGCTATAAATGGATGACTTCTGGGAGATAAGTTAGTACAAGCAGTAAGTGCTTCTCTTTTAAACACAAAAGGAGTCACAGATAAAGTAGAAACTCCTGCTAAATTCCTTAAAGCGTCATCTATACTCAATTCAAAAGTAGATTTATACTCTACAGGAACTTCAATAACTTTAACATCACTTGAAACAACTTCATCATCTCTCAATATTCTTGAACTATGATATTTATCACCTATTGCTACTCTAAACTTCTTTCCCGAATAAGGTAAAGGCTTCACATCCCATATAGCAAAATTAGTCACATGCACTTCTTTTCTGTCAACTGATTTTTTAATATGAGATTCAAGAAAATCTGTCATTCCTCTTGGAGCAGATGCCAAACAAAGAATTCCAGGAACTTTTCCACTCCCAGTCATAAACCGAGATTCCATCCTTGACTTTACTTCAACATATATATCAAAAGCTTTACCATATTCAGAAACAGATTGTCCTTTATGAAAATTACACTCATCAAGTAATCCACCGTAGATATGTGCACCAAGAGCGTGTATAGATTTAGATCCAGAAATAATGCAGATATTATGAGGCAGTTCAACCTTACCTTCTAAAGTTCTTTCTTTCCTTGGTTTAGTTATTTCTCGAAAATAAGGAGAGCGAGTTAAAATATTGAGCATAGTTGAATAGTCTATAAAATCTGCATTATTAAGAATAGTATTGAAGAAAGCAAAAGCTATAGCTGATCCAGAAATTAATCCATAAAACTTCTGAGGATCACGCATACAAGTCAACAAATAAATCTTATAAGCTTGAGCAATGCATGAAACAGAAGTTTTTCCGATTCCAATAGCACCATGCAATATCCATTCACATATTCCTCTTTCAGGATCTAAAACTTTGCATAACTCTTCCTTCCATTTGTCCCATATCTGATCTGCTATTTCTCCCAAATAGTCTCTATCTGTAATAAACTTCTCTGGACTAACTGGTTTCTCTTTGTAATCAATTTCCCAAAGAGACTTCAAAGTATTTGAATCTCCACTGTCTCGTAACTCTGACAAAATAGTTAATACCACATTTTTTTCATGCTGAGATAAATCATCAAATACTGATCTATCTCCATGAGATAAGCTTAACAATAACTTATCAATTAGTTCAGATGATTGTTGTTCTTGCTGTTTATAACTTTTCCTCTTCCTCATTTAACAAATTCTTTCCTACAGCGACATTTAATTTTTGAATAAGTCTATCTAAACCTTGTCTAATTTTGTCTCTTGAGTGAGGAGGTAAGTCCAAAACTAAAGTATTAAAAGTAATAGGAGAAGCTGAAAGTAAAGCTTTAATATCAAGCTGATCCCCGCCAAGAACTTTTCTAATAAACTCTAAAGAATTAGTAATAGCATTATTTAAGTATTGAACCGCTTTCAATAATTTATCTATATCTTCATTATTTGCCCATCTAGACGACTTATATAAATCATCTTCCATTCTATCAAGAACTTCTAACATTCTGTATATCGATCTTATTTTTCTTTGAGCTACTGCTACAAGAAAAACACTTAACTTAGACCTATAGTCTTCAAGAACTTTTCTAACCGCTTTTTCAGCAAATTTAGAAGTAACATTTCCAGATATCCAAGCAGAGACAATAGCAAGATTAGTATCTATATCAGCTTGTCCATCATCAAGAAGATACAACATGTCTTTAACATGTTTAGTATAAGTTTCTGGGTCAAAAACTCTAATATCGCTCGGCAAACTCATAGTTTGATTTCTACTAAATCATCTAAATAAGTACTAACATCAGTATATATTTCTTCTACTTCTTTTTCTGTTATACCATACTCTTTAGAAAGATATTTTGTACTACTTCCCTTCTTCATTTCTACATATATAATTGCATCTCTAATAGCATTCTTTAGTTCTTCAAACGAAGGAACTTTAACAGTAGTACCAGAAAAAACAGATAAAAATTCTATAAACTTATCCTTACCTATTACTTCATAAATCTCTGGAAGCAATGTATCAGAAAACTTGTATAGTAAAACCAACTCTATTACATCAATCAACTTCTTGTTCGTTTTGAATATTATCGAAATATTGTTCATATTCCATGTATAAATCAGAAGATTCTTTTAGTACTCTGTTTGATATCGACCAAAGTTTCTTTCTAATCAGAACTTTTACATAATCAACTAAGAAAACTGTATCTTTGATTCCAAACTTTTCCTTTAAAACATATTCCGAATACTGTTCTCCTTCTAATAAACAATTTACCAAATACTCACAAGCCTGAAAACATTTACTATTAAATCTAACAGTCTTTAGAACTCCATTTTTGACTTCATTTTTCAAATCCTTTAAATATATTTTCCTTTCAATATCAAAAATACTTGGGACTTTCCCCACATAATCAATATAAGAAACACCTGCTTCCCAAAAATTATAGACATCATGAAATTTATATTTCAAAGACATTAAACATCTATTCCTAATAACTGAATAAAGAAATTTGAATAAACTATGAGAATCAGAAAATCTATTTTTTCTGTTCTTTGATAAAAATTTTAGTATATCGACAATAGAATCACTAGCTAAATCTTCTTTATCTTTTTCATCTATAGAATGAAATTCTCCATTAATAATTAATCTAACTAACTCAAGAGCTAATAAAACAAATTCGTCTCTTTTATTGGACTTATAAGCATCATATAGCTCATTCCTATCAATCATGATAAAACTCTATCTTGTATAGCACTTGTTATATCTTCATCAAAAATCCCCTTATCTGGAGAAACTGCTATCGCCATTCTCCTTCTTGAACCAAATGCTCTTTCATAAACAACAGATACTCTTAAAATTTCTTCTGCTTTAAACCTACGAGCTACAAACCTTACAATATTCTTAACATCCTGAGAATAATTACAATTAGTCATAAAGATAGTAATTGAAACTTTCTTATAAACAGGAGTAAAAGAACCGTAGTACCGTTCATCTGTCAAATCCATTATTTTAGCAATATTCTGGACAGAAAAATCATCTTCAATTACATAAATTCTTTTCATAATTCTTTCCTCAATCTTTTTAGTCTTTTCTTTAAGGGCTTTTGTGAAGAATCTTGGAATTGCTCTAGCTTAGGAATGATCTCTTGTTTAGGTATAGTCCCAAACAAATATAATAAATTTCTCCAAATACCTGGTCTAACTTTCTGACTTCTTTGCATTGATGCTAAAGCACTTGTAAAATCAGGCTCATCTACTTGGTACTTATCTAATAAATTCTTAATCTCATCTTTATAGTCCTTAGCATACTCTTCCAATATTCTGTCTAATTCTTGTTTAGATTTTTCATCTAAATTTTCAAGTTTTCCCATATTCATCACCTCAAAATACTATTAATATGCATAGAAACTATTTGTTTAGTAACTTGATTAAGTAAGTTAATCATACATTTTTTGCTATCTCCACTCAACACCTTATACATAGTTCCTTTAATATTTACAATTTTAGACAAATTTTCACTAAGATATCTCTCCAAAGCCTTTCGGTCTTCTTCTTCACTTTTCTTTCGTTCTTCTATTACAGATGGCTTATCATACAGTATTGCTTCTATTTCAGTTAAAGCTAAATCTGCCGTTAATACTCCCTGTTTATAGTCTTCTAAAACTTCCCCTATCTTAAGAAACATTGCACTCAAATCTTGCATTTCTTTTTCCCTTTCTATCTACAAAATCTTCTAAAACACTATCTGGGACACATTGTGACCATCCACAAATCAGACACCTTACTCTTTCTCCAAAGTAATACAAACCATCTAAAACAATTGGCTGTCTACACTCCTTTCTTGGACATCTCATAGTTTTCAGTATCCGTACATCGAATGGTTTAGGATCTACAAATTCTTTGTCTCTTCTTTGTTTAACTTTTGTCAACTTTTTTTCTCCTTGGGAATTTATTAAATAAATTTGTTTTTCTTCTCTTAATTATTCTCCTATACAAATTAGGATCTGAGTAGCCACAACCACAGTATAAACGGTAGCTGTAATTCACTCCACCTAATTTAGAACTTTCAAGAAAGTATTTAGTAATTAAAACTGAACCACAATGTGGACAAAGTTTTGTTTGCTTCATAGCGATTAATTATATAGGGCAGGCGAGTAGGAAAAGGAGGAAGAACCTACTCAAGGGGAAAATTTTTATTCTCCTGCCCCATAAGCTCCTTAATCTTGTTAATTAGAAATTTCCTATCAATAACAACTTTCTTATCGTAGTTATCAATTAAATATTGTAAATCGTCCAATCTTTTGTTAAGCATAAATAAATACATAAAAACAAAACTTCTGTGTGCACTCTTTCTTCCAAATTTATGATGAGTAGAGCAGAAAGCTACACCATTTCTTGGATCAAACCTTAATGCCTTATTCAAAGAATAACTCTCAATATGATGACAATGCAAATGCTTCTTGACTTTACAACCAATCGCTTCACAAACTCCTCCAGCATTTTCCTTAACCTTCTGTCTCCACAATCTTAAAGCTATATTAGTCAATTTTTTTATTTCTTTCTTTTTTTTATTAGACATTTCTCGAAAGCCTCTTTTTGGAGACATTAGTCAAACCACTGTTCAAAACTCTTGACACTCCTCCCTCTTTTATTACAGTAATTACATTATCAAAATACTGTTCAGAAAACGGATTATGAGAAACTACAAATATAGTTTTTACTCTATCTAACTGTTTTTTCAATAAACTGCAAAAAACTTCTATCCCCACACTATCCAAACCATCAAACACTTCATCAAAAATCAAAAACTCAAAAGGACTATTAAATAAAGTAGATAATAACCTATTCATAGCAAGATCAACAGCTAAACTAACCTTCTTTCTCTCACTCTGTGACCAAGTAAAGAAATCCCTATGGTCATTCTTATTGTATATGTCAAGACTTATTGTTTCAGTAAAACCTCCAGTTTTCTTCTCCTTTCTTGGACTAAATTCTATGCTAATCGTTCCATTAGTCAGATAATACAAATACTCTGAAGCAAAATCAGTTAACCTAAAAACAATATCATCAAAAACAAAGTTTTTTATACCTTTGCTACCAAAACCTTTATACCAAAAATTGTAATACAGCAAATTGTCTTGTATTTCTTCTTTAGATAAGTTTAAAGATTTTATTTTGTCTTCGTAGAATGACTTTTTGCTTTGGGATTCTTGTTTTAATTTCACATAAGGATTAGATTCAGATTCAATTCTTTGGTATTCCTTAATTTTACTTTCTATTTCATGAGCTAATTTAATTTTCTTATATAATTTACTTTCTTTTTCATCAAACTCTTTCAACTTGGCAACAGAAATATCATATTTTTCTTTAATATCTTTTAATTCTTCATCCATCTTCACTATCAAAGATCTCAATTCAAGACCAGTTTTTTGCCTGTCTTGAATTAGATTTGAGTCGTAAGGCAACTTTTGTCCACACATAGGACATATACCTTCTTCTATAATTTTATTATCTTTCTCAAAACTTTTCAATTCCAAAAACTTACTAGTGAGCTTAGCTTTCAAATCATGAACTATAGAAGAATAATATTGAACCGTTTCGTTAAATTTGCTCTTTCTTTTTCTTAGAGATTCTAAACTTTCTTCAAGTAACTGTAAATTCTCTAAAGTTTCTTTTTGATTCTCATTAAGACTATCTATATACTTCTTTATTGAACTAAGTCTGTCAAATTTATCTCTCTCCCATTCAACTATTTTACTATCATAATCATACTTATTTATTTGATCTAATAAGCCTTCATGATACCTTATGTCTTTCTCTATAGCAGAAATTTCTTCGCCTAAATTAGTGATCTTATTCTTAACTATTTCCCAAGCTATATCAAAAATTTTTAATGAAGGTAATAAAGAAGTTAAGAGATCCTTCGCTTCCGTCGGTTTTCTAAGTACTTTCTCTAGAAAATCAGAAACATTTGTCCCAAAAAATACCGTAGCAGAAAAAGAATCAAAATTTAAATTGACTTTCTTTTCAAAGTTTTCTTGATCAAATTTCGAGTTATTATAAAATAAAGAATTACCCTGATTTGGATGGTTTATCCATCTCTGGACTTTATCTCCAGAATCAAAAATTAACTCTACAGATGCCCATTCAGCGTTTGAATTCACAAAATTTTTAGTTCTGCTAACTAAAGGGGATTTTCCATACAAAGCAACAGAAATAGAATTCAATAAAGAAGTTTTTCCTGCTCTGTTAGAAACAGCTGCTTCGTTATCATAATTTTTTCCTTCAACTAAGACTAATCCAGTTGGTATAACTACTCTATGTTCCCCATAAAAAGATTGAAAATTTTGCAAATTTATATTAGTAACATTCATCTAATTGTCCTTCCTGTGTCCTTGAGAAGTCTTCTCTAACAAAGCAATTTGTTCCTCAACAGCTTTGTAAAAAGTAATTACATTCTCAGACGTTAAACTATAATAAGGAACACCTATACATAAACTCACAAATCTGAACAGTAATAGAAGTAAACATCCTATATCAAGAAAAGGAATCAATTTATTAAAGTTTGGATCAGCTTCTCCATGCAATCTGCATATTTCAACAGACAAGGCTATTGGCACAAATGAATTAACAATAGGAACATCAAATAGTTTCATTTCTTTCAAGTAATAAAAAAACTGGTCATCTACCATCCACTTATGCAACAAATCTATAGCCATAGCTAATTTAGTACTATCTATTTTATCTACATACTTTTGTAAATCAAAATCAAACTTCTTAATTAAATCTTGAAGTTTTTGCTCATAATCCATTTTTCCCTCCCGAGGCTTCTTGCAATATGGACAAAGCAACCTCTTTAAGTTTTTTAACATCAAGACCTCCCAACTCTGATTTAATACAATCAAGATATTTTTCCACCATAGTAGAAATAGGCATATCTTTGCTCATTCTCGCTTGCTTAACCTGTTCTTTATCGTTTTGAATTACATATTCTATCTTCACTCCCAAAGCTCCTCTTTTAATAACTTCTTTTCTTATGTACATATCATCCACATTTTTACACTCTAATTCACTTCCTTCAATAATTATCTTGACAAAACTATCAGTAAAATTATAACTAATATCCTTATAATTACTCGCTGGTAAACATATTTCTAACATATTAGGTACTTGCAAAGAAATAAAAGAGACCTTACCATTCTTAAAATGAATAAACCCTTTAACATCGTCCTTTTCAGCAAATGAAACCCTATAAGGACTTCCAACATAATAAACATTATTTCCTATTTTTTGATGACAATGATAATGCCCAGCTAAAACATAATGAAAACTAGTAAACTTATCCACAGCTATAGAATTCAAATCAGTTACTTCATAATCCATAACTTTAGCACCTTCAACAGACCCATGAATAAATAATATTTTCTTTCTTTCAGATATTTCATCAGAAAATCTGCTAATCTCCCAAATCATCCTATCCTTGTCCAAACTTGGAATAACATAAATTACATATTGTTTCCCAAATCGAAACGAACAAGGGTTATCTAAAATTATTACATTTTCTAGACTTTTAAACAAATAGCCAATATAATCCTCACCATCTCCGTCATGAGAAGAAGTTCCTTTAATCAAATATATTTTTATTCCATAAAGATTCCAATTAGTAAAAATGTCTATTAACTTACTAATCAATCTAACTTGAACTTTACTTCTAGAATGAAATAAGTCCCCTAAGAAAAAAATATCTTCTATTTTATAATCAACAGCGTACTTAAAAATTTGATCTAAACAATTAAATGCTATCCAAGAAAAAATATTTTGCCCCTCTCTTTCTCCATATTCAAGCTTCTCTTGCAAATGCAAATCCGAAAAAGCTAAAAAATCCACTTTACCTCCTAAGTATTAAAAGATATAGCAAACCCATGATAACTGGAACAGCAATCCAAAAATATAAACCCGAAAGATACAAATCTAATAATTCTGGCTCTATCATATTTATCCTCCTTTTTTAATTATATATTTTAATTCTCATGAAATACAAAAAATTTTTTTCCAATCATTAAGTTCTTCTTTTTTTAAAAAAGACTTAAAATCATATCGATCACAAAGTTCTAAAAAATAGTCTAATGAAAAAGTTTCATTAAAATCAAGTATTATTGTAGGAGTTCCTTCAAAAGGCAGTTTAACTAATTTCAAATTTTGTTCTACTAAGTTCCAATTGTTTTTAATTTTATCTAAAATAGTTTTTGATTTTATCTCATTTCTCAGATATTTTATCGCAGTCTTTTCTCCTATTTTAAAAATTCCTTTTACATTATCAGAATTACAACCAGAAATTGCTTTTACTAGCGGCCACTTTTCAACTGGTATTTTTTTATCTTTAATAAAATCATCTTCTAGTATCATATTTTTTGTCCTAAGATTATAAACATGACAATTAGGACTAAGAAGTTGTAATAGATCACTATCTAAAGTTGCTATAATGAATTCACCATTATTAGAATTTACAATAGAAGCAATTAAATCGTCTGACTCAAATCCAGTAGCTATAAAATTATTTTTAAAACCCAACTTTGGAAGTATTTCTAATCGAAGAATAGAAAGTTGCTCTAATATCATTTTTCTTCGTATCTCTTCTTCTAGAGTTCTGTCTTTCTTTCTAGCAAGCTTATAATCTGGATTTAATAGTTTTCTTTTACTCTTTCTCGAATCCCAACAAAAAGCAAATTTATTCACGTCGAACTTTTTAGCTAAAAGTTTTAGATGCCGTAAAAACCCAAAAATTGTTCCAATATTGTGCTGGTTATAATTTAATGAGTCTAAAGTAAAACCGCTTATATAACCAAGACTATTACCATCTACAACTACTATTCGCATATTCTTATTTTTGAACTTAGCTCTTTAAAATATTTGTCTTTAGTAATTTTAAAATAAGAATAAAGATAAGAAGGATGATAAAATTTCTCAATTTTATAATTTAAGTTTTTACTTTCTAAAAATTTAAAGACATTACTACCTAAGCAAATTATCTTCTTAGGCTTAAATAATTCTAGTTCTTTTAAAAAAATATTTTTATAACAAGCTTCAAAATATTTCAATTCTACTTTATTATCTAAAGTGCTACACTTTACTATATTATCTACAATAACATCGCTTATTAAGCTTCTATCAACTAAATCTTTATAAAAAAGCCAACCCATTCCATCATGTTTTGTACCAAAACCAAAAGCTCTCGAAATTCTTTTAAATCGTCTATAAGAAGGATTTAATCCAAGTAAAAGTATCTTATTCTTATAAATTTCATCATCAGAACATCCATTTACTTGTTCAAAATATGGTAAAAGTTTCCCATATCCTCTACAATAGTTTCTTTTATTTATTTCTAAATTGCTTAAATCACAACCTGTACAATTATCAATTTCATCAAAAAATTCTAGCCTCATATTAATCTTCCTCAAACAATTTTCTATCTGAATCTAGTAACGTTTCCCATGAATAGTCAATCCACTCATTAGGTTTTGGAATTTTAATATTCAGCTCTTTTTCAATAATACTAATATCAGTACAAGGACTATTCCATTTTATCTTAGGAAACTTATCTTTATTAAAACCAGGTTGTCTATTATCACTAATATGCGGTATTCCTATAACATCAGAAAAACCATTTACCAACTCAGTCATATCTCTTTTCCTTAAATCACAAGATGGACGAAGATATTCAGCTAATAACGGAAATACTTCTTTTATTCTCTCACGGACTAACCAAGCAAATGCTACCATCCCTTCTTGTTCAGTAGTTTCTAACCTTCTAGCGAGCATATTTTTGATAGCCATAAAATTAGCTGAAAAAATAAAATTATGTTCTAAATACATAGGTAAAACGCATCTTGCAGCCCAATTAAAAACTCCCTTCTCTATCAAAAAAGAATATAACTTCTTAGAATTTTTATACATATCAATGACATATTGACAAAGTTCAGGATCTTTATAAATACAACTAGGGATAATAAATCCTGAATCATGTAAATCATCATCTTTTTGGCCTTTTGAAGCAAAAACAATACCTATTCGCTGTCTAGCTATCTGATCAAAAGTACTTCTATCAATATGAGAAACTTGAAATGAAAAAGTTGGATGCTCCAAAGCTAAAGGAAGAGTCTTACCTTCAAGAATAGATTTCATTACTTCAAACCGAGTTTCAGGAGAAATTTTACTCCATTTATCACCAACTGAAGTCCAAGTTTGCATTGCCATATTAACACATGTTTTATATGGATTTTTAGTATAATCTAATAATTCTACTTTCAAATCTTTTAAAGTATAAAAATTATTTTTTATCTCTCTAGTCTCTTCTAATACTTTTCTGATTTCTTCTTTAACTTTTTCTTTCATTGTTCTCCTTCCTTTCTATTTCTTCTAAAATATTAGAAACAACTTGATCTGGAGTTAAATCTGTAGTATTAACAACGATTTTAGTAAGTGGAGTAATAAATAAATATTTTTCATAAAGATTTTTAATTTTAAAAAAATCAGAAAGAGAAGCTTCTTCTGATTCTCTTTTTCTGTTATTAATTCTTTTTACTATTTCATCATAAGAAGCGTCTAAATATATTAAATAACAAAAATCTTTTAAGCATTTTTCTATAAAGAAAAAATCTCTATAGTAATCAACATCCCTATTATAGAGAGTACCATATACAAACTGACTACCAAGATATCTATTGATAATACTATATTTGAAATTAGTTCTTATATTAATAAGTCTTTTTATCGTATCTTTTCCTGAACAATTAACGCCTTCAAGAATAAGTGTTTTATGTTTTACTTCATGTATCATTTTCTTTCTCAAATAACTCATAAAGAGATGAAATTGAAAGAATATCATATTTTTTCTCAAACAGTTCAATAACAAAAGAAAACTTGCTATTTAAAAGTAAGTTTTTAAATCGCTCTAAATAATTTTTATAAATCGGAATAAAAAATTTATTCCCCATCAAAATTTGTTCTCTACAATAGACAATACCACTTAACTCATCAGATAATTCTACAATAAACCACTCTAAACTATTTTTATCTTCATTAAGCCACTCTGAATATAATTCATCTCTAATAGATTCTGGAAGAACATCAAAAACAGTATGGGCTGAAAATTTAGCTATTTTATCGTAAGCTGCTTTCATATCAGGATCTGCTTTGACAGAAGTTAAAACATCACCTGCAATACACTCTTCTATATCATGAAGAAGAGCTTTAACTACTACTGTCCCAGTATTCACTTCATACCCAAAACTCTTAAAAATTTTAGCAAGAACTAAACTATATACTGCTACGAAAAAACTATGAGAAGCTACTGTCTCAATAATAGTTTTAGATCTAGTATTAAATCTGATTATATGGTTTAGTCTTCTTAAAGATCCAAAAATAAACTTAAAAAATTTACTAATATAGTCTTCCAAATTTCCCTCCTATTCTACATTTTGATAGTTAATATTAAAATAAGAATTAAGTTTAACAAAGCAATTTAAAATATCAATTAATTCTTTTTCATTAGTTACTGAAGCTCCAGATCTAGCTAACATTAAGTTAATTTTTGCTCCTGGAGGAAGATGAAAATTTACATAAATAATTTTCTTATGTTTACTAAATGCTACTCCACTTTCAAATAAACTTCCTAAATCTTTATCTTCTGTTGAGACTACTACTAAATCACTTTTACTTATTTCGAGTATATTATCATAAAAAACTAAATCTAATTGTTCTTCAGAAAGATTCATACCAGATTTAATTTCAAACTTTTCTTTAGGATAAAAAACATCTATACTATCTTTGAATCTATCAAAAATTTTGTGAACTTTTTCATAAGTTTCAATTTGGTTTTTTGTCCACCAGCCACTAGCAAAATAAACTTTTAACTTTTTCATATTATTCTTTCATTTTATATTCAGAACCATATTCTAGGGCGTCTATGAATTTTAAACTTTTCTTCAATTTCCATCCAAACTTTTATTACTTCGTCTCGAAGTTCCTTTTGTAAATTATTTTCTTCAATATAAAAAATAGCTCTATCTATTGATTGAAATTCTTTTTTTACAGCTGGATATTTTGTTAATCTCTTAATATCTTTTAAAAACTGCAATTCATCTCGAATACTGTCAATTCCATAATTAAAAATAATTGAAACATCACATTTTCGAAATGGAGAAGCTATAGTCGATTTAGATACAAAACAAGTAGTTTTAATTCCAATTATTTTTTTAATTTTTCTTCCATTGACTTCAATTTCTTTTTCAATCTTGTCATCTCCATATTTAGGAGAAGTTTCTATTCTCAACGAAGAATAAAAAGGTATTCCTTTTCCTCCTGGAGTAGTCTTATTATCAATTCTAGTTTGATTAGTACAACAAACAAGAATGTTATAAAAAACTATCTTTCTACAAATCTTTCTTAATCCCTCAGAAAACTCTTTAGCCCTTCTCATACCCATTTTATCTCCTTCTTCAGATTCTAATTCTAAATGAGTACTTAAAGCTGCTAAAGAGTCTGCTCCATAAACACTAATTGCTCCTTTCTTTTCAGGTTTAGGTTCCCATCTTTTCAAGTCATCAAATAATTCAGTCACAGTATCAGGACGATAATAAGCTTTTCCATACTTACCCGTTAACGATAATCCATATATTTCACTATACTCCTGATCTAATCGAGCTTCAGGATCTCCTAACCTTATATCGCCTCCCTTTTTCTGAGCGCTAGAACAAATAGAAGCTAAAAATGCAGTTTTACCAGTTCCTGGAGGACCATATATTTCCATTATGATACCTCCAGGAATTCCTCCTCCATAAACTTTTTCTCCAGATATAGCTAAATCAAGAAGAGTAGAACTAGTAGAAACAACATTATTAAAACGGTTGCTTTTTGTCTCTTCTACGATAGAACCTAAAGTTTTTTCTACTTCTTTAACTCTATTTAGTTTCATTTACTTCCCTTTATTTTAGTCTTCTATTTACTTCAATATCTTTTCTCTTTTTCTCTTTCAAGGCGTTCTTCTTCTATAACACAATCATCCCATATTTTGCATTCTGAACAATGTGGTAACTTTTCAATATCAACTCCAAATACCCCTCCTCCAGGACATCTATTTTTAACTTCACTTACCTTTTCTTTTACTTCTTTTACTTGACGCTGTAATTTTCGAATAGAAGTTTCAGTCTGCTCTTTTATATCATTTTCAATTCCAATGTCTTCTTCAGTTTCAACTTGAATTTTGCTTCTAGTTGTTCCAAAATGAGCAGCTGCTATTTCATCATAAGAATGAACAATAATAAGTTCATCTAGCGGTTTAGCCATCTCTAGTACTTTAGGATCAAGTTTATAGTCCCTATCCTCAAATTTATGACCTAAAAACTCAGTATTTGAAGCTCCTGACCCTCTTCTTGTAAAAGCTATTGACTTACCTTGTGTAATAGAAGGAAATGGAATTATACCTCCTTTTCTTGGCGATTTAGCTAAAACAACTAAATGCTTTTCCATAAACCAATGAGCGACAATCCACTGCTGAACACCTTTTTTCTCTTCTTTTTCTGTATCATATACAATAATATTATACATGACTTTACGCTTTGGATTTAATAGTTTTAATTCTTCGTCTTCATATTCTCCTGTCTTTCTCTTTTCTTTAAGATCTTCACAAATAGGACACGGTTTATTAAACATCCTATTAAGACAAACAAATGAAGCTTCATTTTGTCCTATATTAGTATGATCCCAGACCTCAAAATAATAAGTCCAATCTCCAGGCCTAACATTAGGCTGAGGAACTGTAGGAAAAAGTGAACCCGCTCTAAATGGGATTATATCAATAAGATGATCACCTTCTTGACATTTCCAAAAATTACTCTGGTATTCCTCTTTAATATAAGAAGTAAATCTTCCAGTATAATCTTTTTTCTCATAAGATTCTTGAGTTCTCTTAATTAAATCTTCTTCCATCTTTGATAAATTTAACTCCTCATCTTTGTTAGCTAGTTCTTTCTTTGCTAAGTTTAATTCTTCTTCTCTTTCTCGATTTCTTAATCGTCTTTGTTGATCCATATTATTTACCTCCTTTAATATTTTTTTTATTATACAACATTTAAAATACTTATCAAGATCTTCGTAATTTCAAATTTAATTTTGAATGTAATTGAGAATGAGCTGTTTGCTCACTCATTTTTTCACGTTCTTTTTCTACTGATTTACCTTCTGCCCAGTAACCTGCTAAAAATAACTTAGTCAAGTTTTCTAAAGCTGCTCTTTTCTGATCTATCGCTTCTTTAGCAGCTGACATAACACTTAAATTATAAACAGCTTGATTCAGCTCTTCAAGAGCATCTTTATATTCTTTTTCTAAAGAAATTATACTATTCACTGAAGACTCTGTTACTTTTTCTAATCCATAGTCTTTTGGATTAGAACGTATCTTTAAATCTAATTGAGCTCTTACTAATTCTACTTTTTGTTTAGCCCTGTCCCTCTCTAAAATAGCTTGTGAATATTCCATACTCCATTTACTAAAAATAATTGGTTGTTTTAACCATTCTCCATCCAAATCATATTTGTCTATAATTAAATCATCTTTAAATTGAGTCAAAGTATCTCCTCCTTTCTTTTGTTTAATATTTTTATGTCTCTTTATCTAAAAGAACATTAAAACCCTTTTCTCTATAAAGTTGTCTATATTCTCTTCTAAAAATTTCCGATAAATTAAAACTATAATAATTGTCATAAAATACAGCAGTAGATAAATCATCAAACTTAATTTCATGTAAGATTTTCATTATCTTAGTTCGATTTCGTTTATCAGATTTAAAAAACCCTTCTTCCATTTTTTGCTGTTCTTCAATAACTTGAGAAAATACTTCCCCAATTCCCTTTAACTCAATTAAAGGCATATAAATAATTTTATTCTTATCAGCATACCAAGTCTTAGATCTTGACAATTTTTTCTTAGGACTCATTACAATAAGTCCAAGCCTAAAACATTCTTTTAATAGTTCTAACTTTTTATCATTAAGTGAAAATGATAACGTTGCTGCTAAAAATTCAGCAGGATAATATACTTTAAACCACATGTTATACCATGCTATTGTAGCATAAGCTGTACTATGTGATAAGTTAAATGAATAACCACCATAACTAACTAAGTCATTCCACAATTGTTCAGCATCACTCTTTGTAAATCCACTTGTTTTTATACAACCTTCTATAAACTTCTCTTTATAAGGATCAAGAGGATGAGCATAATCATTCCACTCTAAAAATTTTCTAATTTTATCAGCATCTGTATAGCTCATTCCAGCTACTTCGTTTATTATCTTCATTAATTGCTCTTGATAAATAATAATCCCATGAGAATTCCCTAATATTTTTTTTAATATTTCATATTTTGTATCCCAAATATCTCTACCTGCTCTTCTATCAACAAATTTCTGAAGCATCCCATTATAAATAGTCGCTGGTCTGACTAAAGCTACTGCCATACAAGAGTCTTCAAAATTTTTCATAGAAAAACCTGTTCCATATTTCCCTCTTATCAAATTTGTAAATCCATATCCATTGAATTGAAATATTCCAACAAAATTCCCTTTCTCATATTCTGCTTGAATATTTTCATCATCAAAACGTATTTCTTCTAATTTTACTTCTTTATTATAATTCTCTTTAATCATCTTCATAGTTTCTGACATAATACTAAGATTTGATAAACCAAGAATGTCTATTTTTATCAGACCCATTGATTCAGCATCATCTTTTTCCCAATTAACTGTAATAGTTCCATTTCGTTTTACCAAATTACATCTTTCGTTATCTTTTAAGCTAGAATTAGAAATAACAACACCAGCTGCATGCTGTCCGTAACCTCTAATTTGATTTTCTAAAATACATGCATACTTTGCTACTTCTGGATATTTATTTTTAAATTTGATACACTTCTCATCAGTTTCAAAATAATCTTTTAAAACTCCTGAAGCTTTTTCTTCGTACTCAAAAACACCTCTCTTTTCAGCTTTTGATTCTACTAATTCAGAAATTTCATTTACTTCATGAATTGGAACATCAAAAACTCTAGACACATCTCGTATTACCATTTTAGCTTTCATTCTTAAAAACGTAGTAATTCCAGCAACATGAAACTGTCCATATTTATCTTCTAAATATTTCCTTACTTCTTTTCTTTTTCTATCTTCAAAATCGATATCAATATCAGGAAGCTTTACTCGGTCTTCAGATATAAATCTTTCAAAAATAAGCCCATACTTTATTGGATCAATTCCTGTAATTCCAAGAAGATACGATATAAGTGAACCTGATGATGATCCTCTTCCTGGACCAGTTAATATATCATGATTTTTACACCAGTTTATTAAGTCCCATATAATAAGAAAATATCTAGTAAATTTTAATTTGTTAATTTGACGAAGTTCCTTCAAGTATCTAGCATAATACTCATCCTCTCTTCCATCTACTTTACCTCTTATTTTCTTTTCAAAACCTTCTTTACAAAGCTTAATCAAAAAAGAAAGATCATTTTCATTATGAATTGGCGAAGGTAAATCAACTTTATAATTCTCTATCTCAAAATCTTTACACTTATTAACTACATCTTGAGTGTTACGAATCGAATCAAAGATAATTTGCTTGTCAATATATTGAAGTTTATGAAACGACTGAAACATCTCTTCTGTTGTCTTTAAATATAAATCAGTCAAATCAAACTTCCATCTCGTTTTGTCATTCCACTTCTTTTTACTTTGAATAGCAAGAAGTACTTCTTGAGCAACATTATATCCTTTTAACGGATAATGACAATCATTCGTTGCTACTGTTTTAAGATTAAACTTCTTACTCAATTCAATAGCTATTTCATTGACTGTTCGTTGATATTGAATATCGAAGGGCATGATTTCCATGTATAAATCATCTTTCAGTCTTTGATATAACTCTTTAAAAAAATAATAATCTGTATCATAAAGAAGAAAAGATGAAGAACATCCAGTAAGAACACACAATCCTCCACAATTTTTTAAAAAATTCTCATAATCGATTCTTGGTCGATTATAATAACCTTCAAGATTAGCTATTGTTAACATCTTATTTATATTTTTCAATCCTTCATTATTTTTAATAAAAACAGTTACATGTCCCCGTTTTTCTCCCTTCTCTTTTTTATACAAATTAGGAACTATATACAACTCACACCCACAAATAATTTTAGGCCCGTTCAACTTTTTAGAAGCATTTCGAAAACGAAGAAGTCCATCTATAGAAGCATGATCTGTAATTCCAAGATACTCATATCCTAATTCTTTTGCTTTTGTTATCCACTGTTCTGGTTTGCCTAAGCCATCTAAAACACTATATTCACTATGAACATGTAAATGAGAAAACATAAGCTAACAACAACTATTTTATCTCAGATTACTTTAATTTCTCATAATACTTTTTAATCCAATATTTAGGCGAACCAGTAAAATGCTTAACGAGCTCTTTGTCTTCAAGAAGAGCATTAAGAATATCTTTACCTTTCACTCCTTTTGATTTTAAAGCTTCTACTGCATTTTTTACTCGAATAGGATTTGTAATTCTTTCTTTTTTAACTTTTTCTACTTTAGATTCTTTCACATCTCTTTTTATTTTTTTAGATTCATTCTTTTCTTCTATAATTTTATTATCTCTTTCTTTAGCTTTTTCAAGTTCTTCTTCACTTTCAGTTTCTTGTTCTTCTTCAATTTCAATTTCATCCACAACTTTCAGTTCTGCTCCATCAACGAAAGCATTAAAGACATCAGCAACTAAATCAGATACCATATCAGCTTTTTCATCAGGTAAGTCAAAAAGTGATTTCATAAATCTTTCTTTAATTTCTTCTAAACTCAGATTCTTAGTTGGAATTCTCTCATCAAGTAAATTAGAATTATTAATATCATCAACAGCTTTCAAAAAATCAGTCTTACTTACAAAGTCTTTTTTACTCATTTTATTCTCCCTCCGTGTTTTTATTTTTTTTTGTTTAAATAATTTGTTATGAAATATCAAATAAATTAAGAACAAATCATAATACCATCACCTCCTCATTCTTTATTATATTATACACTTTTTCTCTAATTTTTTTCTCTTAATTTTCTACTCTAATTCAACTCTCAAGTTGTAAATTAATAAGCTCATCACAATACCATTCAGAATCTAAAAGTACCTGACCAATTTCTAACTGTTGAAGAACTATTACATGTTTTGTTTCTACAAATTTTCTATGCCTATGAGCAGAAACACCAATCCGAACAAAATCAAGAAGTTTTTCAGATTCTAGTTGATTAATTGAAAGCATAATATCAACATGATTCATTTTTCTAATATCTTCAGATACATCAGTTGATTTTACATTTCTAGTTTCACTACTTTTTCTATTAGATTGAGTCGCGGTAGCTACTAAACATTTTCTTGAAGCTGCCATTGATTTCATTTCCATCCATATTACATCCGTAGTATCTCTATCTTTTATACTTTTCCCTTCAGGTTTTAGAATATCTGAATAATCAATAATTATAACATCAGGAACAAAACCTTCATAATCTTCCAGACGTTGAAGATCCATAGAGATATCACTTAAACTAGCAGAATAAGCTGGATAAGCAATAAGAACTAAATTTTTTCCTAAACCAAAACATTGGTTTAACGCTTCAACTTTTTTTATAACAGAAGAAGTATAAACTCGTCTTACTTCTTGTTCTTCATACCAAACACTAGCTTGATAGTTATCATTTTTGTCTCTACAAGCAGTACAAGGAAAGTAACCTTCTAACTCTTTAGACTTAGGAATAATCATTTCGTCTGACGTAAACAACTTCTTTCTGTTAGTTCTGTATGGAAGTGAACATGTTCCTTTCTGATTTCTTAAGCAATCAAAAACAGGAATCTTTTTTTTAGATGAACTGTCTTCAATAGATCCAGCCATAATTCGTTGAATATACCTCGAAGAAACTTCTTCATCTCCCATTTCTAATGAAATAAAAAGAGTTTTTAGCCCTGACATAGATGTTAAGATCGCTAATTCATCTAAGAAAAAACTCTTCCCTCTTTTTCTTGGACCCATAAAACCAACAAGCCAACCTCTTTTTAAAGGACCAACTAATTCTCCTAATTTTCCTTCAAATTGATAAAGATAAGAAAGTTCTGGATTTACAACTCTATCAATAAAGTCAGTATCTAAAAATGGATACTTCCATCTAGTCGAAGTTTCTGTTATTATTTTTTTAGACTTAGTTAACTCAATTTCAGCTTCATCTAATCTTCCATTTTCTAGATAATTAGCAGCTCTTATAATAATATTCGTAAGACCCTGCTTCTTAAAATAAAACTTAGCTTTTTCTATAAAATACTCTGAATTAAATTTTTCTTTCGAAAATTTAGAAGAATATCTATCAGACAAATCTTGCAAAAATAACTCAATATTTTCAACTATAGAATCACTTAAATTTTCTTTTTCTGAGTTAAATATATCTTGAATATGAAACTTTGGAGCTTTTTTCCATTTTTGATAATATCTTAACACCCACTTTAAAACAATCTGAGAATAAACTCCCGAAAAATATTCTACTTTTGTAATTGGGACTATTTCTTTACAAAAATAGTCATCAATGATAAAAGCCATTAGAAGACTATTTTCTAGTTGAATATCAGGATTTATATTCGTTTCTAAAGTATTTAAAAGAGATGACATAAACTGTTAACTTTCTCTATCAAAAAAATATAGAATATAATATTTTAATCTTCTTCTTCTTGAGTTTTTAAACAACCTATTCGTTTTAAATAACCAGGCAAAATCACATTAAAAGTATAATCTGAAACTAAATTACCTATTGAAAAACCATCTTTGAATTTACATTTTAAAGCTTTAAACAAAATTTCAGCATATTCTGATTTTGATACAAAATGGATTTTATGTTTATTTTTAGAAAAAAACAAAAATAATTTACTCGATGCTTTACGAAGTTTATTTTCTTCATGATTAGTAAAATTATAATTCTTATCATGATAAAACTCTAAAGCTGCTAAAGCTCTAATTTTTTTTGTCAATTCAGGATATAAATCACTTTCTAAAGGAATATAGTTCATTCGGTCTAACTTTTTAGGAATATGTTCATAAAAATATAAAAACCAACTTTTATACTTTGTAGCAAACGGATTATAAAGAAAAAGCTTAAGTGGTATTTTTAAAACATTTTTATTAGCAGGATAATAGTCTTTTTTCATTGAAGTTTCAAGACGTCTGAAAACTTCTTGAATCTCAGATAACTTGAACGGACGTTCTTTATACTCTTCAAACTGAGTTTGGTTAAATAATTTCCCTTTTATCAAATCTTTAATCGATTTTACTGTTTCTTTATAAGTTTTTGTATGAATTCCTCGAATTTTTTTCCCAGTAATTCTTCCGTATTCTTCGAATATTTTTCTAATTTGAGCTGGAGTATTTTCTGTCTGTTCGATAAACAAATTCTTTTGTTCAGTAGACTGATTCTCTTGTTTAGGTTGTTCACTCGTTTGTTGTTTAATTTTACGAAGTAATTGAAAACGCTTTAGAGAAGGAGATAACTTTTCGTGAGATTTTCTCACGAAAAGGTCATATTCTTTCTGAGATTTTTCTTGAAAAGAAAAATCGAAGAAAGAATATATATCTTTTAAGATATATATAGCCCTCACTATTTGTGTTAAGGCGGGATCACGCCTTAACGTAAATAGTAAGGCGGGAAGATCATTCTGAGTTGTTTTTGTCTCAGTAAAAGTTGTTTCTTCTACTCCAAACATTGAAGTAATTTTCTTATTTTCAATTTCAATTAAGCTTTCTTTTATTTTATTAATATATTCCATATTAATAGTTATAATTCTATTCTGATTAAAATTTTCTATCGTAATATATTTAAACTCTTCTAAATTTTTCAATGATCTTGAGATTGAATTGTAGTGTTTATTCAATTTACTTGACAAATGACTATTAGAAATAGTACATACAAAGTTATCAGAACAATTTAAAAGAAGGTAGTACAAAACTCGAAGATCTAAAAGATTAATTTTAGGATTAGAAATGAATACTATAAAAAAAGCTCTAAGCCGTTCTAAAATCTTCGGGACTTCTAAAAATTTTGATATTGCAGTCATCATTTCAGACATTGTTTTTTAATTAAACTACAAAAACATTCTTTTTATTTCATCAGCTTCAGTTTTAGTTAACTGAGCTGGGTCTTTTATATCTTTTCTAATTTTGCTCAATTCAAATATTTTTACATCTTCACAAATTCCATAAAGATACTTCCTCAATCTAATAGCATTTTCAATAGCTTCTTTTTCATTATCAAAAATAATTGTTATTTTTTGAGGTTTCTTTTTTCTAATTAAAGTAATTTGATTTTCTGTAAACTTAGTTCCAAAAGTAGCAACACTTCCGTCTCCTAATCTCCAGACATCAGTTGGCCCTTCTACTATTATCATTCTATCTTTTACAGAATCAATATTATAAAGACAATGTTTAATAGGAACTAGAGCTTCTTCATTAGGACAATTATAATACTTCGGAATCCTTTTGTCAGTAATATCTCTTGCAGTATAACAAACTAATTTGTTATCTAAATAAATTGGAATAATAATACGATATTTAAACTGAACCCTTCCAATATTAAGACAAGCTCTTAAATGATACTTATGAATAATTTCATCAGGATCAAAATTACGTTCTTTTAAGTACTGAATATGCTGAGGATAAAATTTTTCTTTAGCTTCTATTGGTAAGATCTTTTTGTTATTAAGTTCATTTATTTCTTTAAGATTGTCTACTTTGTCTTTAAAAAAATTTAATTGATATTCTTTTAATATTTTAACAGCTTGTTTTAGAGAACATTTTTTAATTTTGAGAATTAGTTTTAAAATAGTTCCTTTAGTAGAACACCTCCAACAATTAATAGAATTACTTAATAAGTGAATTCCAAGATGATTAGAAGGATCAGATAGACAAAAAGGACAATTTAAACCAATCCAACCTTTAGAAAGATTCTTACCTCTAGTAGTAAAGTCTATATCGTTATCTTCTAGCCACTTTTTTACATCAAAATTTTTAATTAAATCTTTTTCAAAACTCATAACCAGTTCAGTTCAGAATATAATGAAAGTCTTTCTGCAACATGACTTACTAAATATGGATGAGATAAATCTAGAAAATCAACAATTAAAAAATCCTTTTTCTCATTAGTTGTTCTCATTCCTCTTCCAATTTTTTGTAGAACAACTGAATCAGATTTATCTCCTGAAGCAATAATAATAACATCAAGAGAAGGAATATTAATACCTCTCATCCAAACTACATTAGCTATTACACATTTAATTTCTTTATCTTGAAGAAGATTTTTAGTAAGAACTCGCTCATCTGATTTAACGTCTCCACACATAAAAGGAATATCCATATTATATATACTTTTAGCCAAATTCAAAATATTTTGCCCATGACTTACTTGAGAAGAAGTAAGAACTAACACACTCTTTTTTTCTTTTAAATGTAATTTAATTTCTTTAAGAATTAGTCTATTTCTGCTTCGATTTTCTATTATTCCTTTCTGGTATACTTCTTTATATGATCTTAGCTCTCTTATTTTACTATCAAAAGGGACTTTAATAAATTTTAATTTAGGTTTAGCTAATAAACCTACTTCAATTCCTTCGTTTATTTTCATTTCTCCTATCACAGGTCCAATTAATCCTTCTAAAACTAATTTCGATATTTCTTGAGTTGGAAAAGTTGCTGATAAACCATAACGTATTGGAGCTGAAAGATTCTTAAGTATATTATAATATCTTCCTCCAATTTTCATTCCCTTATCACATTCATCAACTATTATTATATCAAAATAATTTCTGTATTTTTCTAGATCTAACTTAACTAACGACTGTGAAAGAGACACTACTATTCTTTTAAAAGGTTCTTTAATTGAATCGCCATAGATAGATACATCATTAAATCCTTTATCTCTAAGTTCTTCTACAGTCTGACGAAGTAAAGTCTTTTCATCACATAAAAATAAAATATTAGAATTCTTAAAACATGACATTATTCCCATAGCTAAAACTGTTTTTCCAATTCCAGTTGGAGCTTTTATTATACCTCTTTCGTATTCTAAAGCCGATTTAATTAACTTTAGTTGTTCAGGACGAAATTCTATTTTATTAACTTTAGGAATTAACTCAGTCGGTTCTATTTTTTGTATTTTTGATTCAATTACTAATGGAATATTAACTTTTTTACAGTAATCAGATATCCTATAAATGAATCCTGTAAAGAAAATTTTATTTTTTACAAAAGAAGCTATTTTTATTTTTCGTTCTCGTTTGAATCTTCCTTGCACCCAATATTCATATTGATATGATAAAAGTTTAGTAACTATTTCTCGTCCTTCAATCACTTGACTAAATACAGGAGATATAACTTTAATCTTTACCATACTTCATTTAAAATTCAATTTCTACACTGCTTCTCTAATGACAAAATTAAATTATAATATAACTTTAAGACCTGTTCTTCAGAAGTAACTTTTTTCTTAAGGAACAAAATAGCTGAAGAAATTTTTGATAAAAAATTTGAGATCATTCTTTTAGACACTTGAAGATTTTTAGGAATATCTTCTAAACTAGATACATACATAGTATATTCTTTTCCCAATTCAAGAGCATTTATTAAATTAGCTTTCATAATTTCAAAAGGACAATGTTTTATCTGAATAAAATAAAGTATATCAAGAACAGTTTCTTTAGGAGACTTACTATCAATAGTCATATCATTAAATTTTAATGTAATATAATCATTATAATTTGTTATTGACCTCATAATTTCTCTCCTCTTAAATTTAAGCTATTTCAACCATACGTTTAAGTAAATATCTTAGTTCTTTTAGTTTTATATCGGTAGAATATTTATTTAAACCTTTTCTTCTCAAATATTTGACAATTTTTAAGTAAGATATTTTTGATTCAGTAATTCCATTACGTTTAAGTTTAGGCCCAAATACAAAATATGGCTTAGTTACTATTAGTGTTAAAAGCTCTCTTACTTCTTTAGAAGATTTGTCAAATAAATCTTTCTTTTGAACATATACTTCAGGATTAGAAGACCAGTGTATTACATAATTATCTAAATCATTGTAATCAATAAATGCTCCATTTAAAATATTCAAACAAACTTGATAATCAAACTCAGTTAGAGATTTTAACATAATTCCTCCTTTTTATAGTTAGAGTTTGATAAAAATATTTGATTTTTGTTATCAATTTTTCTTGTTTGATATTTTCGATATTTTTTCTAAATCATGAATTGATTTAAAGACCCAAAAATCTTTTCCAGCTCTAGTCAACTCTATAATTCTCGGCATTACAGAATAAAATCCTTTTACTATGGCAATAACTAAACCAGCTGCTACAGAAACTCCAGGAAGCAAAATGTATGGCGGAAGTTTCTTATGTTCGGGCTCAGAATTAGCCTCTTGTAATAAAAGAATCAATTTATCTTTTACTTGTCTAACTAAATCACTGTTCATTTTCAAAAAGAATCTTATTGAGCTAACTTTAATATTGTCTTCAGAACAGTTATGCATATGAGCAAGTTCTCTTTTGATAAGAGATTCAGTTTGCTTTTCAAGCTTTATTCCTAATGAATATACTCTAATCATTTTCTTCCTCCCTTATGTTAAAAAGTTTTTTCTTTTTTGCTTCTACTATCATTTTAGATTCTGGTAAATGTATTACTTTCTCTGCCTTGAGCAGCCACTCTGGAAAACTATCTTTACTTTTTACTCCAAAACACTTTCTGCAAGTCTTGCTTAGATCAAACCTATGAATTGACTTAGCACAAACTTCTATTGATATTAATGATCCATCTTTTTTACAGTACAAGTATTCTTTTTCATTTCCATTACTATCAATAAAAGTTAATATTTTTAATCTTGGATATCTGCTATACCACTTTCTGTTTAATTTTTTACTTGCCATTTTTATCCTCTTAATTTAGTGTTAATTTTATTTTCTATTACTTTAGCTTTTTCTAAAATCTTTTTGCGAATTGTTTTACTACTTCTCAAATCTTCTGAGCTATAAACTAAAATATCTTTTTTAACTTCATCAACTAAGTCTATCAATTCTCTATCATTAACAATATTTAAGTTAGGAATTACTTCAACCAATTCTTGTATATTTCCAATTAAGCTTTCTCTAATAATAGAATTTTCATCTGATAACCTTTCTACTATTCTATTAATCAACGCAGACAACCTCTTCCAAAGACTCAACTGAGCTTCTTTAATTGATTCATTTAGCCTTTCCTGTAAATTATTTTTAATTGATTTTATTTCTTCATCAGATAGCTTAACTCTAAAGTCTTCAGTATCTGGAATTGGCAAGAAATCAACTTGTATTCTAAACCTTCTTCTTAAGTCTTCCACACTTGGATAATCCCACTGGTTATACATTTTCTTTAAAGTAGACTTAGCCTTTTCTATCAAAGAAGGATATTTTTCTAAGAACTTATTCACCTCTGAATTAAACTCATCAATAATAGAATTCATTCCTGACAAGTAAGAAAAATAATTCTCAGCTGGTAATATTCTATAGCCCTCATCCATCCAAGGCAAAGTATGATAATAATGAAATGATCTTGCTGCATTAATCAATTTAGTTAATGAATCTAATTCATCTCGATCAACTAACATTTTGTTATACTTTCCAGCTTTAAAGGGATCAGCTTCAAAAACTTCAGCAGTCTTGTGAGTAACTTCTTTGTCAAATTTCATTCCATTCCAAAAATGAACTGTGACTTTGACTAACATTGCTTTTTCTCTTATACTTTCCATTTTTATTACCTCCTTTTCATTATAAATTTTTAGTTCTTTCTTGCTTTTCCTATAATGAGTTTTTCTTCTGTCTTTCGATACATGGCTTTTAAACGCTTTAAATTTTCCAATTCTGTATCTTTAATCCCAAGTCTTTTTAGCAAAACAACTTCTTGCTGTTCTTGAAAACAATTTAAACAAATATTTCGATCGACCATAGTATATGCCAAACTTTTGTATCCATATACAACTCTGTTCATGCCTTTCCTAATTAATGATTTACAAAAATCACAATAACAATCGTTTTTTGCTTTAGCAAACCAAAACATCTATTTACCTCTATTAATTTTTGTCGAATATTCTTTGTAGTATTTTTCGACTTCTTTTTTCATTTTATCCAGACAACTTTTACACATACCATGAGTTAACACATTGTCATGATCACCTTTTTTCTTTCCCAATATCTTACCACACCAAGCACATTTCCTAACCATAAATCACCTCTCCATATAAATCGTTTCACCAAATGGAGGATACCAAGGGCGAATTCTATTTTTCAACACCCACAACACTGGAATTTGTGGATCTTTTCCAAAGTCATTACATCTACCATCCGTGAAGTAAATAACACAAACTACACTTAAATTCTGATTTCTGATATAATCAAAAACTGGAGAATATTTTGTCCCACCCCTACCTTCAATATTTAGCTTTAATGGGATATCATATTGGCTAATTTCGAATACTTGCTGAACTTTAGCATCACAAGTTATAACTTTGAAACCTGTATTAAACGTAGAAAGAATAGCTTGTAATTCAGAAGCAAAACTTTGTAACTCTTCTTTTGTCAAAGAGCCACTTGAATCAAGAGCGCAAATTATATCACCAAGTTTTTCATTCCAAATCATCCCAGGAAGATAAACTGATTGAGGGAGATATCTTCGATTAGGATATCTCCAATCATAATTATCTTTGCAGTTCTGAGTTATAAACCTACTCAAAGCTTCCTTCCAATTAATAATTTTCTGTTCGTGACTTGCTTCAACCAGTTCCTTTAAAAAGCTGGGCAACCTTCCAGCTGTCTTCGCAGCTATTACTGCTCTATTCACTATAACCTTTGTCTCTGTCTCGATTCTACTCAATTCACCTTCTGACAAAGGCTGCCCATTTTGTCCAGTCAATTGTCTTACTTCTCCTTGGATTTTTGAACTCTTTTCTAATTCTTCTATTTGCAAATCTCTTTCCTTTGTTCCTCCAATTCTTTGAAGGTCATTATAAATTGCTTCCGCAGTCCAACCTATGTATTTGGAAGATATCAAAACGTCATGAGGAAGACTAAATCCAGATTCCCTCAGTATCAAATTAATCGCGTAGTCACAAGCTACATTCCAAATCTCATGAATCCTATTTCCCTTTCTTAGATGATGCAACAAAGCCACATGCATAACTTCATGAGCTATTATCGACTGCAATTCAGTCATGCTTAGTTTTTCTACAAAATTAACATTATATCCTAATTTTTTTCCATCCGTCCACATTGTCGAGAAATCATTGTCTTCAGTATACTCAAGATTAAGAGCGATTAATCCAAAAAAAGGTTGTCTTAAAAGCAATTGTGATTTTGCTTTTGATATTTTCTCTAAAGTCTTATCCATTTTTATCTCCTCCTATTGAATAAAGAACTTTGCATTTTTAGAAGCCCAGTCAATGAAAGCTTTTGTTTTTGCTAAATTGTTATTTCTTGTGAGAGAGTCTCTTAACGTCATTATCGCGAATTCTTTTTGAGGGATTCTATCAATATAAGTGATAATATTTGCTATATTCTTCTCGTTTGCTCTTTGAGCAATTGCCGAGCAAAGAGCATAAAGAATGGATACTTCAGAAGGAATATTTCCTTTAGTTGGGTTATTAATGACTTCATCTACATCAGGAATTTTCTTGAACAGTTCAATAAAAGATACAAATTCTGAAGCAAACCCTTCACCAGCTGCTCCAGCAAAAGTTTCAAACTTAATACTTTCAGGAATCCCTCCTTTGATCCATTTCCCAACATTCGCTATAGTTCGTGGACTTGGACTGTTCACTAAATCCCTTGATGGCCTAAATCCACCTAACATCTCTGGTCTGAATCTAATAAAAGCAATTAATTCAATGGGCATATCATTTTCAATAGCCCACTTGATCCAATCTTCTAAATCTGTTTTGAGTTCTATGATTGCCCAAAATCTTGATTTAACAGGTTCAAGTAAGCCTGTTACTCCTGCCAAATCTTCTCTTCTATTAGTTGCAGCTATAAAAGTAACTTTATCACTTACTTTATGGCCATTTATTCGTCGAGCAAGCAACAACTGCATACAAGCAGCTTGGACTGCTGTATTTGCCTGTCCCAAATCATCTAAGAAAAATACTGTTTCTTTTTTCGCCTCAATTAATTCCTCTAAATCAGAAAATGGAACAAACCATGCTTTAGGTTTTCCATCTTGAACAGTCACCCAAGGCATTCCCTTATAATCAGTCGGATCAGAAACAACAGGATGTGAAAGTATTAAATGATAGTTTAACTCTTTAGTCACTTGAGTAACAATATCAGTTTTCCCTACACCAGGCGCTCCAGTGATCAAAACTGGAGCATTATTCTTCAACGCCACCTTCAATAAATTTTTCAATTCACTTGGCTTCATTTTTATTACCTCCTATTTTTATTTTCGATTAGTCAGTAAATTGATAAATGAAGATTTCTTCACTATATTTACTATTTCAATTGCATTAAGGTCATCTACTAAAAACGAACCACGAAAACCATATGAACCGTCCTCTAACGTTTCAACATTAATTTGAATTTTATTTTCCCAAAACTTATCAAAAAATTTAATATACTCAGATTCAGGTTTTGACTGAAAAAATATCTGGCACACATCCAAAACATCTTGTTCAGAAAGATTACTATTCATTTTAATAAACCATTTGTCACCTACTCGACTTATCTTTTTGAATGTCAGAATTTCTCCTGTTGGAGTTTGCCATTTAGCATAAGCTGATTGATCATACTTAGAATAATCAATCTCTTTAACTTCTATATCAAATATATTAAGAGCTTTCTTGAGAAATTCAATTTCACTATCTATATGTTTCTTTTCTGTCTTAATTTTTTCTATCATTGGCTTAACCATAGGATAAAGAGTATCTAATCTTCTTATAGCTCCTTTGAAATTCTTATAACTAAGATTTTTTCTACGCCCTAAATTTACTTCATTTGATATTCTTACTGTGTATTCTGGACTTCTTACTACTTGATATTTAAGACCAGTTCTAACTAAAAAATGTTCCTCATACAAAGTAATAACTTCATTAGAAGCTTTGATAATATCTTTTCCTCCCAAAAAACGATTTCTTTGCTCAGCTTCATCAAACTCAAGTTCATAATTTTTCGCGAGATAATTCCAAAATTTCACTAAATTTGAATTTTCAAAAATTTGTTCTCTTGTCATTTCCATTTTTATTGTCTCCTTTCTTTTATTTATTTTTATATTTTACTTAGTCAATTTTTTCTTCTGGAAAAGGATGAGTCATTAGAAAATAATTCTTTTTACATGGGTCAAATCTTATAGTTATAGCTTGATCAACATGCTCATAAGAAAACACTGTAAATTCTAATAGTGTGTCTAATTCTACACAATATGGAGTTCTAAATATTACTTCATTATCAAGCTTAATTGCTACAAGAGGAGAAAAATAATAATAAGATGGAGGATATTGGCATAACAAAGCATGATTAAATAGAATCAAGTTTGGATACTGTTCTTCCCAATTTTCATCTTGAACTGAAGAAAGTAGTTTAAGTTCAAATAATTCTAGATGGCCTTGCTCTTGTTTTGTTTCTTTCAAAATTTCAAAATACGAAAAAGCTTGTTCAAAAGCTTTTTTCCTCTCAGCATATGGATCACGGACATTCTCAACATCGAAAATAACGTATTCTGCATATCCATTATTCATAAGAGATTGAACATTATGTAAAATTGCTACTTTTTCTTCTCCAATTTCTGCTATCTTCTCTAAAATGAACCTTACCCGAGGAATTTCAAGACCATTAATAGTTTCTTTTCCGTATTTTCTTGTTAATTGCTTTATATCTCTTATTACAGTAATTTTATTTTTATTTTCGTCAACTACTTCAATATGAAAAACGGGACAGTAAGGAGCATTATTTAGAAAACAGTTCTCTATATTTGAAGTAGTTTTCCAATATTTTCCAGAACGAGCAGAAGACATTAACCTTTCTTTATAACTTAAAACTTCTTTTACCATTTCCATATTTTTTCCTCCTTTTTATGAATTTTTTACTATCCACATGATCGCATCAACGCGATCAGGATGATCCATCGTTATTAAATTTGCTAAATAATTAGGTTTAGCATTCTTTAAACAAGCTAATCCTTCTTCGCAAATCTCCTTGTAAGGGCAATTTCGCAAAATTGCTCTTACCTCAGATATTCTTTTTTGCGATAACCAGCTATTAATTTTTATTTTTCCCATTTTTTCTCTCCTTTCTTTTTTTGTCTTATTCTCATTCCACTGTAATTTCAGTAGGATTTTCTGGAGTGGTTTGTCTCACACTCCAAATTTTTGAGTCTGAAAATGGCATAGGAGCACCAGGAACACGACCGATTTTAATTGTCGACCTTACTTGATACCTATGCCAGTCCCCCCAGCTTGCAATTTTTTCAATTCTATAATATCTTTCCTCATTTTCAAGAATTTCTTTTGTTAAGTAGCCACGGTACCCCACATAATCGCCGACTTTCCACGGCCATTGTGGAGCATCATTCCTGTTAATCCTAACTTCGGCGGTATTGTCACCGAAACTGTAAATAAATTCTGCCCTAACTTTTTTCATTTTTTTCTCCTTATTCTATTTTTGTTAGAAGACCAAATTCATAATCACAGTCTTCTTTCATACTAAGCATTTCTTGTGTTGTAAGTAATTTCCCTTCAGGTAGACGCGACAAAAGCCTAAAGACAATTGCTTTGTCTCCACGCTTCATCTGAATTTGGATCCTATTGACTGGAATATTTATGCCAATTAACGAAGACAAAAAATCCGCTGTAGCCTTATGACCAACAGCGGATTCAAAACTGTCGCTTAATAAAATGTCTTTAGCATAAGCTGAGGAGATTTTTTTGAACTCATATACTCCCCAGCTTGTCAATACTGGCGAATTAAGAATAAATATCATCTTCTTCCTCCTTTTCTTCCCCAATATAATCATAATCAGTGAAACAATTGGGGCAAGTTATTATTCCGTGGTCTTTCCACGGGATAGATTCTGTCCATTTGAACAGGAGCCCGTCTACGTAAGCAAACTCCTGTTCGCCGCAACAATAAAATTCAAATTTTTTTCTCATTTTTTCTTTCCTCCTTTTTTTCTTTTTATTATCCTGTTATTATCATGCTACTTTTTCAAATGTAGAGCTATCGTACTTTTGGACAATATCAATTCCTAACTTTCTGATTCCCGGTAAATTATAACATGACTGACACATTAACACCCAAGTTCTTATTCCTGTCTTCGGGTCAAATTTGACTCGAAGATAAAAAAAAGAACTTATAAGTGTGAACATCTTTGCCACAAATGTCGCAATTTGTTCTTCCTAACCATTTTGTTTTTGTTTCTGCTTTTTCTTTCATTTTCCTTTTCTCCTTTCTTTTTTTTTGTTTTACTTTCCTTTTCTTTTGGATCAGTACTGATTTAGAAATAAAAAGAGGAAGCAAACTTTTAAAGCTTGCTTCCTCTTAAGTTTATCATTTATTTTTATTTTTATTCTCATCTTATTTATTTTTTCCTCTCTACTAATATTATTATAATACATTTTTTAGAAAAGTAAATACTTTTTTTTAATTTTTTTTTATAACAATTTCAATTAGTTATCAAAAATTACAAATATTTAAGCGTCAATAGTCTATTCAAAAATGTTAACTTATTTAAATTATTATACTTTTTAAAATAAAAAATTTTGTAAAAAATATTTAATATTTTCAATAAGTTATAAGTAAATTTAAAATTCTTATAACATTATTATATTACTTAATTATATTACTTAGTTTTTAACTTAACGTAAACTAAATTCCCCACCTATCCATCTGACCTATCGCTTGCTGATTCTTAATTAAATAAATAATTATTTGATGAACAAGGTTTCTATCTAATCCAGTTAAATCCACAATATCTTGTATAAGCGAATAGCCAAGAGAAGATTTTGAAACGTTCCACGCTCCTTTGATTTTGTTTAATTGGTCGACTGTTGGCTCAACTCCTTTGCTAACTCTAATTTCTTTTAGAATAGAAACTTGCTTGCTATCGCTTGGAGAAGAGCTATATTTTCCTGGAAACTGCCATATTTCTCTATTACCAAATTGAATCTTTTTAGCGTATTGTTTTTGAAATTTAGTAGTTGGTCTTCTACCAACTAAATCCTCAGTTTTCTTATTTACCATTCTTATTCTGATCATAGATTATCTTATCACAAATATGCGGTTGTTCACTCATTAGAAAATGCCATGGCACAATTCGATCATCTTCATCTAATATTACTATTACTCCTCCAATATCACCTTGCATTCTGCCATAAGAACGTAAAAATGGTTTTGAAGGTTCGTAAGCGACCCATCCTGGAAGTTGTATCATATGAAGTTTCTTTTCATGAATGTGAATATAACTATGCCAATGCCCTCTTACAAAACAATCAATCTTAGGTATTTTCCCAAGAGCTTGAGCTTCCCTAATAAAAGTTCCTTCTCTGCCAAGTAAAGTTTCTCTATAAATATAAGCTGAGGACACCCCATGAGATATGTTAAAAACTCTATTCGATGGAGGGAAAATCATATTAACTATATTACCAAAGAAAGTTCCCCCAAGACTTTCTATCACATCTTTTTCTGGATTATGTCCTGGAGTACTTATGTGATAATGACTCCCTGCTACTGCATATAGTTTTCTTCGTTTCATTCCCTTTTTTATTCCATACACAATTGGATGTAATATTTCTTTAGCAGCATCTTCCTGTTCGTCTAAATTGGGAGATATAAGCTGTGCTCCCCTTTCTATAACATTTTGACCATGAAGTAAATCACCTACTACAAAAACTGTATCAACTTTCATACTGTCACATACTTTACAGAACTCAATCCAAAAATCATATATCTTTCTCTGCTCTTCACCTATCTCAAAATCAATACCTTCTCTACTAAAAAATCTTGGTGGGTTCAATCCGTACCTACTAAACACATGCAAATCAGAAACAAAAGCTATTACTCTTTTTACATTAGCTGTTATTTTCAATTTACTCCCTCCTTATCCTTTTTTTACTTCTTCTGGAATAAAAAATTCATCTTCTGTTTTGTTCATATAATATGATCTATGACAATAACGGCAAGTATAACGAGAAGATGCAGAGATATACGGTGCAGTCCCTCCGCAATATGGACACGGAGGTCTTTGCTCAAGCTTAGATTTAGCAAGTTCTCTACGATTGAATTTAGAAAAAAAGCGACCACAGTCTTTACACATCCAGTTAGGACCTTTACTACCAACACGAGGCGACCCACACTCAATACAATTAGGTCTATCGAAGTCTTTTACTTTCATATAACTATTGTTGCTTATTATCTGAAGATGCCTGATTCAAAAAATTATTTTTCTTCTTTTTCTTTTGCTTAACTGATCTTAATAAAACATCCCACCAATTTTTTCCATTAAAGCTACGTTTGACTCTAATAATAGCATCCCTTCTCAAAGCCATTGTCTCTCCTTGGGCTCCATTCTTAGATACTGTTCTCAAAAAGAAATACTTGTTTCCAGATGTGAATTCTTCTACACCGTCTACAGTTATCGTTCCTGCTGTAGACTCAATCTTTAGTTTATATAATCTATCCCCCATTTTTAGCCTTCTCCTACTACGTCAAAATAGTCAGAGATACCTAACAAAGTTGCTTGAGCTATAGCAACTAAAGACAATTCATCTTTAAAAGACTCATACGTTTTGCAATTATCTATAAACCCAGCTTCTATCAATATAGCAGGCATTTTAGTATGTTTTAGAACATAAAGATTTTTGGTAGGTTTTATCCCTCGGAATGGATCATCAGGAAAGAAAGAATCAACAGCATCTGCCATTAAAGCAGCAAGCTTTTTTCCTTTGTCAGATCCTTCATAATACCATATCTCTTCTCCTCGAGCTTCTGGCATTCCAGGAAGATCAGGATCTGGATCAGCGTTGCAATGAATAGAAACAAATATTTTTGCATTAGCATCATTTGCTATTTTGCATCTATCTGGCAAAGAAACATAAATATCTTCATATCTAGTCAGAATTATCTTTACATCTTTGAAGCCCCAATACATTTCAATATAATCTTTTTCTGAAAATATATCAAGAATGTTTTTAGCTATTCTTAGAGTTACATCTTTCTCTTTCAAGTCTCTAAAAGTAGCTCCTGAGTCTTCTCCTCCATGCCCAGGATCAATGCAAACTATCTTTGACATTTCTACCTCCTATTATTATAGGCCAATGCCTATAAGTACACCAATAACTATCAATAAACCAGCCCATCCACCTTTAGCCACAATTTGGTCAAACAATGAAGGTTTCGTTTTCTCTATTATCTTTTCTAGTTTGTCTATTGTATCCTTATTAATCTTATCTTTTAGCTCTATTTGCTCTTTGTAAAATTCAACTCTTTTAATTTCCAATTCAAGTCTGTCTTTTAATAGTTGTATTTCCCGGTCATCTAATTCTCCTTTCTTCTCTAGTTCAACTATTTTATTTTTCAATAACTCAATAGTATTTTTGTCTATTTGCCAGAGATCGTCATTCCTTACTAGAGTTTCTTTTTCTTCATAATTAATGAGAGTATGAGAATCTGATAATACTACAGTACTCCCATCTGGTTTAATTATTTTCGTTCCAGGAGGAAGTACTTCTTCACTTTTTACCACGCTTGAGAATAGCACTAAACTTATCATCAAGCTCAGTACGAGTATAAGTCTTACTTTCAATTGTCTCCCTCTCTTTATCTGCCATGGATAATTTAGCTTCTATATCTTTAAGCTTAGTCAGTATAGCGTTTCTTTCTCTGCGAAGCTGTTCTAAAGATGCCTTAATTTCTCTCAATTTGTTTTCGTAATCAGACTCCATTTTAATTTTAGCTTTTTCTATTTCTTTTTGGATCTCTGAAGATGTGTTAATAATATCTTTAGACCAGTCTTCTCTGACTTTTGCTATACTGTAGCTCATATAACTGTAGACAAAATAAACAATAGCTAACAACACAACGGTAGTTATTATCCATGGCAGATATTTCTTTACAAAATCAAAGAAGTTAAACATATTATCCTCTAGAGAATTGCACTTTCCAAGTAACAGTCAATTGGTCGTTATTTTGAACATTTAAGACAGAAAAAGTCTGCCTGCACAGCATATCCCCATTTGACGATGCATTAAATACTCCAGACTCTTGTAAACCATAACTACCTCCAAAAGTAAATGTAGTTGATAATTGAGCAGTGTCATTAGGATTAGAAGTAGTAACTCTTGTTCCAGTACCAGCCTGTCTATGAGTTTCTGCAAGAAGAGAAGTTTGAGTAGCTGATGGGGCAGTACCATCAGTTCCTAAAGCTATGTAGTCAAACCTGTTAGTAGCTACATCCTGTAAGATACATCCAGCAATAGCAGCTAGTCCAGCATTAACTACCATATTATCAAATTCTCTAACTTCTATTAGCTTTCCATCTCTAAACAACTCCATTCGAAAAGATCCTTTCATTGTTATCTTTTCTTTTTCTTTTTCGCCTATTATTAAATTCTTACCAAATTTAACAATATCTTTCAAAGAGCAAATTGCTAATTGCATGTTATTAACCCTCCTTCTCCTTCTTTTCTAAAACGATTCCTGTAGCAAGTATTGCTTCACTATACACGACCCACCTCTTAGTTTTAGGATCTTGTTTTAATTCTGTTTCTATATTAGCTTCTCTCAGTTTTTGAATATACAGTACAGCATCCTCTTTATTTAAGTAAACACCAGTTACTTTCATTTTCTTACCTCCTAATTTAGAATATATCAATATGAGGAGAATTTTCAATTAGAACTCTCCTCAAAGATTGAATCAGTGAATAAACAGTTTCCTGCAATAATAGAAGACCTTCTTTTTCTAAAGTAATAGAATCACTAGATTTGACAGATTCTGTTAGACTTCTACTAACTAAATATTGTCTTGCATAACTATCATAGTTTTTAACTACTTCTCCTAAGTTTCCTTGTAAAACTTGTAAATAACAGACATTATTGCAAGAACAAGCTGCATAACCATAGCAAGTGATATTGCATGTGCAACTTTGTCCGTAGCATGTATTATTGCAAGAACAAGCTGTATAACCATAACAAATAGTGTTACAAGTACAACCCTGACCATAACATGTATTATTACAAGAACAAGCTGTATAACCATAACAGGTAGTATTGCAAGTACAAGCATAGCCATAACAAGTAGCATAACAAGAACATGAAGAATATCCATAACAAGTAGCATTGCAAGAACAACTGGAATATCCATAACAAGTTGTATTACACCCACAACCTTGACCATAGCAAGCATTGTCGCAAGAACATGAAGAATACCCATAACAAGCAGTATTACAGCCACATTCACTCTTGCATTGATTATAACAAGTAGCATTACAACTACATCCAGAATATCCGTGACAAGTTGCGTTACAAGTACAAGTTTGATTATAACAAGTATTATTGCAAGAACATCCAGAATATCCGTAACAGACTGTGTTACAAGAACATGAATATCCATAACAAGTTGAGTTACAAGAACAAGTTACATATTGGTAACAAGTAGAATCACAAGAGCATCCAGAATATCCATAGCACACTGTATTACAGTTACAAGACTGACCATAACATGTATTATTACAGGAACAAGCTGTATAGCCATAACAAGTGGTATTACATGTGCAACCTTGCTGGTAACATGTATTATTGCAAGAGCAAGCTTGATATCCATAACAAGTGATGTCACAAGTACAACTTAATTTAGTTATTCCCATGATTAAAACACATCCACAATAGGTTCAAATTCAATTAATATTCTTCTTATCTCTTTGTCTAAAGCATTTACAAGCTCTTCTAAAACAATTCCTGGAGTCTGAACTAACTCTAATTCATCACTTCCAATAACATTGTCTGTAAGACTTATAGAAGACTGCTTGCTTATAATATCCAGTAACAAAACTGCTTCTGATAATATTCTAAATATTGACAAAGTTCTTTCAAAAACATCTTGGCTATTAACAGTTTCTGAAAAATACTTACCTAATTCTTTAATTAAATAATCTGAAACATCAACTATCTCACTTAAATTCAATATTGTCCTTATCAAATTCAAAGTATCACTTACTTGAGACTGCTCAGAAAATTCTCTTTGAGCTGTTAATTGTTTAATAAAAGAATCAGAAACAGTAGAAATCTCACCAATAGTTCTTTCTAAAGATTTCAAAGAAACATCAATAGAATCTACCACATCACTAAGAATCTTAGTAGTACTTTTCGATAAAGAATCTGAAGAGTTCACAGACTCACTTATAGACCTTTGTATATTAGCAATTTTTTCAAAGTAATCAACTACCGAAACAGACTCAGTTTTATCTCTCAGTGTCAAATTTTTAATTACAAAATCTAAAGTATTTACCAATTCTGTCATTGTTCTCGATTGAGTTATTTGTCTATAAATACTGTCTGTAGATAACACTCCTTCGCTGAATTCCCTTTGCAATACAACTTGATAAATAATCTGATCTAGTCCATTAATAAGTTCACTCAACAACTTAGGTATAGTTTTGTAAACAGTGTCATATATTTTGACATATTGGCTAAATGATCTAAACCATCCTTGACCATAACAAGTATAATTACAAGAACATGGTATATAGCCATGACAAGCTGCATTACATCCGCAGCCTTGACCATAACAAGTATTATTGCAAGAACATGGAGAATACCCATAGCAAGTATTGTAGCATTCACAAGTACCTTTCTGAAAATTGTAACAAGTTACATCGCAATAGCAGCTACTATATCCATGACAAGTTGTGTTGCAAGTACAAGTAGTAAATGGATAACATGTATAGTTACAAGTACATCCCTGGCCATAACAAGTATTGTCACATGAACAGGGAACATATCCATAACAAGTATAGTCACAATCGCAACCGCCTTTAACAAAATTGTAACAAGTAGCATAACAACTACAAGAGTATCCATGACAAGTTGCATAACAACCGCAGCTTTGTCCATAACAAGTTCCTTGACAAAAACACTCTTGGTTATAGCAGGTATTATCACATGAACATCCTTGGTATCCATAACAAGTATTATAGCAAAATATGCATCTATTAATTAATAAAACATCATGAGAATCAACATAATCCAGAAGTCTAAGCTCTGATATAATTCTACTAAGAAAATCTTCTGATTTAACTAACTCATTTAACGTTCTTGAAATAGATGCTTGTTTATCTAAGTAATCACTTGAATTAACTAATTCAGAAATATATTTTAAACAAAGCTTAGATAAGTTGTCAAAGATCGAAATTAATTCATTTAACGTTCTAGTTATAACAGTTTGCTTAATAAAATTATCTGTAGAATTAACTAAGTCACTTAATGTCCTTAATATAGCAATTTGCTTAATAAAATTATCTGTAGAATTAACTAACTCACTTAATGTTCTTAAAATATAAGCTTGTTTACTTAAATAATCACTTGAGTTAACTAAATCACTTAATGTCCTTAAAATATATGCTTGTTTAGATAAATAATCACTTGAGTTAACTAAATCAGATAACGTTCTCGTTATAACAGTTTGCTTAATAAAATTATCTGTAGAATTAACTAAGTCACTTAACGTTCTCTCAAAATTTACTTGTCTTGTTACACTGTCGTATGTATATAAGTGCTCGTACGGTGTATGTGCCCAAATCTGGCCATAACAGGTGTTGTTACAAGAGCAGGGAGAATAACCGTAGCAAGTACCATAACAAGAGCAAGTAAATCCATAACATGTGCTATCACAAGAGCATCCAGAATACCCATGACAAGTGGTGTTACAAGAACAAGCTGAGTATCCATAACAAGTGGCATTGCATAAAGAACAAGATTGGCCATAACAAGTATTGTTACAAGAACAAGAAAACTCATGACATGTTGCGTTGCAAGTACAGCTCTGTCCATAACATGTATTATTGCACGAACAAGCTGTATAGCCATGACAAGTTGTGTTGCAAGTGCACCCTTGGCCATAGCAAGTAGCATTGCAAGAACATGAAGAGTAACCATAGCAAGTCGTGTTACAAGAACATGGAATATATCCGTAGCAAGCACTATAACATATTTGGCAACCTTTATCATAACCGTAGCAAGTAGCATTACAAGTACAAGCATATCCATAACAAGCTGAATTACAAGAACATCCAGAATATCCATAACAGGCTGTATTACAACTGCAACTTTGTCCATAGCAACTATTATTACAAGAACAAGCAACATAGTTGTAGCAAGTAGTATTACATGTGCATCCTTGACCATAACATGTATTATTACAGGAACAAGCAACATAATTGTAGCAAGTATAATTGCACGAACATGATTGCTGATAACACGTTGAATTACAAGCGCAACTTTGACCATAGCAGGTATTGTTACAGGAACAAGCAGCATAACCGTAGCAAGTAGTATTGCACGTACAACTGTATGAATGGCATGTAGCATTGCAACTACATCCCTGACCATAACAAGTAGCATCGCAAGAGCACGGAGCATAGCCATAACAAGTATCGTAGCATCCACAAGTTTGCTTTTCATAATTATAACAAGTGGCATTACAGCTACAGCCAGAGTATCCATGACAAGTTGTATTACAACTACAACTCTGACCATAACATGTATTATTGCATGAGCAAGAAAATTGATATGTAGTGTTATCACAAGAACATCCAGAATACCCGTAACAAGTCGTGTTACAAGAGCATGCTTGATTATAACAAGAGTAGTTGCAAGTGCATCCTTCGCTGTAACAAGCATTATTACAAGAACATGGAGAATATCCGTAACAAGTCGCGTTACAAGAACATCCAGAATACCCGTAACAAGTCGTGTTACAAGAGCACCCCTCGCTATAACAAGTATTATCACAAGAACACGAAGTATATCCATAACAGGCGCTATCACAATTGCATCCAACTTTTTGCATATCATGTTCTTAAGAAACTCAGTACTGAACTCCCATAAACATTGAATAATTCACTAGAAATTACCTTATATACTGCAATCACAGCTTCATGATTTTGATCCACATCAAGTGAATATTTTACTTCAAAGTCATTTGGGTTCAAATTATAGTTCGTAACACATTTAGAAAAAATACTATAGTTTCTTCTGTCTGTCCAAAGACTACTTCCTTTTACAAGAAAAAACACTACTACTAGAGTACAAGGAACAAGAGAAACAAATAACTTCCTAACAAATTTAGCGCATTCTTTTAACTTGATTCTGTCATTATTCTGCCAATAACTCGAAGCTAAAGAAGAAGTCATGAATACTGGTAGACTTTCACTAGTCACATCATACATTGTTCCACTGAGAACTTCAGTAAAAGTAACATTAACTATAAAAGAATCGTTGTTAAATACACATATTGAGTAACGTCTACCAGTATTTCCAATCAAATTCTTAATTACATTTACAAAAGGCTCTTCTTCAAGAGGCCTGTCCCGTTTAAGTTCTTCTATTACTGGAGAGTTATCCGTATCTATTATTAAATAGTCTTCTATTTTGATTCCTTCTTTTGGTAACAAAGTTTCCATAGTAGCTACCTATAACTATCAATAACACTTTCTAACATCTTCCATATTTTCATTATTGTTTCAGGTGATCTATCTCTGTCATTTATGTTTAAACTAATTACAGCTTTATCGTCTCTCCATTCAACAGTTACATGCATAAGTTGTTTCCCATCATCAGCTATCCCGAATTTTGCAAGCTTTTCTCTATACTCAGGTAGATAAACATTAGCTTTCATGCTATTGTGGTCAAAAATCATTTCACTCATTATATACTCTAAAAAGCGGTACGCTTCTTTGTCTAATACCCAGAAAGAAAGATATGGATTTCCTCTCCAAACTCTATTTACTCCATCTGATCTAGAGTCAGGTATCTCTGGATGACCATACCCTGAACAAGAAGAACGAGTTTGCAAAAAAGGAAATTCATTCATCTTATCGACAAGATCAGCAATTTCTTCATCAATAATGTCTCTTAATACTTTTACTCCCATATTAACCTCCTACTTCTTAGTTTTTTCTATTATTTCAGATAGTCTCTTAACCGAGTCATTCAAAGACAAAACAGCTTGATACAAAAGCTTTATATCATCACTATAAGCACCACAAGTAATAGAAGAAGGTTTATCACTAGACTTGTCATATTTCAGTATTTCGTCATCAGTCAATGGCCTTGCTTGATCTGATAACCCGCCAGTATAACTAGTATTGTAACAATGACATTTCATTCCAGTAGTTCTATCTGCTGTTATTATCTGCCATTGAGTTCCTTCTGAATAACACATATTGTAACAAACACACGATTGCATTTTACCACCTCCTGTTTGAGGAATTTCTATTGGTATTCTGTATTTTTTAAGTTGTTCATAATAATAGACTATTGCTCTTGCTTGAGCATTCATCCACTTACAATGTAACTCAGGAGGAGTCAGAACATTTCCGGTTAAATCATAGTTTATAGCGTAACAAGAAACATGACAAAGAGACTTAAACCATTCGCACTTTTCACACTTAGGTTGTTCTATATCTAGAAACTTAATAAGTGGCTCACGCAAATCAGGTCTAGTTATTCCTTCATATATAGACCCTATACAATACTTACTTGAATGAGGTTTTCCATCATATTTATTAAAACGATGACAAGGATAAATATAACCATCTACAGAAATACCGACGTAAAACCTCCCCGCCCCGCATGGATACTCTCTTGCATTTTTATTCATCTCTAAAGCTTGAGCTCCGTCATCAAGATGCTTAATAAATATTTGTTTACCTTCAAGTTTCTTTTCAATCATAAAATCAGCAAGAAGCTTCATTTGCCTTTCAGCTTCTGCTAAACTCTCATCTGTCCAATCCATTTCATAAACAGGTGAAAACATATTATGTTCAATACCATACTCCTCGTATAAATATTTAACACTTTCAACTAACTTTCCTATGGTACGAGGAGTCGGCGCCATTCTTGATCTAATGAAGGGAATTTGCTGTTTTATGTAAGGTAAATTTTTAGCTATAAGATCCCAACTACTTCCTCCACCAGCAGTTTTTCTGAACATGTCTTGAACTTCTTTAACTCCATCAATTGACATCATAAAATAAGCTCTTGTTTGATTCATCCAATCAACAACTTCTTTAGTCCATAAAGTAGCGTTAGAAGTACCCCCTATCATAATACGCTTCTTATCTTTAGCTGCTTTGTTTACAACGTATTCAGTTAATCTTTTCATTAAGTCAAATTTTAAGAAAGGTTCACCACCCCACCAGTCTACTCCCACTTCATTAGACTGACATACCTCATCCATAAATAGCCAGTCAATTATCTTCTTTCCCATATTGAAATCTAAGTCTCTTCTTCCTACTCCATACGTAAAACAATATTTACAACGTAAATTACATCTTTCTGTTAAATCTATAGTACATCTGTTAATAGGAAACTCTAATTTTTGAATTTTATTCACAATTATCTCCTTTACCCATCTATAAATTCACAGTCGCTATAAGAAATATTTAAATCACTATTTGCTCTCTTCACACTTGTCAATAAAACATATTGACTACCTGACTTGAGTTTGATTTCTTTTTTAAACTCTTTCAGATTTATCAATGACACTATTCCTTTCAAATCAGTTCCCACCTTCAATTCTCCATCCGATAGGAGATTATTTTTTATGTTCAAGTAACTATCTCTAAGCCTCAATTTTTCATCATAAATATCTTGAGTAGTGCTGCTTTCATAAGGAACACCATTTTCATCTCTAATTATTGGATAAAAATCATATCTGAGAGGAATTCCATATTTCTGTCCGATCAAGTAAGGAAGAAGCCAAACTAACATATCTTTATTTCCATACCAATTATAAGTGCAATAAGGCTCTTCTTCTGTAACATACAATCCACAAGACATTCTTGCTAATAAATCATTTGGAATGTAGTCTTTTTGGATAATCCCAAGGTCTTTAGCCAAGTTAGTATGATCTAAAATCATCTTCCGAAATTCTACTATTTTACTAAAAATATCTTCAGTTAAATCTCTGGACACCACATAATCAGCAAGATGTTTGCTGGCTAAAATTGAAATATCTAAATCTCTATGTTTTTTCCAACTAGGGACTGAACTACAGCCTAACCTTAAACAAGCTTGAGGATACCAATCATTAAAAGCTACAATCACTACATCAGATTTGCTTTTTATCATTTCTAAAGCTTCTATATGACCTTTGTGCAATTTTCCTGTAGTTGCAAATCTACTAATTACTTTATTTCTATTATCTTTGATAATATTAACAAGCTCTTCAGGATTAGTAATTAACATCTTCTTTTCTCCTTGCTAAAGCTCCATAGTCCACTCCCCAGAAATTTATAGCTTTTTGCATCCTCTTGTCATAAAACACTCTCAAATCTAAAACAGATATTCCGTATTTAATCATTTCTTTTTCCTGTAAAGATTTGTAAGCTTCATCTACTAATCGATTATGCAAGTCGATTATATTATCAGATTTATACAAGTATAAAGTTCCTCCATTATCAGTAGAGAATCTAAAAGCTTTTAATTTATCTTCTTCATGCCATATACAAATGTTATTAGTCATAGAATAGTTACATTCCCATCTCATGCGTATTCCATAAGCAGCATAGTCTCTGTTAATGTAATTTAGTGTTTTAACTGCAAAAAACACAACATGAGTACAAGTTCCTTTCTTTTTTGAACATATAGTTTCTAAATCAGGTAAGTAAGGAAAATACATATTATATTTCTCAAAATTGTTTTTGATCAGCCTTGCTGAATCAAAATCAAATTCAAATTCAGACAAGTACTTTATCACATCTTCTGAATTTTTCCAAGACTTAAGTAAATCGAGGTATAGCATTATTTTACCTCCCAATTCTAATTTCTATCTATCAAAAACTTAAGCAAAGTTGTCTTTTGAAACCAAGAAGAATTTTTAATGTATTCTCTTTCAAGTTTATAGACTTTTCTATGGGGCAATTCTGGGTACAGAAAATGAATTAACTCATGAACAAAAGTATTCAAAATATCGCCACATCTGTGATTAATATATATTCTATCTCCGATTGTGTACCCAGAATCTTTCCCGACAATATTAGTAATAATAACTTCAACAGATCCTTCTTTTAAAACATTCATAAATTTTTTGTACAAGTAATATGATTTCATTTAATCATTTAGACAAATTTTATTTAGTTTCTTTAGTATAAGTAGCACTTTCGATATAACCATCAGCGAACCCGTATTTCACTGCGTCTCTTCCTGTCATCCACCATTCTCTCTTCCTGACCATTTCATCTAGTTTTTCTTTAGTTATGTTCGATCTCGATGCTAAATATTTATTTCTAACATCTTGGAAATGTCTCAAAATCTTAGATCTTTCTTCAGAATCCGATGGAGTTGTAAAAACAAAACCCACTCCTTCAAGAGATAAAAGTTCATGCCACATCAATTCAGCATCAGGATGAACAAATCTGTATCCTTTAGTTCCTCCAACGAATATATAGAATCCTGCAGATAAAGCAGCACCATATATTCTTGTTTCTACAGTCCCTCCCCAAGACTGGAATTCTTCCATATGAGCTACAATTTTCTGCGCAGCAAAAAGTCCTCCTCCAGGACTAAATATTTCAATCACAGCATGCTTAATGTTTCTACTTCTTAAAAAATACAGAAACTTATCTACATCTTCAGCATTGACTTCTCTTAATCTGTAAATACCATACACTTTCTTACTGTCATGTCTTAACTCCATCATAGCAGTAGGAAGCTCAAAATGAGAATATGGAGATACTGGTTGAATAACTTTAAACGTTCCTGGAACATGGCACTTTAAGCAATCTGTGATCATTGTAGTTTTTGGACATGGCTTTTGTCCTAAAATCTCTTTCTTATCTTCTGCAAAAACCGCAGAAGATAAAATTAAACAAATTGTCAAACAAATAACAAACGCTTTCTTTCTCATAGTTGACACCTTATTGAAATATATAGTTTACTTCCTCCTGGAACAGAAGAACCAACTTGGTCTATATCAACTGTTAATCTATCACCTTCAGAAAACTGCTCAATATCTGGAGCAGGAGACACTCCAGAATTACTACCAGCTACAATTTTTGGTCTGTTAGATTGAGTTGTGAATATCGTTGTTCCATTTCTGTTTATGTCGATAATCAAGTCACTTCCTTGTGGAGCAGTATCCGCATACAATCTAACGTATTTAACTTTAAAATTAACCATCGCTAAGAATCCAAACACTCCTGTTGCCGTATAAGCATCACCTTGTATAACTCTAGATATTCCTGTAAGCTGTGGGGAACCTAAACTAGGCCTCAAAGTCCTTCTATCTACGTTAATCATACTGTTGTAAATTGCAGTAGTATTATCACTTAGTAAAACATCACAAAGAAAGATTCCTTCTGAAGGAATGTCTGGAGGCACAGCTGACCCGGAATTAGCTTCGCTCCCTTGCATGATCCTAAATTTATAACTATCATTCTTTAAGAAATAGACACTTCTTCCATAGCCATCTACTTCTTGTTGAGAATAAAGATAATCATGATATATCAAAATCGTTATGTATTTTTGCTTTCCAGCAGAAGGAAGAGTAATTTGAGATCCAGAGCAAGTGACTGCCCCTGAAGCTCCAATAGCAGAATAACCATCGTAAGTACACATTAAGTTAATAACAGAATTTGTATATATTCTCTTCCCAAGATTGTTATAAGCAGTCACAGGAGGAATATCTACTCCCATATTTGGAGTAGGGCTATGTTGAGTAGGCGAGTCACTTGTAAATAACCCTGGTCCAACTAAATCCAGTTCAGTAGTTCCAATTGAAGACTCAATATTGTCTTCTACTTCAGTTAAAACTGAAGAACCAATTTTCTTTCTAAAATACCAATTATGTTTGTTCATGCTCCTCTCACTATCCTCCGAAAGCTTGTTAGTATTTTCTCTTCAATAATTTTGCTATAATTATATTGAGGACAATCTTCAGAAATTTCAATCACATAACCATCTAACTCGTGCTTTATTATGGGAAACTCGTATTCTTGAAGTACTTCAAGATCAGGCCAATAAACCTTATCATTGTAAATTAAAAACAACTTATCACTTATCTTTTGTAAGTTGCTTATAATGTCTATATTATAAACACTTTCTTTGACATCATTACTAGTTATAAACGGTAGCCATCCAAGTACACTAAGATAAACTATTGCTCCTTCGTCAAGAACAATTCTTAAAAGTTTAATTACATCGTCAATCAAAATACCTTTATTCATCTTGTTAATTATTGACTGTGAAAAAGATTCTAAACCAATCGAAAAAGTAAAATCACTTAGATCTCGCCTATATTCTTCAAAAACCGAAATTACATCTTTGTCAGCTCTTATATAAGAAGCAAAACTATTTACATTGTAATATCCAGATAAAACTTTTTCTAATACTGAAGCTGGTAAACTATCAATGCAAGTATGAAGAATTAATTTATTAGTACCTCTCTTTGTTTCTGGAACACTGCTAAAAAGTTTATCTACATCTCTAATTACAATACCATTACCAGAAAACTTCTTATATGAACAGAATCTACATTTACTCCAATAACATCCATAACCTAAGCTAAGACTATACATAATTTTGCTGTTTGACAATCCATCTATAAACTTATCAAAATAAAAATCAAAGTCATTAGACAGCTTACTACAGCCACAGAATTCTTCCATGCTTGTACGAACGCAAAGAAATTTAAAATTCTTGTTAAAATAATCTTTTCTTGTAATAGGACCCCCTACTATCCACTTTTCATCAGCAATGTCTGCTATCTTCAAAAAGTGACTAAACATGCTGACTGAACACCAAACTCTTTGAGGATTAAATTTCTTTACATTGTATAATATCTCGTCAGTACTTGCATTATCAGCTATAAATAAATCTATTTTATCTGTATCTTTATTTCTACCAAAAGAAAACCCGTTATACAAATATATGCGATTTTTAGGGAATACAGAATAAAAAGTTATATACACGTCCATTAAACTTTTCCTTTTAATAACTTTCTAGCAGTTTCTCTAATCTCTTCAAAAGTTTTAAATCTTTTAAGTATTTCACTTCTCTCATGACATCTAATAAGGTACTTGCCAGTAACTGATACAGGAAATTTTCTCCGAAGAATATTATCTTCTCTTTCAGTTATATATGTTTTAGTGCAAGAAATCCGGTTAATGAAAATTTTAGTTTCGTCATCATACATAGAATCATCAAATTTAGTTAAAGCTTCTTCATTGGTAGAAATTGGCCTAATATGGTATAAATTATTTATCCCAAAAATTTCTGGGTTTAACACAACGTAACAATATACCAATCTCAAGAAAATTAGCATTCTATTAGTACCGATTTCACCTCGCCACGCAGAAAATCCATCCCCCAATAGACGAGGATGACGCAAGATTCTAATAATTCCGAAAGTATTACCATTGTCATCAACAGAAGCTAAATTAACAATTCCTCTTAACTGCTTAAATTCAATAAAACAATTAACGCCTTGGTCTTTTTTCATCAGTTCTACTATGTGTTTCTGTGAATTAACAAATTTCTTAGTAATGTTTTCAAGCATTACAGTATTATTGATAACAAAAGCTGAAAAAGCTCCTAAGTCAATAGGGGAAGAAATCAATCTTGCAGAATAAAATGGTGTAAATAAAATGCGTTTGTATTCTTCTAAAGTAATAGTAGTACAGTTTAATTTATTATAAGCTTCTATTATTTCTTGTTCACTATACCTACTTTTATCTAAAGCTCCACCAATAGTCCCATATCTAAATATTGAATCTTCTAACTTCTTCAAAGTCTCAGAATCTAACACTTCTTCCTGCATCTTTCCACCTCCTACCTAATTCTTTTACCATTGGATATACTTTCTTAAATGTAGAACAAAATGGAGAGGGTTTGTAAATATCTCCATAAGTTATCTTTTTTGTAAAAGTACATCCACCTCCACACATAAGAAGATATTCACAATCCATACATTCTTTTATTTTCAATACATGATCTTCATGAGCAGGAAAATCACTCTCAGTCATGCACTTAACAAATTCAAAACCTTCGTCATGTATGTTTCCTATCACTTTAGGACTTATCGCACATGGTCTAACAAATCCATCAGGATCAACAATATAATAACACTTACCACAATGATGAACAAATGGATCGCCTTCTCTGTAAAAAGGTGTAGTCATTTCATACAACAAATACGGATAAAATAAATAATTCTTATCAATTATTCTTTGAAATGTCCTGCAAATTGCTTCGTCATATTTCTTTAGATAATTGCTATCACAAGCATATTGATATAAATGTCTAAATCTTATCTGAATACTGTATTTATTGCATAGATCAACTAATTGATCAAGCCTGTCTAAATTTTGATAAGACAAAGCAACTGATAAAACAGCAAACTTTCTAATTTGTTTTATTCTTGAAACAGTTTCTTCAATAAAATCTATAGGTCTATTTCCAGCAGAAAAATGAATATTTACTCTATTCTCTTTTGTCCAACTGATAAAATCATTATCAAGAAGTAAACCATTAGTAAAAATATCTATAAACTCAATTTTGGGTTGTATATTGTGCAGCTTATATACAGTACTTTTTATCAAATCTTTATATAACAGAGGCTCTCCTCCCTCAAATAGAAAAACATTATGTTTACTAAAACCAAATTTATCAATATGTTCTTTATATCTTCTTAGTAACACATTCATAGTTTCTTCTGACATTACTTTTTGAGGAATTTTTCTATCAATGTAGTTTACTAAACACCAATCGCAGTTACCATTACATTCAAGTGTTATATTTGCTACTAACCACAATCTTTTCCAAAAAATCATTCATTACCTCCTACCATCTTAAATTTTTTCCTTTATTTTTCCATTGGTTTGCTATCTCAATAATATAAGGAAAAACTTTTTTAAATGTATCACATAGAGGAGATGGTTTATTAGTATTCCCAAAAAGTTTCATTTTAGTTAATGGGCATCCTCCTCCACAAATTCTTCTATATTCACAATTCATACATTCAGAAATTTTATCATATGTGTATCTAAAAACATGTTTCTTCGAGCAATCAACAAAATTAAAACCATTATTACAAATATTATCAATAACTTCTCCCCAACCTGGACATGTTTTTACGTCACCATTTGGATCAATTGAAAAATGATCTTGGCCACAACTATAACTAAAATACTCAACAGTCCTCCACGGAACAGTTTTTTCAAAAAAGAAATAAGGATTAAATATATATTTCTTATTGGCAATATAGCTAATAACATTACAAACCACTTCATCGTACTTCTTCAAATATCCTTCTCTAAAAGGGCCATTATGATCGTGGTACATCCTAATATTAAAATTTAATTCATGTGCCACATCAACAAGAATTTGCAAGCGATCCAAATTAAATTCATCAAGAGTTATAGAAAGTAAAGAAGGATGCCCAGACAAAATTTTCATTTTTTCTCTCAAGAAATCAGTATCAGAATTATTAGCTGATAGTATAACTGCAAGTTTATTTTCTTTGCAGTATGAAACAAATTCTTCATCTAGAAGAATTCCATTGGTGAATATATATCTCGATTTAGCTGGAAATTTAACTTTTAATCCTTTCACAAGATAATCAACCGCTTCTTTGTGAATAAAAGGCTCTCCTCCAAGTAAAGAAAAACCATACCTATCACTTAAGCCAACTTTTTCTACATGCTCTTCACATCTTTTACACAAGGCATCGATAATTTCTTTTGACATTGTACTGTTTGGTAAAGACAAACCCTTTAAATAACAAAAATCACAATTAGCGTTGCAATCATACGTAACATTTATATTTAACCAAAGAGTGCTGCCTGCTTTCATTTTATCTCCTTGAACTCATGCTTTCCATACCAACATTCAAGGTCATCTACACCAAAAAAATCTAAGGCTTTTCTAATTCTTGGATCATTAGCAACTCTCACGTCAAGAATAATAACTCCTGTTTTTATTTCAGTTGGAGTCTCTACGTATCTTAAAGAATCTTTAGCTAATATAGTTAAAGTTTTATGCAGATCTTCTAAAGAATAGAACGGACCAACTCTTCTCAAAGTACTGTAGTCAATATCATCAAAATATAGAAAGAAAATTTTTTCATGTTCATGCCAAATAGGAACTTTATAAGTACCTACTAACTTTGCAACCTTGTAAAGTTTATCTGGTGACGTCCTTACTCCCCATGTATAGCATACAGCAAAAGCGGCATATTCAGGATTCATAAAATTTAAAGTTTTAACAAAAAAATAAGCGATATTACTACAGACTCCTGTTTTCTTCTCAATCATTTCTTCTGGATCCATAAAGACTGGGCGGTGTTTCTTTTTAATAGAAACAATAATAGGAATTGAAAAAGTAAAATCTTTCAAAAACGAAATCACATCATCAGGACTATTCCACTCTTTTAAAAGCTTAAAATATTTCTCCATCAGAGCTAATCCTCCTAACATCGAATAGTTCTATGTAGTCTTTAGAGTTAAAATAATAGAGATGCAAGAGGTAAGACTTTCCTGATTTAATTCTGTCTTCAGACTGTAAAGTATCAATATTTATCAAATCAACTATTACGCCAGGAACTTCAAAGACATTCCCTGTCTGTGAAATTCTTGAAACAATTTCGTTCAATAAAGCTCCTGCTTTCTTTCTTGAGTTTAGCACATCTTCTGAACTTCCTTCGTGTCTAGATTCCAATGCTATCCCATTCTCTCGTACAACAGGATAGAAATTAAATTTAACTGGAATCTTATATTTCTTTGCTAATTTATCAGCAAGATACGCTAAAAGATGTTTGTCACTGTACCAATTTGAGTCACATAATGGCTCCTCAGGACTAACACGTAAACTGAAACTCAAACTGGTTATTAAGTTATTTAAAGCCTCCCCTCCTCTTGAAAGCTTTCTAAACCAATCAAATTCTTTTAGTCTATCCAATTCAGATATTACTAAATTTCTACAAGATGCTACTTCATCAAAGATTTTTCGATCATAATCAATTATTGAAACATAATCAACAAGCCCAGAATGTTCTAAAATTTTAAGATCATCATGCATGTTAGATCTATAATCAGAAATCATCCTTCCTGTCATCTGAAAATAAACTTTAGGCCTATAATAACTAAACAATACAACTGAAACATCTGAGTTTTCTTTAGCATATTTAATCCCAGATAAATGTCCCTTATGGATCTTTCCTGTAGTATAAAACTCGCCTATTCGTTTTCCTGTTCTTTTCAAATCTTTTAGTTTAACCAAAAGATCTTTATAATCTAAAATTTCCATTTGTTTAACCCATAATTCTCAAACAGTCTTCGTACTTTATACATCCTCCCCTATCATACACAAAATCTGAATACAAAACCATATACTCTTTATTTTTAGCTAAAGTCTCAACAACTTTCCAAGTATTAGTTTCCAAAATAATCATTCTAGCATTTCCAGTTAATTTAGGAATTCTACCAGTATTTCTCAATTGATCAATTCTCTCTTTGAACAAAGCAAACATATTATCTTCAATAGGGTCATTAATCTTAGAGTTAATAAACCCTCTAGAACTGAGAGGTTTTCCGTCTTCTCCTCTTACTACTGGAAACCATTTATAGTTATTTGGTACTCCAAGTTTCTTAGCTATCAAATGAGCTGATAAAGTAATAGCAACATCTTTGTCTCCACACCAAGTAGTATCTGACAACACAGAATCAGGAGGAGGATATAACTGTAAAGCTATCTTATTTATTATTTTAAGAGGAACTGGGCATTTTACTTTAAATAATTTAGTAGACAAAATCAATTCTTCATTTTCTTTAACTTTATCTCTAAGTTCAATTATTTTATTATAAATATCATTAGTCAAATCTCTCTCTATAACATAATCAACAAATCCTAATTTATCTAAAAATTCTAAGTCTTGATCACGGTATCTTTTATACGGACTCAACATCTCTCCATTTAACAATCTGTCAGCATCCATAATCCAATCACTAAATGAAACAAGTACTACATCAGCACTGTTTTTTGCAGCCCGTATACCTTCTACATGACCTTGATGGAATTTTCCAGTAGTCCCAAAACGACCAATTCGCTTGCCTTTAGCTTTCAAATCTTTTAGTAGAGATTCTATTTTGTCTAAAGGAACTAACTCCATACTTTACTCTAAATGATTACTTACTTTCCAAATCAAATTATACTCTTCTTTGAAGTTTTCAACCAAATCTGCTCCAACGTACAAATAGTCACTTTTTGAACTAAGCAATGCTGGAACAGCTGGTATATTAGTTTCTATTAATTCACCATCTTTTTCCATACAATATTTTCCATCATGAAGAACAAGAAACACTACTACAAAATTCAATTTTTCTTTTTTACAGAAGACATAAAATTTTCTAAAAGCTTCTTCACAATACTCACAATAGTCTTTATAGAAAAATATTAAATCACTTTCTTGCATAAACAATATTCCTTAATTCTTCCAGTAAAGGAAGAATTCCTTTCATTTTATGTTTAAAATCAGCTAAGTCAATGCCTATCCAATATATAGCACATCTAGTAACCGGACCAGAAGCAGTATCTAAAGTAAGAGCTAATTCACACTTTTTATTTTTGTATATATCACAAGTTTTAAAAATTTTCTTAAATGGACACTTCATTTTTCCTCCATTTATTAACTCTTACGGCAGAATAAAACTGTTCTATAAGGCGGAAGTGAAGACCCCGCATCAGAAGTGAAACTATGTGTATGCCCAGATTGAGAACTTATAGAATGAGCATGTGAAGATTGTGCAGTGACCGAATGAGTATGATCAGACACAGAAGAAATAGAATGAGAATGGTCACTTACAGATGAAGTACTATGAACATGATTACTTATAGTAGAAGTAGATATTGAGTGACCACCACCGACTTCGGTATAACGATATATAGTAGCATAGTAAGTTTTACTGTCTGGCCCAGGATTTGTTGTGAAACTTCTATTACCTAATCTATCTGGACTCCCATATTCAGCAGCTAAAGGACTAAGAATAGGGTAAACCCAATGTCCACTCTCATCTCCTTCCCAATATTTGTAATCAGTTACCACATCACTTGCTGCTAACCAATGCTGATGGTTACTCACTGTAGCACTATGGTTATGACTTCCTGCTGCAGAAGTGTCTCCATGACTATGCCCACCAGCTGTTCCAGTTGAACCTCCATGAGAGTGAGAACCTCCAGATCCTACAGAACCTCCATGATTATGTTCGCCAGCGTATCCAGTAGAAGCTCCATGATCATGTGATCCTCCTGATGCTGTAGTTCCAGTATGAGTATGAGTAGATGCTCCTCCAGTATCCCCAGGATTTGTACCTACAGCAGCTCCCATTGGGAATCTTCCAGCAAAATCATCGTCTCTAACATACCCATTAGGGCAAGAGTTCCCCTTCCAAATAATTATCGCTCCTGTTGGTATTATATCATTCCCACTTTGCTTAATAGTTCCAGAAGAAGAGTTAATGTTTCCTGTTACTGTCAAACTTCCTGGTAACTGAATTGAACCATCTGAGTTAATAAGAATCTTATCCCAAATACTTAGCTGGTTAGAACTATTCATGAAGAAAGCATCTTTATAATTACCACCAGTATCAGCAGTTCTAATTCCAACACTGTTAATGAACTGCAGCCAACCTGTCATAGTATCGCCTATTTTTCTAACTCTTCCAGTTACTGTCAGTATGTAGTTTCTTCTAGTTGTAGAAATATCTGTATTTTGAATTTGAGTCATTCCTGGATAAAGAAGTATATCAGCTAATATAATCCCTCCATCTCCTGGGTCACTTGGAGGAGAAGGATTTTCTGCCTCAGTTCCTTGTATTATTTTGAACCTAAAACTATCGAGCTGTCTAAAGTATAAAGTATTCCCATACCCATCAGTTCTAAGATCAGTTTCAAATACAGCATGATATAATAATATAGTTATGTATTTCTTGTTAGAACCAGTTGGCAGAGGTATAGTACTCCCACTACATGTTCCAGCTTGGCCTACTTGAGTATATCCTTCATTCGTACAAGATAAAATAAGACTAGTCGGAGTTACAACTCTTCTACCTTGATTATTGTATACTACTCCACTTGCTATAGAAACTGACATAGAAGGCGGACTTGTCGCAGTCACTCCCACTCCAGTAACTATTCCTGAGCCATAGAAATCTACAATCGGAGATTCAACTTCAGACTCAATATCAGCTTGCAACTGATTTAATTCTGTTTTTCCTACTTTACATCTGTAATAAAAATTATACTTATTCATTTTGATTGCCCTCACGTATACATTATGCTATTATTATTAAATTACATTTCAGTTTACTATTTTAAGCATGTACAAAAGTTTCATCATCCAAAGCTGATATATCAAGTTCCCAGTGGTCGTAAACAGTAACCTCCGTAGGTAAAATAATACTAAAATGAGTATGAGCAGGTTTCATATAATTTATCAAATTCCACATTGTATCAACTTGTTCTTGTTCTAATTCAGTCGAAGAAATTACAAAAAAGTGGTATACCCAGTGAGGATCATCTTGTGGATCAGGTGCCATATAAGTATCATCTTCAAGAAGATCAAACATATCCACTTGCCAATGATTCTCACACCACGGCTCTTCCATAATTATCTGTAAATTCTGGAATAATCTAATTACATCTATTATACCTGCTCTAGTACCTTTTACTTTGTAAATATGGACTAATAAAGACACTAGTTTTCTTTTCTGAGCTAAAGACAACTCAAATCTAAATGGATTTCCAAGTCCTCTTAACAAATGATCAATAATATTCTCAGGACATTTTTCAGCTATCCAAAGACTAACCCAATTTTCTAAATCTTCTATTAACCCGTCTAACTCAACTTCACAAGCGTCTAATAATTCCCTGAGAACATAATCATTACTTTCATCAGCAATTCTGTATAGCTCTGGTAATAAGTTATATAGTTTAGGCATTTAACCACCCTATAGTTACTTCCCCAAGAGCAAGAAACTCATTTGGAGCACACTGAACATCAGTAGTAGGATTAATTAATTCTACGTACTCAACTCCAACACTATCTTGTATTGTAGCTATAATCTGAGACAACCTAATAGTTTCACCAGCTGTTCTAATAAAGTTTCCTTCCTCATCTCTTTCAGACAAACTAAAAAACTTAGTTAGAGATTCTGTTATAGTACTTTCTACTTCTTCTTCTGTATAAAACTCTTCCCTTCTAACATTCGCTTGAATATCAATAGTTTTATATAAAGCTGATACAACATATAAATCAACTGTAACAGTTTTAGGCTTAACGTACTCTAATTCATTCAAAACAGAATTAAGCAAAGACCCAGAGGCTGTACCTCCTCCAACAGGAGCAATGTAAACATATACAGTATTTTCTGGAATTACATCCCATTCGTTTATAGTTAACGCTTTAGCTCTTTCAACTCCAGCTACAAGCATAGCATTACTTTCATAATCTTCTAACGATACACATCTATTAGTAGCTCGCAAAGAAGCTGGAGCATGAAATCTAATTTCATCATTTGTTTCTGCGTCGTCCCCACCCGTAGCTCCTTGGGGATTAGTTACAGAAATTTGAACAGTTGTCCCAAAAACGTTTTTTATACTACCAACTATCGTATTAATAGTTCCAGGACCAACATTCCCAGCGCTTCCTCCACCAGTTTGGTAACTTATAGTAACTTGAACTCCAGGAGTTAATTTTGATCCATTAATTCCATCCCCAAAATATACTGTAGCAATATTTCTATCATTTATTTCTACTTTGAAATGTTTACTATTCGGTCCTGAATCTAAGAAATTGTCAACTTCTTCCCAAGAATCTGTTCCCACTGTAACTGCTATTGAGCCATCATCTAAAAATGGAGAATTAGCTAATTCAAAACTTTCATTTTCTATTCCTTGTGCTATAAAACTTTCTTCGAAAGTTTCACATTGCTTAGCACTAACATCTACTGTTAAATAGCCAGAACGAATAATACCTCTTTCTTGAGTTTCAAAAATCACTCCATCGACTGTTTTACATTTTGTGCGTACTGGAATTATAACATTATAAGGATTAGTTTGCTTTAAAGTAAATCTCAATGTGACTGTAGCTGCCTTAGCATTTACTATACTGTACCCTATTAATTTAGAAAGGCTAACAAGGTTCTTTCTAATTTGAGCTCGGTCAATAAAAGCTTCATTGGCGTATAAATCCATGTAATAGCATAATATGTCACCAACATAAGCAAACATTTCCAATATAGCCACAGCATTATTAGAATCAAAGAAATCGCTCCACTGTGGAAATTTAGCTCTACAGTAGTCTATTAAAGATGATCTAATAGAATCAAAATCTTTAGAAGTATAATCAATTTTAGTTATAGCCATACCACTCTCCCCGACTAAAACATTCTTGGCAATTCATATATAAGTCTTGAGCTTTTTCCTATTTTGACTATAATGAAATCTATAACTATATAAGCTGTATGAGTATCTGGTTCCGTAACTACTTCTATGTTCTCTATAGAAATTCTTGGTTCCCAAGTTCCTAAAGCTTCTTCAACATACAATCTAGCCATATCAGTTAATACATTATCATTAGGCTCATGTATTAACTGATGTAATCTGCTTCCAAATAAAGGGTTCATTACTCTTTCACCTAATCTTGTACCAAGAATCTGTTTTATAGAATCTTTGATTAATTCTTCATCTCCTTTAAATTGTATGAATCCTTTATCAGCGTATGTTAAAGGAAATCCTGGCCCGTAATATACAAACATTACTTATCACCTTCCTTACTAGTAGACAATAACTTATCTAATTCAGGACTAAATTCAATATACTCAATATTATTAGCTACAGGAACAGAATACCTCGTTCCATCAGTAGCTCGCATAAACAAAACTCCGTTTTCCATAGAATGCCAAGATAAAGTAGCTTCAAGTTTCCTATTAGACGTAAATTTAATTTTTATCTGATACATTTCTCCCTCCTAATTAGCTTGAGTAGCTGAAGTTAAAACACCACTACCCATAGTTTGATTTGGCCCAGAAGTTTCACCAACTCCAGGAACGTTATGAGTATGCCCATTAAACGTAGAAGTAGCATCACTGTTTACTAAAGCCTTTTTACTTCCAGATGTTCCCAGTAACACACTTGGAGCTTGAATAACTGCTGAAGAAGTGCAAGTAATACTACAAGTACCTATTACACTAATATTAATACCTGATTTATAAATATGCGAAGAAGATCCTTCAACATTAATACTTTCTGTTCCTCCTATAGTAATATCTAAATTATTTTCAACTGTCTCATCTTTGTTTCCACTTATATCTTTACTGTAGTCACCAACAATAGTTTCACTTGTGTCTCCTCTAATTTCTATATCTCCTTCCCCATTCATGAAAACTAATATTTTATTATTCTCAGTATCAAACATAACAAAATTACCTTTGCAATCTACTACCTTGAGATATCTTTTATTCTCTTCATCAGACATTATTATCATATGTCCTTTTGGAGTAGAATAAACTTGTACAGTAGGTTTTTTATCTTTAGTCTTAGCAACTGTAGGAGTTTCAGCTAAGTCACCCGGCCCATCATATGGGCCAAGCTTTGGTTCTGGAGGAGTAGTTTCAGTATATATAATGTATTGATCTCCAGGGCTCGGAGGTATTCTCAAATTTTCACTAAATGACAATTGAGTAGCTGTATAATCTTGTATAGTAGTTTGATATCCTTGAGCGTTTCCACTTAAAAAAGAAACAACTTTTCCTTTCAAGTCTCCATAACCAGGATCCAAAAAGTTCTTAGTCACATCTATTAAAAAATCCCAATAGCAAGCTGTAGCAATACCAGTTATATCAGCCACGACTTTTCTCCACTAGTATTATGAATTTTTGAGCTTCTATTTCAAATGCTTTGATAGCTTCTTCCTGATTAATTCCCTCAGCATATATCTGGAGATCTTTACACCAGACTATTGCTGATCCATTTGGATTTTCTGCTATCAGTACATTACAACCTAAATCGTTTAATTTTCTTACTATTTCCATCTTCCTTCACTGTGTATAAAATATTCCCAGCCAAACTGGGAAAGCAGAATTTCCTTGTTCAAACATAACCCAAACCTTGTCCCCCAAATTAGGAGTTGGAGCATTCCCAGGAGGAAGACAAGGCCAAGCCCAAGGTAAATCTTCATCAGCTATTGCCTCTTCATTTCCATAAACTTCATATACTCTAACTTTTATTCTTCGCAAAGCTAAAGGATCGTCGTTCTTGACACAAATCCCTCGGTATATTGAAAAGAATCTATTATTATATGGTAAAGGAAACTCTTGATGTATCAATTTACATCACCGTTGCCCAAGTGGGCTTCCTAACTATTCCAACTGCTTTAGTGATTCCGTAAGCTAAAGCGTTAGTGACTAAATCAAGAATAGTCACATAAGATCCAGGTCTAATTTGATGAACAGCCGATTTAACAAAATAATTACCAGATGTATAGTGAGTTTTGCCAGAAGAAGTTATAACTACTACGCTAACAGTATCTCCAGCTTGTACTTGAGGATCACCTATTATTTCAGCTGTAGCTGAGAACATTAAGTTAAATCTATTTATATAAGCTGACTCTACTGCATTATCCAGGGCTTCTTCATTTCTATAAGGCAAACTCATACTTCTTCCAGCAAATACTTTCCCTTCAGCCTTTCTTTCAGGAGGAAATAACTTTTCCGTTTTAGGGCCAAGTACTACTTTCTTTGTAGTTAGTTCATTGTCTTTAACTATTTCAATTGGTTCACCAGTCATAGGAAGAACAGTGCTTAACTCAAAAGCGTTAGCACCAGCAGCTATCATAACTCTTCCTCTAACTTCAGGGCTAAACCTTATCATATCGCTGTTAGAAGAACCTATCACGTACTTTCTCTTTATAGCATTCTTCAACTCCCAAGGTTTAAAACAAAGTTTTCTGTTAGGTTCAAACCAACACCGATAATCAACTCTTCCATCTACTGACCGAGCTACAGGAGCTAATTCCTTTGATATAAAACTAAGATCGTCAATCTTCCTCTGATAGAAGATTAGCTTATCTGGAAAACCATCTTCTGTACATTCAGTATCAAGAATTGTTCTCGTAGGTTCTATATCTGGCTTCCAATCATTCTCCAAACAAATTTTTTCAACTATTTCAGATATCTCAAGATCTTTCCAAACTCTTGTTTTAATCACTGAACTTCCTTCAAAAGAACCTATATCTCTTCCATCAATTCTAATCTCAACTTCCCTATCAGTAGTAAACGTTGGGACATAATCTAAAATTATTCCTTCGTATAACTCAGACATTGGTCCATCTACATAACCAAACTTAAGTTTAATTTGATCGAAATTTTCAGCTATTATCTTCTCTAAACTTACTCCATCAGGATCTATAATCCTTATATTCCATTTATCAGGACCTAAATTATCTTCAAAAACAAAGTCCATGATACAGTTAGGAGGAATAGTAAATAACTGTTTTTTACCGATAGAAAAATAAACAACTGGAGTATAAGTAATCATGATTATTTTGCCAAAAGCAAAAATCCCTGAGCCGATGAATTTACAACTATATTAGATTTTAACCCTTTCAAAACTCTGTTATTCATTACTTTAAAAATAGCATTGTAAACTTCATTTATAAAAAAAATGTCATGAACTGTCATATATTTCTTAACATAATTCCAAAAGAAAACTATATCATGATAAGCTTCTTCTTCTGAATGTCCTGCATCAATATGTATCCAATCGAACTTTTTGTCACCTAAAATAGAACAAATGAATTTCTCATCAAACGTATTTACATCGAAAATTTCCCACTCAATATTACGTAAATGAGGAAAGATATCACTATTAGCCTCAATAAATTTAATAATTCTTTCTTTAGCAATCTCATTACTATTTTGGATGTATTTTTGCGCATCAAAACCAAAATACCTCTTCAATTTAGAAGAACCTGCCATTACTGAACAGGCAGACAAACCTGTATATACTCCAACTTCAAGAAAGCTCTCTATATCAAATAGCTTAGCTAAGTTGAAATATACTTCAAATTCCCCTTCTACAAAGTCACGTTCTTTAACATCATAACCACTTTTCTCAAGAAACTGATTTATATCTCTGTAGAAAACTATATTCATGGGTTAATCTCCGTAAACACTCTACTCAACGAAGGTACTCTTAATCGGATTCCTGGTTTTATGTTCAACGGATTAGTGATATTATTAGCTAAAGCAATAACCCACCACAATTTAGGAGTACTATATTCAGCATAAGATATCAAATCCAGCCTATTCTCTTCTCCAGCTGTCACTTCATGATAAGTATCTGTTTCATGTGGAGATATATTGCTAATACCCCAATTCCCCCAGAAGAAAACCCCAGTTTCAGAATCTTGATATAAATCAGTACTACGGAATCTTGATTCATGCGGTAAATTATACTTAGTTCTATCAGCTAATTCATAAGGCACGTGCCTTATCCCTCCCTCTTCTAACAACAGTATGGCCATAAGGAGTAGTATTTACTTCTATAAAAGTCAAACCTACCATAGCATCATAACAATACATAGTGTTTAAATCCCAAGGGCCTGCATAAGTAAACGAATAACTACTAACATAGCATCTACTACTAATTAATTCACCAATTCTAATTACTACTAAAGGAGGACTTTTAACAGTTTTATCATAAATAGGATAAGTTAATGACCTGATAAAATCTACTTTTTCTTTAATATCTTTGTAAGGATCTTCTTCGCAGAAAAATCGCAAGTCTAAACTAATTGTTCTTGCTCCACTGTAAGCATACCCCTGTATAGGTTCTGAACGTAAAATAATAGGAGTTTGCTCCCAAATAGCTTCTTTCCTGTCGTAAACAAAATCTGGCATGAATTGGAAATTAAGATATTCACCACTATAAGTATTAAGTATATAACAAGATTCTACTCTTCTAGTCAACATTAGTAAGTACTCCCCCAACTATCAATCAAAGACATGAACTTAGATGTTTCCGGGCTAATAGCAGCTCTTCTTTGTGTAAGCAATTCTTTAATAGTACTTTCAAGTTTGTTAATAGCACTAACAACCTTGTCTTGATGAACTTCTGTTTTTACTTCTACTTTAGGGATAGTTTGTTTTGCTCTTTCTTCTATAAGTAATGGTTTGACTATTTCCTTAACAGTTTCTTTTTCTGAAAGAGTTGACCTCATAGGATATTCTTGAGCTGAAATAGCTGCTTCTTCAGCTGTCATTGGTAGCAGAGGAGCTGACTTACCAAATACAACTGTTTCTGGAGTAACTGGTTTAGTAAGTCCAGATGTTTTAATCGGAATAGCCACAGGCTCAGGTTTAGCAGGAGGAGACTTAAATAAAGACAGTGGAGTTGTCTCGGGGGCTCCTTCTGTTCTAAATATTTCAGGCGAAATAGGAATTTCTGTTCGAGCACCAGATGGTCTAAACCACTCAATAATTTTCTTTATCCACTCCCATGCTTTAGATAAAACGCTGACTAATTTTTCCCACTTATCTGTTAACCAAGCTACAATTGAGCCCCAATTTTTGTATATCAAAATCCCTGCTGTTATCGCTCCAGTAACAGCTAAAATAGTCCAACCCAAAGGTCCCATCCCTATCAAAAATCCTCGCATAACTGTACCTAACCCAATAATAGCATGCTTCAACTTACCAAGCCAAGCCAGTGGATTAGCTAATAGACCTCCAAAACTTACCATCCAATTAGCAAACTTGACTAAAACAGGAAAGTGCTTAGAAAAAGCAGCAAAAGTATCACTAAAAGCTAGAACAGACTTAGCTGTCTGTTTTATAACAAAACCAAGACCCATTAGACCCAATGTCCATGATCCTATCGTAACTATTATCTTTCCAATATTAGTTCTACCTTGTTCGTTTTCTTTAGTAAAGCTATTAATAGCTTTTGTTATAGCCATCAGAGTAGTAGATAATAAATTCAAAGCTGGAGTCAAAATTTCAATTATCGGTCCACCTATAGCAACCATGAAATTCGTAAAAGCATCTTTAGCCATTTTCCATGATCTTTCAAGAGTTGAAACCTTTTCTATCCAAGCTTTAGAAAGCATTTCAGGCTGTTCTCTAGCCTGTTTCACCTGCTGCATCATTGAATTCAATTCTTCTCTACTTATTTTGCCAAATTTAATCAATTGTTCTGTAGACACGCCATAATATTCAGCAACTTGAGCAGTAAACGGACCATACATATCAGATAGTCTACCCATTGCTTCAGTAACTAACTTGAAAGCAGTTTCTAAATCACCAGTTGCCTTAGCTGTTTCTAACATAGCCACTTTCCCTGGACCAGCAGCTGCTACTAAGTTTCTAAGTTGTATATCAGCTTCCGTTCCTACAGTAGTCATTCCAGCCACAATTTTGTTCAATACTTCAATTCCTCTCTCTCCTAAAGTCTGAGACAATACAGAAGTCATAGCTGCAAAGTCAGTAATCCACTTAGTTTTCATTTTTTCTGAAGCATTTGGAATTACTTTTTCCATCATTGCAAGTAGAGGCTGTAACGATTGTATAGAATATGTTATAGTCTCTTTAGGTATCTTAGCTTTAGTCATAGCAGCATATATTCCAGCAGCAGCTTTTTCAATTCCTTTAGCACTAATCCCATACTCTTTCATCAATGTAGCAAAAAATTCAACAGAAGAACCTAAATTCATTTCAGTAACTTCACCAAACTTAACAGATACTTTCAATAACTCTTCCATACCTTGGCCAACTCTTACTTGATTCTTTACAGCCACATCAGCAAGCTCAGCTAATTCAGTAGCTCTCATTCTCAATTCTGGAGCTAACGATTTAATCACATCTCTATATTTTTCACTTTCTTTAGCAAGCATTCCAGTTGCTACAGCTGTTTTAGTCGTTATTTCCTGATATTTTGAAGCCTCTGGGACACCTAAAAAACCTCCCAAAGCTCCTAAAGCTCCCAAACCCGTTCCAAATCTTGCAGCAAGTCTACTTGATATTACTTCCCCAGCAGTTTTAGCTAACTTAGTGCTCTTCTCTAGAACTCCAGCTAACTTATCCCTAATACTAATTTCTCTTCCTATTTGTTTTATCGTTTCTTCAGTAGTTCTTTGCCCAAGTTCTACTTCCTTTCTGTGTCTAAAATATCTATCAAATAAATGCTTCATTCTTTCTTGTAGATTATGCACAGTTTTACTAAGTCTTTCATTTACACTCGCACCAATCTCTTGAGCTCTATAATAAACCTTCATTAACTGCAAAGTCTTATTAGTAGACTCTTCAAATTTAGCAGTAGATTCAATCATTTCTTCCATTGGCTCAGAACTGCGTCGAGTAGCTTCAGCAGCCTTATTCATAGCATCTACTAGTTTTTCATAAGCACCACGAGCTTCGCGTAACTTTCCTGAAGCATCATCTATACATCTGAGTATAAACGATACCCCGTGCTCACTCCATCCAGTAGCACCAGCAGTAGAGAAACCACCTTCACCAAAGCCAATATTCCCAGACACAGAAGGAGGAGGTTTAGGCATTTGACTGTTCCTTCTCTTTCTTCTTTGTTAGTTGTTCAATGAAAAAATTTCTTTCAAAAGAAGTCATATTGTTTGTTTCAGAATATGAAAAGCCATTAGCTACTAAAAATAACTGTTGCTGTAATAAAGCTTCAAATGCCTCTTTAACGCCTTGGACGAAAAAACTGAGCAGTAAAAGGCAGAGGCATTTCAATTAAAGAAGAACATCTTGGGCAATCAATAGTCAAATCAGTAATAACTCCACTATCTTTTTCGTCTACAGTATTCCTGATTTTAAGACTATCTTTTGCCGTCAGTGACTCCACAAAACTCAATGCTGTGGTAACATCTACTGTTTTATCATCTATAGCAACTATATGCTTAGCTAATCTATAAGTATAGGAAGGATCTCCTTCCAAAGGAGACTTGGACATAACTTGTTCAGTATATCTAATAATAGCCTTCTCATCCTTGCCTCTAAGCAGTCTACAAGATAATTTAGCTCCACTAACAGGCAAGTCAATAATAAAAGGCTCTGAAACATCATCGTCCATATACTTTATTTCCAAGCCATCAACTAAATCAATACTATGTCTAAATTGAGTCCTACAATCTGAGCATTTTACTAAAAAGTCATAGTTTCTCCCATAGGACTCGGCTCTTAATCTTATCAAAATATAGAATCTATCAGAAGTGAGTAATTCGTCGGGAGGTATAGGACAATCTACTATGCAGTTCCTCAAAACAGTATCTACAGGAGTTATAGAAGAACCTCTCACCGAGGCTAAAGCTTTCTCCTCTTTAGTAGTCATAGGAACTAAATGTAAAATCCCATCAGGGATCTTACCTTCATAGAGTATTCCTCTACTCGGCAATTTAATTTCAAATTGTAGCGACCTAATATCATTAGCCATATTATTTTCTCCTTTCGGCTAACAGATTTCTGTCACTAAAAACTTGTCAAATTATAATAAAGCTTCAGCAAATTCTGGAACAGCTTTATCGTATCTAATAGTTACACTTATTCTTTGTGGATCAGCAGATGACATATCAAAATCAGCTCCAGTTACTGTAACAGGCCACATTCCTTCGATTCGCCATATTCTTTCATATTCACCATTTGGACCAAACATAATTAAGCGACCAGTTTTCTTATAGTCCCTAGCCATCCCTACTGCTCCAGTAGAAGGATCATAAACCTGCTTTCGCCAATTAAGTAATGCTGCAAAAGTCGGTCTATCTACAAAGTCAAAAACAGTAAAAGTCCCAGCTTCATAGAAAGTCTTACCAGCGAAGTAAACTTTCTCATTGATATAATCAATTACTTTTTCTTCACTAGCATTTCTTGGCATAGAAGCTGAGAACAAAGATAGTCTAATAGCTTCCTCTCCTGCTTGGTCATTTAAGTCAATCTCTAACATAAAATGACACAGCCTCTGAGGTTCAAAAGCACCACTGCTTTGAGCTATATGAAAAGCTGAAATGTAATCAGGCATAATAACCTCCTCTATTAAAGGGACGGGGATAACCCGTCCCTGTTATATTATTAAACTCCTGTCACCTCTTCAAATTTTGCTCCAGTAGACAAGAGCACAAAGTCAACTACAATTATTTCAGCAGTCTTGGTTGGTTTCAAGAAAATTTTCCCATGCATTTCATTCCTATCAATATATTCAGGCAAGTTAGTACTAGCATCACAAACAACTCTATAATCATACAATCCTCTTCTTCGCTTGATAGGTTCAATAGCTGAAGTAGCCAACCCGACAAACCTTCTCCAAGTAAAAGAGTCATTCGGTTCAAACGTCAAGTATCTTACTACACTGGCAATGATCTTCCTTAATATTAGCATCATTCTGCGAACATTGACTCTATCTAAAGCTGTTGGCGACCTTTGGAGAGTCCTTTGCCCCCAAACAGTAATTCCATCTTTAGTAAAGTTAACTATCGGATTTACTGCATTACCTCCTGAGTATAGAAGATCACGTTCACCTTGAGAAGCTGAATACTCTACTCCAATAGGAACAATTAATCTACCACGATTGAATCCTGCAGGGGCGAACCATGGATCAGCTACATAGTCGTTATAAGCCATCGCTCCTACTACTTCTCCACTTGGCGGAACCCAAACTTCACTGTCAGAATAAGGATCGTATATTTTTAACCAAGGCCAATACAAAGCTCCATATGAACTATTGAAAGCTGAATGATCATTATACGGAGCAGTTCCATTATGCCACTTTACAACGTCTTCAGCAGAAAGACCAAAAGGTGGATCTGCTATGTATAAACAGTCTCCTCTCTCCTCACAGATCGACAAACCCTCATTAATAACTGCAGGAGCAGAAACTCCAGGAACACATAACAAGTTAATATCTATAGTTTCTGGATTTCTAAAAGTCTGCATTCCTGTAACAGTAGATCCACTAATTGTTCCAATGTAATGACTATTAGAAATCCCAGTAAGACCATCATTTCCTCCACTAAAAGTATAAGTATTAACTTTTGGAGGATTAGAGTTAGAAGCAGCGTCTTCTATATCAATTATTGTACTGTTCTTACTAACATAAGTTTCCCAATAAAAAGGACTAGTAGAAGTTTTGGTTAGCCTGTCCCAAGTTTCCAATAATCTATTGTTGCTATCGTATATTTGAATTTTGAAAGTGTTCGCTTGACTTCCAGAAGAAACAGTAAGTGTATATCCATTAATCCAAGTACCTTCTGACTTAGCTGTTGCTGTTCCAGTAATAACACTTGATTCATCAAGAATATCTACATCAGCTTTAGCAGCAGATGCTGAACCAACTCTAGTTATATACAGCTGTTTCCCTTTTCTTAAGTAAGCAATCGCTGCATAAGTCATCAAGTGATCAGGGTTTGGTCTCCCAAATCTTTCTATAAACTGGTCTAAGTTAGTAACCAGCTGAGGTTCATTCATTTTACCTTTAGTTGCAGTACCTACCATTCCAACTATCGTACTGCTCAACTGTGGGGCATATAGACTTAAGTCTATTTCCCTTGAATAAACACCAGGCGAAACCATTGATGCCATAGGTTAATCTCCTTTCAAACTTTTTTAAGTATTCTCTTTGAAACTAACACGTCTAATTGCTCAGGTCTTATTTGATCAGAGTTAACCTGAATACTGCCTCTCCCTTGAATGAAGACTATTGACTCTTCTAATTGTCCAGTTAATGGATCGCTGGCTAAGATATTCAAAGGAATAGCTTGGTTAGTTAAGTTTTTAATAGTGATTATTGGCACAAGACCTCCGTTGTCTTCTTCTATTATATTAGAATTCTTCTCTGAAATAAAGTCAAACTTTCCCTTCTTCTTTGATTTCAAAATATTCCTCCTCAGTATCCATATCCAAAACTTTAGTATAAGTATCTTTAACTGTTTTCTTCTCTTCAAGTTCAGGAATTCTATAAGCTTCCAACTCAACTGTCACAGTTTTTCTAATCCTCCGTTCCTCTTCCATAGGCTCTAAATCTGAATTGTCTGTTATACCACTTAACAAGCAAGGTACATATTTCTTCCCCCAAGTTTCACCAAAATCAATCAATAAGTAATTGTAATGCTGCATATCAAAATCATCAAGAATATCCTCAAGTATCTGATTCATATCATTTATTCTTCTTGTCCAGATATCAATTTGATACCTGATTCTATATAATCTCGGCTTATTTGCTATATTCACTCTTAATAAAGTCTGATAATCAGCTTGTATACTAAGTCCACTAGAAGGAGGAGTATTAAAATCTATTGAGTATACTCCAGTGTTATAGTTAATAGTACCACTTCCAGCACTGCCAATCAAAGAACCTTCACTATTGTCGTTTAACTTAACCGTTCCAGCTGTAATAGTAATACTTCCAGGCTTTATAGGGCAGCTACTTAAAGTACCTTCAAAATGAGTAGTTACTCCATCTCCTGTTCCAATAACTACTGATATTTCTGAATACTTGAATCTTCTGTATCCAGAAAAAGGATAAATCCATCTACTAATCTCTAACTCTGGCTCTGAAGCTCTATGGTAAGATATAATAGGAACTGGAACTTGCTCTATATTTAAACCAAGAAGATCCTTCATTTGAGAAAATACTCTTTCTGGAGTAGAAAAAACCACATAAACTCCCAACTCAGAAATAGAATCTAAATTTTCCAACCAATCTTTTATTAATTGATCGTATTCTCTAAGCATACTACTTTCTCACTATTCTTTGACCAATCGATTTCATTTTTCTATTAGTCTCAGCTATAGCCAACGATTCAATTTCCTTTGCTGTTTGTCTGAATTTTCTCTTCCATATTGATATAACTGGCCGCCAATGTGGCCTTGCTGGTATTGTTGAAGTTCCAAACTCATGTATTCTTGCTAATACTTTCAAAGGTAATTTAGTTCCTTTATGAACTTTATCAGGAACACCAACTTTCCAAGTAAAGTCATTCAATTTTTTTGCCATTATACTATCTACATATTCTCCAGTAGCAATAAGAATTCTTGTATCTAAACCTTTCTTTTTCTTCCACTTTAAATATTTTTCACTCAAAGGAGCATGCTTAAACTTCTGATAATAAATCCTCTCTTTTAAGTCTGCTGCTATCTTTTTAGCAACAGTTTCTAATTTTCTTTTGCTCACAAGCAAAACTGAATCTTTGAAAACATTAAAAACTTCTGAAGGAACTGCTTTAACTTCTGCTTTAACATTAACAGGCATTATTCTTCTCCCGGTCTTATTCTGCGAACATGACATTCATAAAAAGCATGCACCTGGCTTCCTGAAGTTACATCCCCCAAATGAAAGTTAGCAAAATAAGACACTGGCTTACAATCCAGAACTCTCAAATCCATAGTGTCAAATACTATTTTATCACCTTTCTCAGGGACAATAGAAGTATTTCCAGAAGCAACATAGCTGTCCCAAACAGCTGTAGAAATGTATATCAAAAAATCTCTATCAGCATCAAAACCGTATCTAGTTAAAATTTGCATTTTTGGTTTATGATCTAAAAACAATGGAATAATTACTGCTGGATAATATTTCAATTCTCCAACATGTTCCTGATATAAATCATCTAAATCTGTTCCTATTTTATCTACTCTGTAGTAAGGAACATGCGCATTGAATAAATCAAATTCCTCAAAAACTTGTGACTGTAAATATTCAAAATCTTTCAAATCAATGATACTCATAGAATATCTTTCAAAGAATGATGATTGTAACCTTTGTTAATAACTACAGAACCAATCCTATGGGTCCAAGTACCATCCTTGTTAACTATTATATTATGACCCTTCCTATTCGGATGAACATATACTCTAAATGGCTGATCTAAAGAATGATGAGTATTCCAACCAGCCTTAGTCAATAAATCATGGTGAATTTTACTTTCAGTTATGTAATTAAATCTTATTACCACTTTGCGCTCCTATACGTAAACTACTGATTCTAATTCAACTATAATTTCAACAAACGATTCAAATTCCTCTTTAGAAGTATAGTCAGGCATTAGTCCTCCCTTGATATTGCTTTAAATATCTTTTTCCAAAATCCCCTATCAGCAATAATTTTAGCAATTGAAGTAGAAATTACAGATAATTGCTGCGTAGCTGTAATTTTCTCAGCAATCAGTTCAACTGCTGAAGACATTGTTACTGATAATGTTCTATAAAGAGAAGCTGCTTTACTCAATACTACTAAACTTAATTCACTAACAGACATTAATTTAGAATGTGTAATAATCTTAATCAAAGAAATTACAGAAAACTCAATAATAGACATTAATTTAAAATACGTAACAATTCTAATTAAAGAAACTACAGAAGATTCGATAGCAGATAAAGTTTTATAAAACATCCTAGCAATCGTAATAGACGGAACAGTAACAGAAGTAACTATAAAAGATTTATACATTTGTTTTATCAATGTTGGTATAGTTTCAACCACTACAGATAGATTTCTCTTGAGATCAAGAGACTTAGTCAAAGTTACCACACTTGAAACTACTACAGATAACTCTTCATAAAATATTCCTGCGACTTGAGTCTGCAAATTTAGTACAGAAATTTCAATTACGCTTAACAATTTATAAAATGATTTCAATAATCCAATTACTGGAGTCGAAACAACCGTAACTGAAAGAATTCTAAACGAACTTAGAATCTTACTTATGTTTGGAACAGAAACTTCTGCTACAGCTAAAATCTTAGATATACTTTTACTTAAACTTACTGTAGAAACTTCAGTTGCAGAAAGTCCTTGATAATAAACTGCACCTTCCGTGTCAAGTAGTAAAATACCCATAATTATCTATTAATAATATCAAAAGTATCTCCACTTGCTGGAGTTTCAGTAAAAGCCGAAGCCACTGTTATAAATTTAGTTGTTCCATTGTAACCAGTAATCTTTTTAACCTGATTAGCAAGATTCCCAGTTTTGAATTTCAAATAAGCATCTTTCCAATAATTGTCAGCTGTTTGTGTCAAATTTGTCTTAAAAGAAGTAGCTGTATTACCAGCATCTGAAACTACCTGACCATCTGGAGATGAAACTTCGTCTAGAATATTTTGAGTATCTGAACCCAAGTCCCTTGCAGTTTGAGAAGTACCAGCTACATGAGTAACATTAGCGTCTACTTTATTCGTTACTGTAAATGTTAATTGGTCAGTTTTAGTTTTGATAGCAGCAATATTACCATCAGATTCAAGAGCTCTAGAACTTACAGTTGCATCAAGATTAGTTTTTACTTTCAATCCAATAGAGTTGGCAACACTTATAGCTGATTCTAATACATTCCATATTGCTACAGCTAAACTTGTAGAGAAGTCAGTCAAAGTTCTTGTACTATAATCCCATATATCACTTACAAGAGTTCCAAAGCTTGACAAGGTCCTTGTAGTATACCCCCAAACATCTGCTGCTGTTAGAGTTGAACGGCTCGATATAGCTGCGTCAAGATATCCAGCCTTTGTGTCAGTCCAAGTAGCATTACTAAGTGCTGTTGCAGCTGGGGCACGAGAAGAGATAGTAGTATCAAGATTAGTATTAACAGTCGGATACGAATCTCCACTTTGAGGATAATTTGTGTAGACTTGAACAGTTACTGATACTGCTGAAGAATTTACAAATGTAAAAGCAACATGGTTATAATTTGTTTCTGCTTGCGTTGGAGCATAAGTCCAGAAACCATTGCCCTTGTGATCTACTGTTCCAGAACCCGAAGCTTGAGTGCCGTTGTCTCCAGTAACATAAACCGTAGTCGTTCCAGTCGTTACATTAGAACCATCTGTTTTAGATATAAGGTGTGCTCCTATAACTTGACCAGCAACATTCTTCTTCATAGTTGATTTCCTTGTATTAAAACATTGGTGTTATGAGACCAATATGGTTTAAAAGTTCCTCCTGCTGGCACATACTCATCTGCCCCTATGTCCCAAGCAGTTTCACCTGGTCTTGTTTGACCATCAATATCGTCAGAGAATGCAAGATATGGATCAGAAGATAAGTCTGCGCCATAGTTTCTTGCTCCAGTGTCAGTTGAAGCAAGATGGAAGTCATAATTAGCTTCATCAACAAAAGTTACTGTCACGCCATTTCTTGAGTTTGATCCTGGCGCATCAGTTTGAGTGGGACCCGAAAGATTGTTGGTGGAGGAAGAGTCAAAGCCACTATAATAATTATCAGTGTTATTGTAAGAAAGATTGTTTTTGGCAACTATGTCACTGTATCCATCTCTAAAACCATAATAACAGGCATAAGCTGTATTATTATAAACATAAGTTTTGCCAGATGCACTATTTATCAAAAAAACTCCGCCACCTCCAGTTACTCCATTAAAACCGTAGATTATATTATTCCAAACTTTTATATTCCCATTATTGTCTATAAAGCCATAGACTCCATAACTATAATCTCCTTGACCACTACTTGCGTAAACTAATATATTGTTTGATATTTTTACATTCGATAATGATGAAGTATTTCCCGCAATCGCAGACCCATTATATTGACCAGTAACTCTTACTTGTAAGCCATCAATAATTAAGTTGGATTCAAGAACTTTAATAGAATGTCCACTTATACTATCTACTACTAATCTATATTTAGTACTATTCCATTTCCCATCATGCCTATATCCTTCGCTTGGGTCAGTCCATATCTTTATATAGTGTGTCGAGTCTGTTGTCCATCCATCAATAGTAACAGCAGTAGTATCAGCACTTCCAGCAGTACATCGGCACTTAGCAGTAGCAATTCTATCGTTAGTAACTAAGTCTTGTTGTTGCCCAGCTTCCCAAGCTGAAAGGGAAGTATAGTCTGTTCCTGAACCATTGTCTGGATCAACAACTTTTATTACTTCTGTTGGCATTAGATCACACCTTCTTCAACCGCAACTAAGTTTTGCGTTTCTACAGTATTAGTTTCCATATTAACAAAGTACTGTTTAGCAGTAGACCAATCTATATCATATTTTGTTACAGAAGAAATTGCTTTAATAGTGATAGAACCTTGAGAAAGTAATTTATTCTTGACTATTGTTGGCAATTTGTCTATGTCAATTTTCCACTTTCTACGTTGGTAAGTCTCATATCGAGGCATTCCATTTTCATCAAGACCAGTGTAGATTCTCCATTCTTCAATATACTTCCTAACTACATCAGCAGGAACTCCTGGCAGCTTAATAACAAAGAATTTAGGAGGTCCTTCTTCTCTACCCCATCCAGGATGATTGTCTTCTTTCACAACTACGGGATAGCCTCTCTTATAGCATCCTCTTCTATCTTTTTCTGAATCAGGATTAGTTGCATCTACCGCCTTCACTAATATTTCTGCCATTCTTACCTCTACCTCATTTGCTCAATTTGATATTGGCTGGAACTACAGGAGAAGAAACCACCGGTTTTACGAAGGTAAAATTTACAGCTGAACTACAAGCCCTCCCCCATACATCGTAATCTTTACAAGCCTTAACAGAGACAGTATGACAAAATATATTCCCAGCAATCAGTGAACAAAAATTCCCTCTATGAGTTCTCTCTTGAATATCTACTTTAAATTTCTTTCCGCAATTTAAACAAATACTTTCCTGAATCATGTTCTATGAAATCTCTAAATCAATTGTAAATTCTATTTTATCTCCTTGGTTCAACGGTATACCAGTAAAATCACCATGAACAATTAGTGTTCCACCTGTCGAAGCAGTAAAATTTCCAGCATTAGTAATAGTCTTACTCGAATCTGCTTCAAGTGTTCCCACCCATCTAATCTTATCAGCTGCAGGTTGGCTTCTAGTAGCTTGAACCCTAGATTCTGATGCTTCGTTAAATAGAGTAGTATCTGATTTTGAAGCTGTTCCAGAGCCAGTCCCCCAGCCGATATAATCTCCTGTAGTTTGCACAACTTCATCTAATTTATCTACAATCCATTCTTCCCCAACTTGTGTCAATACTGTAGCCATATCTTATTCCTCCTCAAATTCAAAAAGTTCTATAGGAACATTTTGAATTGTTCCATCATCCATAATACATTTATAAGTAATTTGATCTTCTCCAATGCTAACATGTAAAATCTTCAATACTTGAACATTATTATAGACAGGTAATCGTTTTACTTTAGGCTTATTTAAATTAACATTGAACTTCATACATCACCTCCAGAAAAATAAGTTCTTAAACCAATTCTTGATTCTCCAACTCAATCTACTAGACGACACAATTCCATAATTTTCCCACTTACCAGTAGATTTTCTGTATACTCTTACACGTATTTCAGCATTTCTTGATTTAGCGAAAGCATTCTTTTGTACACTAATTCCTCCACTACTCATTACATATACACCTTTTTTACTTCTTTTTTAATTGTCTTTCCTAAGTACTTCTTATAAGGATTATTGAACTCAATTTGTGGAGTTATTTTATAGATTCCAGATTCATCTAAATCACCGGGTTGAGTGACATATCTCGTTACACAATTATCTTCATCAATGATATCAGCATTCCAAACTACTTCCACTTTAGAAGGCTTTTGAACCAAATATTTCACAGTCCCGCCCCTCAAAGTACCTGAATTATTCAGTATCAAAGTTATTTGAATTTCAACTCCAACTTCACCCTCATATAAAGGCATTATTTAGACTCCTTACATAACTCTCAGATTAAATCCGTTTAAGTGAACATACGACTCTGGATCTTCTGAATCAGGTAAATCTGGTAAATTTAAAACTGACCTGATAACTGCTGTCCTCTGACTTGGAGACATTGAAATAAATTGTTCCTTTAATCTATCTGGTAATAAAAACCAAGCTTGAACAATTTCATTGTAAGTAATTCTATTAGCTCTTTCTCCTCTCCTGATAGGTCTAACAGTATCCCTAACTCTGAATTCTATTTCGAATCTTTTCTCTATCAAATCAATCTCACTACCATCACTATCATAAGCAGAAATAACTACAACAATGGGCCCATAGTAATCATCAGAGATACCAAGATCACTAATATAAATAGAAGTAGAAGAACCAGCATCATACCCACTTGATTCATAATCTATCTGATTAGAAGATGAAGCCCATCTAACTCTGTAACCCACTACATCTGGAGTATTAACTGGATCCCATACTAACTTCGTAAACCTATTCCACACTATCTCCATCTTATCCCCTTACTTAAATTCTAATTCTCCAGTATAAGTAACAAACTTAACCTTCCACGGATTAGGTGTAGCATAATCTGGATTTAGTGACGAAGCCCATTCAGAATATATATCTTCATTACCATTTTTAACAACTGCTCTAACTCTAACTTCATAAGTACCAGTAACTAGACCTGCAGTGAATCTCTTAGTAGCTCTTAACACCTTTATCTGAGTTGAAGTAGTAGCATAATTCCATTCTTGTTTAGTATATACATTTATAAATTTTACTTCATATCTATCAACTGTGACAGGATTGCCATTAGTATCAGTAGTAACAGGATCCCAAGCCACTTTGACCGATATCATACGTGGATAGATAGTAATTACAAGAAGAATTATTACCAGAAATTTTAATAACTGCTTCATAATTAACTTCCTTCACTTATTATCATAATTTACTTTTCACTATCCTCTTTAGACTCCAAAATGTTCTTTTTTCTGAAATTAATCAACCGACGAGATCCTCCAAGCCATTTCCCAGCTTCTTCATCATTACTGAACTTACTCATCGCTATAGCTATTGCCTGTTTGATTAAGTTCTTAAGCCTCGGTTGAGGAAGAGAATCTATATAGTTTTCAAGAATTTTTAAGTCATTAGCATTCTCTTTCTTAGATGGAACTTCAGAAAGCAATTGATTAACATATATTACATTTATTTGATTCCCAGACGACGGGAATCTGTCCAACATTGTCTGTAATATTCTAGTATCCTGAATTATTTTTAAGTCTTTAGAAATATCCATAATCTTAAAATTCCTTCATCTAAATATTTTGTTTACAATTTTCAAAATCACTTTATAAGTTTGTCTATGACTTTAAATTTATTTTTACCGGAAGCTATCTCGTTAATAGCATCAAAAGCTGATATTGTTCTATTAAGCTTTCTCATCCCTTTCTTTTCTTGTTCTAATTTGACATTTACTTTTGGCACTGTAATATTTTGAACTAGATCATCTTCTTCTATCGAAGCCGATACACGTACTTTAGATTCTTCTGTATCTTCTATTTTGACATTAACTTGTGGAGGAGATTCAAACAGTAATTCACCTTCCCATGGCTTAAATAAAAAACCGTCTACTATTACTTCAAGTACTGCTTTACCAGTTAAATCTTTATAGTAAGACTCAAGTACTGGTATATTAACTTTCAATAATCCATCCTCGCAAACACCATCAAACACCAAATTAAAGTTCTTAGACATAAGAACTAATCTCGGAATAGGAGTATCAGTATTTCCAGACACTTCCATCTTAAACTTTATAAACTTCGGTTTCAACGGATTTAACTTAATCATCAAAATCCTCCACAACTAAAAATACTTTACCAATACGAGGACCTATTGGCAGTAAATAAGCACGTATCCGTGGTTTCTTGAGTTTTTTAACAAAACTAGCATCAAGTGGCGACAGCAACATCATTACTTCATCTACATCTACATCAAACCCAACAAAAGGAGCAGGAACACCAGGAACACTGGGAGGTAACTTAACCACTCCAGGGACTTCTATAATATACCAAGTCCTTCCCAACCCCCATGCTAAAAGAGATGAAGGATTCAAATAACCAAGTCCCATTCCTGGAGTAGTAACATTATACACTTGAAGCCAACTCCTGAGCTAAAATCCCTACTTGTATATCAGTAATATCGTTTCCGTTTACATCTTTTAACGCTTTCTTTAAAATATTCCCTGTATCACTATCATTTCTGATAATAAGATACCAAGTACTACCTTCTTTAGTTAAATACTTCTTATTCCGAATGAAATAAATCAACAGATCTACATCTGAAGTTATCTCGTCTACTGTTGTCTGAACATTACTTAAAGTTGTAGATACCGTTGGAATCTGCATTACTGCGTTATGCTCTTCTTGCGTTAGTGAACTACCACCTGTTACTATCAAAGCTGGAGATACATCCAACTCAACTGTCACTTGTGTATAACTTGACACTTCTATTGCTGGCATTGGTTGATCATTCTCATCATACGCTACTAAATTTCCACCTGTTACTCTACACCTTACCCAATCAGGACCTGACCTTGCCTGAAACTTCACCCTCGCATTTCTTAATGCTAATGTTATACCCACATATTTTTCTTCTGATAAATACTGCTTTCCATATGAATCTACTAAATGAGGATAACACTGATTCTTAATATCATACTCCAAAAACCTTATTGTATCTACCAAATCTTGAATCGTTATCTCTGTCGATGGAGCTAATACTTCTATTATTCTTGGTGATTCCTCCCAATGAACAATAACATCTTCTCTAATCGCCATATTTTCATCACCATTATGCTAACGGTTCTTCATATAAAGTCACTGTAACTGTAAATCCTGATGAAGTTATCGTTCCTGTTCCTCCAGCTGGAGTATATCTCATAGCTCCTTCTGATGATTTTCTAACTCTCCAATATACATCTACATTAGAACCTGGAAAATTAAAAGTCGTTTCTGCAACTCCATTTGTGTCAGAGTCTTTATTCATTAACTCTAAATCATCTGATGCCCTATAAATAGCACACTGTGCATTACTGATTACATTATTCTGCCTGTCTTTAACGATAATTTTTAATGTCACAGCATTGTTTATAACTACAGTTGCTCCTTCTGAATAATAAGTTGGGGTATCACCACCATTAAGAACATTTATTGTTACCGTGCCAGAAGTAGCTGCAATATATACATCCTTATTATTCCCAGAAAATTTAATATTATCAAAATCATAAGTCTGAGCTGTCATTGAAAGTAATCTGATTCCATAAGTACTATTATTTGTGAACGAACAGTCTGTAACCAATGCCATCTCCGATGGAGAATCTATAGATAAAGCTCCAGAACCATTTGTATTTATAAATGTGCAATTAGTAATTGTAGCTCCAACAGCATCCACCTCATCACATCGGTTAAACGTCATTGAATCAAATGTAATCCCAGCTTTTAAATCAATATCCCCAGCCCCAATCAAAGTTAAATTTGAAAAATCATAAGTAGCACTGGTAGAGCTGTTTGAATGTATTCTCCAATGATATTTACTTGATGATGATATAACTGAGTTCCTGTGAATTATTGTATCATTCGCTCCAGCATAATAAGTTATACCTGAATAATTATCGATTGAGCAGTAATATGTTTGTCTTGCAGATAAATTATAAATTTCTGGAAACTCAATTGTGGTCGCATCCAGTTTTAAGTATACAGGATGAGTCCCACCATCACCGACCTGAATCGGTTGCAATATCAATCCTTCATTTTTACCTTGGAGCAACGCTGACATACGTTCATGCCCATCTGCAACCACTTTTACTATTCCTAGTAAATCTACAGGCTCTGTGCTATTTCCACCAGCTACTACAGTTGTATCAGAAAGCCAAATCATTGTCCAAGTCCAGTCAGAAGACACCAGAAATCCACATGTAAAAAATCCAAATATTTTAATAAGTGTAGTATCCAGCGTCCCTCTCGTATCAATCCTTCCTGAAGTATTACTTGGGTTTATTACTACAGGAGTTCGTTTAATGCCCCAAGGAGTCATAGCTCCATGGACATGCCATGTGATTGCATTATCAAGTGAAGAAGCAAGTCCTACTTCTATTCCTTTACCTAACCCAGCGTCATAAACTGTCTGAATATCAGCAGGAACTAAAGGCATGGCATGAATAAGAATATTTTTACCAGTAGCATTTATCCTATTTGCATCTGCTAAAACCAGCGTTGCCCCTTGATAAGTATTTTCTGTCGTGGGTCCTGTCATACCACCGCATGACCGATATGTATTTATACCATAGTCTGTCTTTGCTGTTACAGTCGCATTTGCTAATGTTCTTCCAGCCAGCGGAGAAGTCCAATAAGTTGTCGCTGTCCCAGCAAATGCTGTGTTTCCTTGGAATGCTGTAGTTCCATGTATTGGGTCAACATAAACTGAATTGTCAGCAGCACAATAAGCAGGTATCACTGTTGCCCCTGTAGATGGTGGGTTAATTATTACTACTGCAGTTACCATTGAATAAGTTGTCCCAGCTACAGTTATATAAATATTATTCGGTGAAGTCCCTGCAGTTCTCTGGAATGCCCAAGCCGCCCCGTCTGAATGTGCAGAACCATCTTTAGCAATAATCTGAGTGACTGGTCCTTCAATTACTGATGGAATCACTGCTGTTGAAGGATGTGCCCAAGCATACAAAATCAATGAATTATCTCTTGTAGCCGTATCTGTTGGCATAGCACCTCTAGCAGCATTCAAATCAGCCCATTCCCAATTAGCTATTGGAGTTGAAGTATCTACATCTCTAATTGTAATAAGCATCATATTAGCTGTTTCAGCTGTAGAATAAGTAAAAGTTTTAGGGTTTGACTCGCTTGATCCACAAATTTTATATGCAACAGCTAAATTGACAGTGTTGCTGGCATTATTATAACTTCTACTAAATAAAACTGTCCATCCGTCACCTGCTGGCGGAGTCCAGGTCTGTAATCCAGTATCCGCACTTAGAATAGCAACAAGTAAATCTCCTGGAGCATACTGAGGCATTGCACAACTTATACTTGTTCCAGATGTTGAAGTTGTATAATTAAATGTCCAGTCTCTAATCGCTGGCATATTGTTTCACTTTTATAGATTTAAGATTGATAGTAGTCTTCCCCTCATCACCAAATCGTATAATTTGTCCATCTATATCAGAAAAGAACTTTTTTACATAATCTGAAGCATTAATTTTCTTATCATAATCTACTTTGAATATGACCTTAACTTCAAACTTCATTATTTGACCTTTCTTTTAATATCTTTATTGCCTCATCAATCCTCTTCAATGATTCTTGCTCATTTCTAACAGACTGCTCTACTCTTTCAATATTAATTTCTATCCTCGCAATATTGTTTTCTAATGCTTGTTTGTCATAGCTAACTGGAGGCAAATTTTTCCATTTCTTCTCTGGCTTCTGGAGCAGGTAGAACTTCAGTTCCTCCTGCTCCTGCCTTAACTCTTCTATTCCCTTCTTCAATGCATGAATATTTGCTAACTTTTCTTTTCTCAAGATATATAAATTAGCTAAATCTTGTTCTACACTCATCTTTCATATTCCTTATGAAGTAATCGTTTCAGGAGTTCTAATCACTGCCACCGATGCACCTGATGAACCAATTGTTACGTCTGTTTCAAATGGCTTAATGTTATATTGTGTATCATTAGCATGACGTGCTCTTACCCTTGCTGAGACATCCGAACTATAAACCATCAACACTGATTCACTTCCTGGAGAAGCGTCAGTTCCCTCTGTCTCATGAACATGAATAATTGGAACATACACGTTATCACTTGTCGTATAAGCATAAGCTGCAGCACCTACTCTAAAGCTATCTCCTGAGGTTTGGCCTGAAACTGCTGGGTACACATTTACTTCATTATCACTAACTATTTCTGAAATATACGTCACAGCACTTCTCGTTATGTTTCTAATAATGTCTCCTACCTTACAATTCGTAAATCCTCCAGTTGCTACTATCTTCGTCGATGTTGTTCCACTCTCTGCTGTATCTTGTGGCTTATTAAACAGTGTAAAATCATCTCCCGAATAACCTGTGTATCTGTATCTGTCTTCTCTCTTATTCGTGTTATCAACTACAAACAACACTCCTCCTGATGTCTTCCCGGGCTCATCTACCCTTATTGCTGGATCGACACTTATTGTCGTATCTCCAATCGATACTGCCGTATCAATCGTATAATATGTCTTCTCTATATTCCCTCCACTCAATCTAAATACTGCTATTCTATCCTTCACTCTTGTATTCGTCACCGATACTGTAACCTTTGTTGGAGCTGCTACTGCATTTCCTTGGTCATCCGTTAATCTGAATTTATTAACTTCTGATGATTGATAATTATCCAGCACAACTCCAGCTGCAGCAAAGAAGATTGCTTGACCTGGGAAAGTGCCGTATGGACAAGCCTTGGTCGGAGTAATAACTACTGCACTTCCACTTGTCATTGTTACATAGTTTGAGCCATCTTTTCTAACAGGATCAGTTGTATTAAATGTTCCTCTACAGTTTCTCAATACTAATATTTTCGGTGTTGTATGATGAGCAACTACCGTTCCTTTTGCTCCAGTGTTATCCTGTGTTACTACTGATCCTTCTGGTATCGAACCTGTAAGTGTATTATAAACTAATCTATAGTCTGACCCAATATACTGCTCACCTTCAATCCCATCTGTATTACCAGTACCTGTAGCTCCATCTCTCGTAATATATTTCAACCATTCATAAACCTCAGCCAATGAATAACTATTACAATTTATCACAATCGAATAATATTCATTTGTTCCATTTTCATCAATATCATGTGTATTGTTCGCTCCATGTGTTATACTCAATCCTGTATATGTTGCTGGACCATAATTAGCTGGAGTGCCTGACGTCCCAGAAGCTCCTGAATCCACGTCAGTTATTGTCTCCCCATTCTGGAAATCTATTGTTACATTCCCAATCAGATAATATCTCAATGTTATTGTTGGGTTTGAACCAGATGTTGCTGTAATTTTACCTCTTGCTCCTGAAGTCCCACCATTTATCTCGTCACCAACATTCCATGTTCCAGATGAACTCGACAACGTTACTGTTCTGTAACCAGTTGGGTTCGATAAGTCATCTGCAGTCTCTAATGGTATTGGGTTACGTCCTCCAGTGAACAAGTCAACAATATAGTATGTATACGTTGCTCCATATCGTCTGGCAAATACTGATACATAGCCCTGGTCTATAAAATACTGTCTATCAGTTAGTGATGATGCTTGATCTGCTACTAATATCAATATATCGAAGAATCCATCTGTCCACCAGTTCCAGTTTGATTTGTATCCAGTTACAATATGATCTGGAGCTGTATCATCTGTCTGTGCACCTTGATACACATACAAGTGAGTATCCGTAGCTAACGTGCCTAATCCGTATATGTTTGCCCATAACATTTCGCCAGTCACAGCTTCTGCAGTTTGAGTAGCTGTGTGACCATTACACGTTATAGTTCCACTCGTATGCTTCCAATCATTAGCTGACGTTGCATCTGCTGGCCTAATCCACAACTCTGATCCTGCACCTGTTCCTTTTACATCCAATAACGTTCCACTATCACCATTAGAATGAGTAATTGTGTATCCAATGTCACCTTCAACAATATTCGTGTTATTACAGACAACTTTTACTATTCCAGTATTCGATCCAGTTACTCTCTTCCATGAAGCAGTTTTAAGAGCACCACCTTTCAAATGCTCAACTGATTCTCTATCAATAAACCACGGATCTTTGTCACCAGGATCAATAATGCCAATAGTATATTCAGTAGGTGTCTGAGCTGATAATGGAACACCCTCATCCATCTGGTTTAATTCATCAAACAGATCCATTAAAGCTAAATACAGAGATTTCACTGTATCAGGAGAAGCGGTTCCTCCTGTCCACTTAATTCTCCTCTGTCTATTTTCAGATAAATAGTAAACTGTCCATCTTCCATTAAGTATTGTATCAGACACTATCTACCTCCTGTTACTCTTTACTATCAGAATCCTTTTGTGAAAGTAATGCTTGTTCTTGTTTAACCCTCCTTCTTTCCATGGCATCATAGTAATTATCATTAGAATCATATAAAAACTTCAATTCCTGTTCATCAAAGAATTTGTATATAGTATCAGGATGAATAGCGAATCCCATCCAAGTGATAACATCAAAACCAAAACCTAACTGTAAACCAGTAATACGAGCAGAAATACCAATTTGGTAACCATTTTCAGCCAAGAATAAAGCTCCACCACTGTTCCCGAATATACTAGAAGCATTATTCATAAGGTAAGGCTGATTCTCGATATCTTCATTCAAAAAAGTTATTTGTCCCCAATTAGCAAAAGGCTCATGACCGAGTGAACAACCACAAGCGTACACATCCGTAAATAATTTTAAATTTGGTATCTCTTCTCTTGGGATTATTTTAACTGTATAATCAAACTTCTTAGGTGATAAAACTTTAAGAATAGCAATATCTTTATGTTTATCATAAGCAAGAATTTCTGCTCTGTAAGAATTAGTAGAATTAACTTTACTCATATAGACATAATCAAATACTTCTACTGTGACTAATTTAGTAAATTCTTTTTTAATTTCTTTCTTTAGTAGTGAGTCCCAATCTTTTTTAGTTGTAATTGCATCATCAATTACATGTTGACAAGTCATAACAAAATTTAGAAATTCTTCCGGATTCTTAGGATCAGGTTGAGAATAAATTACTGTCCCACTTCCACCTGCTTTATCTGTTCTTACTCTAACTACAGGATACAAAATTTTTTCATGTAATTCTTGTCTGGTCATTGTTGACCTCCTATAGTATTAGTTTTTCGCCACTCAATTTACTTAGTCTTCTTAAAATCTGTAAATCCCAATATCTCCTTTCTATCTCATCTACAGCAGAACTCCAGTCTCTAAAAGTAACAACTCTATCATCAATCTTCACATCACAAACTATTTTTGTATCAGACACATCATCCGGTTCATAAGGGTTTTCATTAACAAAATCATAAGGGACTTTATGTTTATCCAAAAAATCTTTTATAGATTCAGTATCACTTCTCCCCGTGTCAATTATAATAATCCATCCTTTGCTTTTTAGTTTTTGCAAAGCTTCTACAGCTCCAGGAAACAATTCACAATCCTCTATTTTTCCTGACTCATTGTACCCTACCAGAGTACCGTCAAAATCTACTCAAAGAGTTTTTGGACGCATGTCTTAATCCCAAGTTGGCACTAAGCCATAAGAACTAACTATCCAACTGTTTATAATTTCGTCTTCTTCTTTTTCTCCAGAATTAATTAGATGATCAGCGTTTAAAGTTATCTGCCCTCCAGGAGCTGGAATAGAAGAATATTTACCTCTAATCATTCCCTCAATTTTCTTACATTTAGCTAAGACTAATTTCTTAAAAGCAACTTCATCACTTTTTTCTAAAGTTGTCAATTGATCGTTAGAAATAACATGATCAGCTAAATATAAAACAGAAGCTCTACTAGCGTTACTGGGGATATCGTCTATATAAAGAGCATAAGATTCCTTATCGAAACGCCAAAAAGTTTCTACACCTAATACTCTACTTAATCCTTTATACCACTGTTGTAACTCAGCATAATATTGAATATCGTATATATACAAAAAGTCAGCATAATTATCTAAAGCTAAATTAGCGAATGCTTGTAATATAGGAACATCAAAATCTACATCTACTACAGCCTTAACTACAGGATCAGAAGGTAAAGAATATTTCTTTACACTCCTACTAACAGGAATAACTACTACAATTCTTCTGGGCTTGTATTTATTCACTATTTCTAAACTCTCATCAACTACATCCTGAAACTGTTCAAAAGTGACAGCTGCTTTAACTACAGGATCACCCATTTGTCTTTTGACCCAATTGTATAAATCAACTCCCACATTCATAGTTTAGATTTCCTTGTTTTCTTTTTAACCTTAATTTTCAACGAACATTTTGGACAAGATATATCAGTAGGACGGCCAAGAAATTTTTGCTTACAGTCTGGACAAGTTTTATATATTTTTAAATTCTCTTGTCTGTAGAAACTTTGATCATTACTCTCTCTTTTGATAAGAGACATGTGGCACATGTTTTAAGATCCTGGAGCTATTAGCTCCAGGATCCCTCCTCACTCACTCAAATATTATGAGGGTAAGTTTGTCACAGTTCCTTGAGCATAGAACCGAGCATTAATCAACTTCTTAGCATACTGGGTTAAAATTCCTCTACGACCCACAAAATCATCCAAGACAACAACTGGAGTGGTCATCAAAGGAATATAAGGAGCGTAGACATAACCAGCTTCTAAGAAGCTTACTCCTTTATGCCCAACAAGATATCTGGTAGATACCATCCATGGATCTTTGTAACAAGCCCAACGGCCGTTCAAAGTACCCATCCTCACCACACCAATCGCTCCAGCAGCTGGATCAGGACGGAAACCAGGTAATGTTTCAACTACATTAGCCACTCCAGTACCCATCACTATCCAGTTACCAGTAGCTCGTTTAGTGTTTTGGAATATATTGTTGCTACCTGTCACAAATTTATCAATAAGTGATAACTTGTGTTCAGTGTAGCTTACGCCAGTATCAGGAGTAGCATCCCATGCGCTTACAGTGTTTGAAGTATAAGCGTTATTCCAAATATCATCAATAACCTCACGATCAATTTCAAATCTAATCTCTTCAGCTAATGCAGCTACCAACTCTGTATCGGCATCTAATCCATACAATGCCTTTAAGTTGTTAGCTGATTCAAGACCCCAGCGAGCTCTCAGTTTTCGTGGCCTTGCTGTAACAGGAGATGAACTTAACAGAATATCAATTTCTGGAATATTTTGCTGTGTTTCAGAATTGTATTCGTAAGTCACTTTAACAGATACACCACTAGCAGGAGCTGAAGAGAAAGTGATTGAAATTGCTCCAGAAGTATAATCAATAGTACCTGAAGAAATTCCCGTACCAGAAATTGTTCCTGAACCATTATCAGTTCCAGTTACCGATGCAGCAACTACAGTAACTGTACCTGGCCTCACTGGAATGAAAGCTAAACTAGCTGAGAAAGTTGTTTTGCTTCCATCACCAGTTCCAATTGTTTCATCTTTCACAGTTTCTGAAGAATAAGTATAATCCTGCATATTCGGACCAGCCACAGCGTCAAATACCTTAGTTCCAGCTGATACTGCACCCTTAGAAGTACCATAAACAAAATCAAAGTAGAAAATCAAAGAAGCAGGTCCAGTCATGGGTTGAACAGAGCAAATTTCCATAGCAATCAAATTAGGAAAGATTGCTCTTACAAGAGGAAACACATATTTAGTGAAACTACCAATATTCACTACTTTTGTAGTTTCCTCCATTGATTGAATTGCTCTGTCAGTGTTTTCGAGTAAAATAGCAGTAAGAACCCGAGGATAACCCTCAAGTCCTTCTACGTAATCCTTCCACTTATTCTCAGCTAAAAATTCTCCTTGTCTGAGATATTGTTCCATCAAAACATCAGCAGGAAGATTCTGCTTGTTATCCATTAGTTATTACCTCCATCCAAGTCGTTTTAGTAAAGATTGTGCTGGAGAAATTTTCCCAGCAGGTATATTGATTTGTTTATTCTTAATTTGCTCTGTTAAGGGCAAATCTCCCTCTTCAGAGACTTTTGGTTTAGGTTTAGATTTCTCCTTTTCTACAGTCTTCTCAGGTTTCGTTTTAATAGCCTCATCTAATGCAGCTCTTAATCTCTCATTCGCTGACTCCAACTCAGATATCTTATCCTTCAAAGACTTAACTAAAGATTCAACATCACTTTTCTCTTTCAACTTCTTCTTATACATTTCAGTTACCTCTTTTATCATCTTCTCCACAACTACTGCAGCCTTGTCCAAGAGAACTTCTGGATTAGTGTCTCTCTTATAACGATTTACCAACTCTTCAACTAAAGCTGAAGCTGCTGCTAACTTCTTAACTAGTTCATCTTTAGAAATATTTTCTTGAAGTCTTTTATATCTAACTTTATCACGCAACTCTACCAAAGACTTCTTAATCTTCCCAGCTTCTTCAGCCAATTCCTCTTCTTTCATGATCTTATTCAAAGCAACTTCGTAATTGAAAAGTTGATCGTCTAAAGCAGAGAGATCTGTTTCAGAAGTAAGCTTTACTGAATTCACAAAATTCTTAATTTGCTTTAGCTGATCAATATTACTCATTATGTCCTCCGTATTAGACTCAGCGTTTTCCTTTAGCTTTGGATAAGCTATAGAAACACTCGGTTGTACTACAAAATCATAAGTTTCCCAAACGTAGTCATCCTGTACTTCTTGATAGCCATTCACTTCTTTAGTAGAACCAGCTCCACGACTACTTACCCCAACTTCACCATTAGCTTCTATAATAGCTTGCAAAATTTGTCCAGCCGGAGTATCTAATATTTCATGTTCAGCCATAACCATATCGCCTTCAATCCAATGTTTTGTCACAATATGACTAACTCTTTTTAAAGAAGTACGGCCATCGTCAGGATGATCTAATTCACCAAAAACTCTTCTTCTATTTATACGCTCTTCGTTTTCTTTTATAACTTTCTCCCATACACTTCTTGGGTAAACTCGATTATTCGCATTCTTTACTCCTATTTGCTGACAAGGACCGCATACTATCATTCGCTTACGTCCAGCCGCTTCCTCTATGCGGTAAGTATATTTGAATGGCATTGTGTCAACAAATTTGATCATAACAAATTCTCCTCAAAGATTAAACCTGAATCTGCCAAAACTCTGTTTCCGTCTGTGTTTATGTAAACAATTCTAAAATTGTAAGCATAGTCAACAGCGAAATCAGAAGTACTTTCATCTATACCAATCTGTTTTAATTTTCTAATTACCTGTTCTCTTCCTTCCAGATACCAAGAACCTACAGGTTCAGCCAAAACAGCATAATTATCATCTCTTCGGTATTGAATAGTAATTATCATTCAATACTATTCCCACATTTACTACATTTTTTAGCTGCAATATCATCATCACTTAATTCCGCTCCACAATGCGGGCAGCTTTGTACTATAGGAGTATCTTGACCAAGTGGAACAACAGGAGCAGGAACTCCAGTTGTCAATGTAGTTTCTTCACTTTTTTGATAATACTCAGGATACCAAAAATAATAATTAACAATTGCTTCAATTAAACTTTCATCAGCAAAAGGTACTGATTTAAGCAGATTATGTAAAACTAAATCTACTTCCACTCCTTGCAGCACATCATCAGCAGCCTTTTCTAAACTTCCTTGCAATTTATTTCTTACTAATTTTGTTAATTCTCCCATAGCTGAATTCACTCCTGTTTCGTTTAATACTTTCTTTATTCTTTCACTTGGATAATCTAAAATTTGGCAATATCTCAACAATGACTCAGCCAAATTTTCACTCGCTCTAATTTTTCTCCAAATAGCTTTTTTAAAATTAGTATTCAAATAAGCGTCCATAGTTTTATTTGTGTGTCCTATTCATTGACACACTTAGTTTATCCTCTTACATATTACCTTGCTTCGTACTTAAAAGCCATCCATTCAACATCTGATGGTGTAGTAGAAGCAACTAAAGTCGGGTTCGAGTTACTTGTGAATTTCCATAGATAGATAGAAATATTACCGCTGGATATAGTAACAGTAGCAAGCGCAGGATCTAATCCAGGAGCAGCACTTCCTGAAATAGTAGCTACAGCAACATCAACAGAATCTAAACCAGTGGGGATCGTAATAGATCCAGTTACTCTCACTTTACCAGCTTTTACTCTTGCGTTTAATAACTCAGCCATAGTTTACCTCCTCTCAAAATATTTGTCTACTTGAGCACCACTTACGACCACTGCACGCAGATCGTTTGATTCACTGTGGTCGCTTTCTGCTGGCGCTATTTCGTATCCACTTCCCCACAACTTCAGTAATCTCACTTTTTCTCCTTTTCTCATTCTACCCAGATCCGCTTTCAAAACTCCATAAATAGGAAAATGATCATTCAAAAAATTCAACTTTCTTCTTGCATATTCAAAACTTACTAAATTATTAAAAGTTCTACTCTTAAGCATTCCCTACTTTCCACTGCGCATATGCATAATCACAATTTGATACATCACTTACCACTAAAGCAACTCTTCCATCAGTCAATTCAATTACTTGAAAATGGATATACGCAGCTGAATGTTCTTCAAGTATTTGTTTAAGATACTTTCTTTCAATCACAAAAGACAAAGTTCCAACAATTTCATGAGGACTAATTTCCACTTTTTACCTCAAAGATGAGTTCGTGTAACTTTATAGCCATACTTCTTATAAGTTTTAATAGCATCACCAACCGTTTTATGTTGTGTATCTCCATGAACTGTATGTCCATTCCTTTTGAACAACTTTGTCGCTTGAATCATCCCTGGATATTTAGCCGAAGGATGAATAAATATTATTTCGCTTTTTCTAATAGGATGCTGTAAAGTTATACCACGTTGCTCATTGTATTGAAACTGAGGTTTAAAATGTAACATAGAAATTACTCACTTCTAAACCTTGCCAATTGCCTTAATCTTTTTTTAGCTTGCTTCAACGTCGGATAAGTACCCATGTTTCTACCTGTTCTGTGACTCACAACTCTATATCCACCCTTTACTTTTCTAATGTATTCAGTAAGTTGTTTTTCAGGTCCAAAACATGGTTTCATGTTTTCTCCTTAATCAGATGGTCCACGCCAAGTAGTTCTGCCTAAATACTTATCTTTTAGTGATGCACAAAAAGCCTCTGGGTCATCAATCCCTGTATCTTTCATTTTAGCTACACAAGCTCTTACAAATCCTTCAGGATCTCCTTTAGTTTTACCAGTAAGAGAACGAGCGAATTTCTCTAATGAATCTTTAGTCCAACCCTTGGGCAAAGTTTTCCACTGTTCAAGAAACTGGTCAATAGGATCAACTGATTCTTTATCTACTGATTTCCTTTTTAACCCAGTACCTCTTGGAGGTAGTTTGTCAGTACCAAATCGAGCTAAATGTCGTTTTCTTCGCTCAGCATCAGTTCTTGGTCTACCTATTCTACGTTGCTCGTCAATTGACTCTTTTACATGAACTTTTAGAATTTCATCAGCTCCATATTCATCCCGAACTTTATTACCTGCTGCTTCTTGACTTGGAGCTTCAACTTCTACTGAATCAACTTTATCTCCTTTCTTGTAACGAACATACCAAGTCTGTTCAGTAGTTTTAGATTCACCTTTCACTATCCCTAATTTATCTAGATGTTGATGAAGTGAAGCTATATCCCTTCCTTGATTAACAACTTCTGTTCCACGAATATGTTTCCAATTTCCAGTTGAAAGATTTAAAGCTATGTTTCCATGAGGAGTTTTATAAAAATAATTATGGGGAGACAATTCCACTGCTTGCCCAATTTTCGATAACCTACGATGAACTAAGTCAAAAACATGAGAAGGCACAGGAGAACCAAATCCTACATCTTCTTTAGGTCCTTTTTCTTTAGAAGCTACTACCATTTCTTTTCCGCAAGATGGGCAAATTCTCTTTGTCCAAGGATTTGAGAACAGAGCAGTCATTCCACACTCAGGACATTTGAATTTCCAAGGACCCTCTTCATCTGTTTCTGATTCTTTTGTTTCTAGTTCCTCACCAAGTTTTTTAAGAACTTTCTTAGTTAATTCTTTGCACTCTTGGATTAATTCCTCATTATCAGGTTTAGACCCTTCTATATATTTAGCCATCAACTTTTTGGCTAATGACTGAATCTTTTCGTTCAAACTCAATCCTTTGTCCATTACTCTCTCCTTGCTGCCAAAATAGTTAAATCTTTCACAGCCGATTTCATCTCACTTAATTTTCTCACTAAAGAACCAATCCAATTTCTAAATTTAATGATCAAATTATTAATAAACGATCCAAGCCCTTCATATTTGACATCCAAATATTGATGGATATCACTATGAGTCAACTTAGCCTGTAAATCAAGCAAAAACTCTTTAATCTTACTATTGACTTTCTTTAGAGCATTATCATACAAAACTTTGTAAGGGACAGAAGTATGAGCTCTTTCTTTGTACTTAATTATAGCATTCTGAACTACTACTGTCTGGTCAATAGCTTCTTTTACTATAGGCATCAATTCTTTCTCAAGTAAGTCACTTCGTTTAGAAAGTATTTCTGCTCTCACTTTAAGAGAATTCAACTCTTTCTGTATTTCAACGAATTCTTGGAACTTAGCTTGTATTTCCTGATCTATATGTTCTGGTTTTGGCATGTCATATTGCTCTAAAATTAGATCAGCTATTTCTTGAGCATTTTCTCCATTGTAAATATATTCAATCGCATTGATTACATAATTCCCCATTATGAACCATCCTTTGAAAAATCGTAGTTTTCTTTAATTGAACTGTTTTCAGAATTCATCTTCCTTAGTTCTTTCAAAATTATGTTATGACTTTTCAAAACAGCATTTTCTACACTAATTCCAATGTAAGTCTTTATGTCCTTACAAAAAGCATCAAGTTGTTGTTGAATAGTTTTTTGTAACTCTGATTGAGAAACAAAACAATCTTTTTTACTAACAAAATTAGAACAAAACTTCTGTTCTAAACTGTTAAACTTCGTGTTCCAAAGACTTTTAGTAAGAGCTATAATTGCTCCTCCCACCCCTATAACTACTACCCAACTTATAACCATGTCTAAAGTTATCGCCATGGTTTACCTCTTGCTCGGTAAACTGAATGGAGGAGAATTATTAGCACTCAAAAAGTTATAACCAACATCTGCTGCCATAGCTGCAAGAATACCGTCAACACCAACCTTCCACCATCTGACAGATTCTTGCAAATACATACAAGTAGCATAAGCTAACAATATACCAAACAGTAAAGCAAGAGGTTTAATCAAATAGTCAGGTATCCAGTTTTTGACGTACTGAACTACTACACCAATAACAACTGCTAATTGTCCAACTCTTGCCAAGTCTATAAAATTGCTCATACGCCCTCCTTTAATACAAAGCTTTTACCAAAGTAATCATGTTTGCTACTGAAGTCTGGAAAGATTCTCTGATATACGCCTTAGTATATGGCATTCTTTCTATCTCATCTACTATCTCTTCAAATTCCTCCTGAGTGAAAGAATCTGCTAAACTACCTCCTTCTCTAACAGACTTGAGAGCGTTGAGCAGTCTACCTACCTTAATCGGTAAACTAATCGAACAATACAAAACAAGATGCTTAGTTAACAAATCGTAGACTTTTTCTGTTTCCTCTATTGCTTTATTAAGTATTTCATCCCTACTTAACATTGTAGGGTCAAATTCCGCCTGGAATGGATAATAACCAGACATAGTTTCTTCTTGCAACTGTTTCAATCGACTATGTACAATCTCAAACGCATTCATAACTCCTCCGTTACTTCATCTTAAATTCTGGTTTTCTACTATTAGCTCTAATTCTACTTCTAATTTTAGCAACTTTGTCTATTTTTGCTTCAGTAGCAGTTCTCTGACTATAAGCTAAAGAAAAACTTACAGGAGTGAAACTAACTGGAGGTAAATAAGCGAAGTTTTTCTTAGGAGTGAATAATTGGCATTTCAAATTAGAGCCAATAGTTATACTTTCATTAAAAGCACAAAAGTTATTTGTATTAAAGTGGCAATCTGGTCTAAAACATCTAATCACAAGTACCTCCTATTTCACATCAGGAGGAATCTCATCCTCGCCTTTTCCAGGAATAGTTTCAGGGTAATCAGCTAATGTTCTAATTCTTGCATCTAAAGTCTGACCCCCTGCTTCCATCGCTTCAAAATAAGTTTTTACATCTGATTCTTGTACATAGCCATCAGCATACAATTCACTAATTAAAGCAGATAAGTCAGCGATGTAATTCAAAGTCTCAGTTCGTAAAGCTGAAACTTTCTCAGATTTAGGGTATCTGCCATAAAGATCACTAGCTCGAGCTAATAAGTCATACGCTTCATAGAATAGACTTCTAAAAGCATTCTCATACACCATGCTTTTAGTAGATTCCATCGTTAAATACTTACTCAAAGCTCTTCTAATAGCCTGATGATCCATTCTATGAATCTTTGGACTCACAGACTCTTCTGTATAACCAGTTCCCCCACAAACTGGACACTCATTACCTTCTTCATCTCTACCACTTCCTCCACAAGCTGGGCAAACATTGTCTTCATCTTCTTCGTCATCGTCATCATCTTCCTGTTCTGTTTTCCCAGCATCAGGAGCTTCTCCAGGAGGCGGTTCTACTGGAGTCTGTTCAGGACTAGTCTTATCAGATGGTTTTGTTTCATCAGGTGCTTTAGGAGTAAGAGCACTAAGTGGATGCTGACTAGTAGAATTGTCATCAATCCATTGAACAGTTGCCATAAGATTAGAAGGATCAGAACTATCAATAGCAATAATAATCCCTTCTCTATCTCCCATAACAACTCTATCACCTTGAGCTAATTGCTCCTTCAACTTCTTGCCTAAATATTTAGCAAGTACTTCCCTAATAGCAGATCTATCAGGGGCTTTACCGCTTACAATGTCTTTAGCTATTTCTCGAATTTCTTTCATTTACAAATACCTCCATTATCTAAGATTCAGCCCTGTCAAATATCTTTGAGCTTCTATTTCTCTTGTAGTAAGAGAAACACCAGTATACCCTAAAGTAGAAATTACTTTCGCTGCTTGATTCGCTTCTGATAAGTTCACAAAACTTACCTTATTACTATCACTCATTAAAAACCAAGCTTGCATCACTTCATGAAAAGTTAATGTGTTCAAATTTGCATCAGTGAAAACATATCTCATAAACTTTTACCTCCAATTACAAAATTGTTTTCTTCTTATTTCTCTGAAGTATTATCACTAAATCATTGTTAGCTAAATGAGCTAAACTAATCTCTCGTGTCCAAAACAATTTCCATCTCGTTTTCCAGTCTAATTTATATCTTTTTATTATCATAACTCTGCCTGTCGTTTCTCTATTATTCGGTATTACTTTTTTTATTTCAGATTCAATTTTCATATTCAATTTTAGTCTCTTCTATACTATAAATTATAAGTCCTTGAAAAAATTAATAAATTCTAACAATACACTTAAAAATAATAATAAAATCAAATAGTTATGAGTAATATTTATAACTTCTCTATATACCTAATCTATATCCTAAACAAAAACTTCTGTTATAGAAAGTATTATTTACTCTACAGAAGTGTTTGAAACGTTTTTTTCTAAATATCTCCAAAAAGAGACATTTAAAATTCTACTATAATATTTGTCTATTAAGTGTTCTATTGCTTCAGATATTTTCTTGTTTTTGATTTCTCTAAGAATGGAAGCTGTTTGAGTGATTGTTGACTCTTTTCCTATAGCACCAGCTACAAAATCTTTTGTTTCAATTCTGAGTAGAAATTCTATCTTAGATACCACAAATTATGAGAGTAGACTTTAGTTTTATTTCTTTTTTGAATCAGTTTTGCAGAATGTTTGAGAAGTTCTATTATTGCTACACAAGCTAACACGATTCCAGAGAGAAAACAGATCACATAAATCATATCATTCTCCTTACTTAATTCTTACTAATTTAGACCATGGATGAAAAAGTTTTTCTTCTCCGATTTCCATTTGACTGTATCTACCATCGTCATCATCTAATGGGTATCCTATTTTTTCATTTTCGTTTTCAGGAAAGTAGAATTTATTTAACACTATTCCTGTAGTACTTATTTCCAAAAACGTTTTCATTTTCTACCTCTGTTTACTATTATTTATTTTCTATCACTTCTTCTATTCGACTATTGTTGCCTTCTCCAATTCAGCACTGTAATACACAACTCGAGGACCTGTCCATTTACCATTTTCTTTGTCATATTGAACCCATACAACTACAGGAACATTCACTTTTTGCCCCCATAATTTCACTTTAGCGTTAGCTCTGATATCCCAAATAAAGAAAGTTTTCTCATCACCTTTTTTTAAGAAAGCAGAATCGAATATTGACAAAGAAACAGCATCAGGATTAGAAGAAAAATTCTTGATATAATCCTCAGCTGCCATCAAAGCACCTTCTTTACTCGGCAGTCCATCGTCACAAACGTAAGCGAGTTCAAAAGAGGACAACAACAAACAAACTCCTACAATTCTCATAACTGTCTTGTTTCTCTGGAACCATTCATATGTTTCTATATCTTTAGCAGTCTTCTGTTTATGTTTCCTCATAAACGTACCAGCAATTGCTCCAATTCCTAAAAGCGCTAAAAAAGCTGATATTAACTCTATCATTTTTCTTCACCTCATATTATTTTATCTTCTTTAAACAAAGTGATACTTCTAATATTATTCAAATCTACTTCTTTAGAAAAACTTCTTTTTCTCAAAATAAAATTTAAATCATTCATCATATTTCCTGAAAATTTTTTGACTTGCAAAACATCTCATAATCATAATTGATCATCAAATATCTTTGAGTACATTCTTTGCAAATAGGATTATTTGCTAAATTCTTTCCCTTGAACATATCATAATTCCTTTCATAAATAGTTTGAATGTCTTCTTCAAAAATATTTCCCATCTTGAACATATCTAACAATTCTTGACCAATTTCTCCTCCACTCATGCAGCAAGGATAAACATCACCATTTCTTTTGATATGAGCATGAAATTTATTTATATGACACACAATATTCTTTCTTTCTTTTCTTCTAATAAAATGCTTTTCAATAGTTCTTGCATTACTTTTAAATTTCATTATGCTAGAAAGTTTTTTAAAATTTTCTACTATTTCTTTTTGAATTTTTTCAGGAACTTCTTTATAATTAAGAGCAGGAAAAAAAGTCACATAATTTGGATGATAAGGATTAATAAAATTTACAAACTTTTCAATTGAGCTCACAGAATAGTTCTTGTCAAAAATAGTATAATTAACAGAAAATCTTTTTTTAAGATTACGAAGAATATCTAAATTCCTCTTTACCAACTTAAACCAGTTATTGTCTATTTGGAAAAAATTTTTGTATTCATCTTCAACGCAAGACAATGAGAGTTTCACATTCATGTTTTTTAAAAGAGAAATATGACTTATTTTTTCAGTAAGAAGAGTAGTAGTAATTGAAGTTTTTAATTTATTATCAATACAACAGTTAACAATCTCTGGAAAACCTGGAGCAATAATAGGCTCACCCCCAGTAAGTCTTATTGCACGAAGTCCTTTTTTAGCCATATCATTAATTATTTTTATAATATCTTCTGAAGTCTTTTCTGAAGTAATTTTTTGATCTCTATATTTGCATGTAACACATTTTGCTACACAAGAATTTGAAATTTCTAATTGGATAGTTAAAGGACACTTTAACAATTTTCTTTTGACTGTGTCAAAATAATTATAAATTGAAGACATATTAGTTCTCCCTATTGTTTTACTTTATTTTCTTTAAACAAAATAACGCTTCTAACGACCGCATAAAAAACAGAAAGGGCTATTAAACTGACAATTAGAAAAGCGTACCAATAGACGACAATAATCGCCAACAAAACATAAACTATCACTTTAGTAATAAACCAATTTCTCCAATCTTTTATGTTAATTATTTTTACTCTCCCTTTTCTACTCTATATGGAATCCAGTAAAAAATTATTTTTCTATTTATTTTTTTAGCTTTCAATTTCATCTTGATTTTATTATCAGATTGTCTAACTACTCTGCAAGAAAGAGCATTCAAAGTTAAAGGTCTTTTATCTCCTTTTGCTTTTTGTATCACAAGAGGTTGCACCGGTTTATACATATAACAAGACATGAATGATGTATTAACTTGAGAGCATTCGAACCGTGGAGCAATTTTCTCTTCTAAATATTTTGCTCTATACTCACATCGATAACATAAACCTTTAGACATTATTGTTTCCTTCTTTTTTTCGTTTTTCTTGAATAGAAATTCCTAATTTGTCAAGAAGCTCTTGTAAAGGAAAACAAACTGATTCTATAGCTACATAATAATTATACCATGTTTTAAAATATTCTATTTTTATTCCTTCTCGACCAGAGTCTAAAATAATTTTACTTATTTAAATTTCCCTCTTCTTCATAAGTCACATGCTTATGTAGTTTATCATATACTCGAAACTTTATTTCTCTTTCTTTTACTTTATTCATTATTTATCTGCTTTTACTTTTATATTCAATACAATCGTTCTATTATCTGTCAAGTATCCATATTTTAGACACTCTTCACATAAGTCTATTACTTCACCAAAATATAAACTTATTTTCCACAATGACTTTATACCAGTCCCTAATTCTTTATTACATATGTCACAATAGTATTTTCTCATAGTTTTTCAAAGCAAATAACATCTTCCCAATCGATTCTTGGACTACCCTTCTTTTCCGCTAACCGCCTGAAAAATGATTTTCGTTCTGTAACAATTTCTTTTTCTTCTCCAGTAATAGTCATTTGAACACCATACGTTTCAATAAGCATAGCATAATGACGGCAAATTAATTTAAATCCTATATGTTCACAGAGAGCAATCCATCTATCAGTAAATGGAACTTTTTTTCCACTTTTAATATAATCTTTAGTAACCCAGATTGCATGACCACCTGGTTTAAGTAAATCGTAACAGTGTTGAACTATAATCTTGGAAGCAGACCAGAAAGTATCATTAGATAAATTACCAAGATTATTTGCACTTTGACTATTATATCCTTCAACCATTGTTTTTATTCCCTTAGCTCTTCCAGGAGTTAATTTTTCTTTACTTTTAGAAAGAAAACCTCGAAATCTTCTTAACGTATCCGAATCTTTTTCCTTCCCATGTCCGACTACAGCATTTTCATATGGCAGACTACTTATTACAGCATCTATTGAACCTTCTTTCATTCGACTAAGCTGACCAACTGAATTACCATAATCTGAGTATTGATTTGTTCTACCTGGTCTTACTACTTTCTGAAATTCAATATCTTTACTTTCTAAACAATCATAAAATGGCGGCGAACTTACAACTACATCAATATCAGCTTGCTTAAGTATATTCTTCAAATTTCTGCTATCTCCCTGCACAATCTTTGCAGTTCCTAATTCTGGCCAACCTTGAAGCTGTTTATTCCAAATTTTAATATTTTTCTCTGACAACTTGACAAACTTTTCTTCCAGCTCAATACCAATCCAGTTAAGTCCTTGAATCATAGCATCTAAAGCACCAAGAGACACTCCACCGAATGGGTCAAGAACATAATCACCAGGATTAATCCATCCATTGCTCTTAGCGTGCTCATAGATTCGACGAATTAATCCTCTGGCAAATTTAGCAGGATGACAGAATGCTTCATTGTCTATAATACCCTGCCATCCTTCTTTATAACATCCTATCCAACGGTTTACCATTTTCTGAAACCCATTCTTCCTTTTTTGTCTATTATTCCTTGTACTCTACGTAGTCCTTTAGTTAAAATTTCCTTTTCAATTATGAACTCCATATGCTTCTCCTATCTTTTAGTAGTATATTATTAAACTTATTAGGCATTTATAATATCTAATAAATTCAATAATCATTTATAATGCCCATAATGCCCATTCTGAGCATTTTGGACATTTATAATATTTAATAAATTCAATAATCGTTTACATTCTCCGGACGTCTAATTTCCCAGCAAGAGCACTATTAACAAAAATTCTCATATGAACATGAGAATCACATTGATCAATATGAATTGTTACAGACCTCATTTTTTTTTCTTTTCTCTACAAAATTTCTCCGTTCTTAAACCGTTCTAGAGCTTCTTCTCTTCTTTTTTCATCTTGTTCTTCTTTCCAATTTGTACTAGCTGCAACATTAAAATATACTAGTGGAGTCTTTATCCATTCATGACCACATCTAAGGCAAAGAGTAGTTCGTTGCGAAGTGTAGTAATTTATATTAAATGTGTAGTAAGTTATATCATGCGGACACTCTTTTTTAGAAAAATGTTTTATATTAACAATTTTTTCTACATCAATATTCCCGAATCTAATCCATTGTCCACAGTCTGCACACAAAAAATTTTTATCATCGACGTAAAAATATCTGTCTCCAATACCTAAACTTGGTAGTACATATAACCATCTTTCATGATTACAAATTGTCATTTGTATTACCTCCTTTTATGATATTTCTATTATCTCATAACCCTCAGTATTGCTCCATGTTGCAAGATACTCTTCTGCTTCCTCTCTACTGTTGAATTCTACAGGCTGTTCTTCTTCAGAAATATCTTTTCCTCTATCATCTTCAAAGAAAGCAAACCCTAAACATTCACCAACAAACAATCCTTCACCAATTCTAGATCTGATATAATACCCCATAGTCTTTCCTCCCTAGAACACCAATGTTAACATTCCACAACACGCAACTAAAG